>Ga0335072_10011185_pt1 | contig 12860 bp, 12 predicted proteins | sample Lox_Sample_21_FD_206725 | JGI IMG/M metagenome (GOLD analysis project Ga0335072, IMG submission 206725) | Soil microbial communities from Loxahatchee National Wildlife Refuge, Florida, United States - Lox_Sample_2.1 | ecosystem: Environmental > Terrestrial > Soil > Wetlands | place: USA...
CGGCTATTCTCCTTCGACGCTCGCGAACAACATCGCCGGCCTCATCTGCGCAGCAGCCTTCGCGCGCGAGCACAACGACGAATCGACGGCCGTGTTCATCGAAGAGTATGCCGACTACCTCGAAGAGCACATCGAGACGTGGACGGTCACGACGCAAGGAACGCTCGTGCCGGGAATCCCGCGGCATTACATCCGCATTCTGCCCGTCGATATTGGCGACCCGACGCCGCACGAAGACCCGAACAACGGATGGCTGACGCTCGCCAACGTCCCTCCCGGCCAGCAATATCGTTTCCCCGCCAAAGAGATCGTCGACGGAGGGTTCCTCGAGCTCGTGCGGTACGGCGTGCGCCGGCCCGACGACCCGGTGATCCTCGATAGCGTGCGGGTCATCGACAAGATATTGAAGGTCGATACTCCCCTCGGCCCATCATGGCACCGGTACAACCACGATGGATACGGCGAGCGCGCGGACGGCGGACCGTTTATCTCGTTCGGAATCGGACGAGCATGGCCGCTCTTAACCGGAGAACGTGGGCACTACGAGCTTGCCGCAGGACGCGACACGGCGCTGTACATCAAGACACTCGAACGGTTCGCATCGACGACGGGACTCTTGTCCGAACAGGTTTGGGACGAACCGAGCCGTCCGGACGTGAAGATGGAATTCGGTTATCCGACCGGCTCGGCGCGCCCGTTGATGTGGGCGCACGCAGAATACGTCAAGCTGTTGCGCTCGACGCGCGACGGGCGCGTGTTCGACCTCGTACCCGAAGCGTGGTCGCGCTACGGCGAGAGCCGCCGGACGTCAAAGAAACGCCTGGAGATCTGGAAGCTCAACCGGCAAGTCCAACGCATGAAGCGTGATACACCACTGCGAATTCTCACATCGCGCTCGTTCCGTCTCCATTGGACGATCGACGATTGGGCGACGGTCAACGACGAGATTTCCAAGCCGACGAACATCGGCATCGAATACGTCGATATCGCCGCTCCGAGGGAGATACGTGCGCCGGTGCGGTTCACATTCTTCTGGAACGATACGCTGGAATGGCAGGGACGCGACTACTCAGTCGCCGTCGACCCCTAGCCAGGACCGGAGCGTTGCCTCTTTTGAAGAGTGGATCGTGACACACACAGCAGTCGCTGACGTGGCGCAAGAGATTCTCGTTGCGCTCGACCGGCCCAGTCAGATCTCGCCGTTCTCCGGTCGTCTTACGGAATTCACCACGGAAGAAGCCTATGCGGTCCTCGCGCGCATCCGCGAGCTGCGCGAAGCGCGCGGCGAGCGCGTCGTCGGACGGAAGATCGGCTTCACGAATCGACGCATCTGGAGCGAGTACGGCGTCTTTGCGCCGATCTGGGGGTACGTGTACGATACGACCGCGCACGATCTTGCGAAGGGCGGCGGGCGATTTTCCCTCGACGCTTTCAGCGAACCGCAAATCGAGCCGGAAATCGCGTTCAAGCTCGCAGAATCACCGCGCACCGGCATGTCGCCCCAAGAGCTTTTGGGCTCGATCCAATGGGCAACCCACGGATTCGAGATCGTCCAGTCGATCTTCCCGAAATGGAAATTCACGGCCGCCGATTCGATCGCGTGCAACGGCCTGCACGGCGCGCTGCTTCTCGGCGGACAATGCGTTGCTCCCGGCGATCGCGATGCGTGGGCGCGAACGTTGTCGACATTCGAGATCGACCTTTATCGCGACGGCGACCCAATGGATCACGGGCATGCCGCAAACGTGATCGACGGTCCGGTGCATGCATTGCTGCACTTGATCGAGGTGTTACGGCACGATCGCCACAATCCGCCGCTGCAGGCAGGCGAGATCGTGACGACAGGAACGCTCACGCGCGCATTCCCGGCTATTTCGGGACATCACTGGAATACCGTCCTACACGGTATTCCGCTCGACGGAATTTCGGTAACCTTTGCATGAGAATTGCAGCGCTCGGTTTCGTCTGCCTGGGCATCGTGATCGCGGTTTTCGGCGTACGCGCCTACGGTCAGATGCAGCTCAAAGCTCCCATCAGCGTCGCGGTGGCCGATTTGCCGGTTACGCTTGCGGCCGGCGATTATGACGTCGTCAATCAGCTCTTAGACCTCATGCCGGGCGGATACATGCGCGAGCACCGGCACAGTGGCCCCGTCATCGTCATGGTCATCTCAGGCGAGTTGACGGTCACCGACGATCGAGGCTCGCGGGTGCTCAAGGCCGGGCAGAGTGAGACGGAGCCGCCCGGTTACGAACACGCCGCGGCCAACAACGGCTCCGAGGTCGCGCATCTCGCCGTCGCCTACGTAATACCGAAAGGCGCCGCACGCACGACGGTAGTCCGCTAGCCCTTATCCGGCTGCAAGGCATCCTTTGGAATTGGAAGCGTAGCTTCGTCAGTTTTCACGGCGCATACTTGCTGAGGATGATCGACAACGGGAACGTACCGCTGTCCTTTAACGACGTCCACGTCTTTGTTGCTGCCCATGAAACCCTGACGACGGCGGTACTCCGACCGATCGAAGTCCACTTGTAGCGTTGAGCCGCAAAATGTGTAGATCTTATCGACGCTTATTCGAAGATTTGCGGCTTTGTAACCGATGCCGTAGAAACCCGCTTGCCCTTGCTGCCCTTCTTTAACTAAACCTTCGGCTTCATCACCAGCTTTGGCAACCAGATACCCTCCGACAACGAAATCCTGCATCACCCGGTACTTGATCTTTTCGCCTGTTGCCGCAGAATAAGAGTTGATACTTTCCGCGGTTTCAACTACCAATGGGATGCCCTTCGGAAGATTCACTGTAACGACACCCGGAATAGGGGTCGCGAGATTGATCACCGACGTCTCGGGCGCCGGTACGCTCTGTGCACCGGCGGCAAGGACGCAAAACATTATGCTTGACAAGCCTGCTAATAAACCCACGAATCTGCGCGCGAAACACACGACTCTCATGGGGCGTCCGTATCTGAGCGCGCTCCAGTTTCCCTTCAAGCGCACGAACTGTCCGACAACCCTAAGCTAACTCAGGTGCAATGTCGACACTTCGCAAGCCAGCCAAGGATTCGGGACACGGCTGTAACCTCACTCAACTCCCTACGGCGTAAACTTCGCGACCTCGTCGGCGGTTGGGCTGAACCCGCCGCCGCCTGCCGAGCCGAGTCCGGTGAACCACAGGTTGCCGTCCGGTCCCGCAACGGCGCTCTTGTCGTCGGTTTGCGCGATGTCGCTGAAGAGCGGAATCGTCGCCGTCGTCGGGCTGGACGGCGAGAAACGCACGGCGCCGCCGCCTTGAGGAATCCAAATGTTGCCGTCGGGACCCGTTGTGATGACGACCGGATTCGCAAATGCCGCCGGATTGATCACGCCGCTATATTCAGTGATGACGCCTGACGTCGTGATCTTCGCATACAAATCGGGATTGAATTCCACAAACCACAGATTGCCGTCGGGCCCCAAACAAATACCGAGCGGCTGCGCGTTCGATGTCGGCGTCGGGTATTCAGTAATCTGCGAACCGGTCGTTGCATTCGTCGGAACCCGGCCTATCTTGCTCGATTCACTCTCGCTGAACCAGACGGCGTTGTCGGGCCCGGCCGTAATGCCGTTGAGGACGTAATTTATCGCATTGCTGGTCGGAATCGTGAAAACGTGCGGCGTCAAGCCCGTATCGACATATCCGACCGCGTTGAGCGCTTGAGCGATGAACCATACGTTGCCGTCCGGGCCCTGCGTCATATACCAAAGGTTGCACGTCCCGCCCGGAACCGTGACGCTCGATTGCAAGACGCCGCTCGTCGTCATCCGGCCAATGGTGCAGTTGCCGTCGTTGAACCAGATGTTTCCATCGGAGCCTTTAGCGATGCCGACGGGGAACGGCGAGCCCCCGAAGCCGGTCGAGAATTGCGTGATCGTCCCCGACGTCGTGATGCGATCGACCTTGTTTTTGAGGTTCTCGATGGTCCATAAGTTGTTGTCGGGTCCGACGATGATCTGGGTTGGAAAATTCGTCCCGGCCGTGCCGAGGGTCGAACCCGGAAGCGGGTAGCGTACGATCGAAAGTCCGGTCGTCGTTTCTCGAAAGACGGTTACGCTTATTGTTGCGACGTTCTGACCGCCGACGGAAACATCGAACGCAACCGCGTTTGTGATCGATGCTCCCATTGTTGCACCGCTGTAGGTAAGCGTCGATGTTTGTCCCGGTGCCGAGATCGTCGCCGGCGAAAGGCTGAGTGACGGATCGGTCGGCGAGACGCTAACGCTCAGCGCGGATGCGAACGCCGCCGAGCCGGTGATCTGCGCGCCGGTCGGATCGTAGGCATTGACGCTCAAGACGACGGTATCGGCGCAAAGCTCCGTAATCGACGGAACGATCGTCGTGCTCCCGCAGCTCGCGTTCGGACCTGCGGCGCTTGCAACAACCGTGCCGACGACGGCATTCATCCCGACGGTGAAGTTGAACTGTTCGCCTGCCTTGAGCTGCTCGGATTGCGTCGCGGTCGCTAGGATGGTACCGGTTGCATTCGCGCCCGCATAGATCGTGAAGGTGAACGAGTCGTTGCCTGAAGGCGCGTTGAGCGTCAGCGTGCAGGTTCGCGTGCTTCCGCTCGTCGAGCACAGCGATGAGCTTGCGCTCACGTCAAAATCTTGCGGTGTTCCGGCGTTGACCGCGATCGCAACCGACGATGCGTTCGGCGACACGAACTGCGGGTAGCGAACCTTCGTCGAGGTCGTGGTCTGGCCGGCGACCGGGATTTGCAGCGAGATGCTGGCCTTCGCCATCTTCGACTGCGGCGTGCTCGCCGGTCCGGAGCTCCCTCCGCCGCCGCACGCGGTCAGCGCAAATACAATCGCGGCCGTTGCCGCATTATGCACGCTCTTCATTTACTTCGCCTTGTGCGGCGAGGTGACGCCGTCGAGCGACACCGAGCCCTGGACCGTACCCGTTGGGGCGGGCGTCGAGTGACTGCTGACGGCGTCGACTGCGAGGCCCGCTGCGGCCGCGGCGCCCGCGCCCGTCAAGGCCGCAGGCGGAATAGCCGGGCCGGCAACACCCGCGGTTGCTGCGGCGACACCGGTGCCCGCGCTCGTGCTGACCCAGGCGTTCGAAAACAGGCTAAGCGTCGATGTCGTCACCGCGCCCGTCGTCACCGTGCCCGCGGCGGTCACGGTCAGAACTTGACCCGTTGCAAGCGGATAGGCCTGTCCCGCTACGGTGACCGTGATGCTATCTGCTGCGCACGCCAGACACGCAACCGTCGTCTGACCGTTGAGCACCGCCAGCAACCCGATCGTTCCGCGCACGCCGACCTGCGAGGTCGGCGTTACGAAGTGATAGTTTGCGACGCCACCCTGCGGACGCTTGACTTCGAAGCGCAACGCGCCGCCGTTGACAGTGATCGTCGCGCCCGGCCCCGTCTGCGACGCATCGAACGCACCGACCTGAACCTTCGTGTTCATGCCGAGCGATACGACGGATGAATCCGGCAGCTGTAAGAGCGCCGCGGATTTATCTTGGGTTATCGCAAACGCGTCATCCGGCAGTTCTTGACTGCCTTTGATGCCGTTGAAGGCGCCCGCATCGCCGACCTGATAGCCGACGCTCCCCCGAAGATGCTGAAGGAGCTTGTTCACCGCAGCCTGTCCGGTACCGAGCGTCAACGATAGCGATACGATCGCAACTCCCGACACGAGTGCCGCGCCCCGAATGAGTACATGCACGCCGCGACGATAGCGGACGCCGGTCAAACGTCGGTCAAACAGCAGTTATTACGAGCGCAACCGCCGGCCGGCCGTGTCCGAGCTTCACGGCACCGCGCTCGCCGAGCGGCATCGCGACCACGCGCCACGGCGGCCGCGGAGGAACGCGTTGCACCCGACCTTCCAGCCGCACCGCATCGTGTCCGTTTACGGAAACCGTTGCGTTTCTGACCAGGCGCGCAAGCATTTTGGCATCATCCGGAACAACGCCGGAAAGGCGACCGCGCAACGCACAGATGCCGTCCTGGTGCACGATCAGCTGCTCCGCCGCACGATTGAGGCTGATGATCCGGCCGCTGGGTTCCAGCAAGATCATCGGCAGCTCGAGCGCATCGAACGCATTTCGGAAAAGCTCTTCCCGCCGCTGCGCGGCGACGATTGCGTGATGCAGGATCGCAGCGCGGCTGATATGCGGAAGAAAACGCTCTCGCAGCAGCGCCAAGGCCGGTTCGTCGAAATGCCCCTGGCGTTTCGACCGATTGATGCCCAGCAATATCTCGGTTCCGTTCCGTTCCATGAGCTTTCCGCCCGCAAAATACCGATAGCCGCGCGGGGTGAGGAAATCGGCATAGGTCTCGTCGTGAGCAACCGCGTGTTCGTCGAAATACTGGTGACAGGCGTAGATCTCGCCCGCGCGCTTGGCGATCTTACGCCGAGGATCGATGGGGGCGTAGTGCGAGAGATACAGATGCTCGCTCGAGGCGTCGCGATCGCCGCCGAGGTGCGAAAATAGCGGCCGCTGCAGCGTACGGTCCCACGCGTAGAGATGCGCCGTGCGCGACTTCAGCGCGCCCCCAAGGCGGATCATCGTTTCTTCCCACTGCTCCGGATCGAGCACGCTGTCGTACAGCGATTCGATCAGCGCATCGATCTCCGCCTCACGAGCGAGCTTCTTGAATTTGATTCCGAACCCCGCATCACATGCGGCCGCGCATTCCTCGAATCGCGCAGACGGCTCGACTGCGATCTCGTGCATTGCCTCGCGGGCGCGCTGCACGAGCGCGCGCGCGGCGCCGTAACGGCCGCTGCGGACTTCGCAATTGATCAGCGCGACGTACGCATCTTCGCAGTAAGGATCCCTTTCGAGGAGCGTTGCTGCAATGCGCGGGTCGTCGCGGCGCGCGAGCGTTCGTACGAGCAGTGCTTCGTACGCGCCTTCGATGCGTTCGCGCTCCAAGACCGGCCACTCATCGAAGTTCCCTTCCAAAAAGGGCCCCGCATAGAGCGATAACGCTCGCTCGTTCGCGGCCGTGTCTTGCGCATTGACGCACCCGAGAAAGTCCGCGACGTCGACGCGCGTCGCTGCCGTCCAGCACATGGTCGAACGGTCGACGCGCAAGAACCTGTCCGGATCGTAACCCGCCGCGCGGATCGATCGCCGCACGGTCCAGGTCGCAGTCTTCAGCCCGGCGCGCGCGGCGCTTGGATCCGCATCCGGCCAGAAGAGATCGCATATTCGCTCGCGGGCAACGTCCGTGCCGGGCCGCAGCGCGAGGAACGCCACTAAGGCGCGGGCTTTGTGCGAGCGCGGTACCGGCACGTTCACCCTGCCGATGAGGAACGCGAAAGTTCCGAGCGTTCTAAGCTCGGACCGAGGCGGGCGCCGAGTGGTCAGATTGGTCACCCCGCGGTTGAGGGGCGAGATTTTTTCCTGGAGGTTGTCTGATCTCCTAGCGCCCGGGCAAGCTAGGGCTTCATTTGTTTGTTGCCATGCGCAGCGGGTACGAGCACGGCATGAGAAAGACCGCCACACGCCTCGTAGCCCTCCTTGCCTTTCTCGCCATGGGGGCGGGAACGGCGTTCGCACAGGTCTCCATTCAGCTCAATTGGGACACGAACAATCGGCCTTATTACTGGGATGCCAATCATCACCGCCACTATATGACCATCAGCCAAGCGCAGGCCTGGTATCAGAAACGCGATCCGAACTACTGGCGCGCGCATCGTCAAAGCTGGAATAGTGGCAACTACAGCAACTGGGGCCACCAATGGCAGCAGAATCATCATGTCAACATGAACGGGCACTAAGGACTCAGATCCGACCGGCCGCAAAGAAGGAGCCTCGCCCGATGAAGGCGAGGCTTTTTCATGGCCACCGTCACGTCGCTACAAGAACAGATCTTCCAGCGCGAAGGCTTCAGAGTAACGTTCGAACGGCTCGACAATACGAAAGTCGCGATTCCGGATTATGATTATCCCGTGATGGCGCCCAGCACGTGGAAGGTCTCCGATTGGAAAACGGTGCGCTTGGCAGCCTACGTCATGTTGTTCAAGAGCGTCATCGTGTATCGCGGAGACGGAACGGTCTTGCGCAACGATGTCAAGCTCGGACACCTGCGGGACGGCTACTATGCCGCAGCCTACGGCGACACCGAACCTCGCGCATCGGTCGTTCCGCTCAAAGCGCCGAAGCGCCCCAGAAAATGAACGAAGCCTCGGCGCGCGATGCCGAGGCTTCTTTTGGATGGACCTTAGCCGTTAGCGACGCCGTCCGCCGGAGGCGCTGCCGCGACTGGCACCGCCGCGATAGCCGCCACCGGAGTAGCGCGCTGCCGGAGCGCTATAGTGTGCCGATGCGCTGTATCGTGCTCCCGAGTATCCGCTACGCGAGTAGCTCGGCGCATAGTGCGGTGCTGCATAGCCGGTACGCGGTGCCGCGTACGTGTGCGAGGCTGCCGGATAGCGGGCCGCACCGTATCCGCCGCGATACGCTGCGACGGGAGCCGAATAATGGTTCACCGGTGCGACGTAGCGCGAGGACGGGAAGCGCTCGCCGTAGCCGCCGCCGACGTGGACGCCGACGAACGTGTGCACGGGCGTGTTCACCCACCAGTGGCCGCCCCACGGCTGACGATACAGCCACGGTCCGCCGCCGGTCCCGATGAAGAGACTAAACGAGGGGCCATAGCCGTATGCGAAACCCGGATACCACCAGCCGGGGCCATAGTAGACCGGTACCGGTGCGGGACCCGAGTACTGATAGGGCGTGTCGATTACATTGGCGTCGAGCTGACCGCTACCGTCATCGTAACCGTCGATCGTCACGCTCATCCCAGGAGCGAGCGTAAGACCGGTCGGGTTGATAACCGTGCCCTGGTGAAGCTCAACGTTGTCCAGATTTCCATTGCTGTCCAGCACGGTGATGTTGAACGTCGAGTTGATCGACTGAACGGTCCCCTGGATCTGTTGGTCTTCTGCCTGAGCCGAAGCCGCGAGAGGCAGCGCTGCGACCGCGAACATCGCGACGAGCGCCGTACCCGCGACGGATTTAAAATATTTCTTGATGATTGCGTTCATTGTGGTGGCGGCCTTCTTCCGCTATATACTAAAGACAATTTTCCCCTGGGAGTGGTTTTGGAAGAAGGTTAGAGGACGTGGAAACAATCCTGTGCTGAAGCTGGGTGTTTCTCACCCCGCCTTCATCCTAGGTCTTCCCGCCGGATTCGGCTGTAGCTTTCCCGAACGGTTGGAAGCTTCACCAGTCTTCCGATTGCCCGTTGAAGATTAACCTCGCGCGTGCGATGGGTGAGGATGACGATGTCCGTCTCGCCGTCTGCATCGGCCGGGCCCTTTTGCAGCATTGCGTCGATTGAGATCTCGCAATCCGCAAGGACTCGCGCGATATCCGCCAGTGCGCCGACCTGATCTTTGACGCGCAGGCGCAAATAGTACGAGGTCTCGACCTCGGGCATCGGTAGAATCGGAACGGCAGAAAGGGCGTCCGGTTGAAAAGCCAGATGCGGCACCCGTTCCTCGGGCTCGGCTTCCATCAGGCGCGTAACGTCGATGACGTCGGCGATGACTGCGGATGCGGTCGGCTCCGATCCCGCCCCCGCGCCGTAGTACATCGTGACGCCGGCGGCATCACCTTTGACGAGAATCGCGTTCATCGCGCCTTCGACGCTTGCGATGAGCCGCTGCGAGGGAATCAACGTCGGATGCACGCGCAGCTCGATGCCCTCGGACGTGCGTCGCGTGATGCCGAGCAGCTTGATGCGATACCCTAGTTCCTCGGCGTACCTGATGTCGCGATCGGTGAGCTGAGTGATGCCTTCGACGTACGCGCGCTCGAATTGAACCGGAATGCCGAATCCGATCGCAGAGAGTAACGTGATCTTGTGCGCGGCGTCGACGCCCTCGACGTCGAAGGCCGGGTCGGCTTCTGCGTAGCCCAGCCGCTGAGCTTCGCGCAACACGTCTTCGAAGGGCAAACCTTTGGCACGCATCTCGCTCAAGATGAAGTTGCTCGTACCATTCACGATGCCGGCAATCCACTCGATCCGATTTGCCGTCAATCCTTCGCGCAATGCTTTGACGAACGGAATACACGCCGATACCGCACCCTCAAATGCGACGATGACGTTGCGCTTTCCGGCCGCAGCAAAGATCTCGTTACCCTGCGTGGCGAGGAGCGCTTTGTTCGCGGTGACGATGTGCTTGCCGTTTTCGATCGCAGCCAGCATCGCATCTTTCGCGACGCCCGTTCCGCCGATCACTTCGACGACGATGTCGATCTCCGGATCGCGCGCGACACGCAGCACGTCGTCCGTTAGCGGCACACCCGACCCAACGATCTCTCGCGCGCGTGTCAGGTTGCGCGCTGCAACCCACGCGATCTCGATGCGCCGTCCGGCGCGCCGCGTTATTTCCTCGCGATTGCGCTCGAGAACCCGAAACGTTCCGCTGCCGACCGTCCCGATGCCGAGGAGGCCGATCTTAACCGGCTTCACGTGCGCGTTCCATTGCCGCGAGCGCACGGTCGAGATCGGCGCGTTCGAGCGCGGCGCTCATCTGTACGCGAATGCGCGCGGTACCTTCAGGAACGACCGGATACCCAAAGCCGGTCACGAAAATGCCCTCGCGCAGCAAACGGTCGCTCATCGCGATCGCCGCGGCCGTCGGCCCGATGATGATGGGAACGATCGCGCTCGGCCCGGCTAGCGGCTGAAAACCGCGAGCTTCCAAACCGGTACGGAAATACGCGACGTTCTCGTGTAACTTTTTCACCAGCTCGGGGTGCGCATCGAGATAATCGATCGCAGCCAGCGCGCTGCATGCAACGGTCGGGGGAAGGGCGTTCGAGAACAATTGCGTTCGCGAGCGCTGGACGAGCGTCTCGATGAGCGCGTGCGTTCCGGCAACGAAACCGCCCGCCGCGCCGCCGAGCGCCTTGCCGAGCGTTCCGGTAATGATATCGATCTGGCCCTCGAGCCCAAAATGCTCGATCGTGCCGCGTCCGGTCTCTCCCATGACACCGGTGCCGTGCGAGTCGTCGACGATCGTGACCGCGTCGTAACGCTTTGCAAGCGCGACGATCGCGGGAAGATCGGCGAGACTACCTTCCATCGAGAAGACGCCGTCGGTCACGACAAAGACCGGATGATCGCCGAGCGCACGTTCGGCGGCAAGCTGACGCTCGAGATCGCTCATGTCGTCGTGTTTATAACGAAGGCGCTTGCCTGCGGCGAGGCGGCATCCGTCGATAATCGAGGCGTGATTGAGCTCGTCGGAGAGAATCGTCGTCCCCGCCGTCCCGATCGTCGGCAACAATCCTTCGTTCGCGCTCCAGCACGACACATACGTCAAGGCAGAGGCGGTTGAAAGAAATTTTGCGATCCGCGCTTCGAGCTCGCGATGCACGTCAAAGGTTCCGCAAATGAAGCGCACGGAGGCTGTCCCCGCCCCGTAGCGCCGCAACCCGTCGATCCCGGCATTGACGACCTCCGGACGATCCGAGAGGCCCAAATAGTTATTGCTCGAGAGCACGAGGACGTCGCCGGCCTCCTCCATTCGGACGTGCGGTCCCATCGGCGTCGTCAGGTGACGCAGATGTTTGTAGGTGCCGGCCTCGTGGAGGGCATCGAGTGCCGAGGCCAGGCTGGAATCGTAGCGGGCGTTCATGCCCGGTGATGCGAGACACACCAACCCGGGCCTCCTTAAGGAGGCGCTACCTCGTATCGCCAAGAGAGGAACGAATGCGAACCTCGGAAACGACGACGGGGCTCGACCTCCAAGTCGTCGATCGCAGATCCGCCGTTCCTATTGCATCGGTCGTGATCAACGTCGTCCGAAGCGCGACGCAGTTGATAACCGAGCACACGGATATTCGCGGACGCGTTTCGATCGACTTACCTGAAGGCGCGTACGACGTCATGATCATGGCGGGCGGATATACGGCGACGCTGCTGCGCGGCGTCGGCGTGCTCGATGGTCAGCGCGTCGAGGTGATTCGCGGATTGACGCCCGGCAACGATCGCGTCGAAGAGAAACCGGCCGGCGCAATCGGCGGCATCTGCCTGGATCGCTTGGGTCATCCGATCATGAACATCATCGTGCAAGCCGCGGCCGAAGGCCTGAGTTACACGGTGCGCACGGATCGGCACGGATGCTATGTGCTCAGCGGCCTTCTCCCGGCCAAATACAAAGTTACCTGGCGCAGCGGGGATCGGGCGCTGATGACCGACGATATCTCGGTTCCTCGGCCGCGCGAGCTCGTCCGAAAGGACGTTCGGCTACTCTACGCTTGATTCGGGGCCGAGCATCTCGGCCGCGTGCCATGCAATGCTCGAAGCGTGCTCTCCGACACGCTGCAACGACGTGAGGACGAAAAGCAGCTCGGTTGCCTCTCCCAGCACGTCCGTATTCGCGCGAATCGCGTTCTGCAGCTTGCGGATTCCATTGCTGTAAAGCTTTTCGTAGCGCTCGTCGGCTGCCAAGACGTTGTGTGCCGCTTCGACGTCGCGCTTGGTGTACGCTTCGACTGCGGTCTTCAGATTCGCTTCGGTCAGCTGCGCGACTTCGTGAACGGTTTCACGCGGCGCACGCGCCGGGTGCTTGTCTGCAAGACGTACCGCGTGCTTGGCGATGTCGACAATGTAGTAATTGATGCGTTGGAGATCGGTGCTGATCTCGAACATTCCCGTGACCTGCCGCAGCTCGTCGGCCAACGGCTGCTGCCGCCAGATCAGCTCGATGCAGGCGGCTTCGATGCGCCGCCCCAGCTCGGTGGTTTGATCGGCGCCCGTGATGATGCGCGCGGAAAGCGCCGCATCCGTCGACTCGACCGCTTTGACCGCGTGGTGCAACGCATCGACCATGAGAGC
>Ga0335072_10011187_pt1 | contig 12860 bp, 13 predicted proteins | sample Lox_Sample_21_FD_206725 | JGI IMG/M metagenome (GOLD analysis project Ga0335072, IMG submission 206725) | Soil microbial communities from Loxahatchee National Wildlife Refuge, Florida, United States - Lox_Sample_2.1 | ecosystem: Environmental > Terrestrial > Soil > Wetlands | place: USA...
ATGAGGCCTCTAAGTACCGGCACCCATTTTGCGATACCAGCCACCTGTTCTACGGTGTAAGTTTCACCGTTTAAATTCATGGCAGTAAGTATTTTCCTACCGGTACTGGACAGTGTGTAGTCAAATGAAAGCCCATTCTGAGTTTGTAACGTCTGTATAACCTTACTCGGTATTATTGTTTTCGAGCTCAAATTGCCAGGTAAGGCATTGTCGAGTTTTTCCCACACGCTATCTTTAAGGTTTTGATACTTCTGCTTCAGGGCGCCATATACGTCCGGTAAGATTGTTTTCTTGCCGCCTATCGTAGCAGTTCCCCCGTCACCCGCGGCTTCTATGGCTAGGTCTTCTTCTGAAACACTATCTGCTGCCTCGGCGGCCTGCCGAGTCGTTCGAGCGAATTGATATGCGGTTATATTTTGCTCTAAACCAGGTATTTTGAGGAGCGATAACAGTAAGAATAACAGCAGGATAAAAAGGGCTACGGTAACAAGGCTACCACCTAAGACGCCGGCAACCAGTGCACGTTTCTTGTTTTTAGACTTTCTCTCACGTGCGGCATCGTCGTCTTTGTAGCCACCACCAATTTGATCGTCCTTTTTTTTATTCTTTGCTGAGTCTGCCTCTTGTTTGTCGAGATCCGTTCCGCCCACCAATCGCAAGCCATTTCTAGCTGGTGGTGTATCTGCCTCTTGTTCTAGCTCTTCAAGATCAGGTGCAGCCGATGGTGCGGAACTCAGATGACCGGTTTCGCGTGGTGTGCTTTCACCACCACCTTGGATTACACCTAGTCTAGGGCGTGAGCCACCTGTGCCCTGGTATCCACCTCGCTCAGGATGGATATCGGGTTGGAGGTCTTCCGGAAGTCTTCTAGCTGGCTCTGCCATAATACCTATAAGTTGTTAGTGCTACCTGGATATAGCTGGTTCTGCAGATCTATAGTTCCCTGTGGTTGGTTGAGATCACCCTGTTGGATGGCCTGAAGTTGTCGCGGGTTTGTGGTGATGAGCCCGGTCTCAGTTGGGCTAGCAACGACCTGTATATGGACATGGTTTTGGCCAGCAAAGAACAGGCCTTGGCCGACTGGGAACTGGCTAAGTCGCTTGCGTTCCTCGCTCGTCAGCTTAAAAACATCAGTCAGTATATCAACTGCTGAAGGCGACTGTTTAAGCAGAAACTGCATACTGGCATTTGCAACGATTGCTCGACCCATACGTGAACCCATAAAGTCTTCAACATCCTGTGTGATCGTGGTGATACCAAGATTATATTTACGCGCTCGCTTTGCTAGGCTGAACAGGAAGTTGGCGCTGTCTTCATATTTCATAAGCTGCCAAGCCTCGTCGACGATTAGAATCCGTCGTTTCTGATCGCTTTTTGTCTTGTTCCAAATATAGTTCAGTACTATGTACATCGCGACAGGACGCAGCTCGTCCTCAAGGTCTCGAATGTTGAATACAACCATTGGATTATTGATGTCGATGTTGCTCTGTTGGCTGAAAATGCCTGCAAATGTGCCAGTGGTGTATTTACGTAGACGCTGCGCTAGCTGTGGCCCAGTTCCGCCCATATGTAGCAAAGTGTCGTATAGGTCGGCGATAGTTGGTGGCGTACCTGTATGGGTCAGTGGATCACTAGTAATCCCGGCGCGTGCATATGTCTCAATAAGGGCAGCGTCAAGGTCTGCCTCCTCGCTAGGCGCAAGTGCCGGCATGAGTGTGGCGCTACCACCGATGAGCTGTGCTTGGGCTCCGCCCATCATGAGGCGTAACAGTCCGTGCAGTGTGATTAGGTTGCTGCGCAGCGCGTTGTCAGCCTCTTCTGTATCAACCACGCGCGGCAAGTCGAACGGGTTGATCCGTGTGGCACTATTAAGGCTTAGGCGTACATAGGCACCCGCGACAGCGTCACACATGCGCTGATACTCGTTCTCTGGATCTATGATGACCACCTCAGTACCCATCATCATACTGCGTAAAGCCTCCAACTTAACGGTGAATGACTTGCCAGCACCAGACTTCGCAAACACTACTGAATTACCGTTTTCGAGTGAAAAGCGATCAAAAATGACCAATCCCGAGTTATGCATGTTGATGCCGTAGAGTATGCCGTTGTCCTGCGTAAGGTCAGCTGATGTAAAAGGAAAACTCGTCGAGATTGCGCCGGTACTCATGTTGCGGTGGATCTGTAGTTGGTCTGTTAGCTCGGGCACAACTGTATTCAGACCCTGTTCTTGCTGACTGGTTGCCGGCTTACTGTATACAAGCTGCTGGCCAAGCATGCTTTCTACTTTACGACTGACGAACTCCAGCTCCTCTGTGCTACTAGCGTATACGGTAAAGTATAGGCCGAATCGGAAGAAGCGCTCTTCACCTACCTGCAATTTATCGCGCATTTCTTCTGCATCAAGGATCTGTGCTTGCTTGGCGGGGTCACGAACGCGACCCTTGTCGGAATCGTCTTGAATGCCAGCTTCCAACTGAGTCACCTTCTTACGCAGGTTCTCAAGTACCACCTGACTCTCAACCGGATAAATGTAAATAGCTATATCGATAACTTCATCAAGATTCACGAGACCACTCAGCCAGCCAGTGTAGATTTGTCGCGGGTAACCATAGACGTAGTAGGTGCGTGCGTACCTTGTACCGATTTGGAAGTACGTACCCTGAAATTCAATGGAGCTCGGTGCGATAAAGTCGCGTAGTGCCGTGATCCCCTTTTGAAATATAGCTGCGACTTCTGCCTGCTCGCGGGCCTGTTGGGCCTGTGCTATTGCTACCGGGTCAAGTTTCTGTTTCCTTGCCATCACTGTAACTCCCGCTGTAAATGTGGCTGAGCGGCTACGCCCTGCCCTTTTGTGATGACGCTGGATGTTAGGTCGTTAAAATTCTTAAGCTGTTGCCGAGTCGCAGTGTCCGGGTTGTATGTGTCATAGAATAGTTCGATAAGTTCTTGAGTGTCGAGGGGTAGTCCCTGGATATTTGATTGTAGCAATCCTCCGAGTACAGCCTGTACTCGATTCCGTAGCTCGGTTTTGGCCTTCTCAAGATCTGCTTCATTGATAACAACCTTCGGCTCGTCATGGCCACCGAAGAGCTGTACTAATCCGGTAAAGAAGTTTTTATCTCTCGTCAGGGCCTTCTGCGGGCTTAGGGTCGGGTTGAACGGTATAACGATGTAGAATTTTTTATCCATGATGTTTGTCTGCTGTGACAACTGGTCAATGTAGTCGACATAATCGTCCATGAGTAGCGCTAGTAACATGTTGTCGTGCTCAGTACGAATTTTGTCGAGCTTATCAATGTATGGCTGTAAGTCGACTCGTTGCGAGCGGATAAAAATTTGGATCTCGAAGTATAACGAGTTGAGAAATCCCTGATAAGAGTACTCTACCGCCTCTTGTTCTTGGGGGCTCATAAGGTCAAAGTTTATACTCTTGACCATCACCACACTGCGAAATGAACCGTCATTCATAATGACGATGCCATCACGAATCTCAGCGATCTGCAGTACATTCTGTGTACTATTCGCGTTTGATTTAGGAGCCAGCTGAACAGGCGGTCCAGTAGGCGTCGGCATCGGGGGCATTGGTTGAGCTGGGTATGGTTGAGGCTGAGCCGGCATTTGAGCGGGCACTGGGGTTTGTGGGGGCTGTTGAGCCGCCACCGCAACCGGCGGCATATTCGGCACGGCCTGAGCAGCTGCTGGTGCGGCAGCCTGAGCGGGGTCGGCATAGACGGCATCTGGTCTCGGTAAGCCAGCAGGCTGCACGAGTGAATATGCTTGTGGCGACGCAGCAGGATAAGCCTGCCCCACTCCAGAATTTTGCATTGGTCCTTGTACGCTCGGATCCATCAGACGCCCTTAGTGCCCACTCCTTGCTGACGTTGCCAAAGATGTAGATTTTTAGTGAAGTGAGATTACCACTTCGCCATTATTATCACTGACTTGCTCGTGAGCTTGTTTGGCGATTGTCTCTACACTCAGGTCGTTATTGTTTGCAAGATTTATTATAGCAGCCTGCTTACCCGGTGTCACTGGGGGCTTTGTGGGTGGCGTAGGTGGTATTGCTCGTGCTTCCGCCCTCAACTGTTCTGGTGTTTTGAGCGTCTTCATGTGACCATAAGCGGCGGTCATACTAGCGCTGGCATTCTCGGCTCTCAGTTTTTCTACGAGCGCCTCTTCTTCAGGTGTAGGTGTTGCTGCCGGTACAAAAGGTGTGGTCGATCGAGGTTGTGTTATGGCCGGCTGGCTATCGTCGATAACGGTAGCTTGCGCAGAGTCATTAATAGTCGGTGTCTGCCCCTGCATAAACCAATAGTCGGAGGATTGCTGTTGTTGTGGTTGCGGAGGTACTGGTAGTGCTGGCATAGAGAGTGGCGCCGGTAGTATTGAATTAGATTGCTGTATCTGTGCGAGTAACTGCCGGCGCTGCGCTGCGCCGGCGGCGTTAATCATATCGTCGAATTGCTGAGCAACCGGATTCGCTGACTCGTCAAGCATGTCATCTGAGGCATTAACATCCACGTCGCTAACTTCCTGCGGCAGGCTACTTGCCTGCACGAGACGATCGGACGTATCTATACCCATCTCCGTAGCGGATGTAGTTAGGTTAATATTAGTACCCTTCAATGCCCAGCCACGGCTGTCGATTGTGTCAGCTAACGCGCTCAGCCGGCTTCGTACCTCATCCTGGTTAAGGCCGTTGGTTAGAGGCCGTTCTTCTGTTCTCGGCGCAGTGACGACTACGAGGTCTTTGGTACCGCTCTGATCCCAAATACGCCGCCGGGGCTTAACCAAAAAGCGTATACGGGCTAATGCCCAGACCTCGGTCGGCTGGTCTTGTCCCCAGGGCCAGGCAAAAAAGCCACAGACGAGTGCTACTGGTAAAAAGACGATAAGCATAAAAGCTGCGCCTTTAGTAGTAACGAGAAAGCTCAAATAGGCATTAATAGCAGCGATGCAGGCATAGATAAATTGCCGCAACGTTAAGGGACCGACTAACTTGTCTTCGGCCTCAATATCCTGTAGCACCTTGTACGTAGCCATGTACTAAAAAGTATACACTAGCTTTTGTTCAGTACACATTCTGCCCGTGATTACATAGTTACCTTACAAAACAAGCTGTAACAGACTATTTCCAGTAATCTTCATTCGTACCATCATCCCCAGGGGGTGTCGTTGTATCAGTCGTTCCGGCGGCATATGGGTCACCGCCATCTCCTGGGTCGGCAGTTCTACCGCGCCGTCTATCCCACCATGCTCTAGCCGTGCTCCGCGCTTCCGTTGCGGCATCGCTTTCCCAGACTTTCCGCACTCGTTGTGCTCTTCGACCCCACCTACCGAACGTGCCATCACCACTATCACCGTCATCATCCCTTTCTTCTTCATCGCCCCTTAACACACGTCGTTCTGTCCGCCGTGGGGCGGGTCGGGGCGGTGCAGGTGCTGGCTGATACCTATCTATCATAGCTTGCCTAAGCATAGCAGCGTCTTCGGTGGTGAGATCATCCCTCGGACCGCGCATTTTGCGTACTGTGGCGGCAACTCTCGAAGGGTCGGGATAATCACGCGGATAGCGGGTGTGCATTTCAACCGCCCATTCAACAACCTCTGTATCGACTGGACCGAGATCATCGTAAAGGTCGTCGGGCTCTACGTATCCGCTCTCGTCGGCTCCTTCTAAATCGTCCTCGTCATCATCGTCGTCCAGCTCATCATCAGTATGGTGAACATCTCCAGATGTGTTCACTGACGCAAAGTAGGTAGCGTTGGTGCTCAGTAGTGTGGCCAGGTCCTCAGTTTGACGTTCGATATCCGATGCAACTGTGCGGTAACTAGGTGCTACTGCTCTTTTAGTACGCTTTCCCCGTTGTCGCCGTCCGCCAAAGAGCCCTGAGTCGTCACCATCTTCACCAGCAAGTTCAACGAGCCGATGCGGTCTTGCTGTCCGCGCATCAGGCCAACCACCAGGAGGAGTGAGCCGTACAGGGCGTGCGGGTCTGACGGGATCTCCCGGTGCAGGAGAATCTGATGCTTCATCCGGTAAGGCAGGCACAGGTTCGGGTGCGCCCCCCCTAGCTCTAGCGGACTCAGCATTCTCCAGTGTCCATTGATCGTCGGATAACGGAGTGTATCCTTCCCCTCCTGATGGCCCAGTTTCATATCCTGACATAGACTATACCTTTTAGGTTATGAACTAAGTTATAGCGAGTCGACGCATCCATGTCAATGTGCTTGTAGGACTGATCCATATCTATTTATATCGACACCCCTCGTCAACAATACCCTCATATGCACCAAAAGTTGAAAATCCCTCGATAATTACTTGTAACCACCACTCTGTCGCTGTTGAGCGGTGGTAGGTATACCGGGAATATTGAGTGTTGAGCCACGGTTGGCGGAGACTCTAGCAGCTACCCAGTCAACGTAGTCAGCAGAAGGTGGTGCGGCACCCACGGGTGCACCACCAACAATTTGGTTAATCGTCTCATTCAAGAATACCTTAGACGATTCAGGTGTTGACTCACTGCTGCTAGCCGCTAGTAAGCCATTCATCATGCTACGCCTCCTGAGGCCTAGACGAGCCGCTCCTTGAACATCACCGGCTGCCGTTGCCGCTGCCTGTCTCGTGCGGAGATTGGCCATAACTCCAAGGAAGGCGCTTCCTCCAGTCGCTGCATCTACACCAAACAGCTGCTCCGCTGCACCTTCTTTTATGCCGGCGTATTGGCTGGCACCAAGTTCGCGTAATTGGTTTTCTGCGGCAGAGATATCGCCGTAGTCACTCTCACCACCTTCACGGCCAGCAGCAAAGTTGTTTGACTGCCTAGCATGATACATAGCACCGAAACGTTGCGTGTTGTAGTTCATGTTATTGGTTCTACGACTGGCGACCCTACGGCCTGTACCAAGCCCAGGTAGTGTAGGCATGCGGAAGCCACTGGCTGCATCGGAGAGGGCGTTCAATTCCTCTACGTTACTGAAGAATTTGCCTGAGCTTGCGGTCGCCCTGAGTGCTGCAGTTCGTGACTGAAAGCTGTCGCGTATACCACGCGCAGCAGCCATAGCCGTATTTAGACGCTCTTGCCCTGCATCTCCCTGAAACCTTTCCATGGTTTCCAGTAGCCCTCTATCCCTACCGGCCGCCACTACGGCCATAACTTCTTCGTTATCGATGTAATCGTTAAAGACCTTATCATGTTTTCGGTACTCTTCAGGACTGGCGGACATGTTGGCTCCCATAACTGCTTGTCCGGTCCTACCAAAACCAAAGCGGCCACGGAAGCCAGCGCCGGCGTGTGCTCCAATCCGGTTTATGACGCCACCGCCCAACATTGCGCCTAAGCTACCTTGTTCAAAGCGTTCACCACGCTTGAGCTGGCTGATGCTCTGCTGCATTTTTCTGCTGCGCGCATTCTCAGCCATCTTGTTTAGTTTACTTATGTTACCCCCAATACGACCCGTTAGTTGGTCGAATGCCCCAGCAACCCTCCGAGTCACCTCACTCACTGAACCAATTGCAATCACAAGAAACGCAAATCCTTCGATTTGTTTTACTGCGGTTGATAAGCCAGTACTTGCAGCGAAAAGTGTAAGGATAGTCATCATCCTAAGAGCCTATTAGTGTTAAGGCCGCAGCAATATGGCCAGCAGCGACGAGCATTTCATATACGGGGAATACTGCCATGAGTCCAAAGAAAGTGTCAAACCAGAGCTTCCATACTCGGTGTGTACCTGGAAGTACGTAACACGCGATAGCAATAGGTGCCAGGATAATAAGTACCGTGATGACGATCTGACGAGCAATAAGGACCAGGAAAGTTGTGAGCATAATAAGGAGTCCGCCCAGCAGGAAGGTCAAGGAAGTAAAGCCAAGTAGTAACAGCGCCCCTCCAGCAAACAGGGCAGCAAATGTAGTCGTGGCTGGCGAGATTCCTCCGCCCAGATGTGCAAACGGTGCATACATGAGTCCTTGTACATCCAGGCCGAGTGTATCGAAAAAGCTGACAAACAGACGCATAAGTGGCCAAGATAGCGACATACCTATCGTTGCAACAACTAACCGCGGCAACACCTTGCGTATCGTATACGCATCTAATATCTGAAGTCCCAAGGCCTCAGAGACTACCATTATCAGGCCTGCGATAATCAGGATAGCTGTCGCGAGTATTCGAAACGAATTCCACGCACTATAGTAGGCGTTGGCTGTACACGACGAGGCCGGAGCGGTGGTGTCACAGCTACTTCCACTGCCCGTGTCGAAGATGCCGCTCACGTCGACATTCATCTGTTGTGTTATCCAGCCGTCGATTCGGTTCAACGTGTCCCATAAATGCTGAATTACAGGACATAGAACAAAATTTATAAGTGTTGTTATACCGCTGATATCAGCAGTACACTGCGGGGTCGTGTCACCAGTACCACCGTCGGTACCGCCACCAGTACCACCACTGTTAGTAGATGGTGCGGTGCCCCCTATCTTAATCGCATAACCCTGGCCTGAGACATAATTAAACTCATTATTGACATCATCATTTTGGCCTGATGTTCCACAACCGTTAGGAGGATTTAGGCCATATATACCGATTGTCTTCTGGTTCGCTGTAGAGATGTTACTTGGGGGTGTGACGGTCCCGCCTATCTCCCAGAGTGTGCCTGTATTGCCATCGCTGTTAACGACTATACGGTCCTCGCACGCAGCATCACCACCACTACTCCTTACATATATGTTGGGGGTACTTGATTGGGTGAACGTGTAAGTACCGCCGTTTCCGAAAGTCCCAACAGAGACGATAGAGTTACCAGAATACGTATAAATTATAGATGCATTCTGCGTGTCACCTATGGAGGCAGTGTTCATCGTGAGTGTGTCACATTGATTACTGCCGACCGATCCCGCTGGTTGGTATGAGAGGCTTATCGTTCCGCCTTGAGCGGTGGCGCCCGCCTGTTGACCGTACGGGATTGCGTTAAGTATCGATATGCCGTTGTTGCCACATGTTGTTGCATCATAGGCATCGCCCGGAAATGTACTTACACCTACATTACCGTTTGCCACAAATGTAAATGTATTTTTCTGACCTCCGGAATTAAACGTAGCGGATATATCGGCTTGATCTATCCAGTTAAGTGTCATAACGCCAGGTTTCAAGGTTGTGCCTATTGGCGTATTGGTCTCAATATCTGTAGGATCTAATTGCAGAGTACCGTCGGCCGCCGCGTGTTGTGTAGGTATAAGCCAAGGAAATAACGGGCTTGCAACAGCGAAAAGTATGGTCAGGACAATAACCAACCACCTAACCGACGCTCCAAATACGGGTCGTCTGAATGCGATGCGCTTCATTTCATTAAAAGTATATACCACAACGCACGCATTTGCTCGTTGAAGGGCTAGCGTATTTAGTTTGTATCTAGCCCTGCTTGCCTGCACCTAGGGTGCGCTATATAGTACATACTGTTGTTATGAAATTTCGGCCAGCAATCGCTATTGTTATACTCACCGTGTCGGTGCTGGCGCCACTGTTACCCGTATTACCCAAATCGATTGTCCAAGCGGCGGGAAATTGTCCTCAGACTGAGCAGTTTACGGTTGAGTCGCCACCTTCAGGTAGTACCTACTCTCGAGTGTATCTACTAAAGTCGTCCGGCGGCTGCGTACCTAATGGGTGCCCAGGCAATGGCAATGCACTAAACGTGCCGTCGCTACCTACTGCTGATACGGGAGAGTCTGCACCCATACTGCTACAGATACAGTGTCCCCAAACGCCTGACTCTACTGCCGACTGGACGTGTCCATCTGTATATAGTATTGGTATTGTATCGACAGATGTTCAATGTATATTTATTAATAACAATAACGCTGTTGTTAGTGGTGGTAATTCCTATAACGGCTGTGCAGATGTCAGTGGATGCGACCTCATAACCAACTACTTAGACCCCGCTATTGCCTTTCTGGCGGCGCTTGTAGGTGTCGCGGTAACTGCATCGATCATTATAGGCGGCATACAATATAGCTCAGCGGGCGGAGATCCGAGTAAAGTGACCGCCGCGAGGACGCGTATACGCAATGCATTACTTGCACTTTTTGTATTCATATTCCTGTATGCCCTTCTAGATTTCCTCATACCAGGTGGTCTGTAGACGTACAGATAAGGTATTATAATAAAGACATGTTCCCCTACATTTTTAGATCGATGCTCGGTATATTCGCGAAGACTACACCTCCGGCGAATCCATGCCCTAGCCATAGCATTCTGGGACTTGTGCCTTGGTATCAATACCTAAAGCTAACGCCCTATACCGACCCGGATAATCCTAACGCGCCAGTAGTCTGTCAGGTGCAACAGTTTAACTCTGCTACTAATAGTAACCCAGCGGCTATTCTCGGTAGCCATAGCCCTTTCCTACTCATAGGATTGGCAATAATTGAAGACCTCATCCGTATAGCTGCACTGGTTGCCGTCGGCTATACAATATACGGTGGTATTCAGTACGAAATCAGTAATGGCGCACCAGATAAGACCAAAGCCGCCCAGCAAACCATCACCAATGGTCTCGTAGGGTTAGTAATAGCAATTTTGGCCGCCTCCATTGTGACATTTGTGGGTGATAGCTTAGGACAGTAGTATGTTTGGAAAAATTTTTGCCATATTCGCTGCTACGCCAATTAATACTTCGCCACTACCTCAGCCTATTGCCGACGATCCGACACAAATCATCCTGAATTTTGTGTTCGCGCTAGCAGGCTCCATTGCTGTTCTGATGGTCGTTATAAACGCGTTTCGCTACATACTTGCCCGCGGTGATCCAGGCGCTGTCAACTCGGCACGTAACGGCATAATCTATGCGCTGGCAGGTTTGGTTGTGGTGATGGCCGCCTACTCTATAGTTGTCTTTGTTGTGGGAAGGGTCGGATAGATGAAGCGACTAGTCGTATTAGTTACTGCACTCCTCTGGTTGCTCTTGCCAGCATCAACAGCGTTTGCATACAACCCTTTGAGTGGTGCATGTGGATCTGGCACTAATAACTCTAGTGTCTGTGGTGTTAGTGGTAACGATCCTATTACGGGTAATACTGGAGTTCTCTTTAAGACAACAGAAGTTATCGCGACGGTAGGGGGTGTCACAGCAATTATCGTCATTATAGTTGAGGGTATTAATATCGTGAGCTCCAACGGTGACGCGCAAAAAGTCACTAAGGCACGACAGGCGATCATCGGTGCGCTTATCGGCTTGGTGCTAATCGCGACAGCAGAGAGTATTATAGTGTTCGTAGTAGGTAAAATATGAGGACACTTCTGACAAAGCGACTAAAGATATATCTGCTTAGCGTTGCTTTGCTGTGCGCCTTTACTGCCTGGGTCTCACTACCGTCCGCTGTACATGCTGATCCAACGGGTGCAGTATGTACAGCGCTCGGCTCAGGCGGTGCCCATCCCTGTAGTGGTACGCCAACGAACGGTGTTAATTTGGATAGTGTTATTAATGCGGTCGTGACTATCTTAAGTACTATTGCGGGCGTAATCGCGGTTATCATGATCATAATTGCGGGATTTCTCTTTATGACAGCAAACGGTGATAGTGGTAAGATAACGACCGCAAGGCACTCGGTGATGTATGCCCTTGTCGGTGTTATCGTCGTTGCATTTGCTCAGGTATTTGTTCATTTTGTGCTTGGTAGAATACTGTAACCCACAGCTCATGCAGCATGTGTTTATTGCAAAGGCGCCTTGCCGAGTGGTATAACTGTAGGTAAGCTAGATAAGAAAGGAATCGTAAAAACATGCTTAAGACCATACGGAATTGGATGCTACCGTTGCTAACTGTGGTTGCATCACTCTTTATGCTGCTGTCTGTTCCGGCAGTAGCGTCCGCGGACATTGGCAATAGTCTTTGTGGTGGCTCTACTCTATCACTCAATAATGGAGATTGTGCTAGCTCTGGCGTTACTAATGGTACGTCAAGCCTTAACACGCTTATTACAAATATTGTTAACGTGTTCTCAGTAATCGTTGGCGTAATCGCGGTTATCATGATAATCGTTGGTGGGTTCCAATATGTCACGTCCAACGGTGATAGTGGTAAGATTTCCAGTGCTCGTAACACCATAATATATGCCCTTGTCGGCTTGGTACTTGTGGCGGTGGCACAATTCATCGTCCAGTTCGTACTTAATCGTCTGGCGAATCTCGGGTAGAGACCGTTTCAACATTACTAAAACAGCCGCGATCTTCGCGGCTGTTTTCTTTCCCTGGTACTTATTGTGAGCTTAGATAACCTGTATCTTTTTCACCGTGTCTTGTTTGACTTTAGCGAAGCTGATAGTGAGTACGCCATCTTTTAGTACAGCCTCGATATCCTCTTCTTTGACCGGAACAGGCAGTGCTATGCTACGACTGAACTCTCCCCAGTAGCATTCCTGTACAAAATAGTTCTCTACATCGTCTTCTGTGCCAGCGCTGAGGGTTCCATGAATACTCAGCGTATTGTCGGCAATACTGACGTCGAGATCACTCTTATTGACTCCGGCTGTACGGGCCTTAACTACGAGTTTCTCTCTAGTTTCGTAGACATCGACTGCTAGTTGACCAGGTAGTACTGCTTCCTCTTCGTCCCACTCGTCTGCCGGCACAGGAGCTGCGCCAGCGTCAGTCATGGCTTGCTGGTCATCGACCGCCTGCCCTGCATCGTCATCACCAAGAAACGCAGCAGTTAGCTCATCTTCTTCCAGTAATAAATCATCGTCGCGGTTGCGTCGCGCCATAGTGCTGATTGCTACCCTCCGCCCCCTGTTTACTTGCATTGCAACGGGGCCTAAAATTTACTATCTTGCCTTTTTGTGTTAATGGCAGTATAGCTTA
>Ga0335072_10011189_pt1 | contig 12859 bp, 17 predicted proteins | sample Lox_Sample_21_FD_206725 | JGI IMG/M metagenome (GOLD analysis project Ga0335072, IMG submission 206725) | Soil microbial communities from Loxahatchee National Wildlife Refuge, Florida, United States - Lox_Sample_2.1 | ecosystem: Environmental > Terrestrial > Soil > Wetlands | place: USA...
AGGCGGTTTTATAAGCCTGTATTCCTTATGTCCAGTATTTCCGGAGAGCAGATGCCGAAGATCAGCATAATCATACCCACCTACAACGAGGAGAAGTACATCAGGACTACGCTTGAGAGCATCCGGAGGCAGCCTTACAGGGACATCGAGGTGATAATTGCGGACAGTGACAGCTCCGACAGGACGCGGGAGATAGCGAGGAAGGCCTATCCCAAGGTAAGGATAGTGCTCAGGAAGGAGAGGGGCGTGGGAATCGCGTGCAATGCGGCCGCGAAGCTCGCGAAGGGAGAGCTGCTCATGTTCATAGATGCGGACACGTCAATAACCAGGGACCTCCTGCGTTCCTACGAGGACGCTTTCAGGGACAAGGAGGTGGTGGCAGCGACGGGACCGATAATACCGCTTGAGAAGACCACGAAGTCGATCGAGTTCGGCTACAAGGCCGTTTCCGTTTACACAGTGAAGCTCTTCATGAAGATCGGAAAGCCTTCGACCATAAGCTCCAACCTCATGGTGAGGAAGGAATCCTACCTGAAGCTCGGCGGGTTCAGCACTACAATGAACACCTACTACGACTGGGACCTCTCGAACAGGCTGGGAAAGGTGGGCAGGATAGTCTTCGTTGAGGGCGCGGTCGCAAAGACAAGCGTAAGGAGGATAGAGAAGTGGGGGATGCTCAGGTACTTCGGCTTCCATGCGGGTAATGTCATACGCTACAACCTTTTCCACGAGCCCAAGCAGGACTACGAGCCCATAAGGTAGCCGGGAGGCGGATTCCGTGCTGCTTCCAGTACCGAAACATAACCGAAACCACAAGGTTAGCTATAAATAGCTAGGCGTTGACCATATTACGTTTGCCATGACAAGGAATGGGTCCACAAAGGGCAAGATAATCAAGATGATAGCGCAGAAGCAAAAGACGCTCAGCGACATAAGCAGGGAGCTGGACCTCGCGCCATCTACAGTGAGCCAGCATCTGCAGGAGCTCAGGGAGATGGGCGCCGTGAGCGAGGTAGAGAACGAGCACATCAAGAAATGGAAGTACTACAAGCTGAACCCCGACTTCAACTACGCGGCGCTGGGCATGGGCGACGAGATGCGCGATTCCTCGTTCAGGGGCAAGATGCCCGGCCGGGTCTTCTTTTACGCCATAGCGATAGTACTCGCAGCAGTGGCGGCGTATTTCCTTGTTTACGGGGGAGGCAACGTCCAGAGCAGCAGCTTCGTGCCGATAAGGCTGACCGACCCGCCGATAGTCCCGAATGACACGCAGGCGCTGTACATCAACTATTCCTCGGTTGCTATACAGACGGTCGGGAACGCCGGCTCGGACTGGATACTCTCAAACGCGAGCGGCAGCGTGAATCTGATGTCGCTCGTGAATGTGAGCCAGGTGATAGCCGGCGCGGAGGTAGCGCACAATTCCAGGATAGACGCAATCAGGTTCAACGTCAGCTCCGCAGATATAACCATAAACGGCACCGAATACGCGGTCGTGGTCCCCAGCAGCCAGGTATCCGCCGCGGTCTCCGGGGACAGGAACGTCAATGCGAGCTCAGAGGTCCTGGTCGACCTCTCGCCCACGGTAATCGCGACGTACATCAATGGCAGCACCGAGTTCGTCATGTTCCCTTCAGTCAAGGCCATTGTCTCGCAGAACAGGCAAACCGCCGGCGACCGCAAGGGCGCGCCTACTGTCGGCCAGAGGCTCAGGCTGAACAGCCACGAGATAGAGGGGCTTTACAACTCCGGCAGCCTCGCGATAACCGGCGTTTCTCTCAGCGCCGGGGCCAACGGTTCCACAGAGCTGAGCGTCTCCGTGAGGAACAGCGGCAATTCCAGCGTAGGCCTGAGCAACATACTCATACTGGGCAACCAGACCCCTGTCACGACGCTGAACATAACGTGCGGAGGCGCGTATCCGAACAGCAGCCAGATAGCGCAGTGGTGCGACAGGATAGAGAGAGCGGGGTTGAATGCCAGCGGAGCTGTATGGAACAGCAGCAGCCTTGACAGGATAATACAGACCCCCGTTTCAGCCGGAAGCGCGGGTTCGTATCATTATGCGTCATTCGACGTCCTGCAGAGGATCGCGTACTCCAGGGGCATTGACTTCGTCATACAGGACAACGGCAACCTGACCATGGCCTACAAGGGCGGCGCGCAGGCCAACGAGTCCGAAGACACGTACCCGTACACGCCGTCCAGCTATGCGCTCGGAGCTGGGCAGTCCGCGACATTCGCGTTCAGCGGACAGCTCTCCCTGTCAGGCAACCTTGAGATCTCACTGGTGCCTGGGGCGCATTACAGGATAGGCGTTGTTGGAAACCCGGGAGTCCACGCGCTGGCCAACGTGACCGCGGGCTAGACAATGATGGATGGAGTTGATTGAGATTATGAGGCATTCCATGAGGACCAAAGAGCGACCGAACGTCATCTTCCTGATGCTGGACACGCTTACAGCAGACCATCTCAAGATGTACGGCGGCGGCATAAGGATGAAGAACTTGGAGCGCATGGCCGGCCTCGGGGTTACGTACAAGAACGCGATAGCCCCCGGGACTTACACCCTGCCGTCGCATACCTCACTCTTCACAGGAAGGAGGGTCAGGGGCATCAAGATATTCGGCAAGGACCCGATAAAGAACTACAAGGAAAACACCGACCCGCTCCTCATGAAGAACAGGTTCGTCGGGGAGAGGGACATGACGCTTGCCATGCGGATGTCCTACCTCGGCTACAAGACCGCTCTCCTCTCGAACAACCCTTTCGTGACCCCGGCGACAGGGCTCGGCCAGGGGTTCTCCTTCATAAAGAGCATATTCGTCGAGAAGAAGGTCGAGACGCACAAGGCCTCGCTCAGCCTGATAGGCAACGACGCCGCCAGGGAGAGCCTGATAAGACTGGCCTACTATCTCTCGAGGTTCATACCCGAGAAGAGGCTTGACAGGCTCTACCTTGAGCTCAGGAACACGCTCAACAAGAAGTTCGGGAAGGAGGCGGACTTCTACAGCCTCGACCAGGGCGCAGAGCTGACTAACAGGATAGCCGACGACTACCTCTCGAAGACGGGAGAGAGGGACCATTTCATGTTCATAAACTACATGGAGGCGCACGAGGGCTACCCGACCAACATGGTGACCGAGAGGTACGTCAGCCAGGACAGGTGGATGTACCTGAGCAGGCTGATAGAGCACGACGACGTCCAGGTGCTAAAGAAGGCCTACGCCAAGAGGCTGGAGTACCTTGACAGGAAGATAGGCGAGGCGCTCGAGATGTTCAAGAAAAGGGGCATACTGGAGAACGCGCTTGTGATAGCGACGAGCGACCACGGCCAGGCTTTCGGTGAGCACGGGCAGCTCTACCACTCCCTCTTCCCGTACAACGAGATCTCAAAGGTGCCGCTGGTGGTCGCCAAGTACCTCGGCGGAAAGCAGGTAGCCGAGAAAGAGGTGGTGGAGAGGAGCGTCAGCATCTCGGCGCTCAACGAGTCGATAGTCAATGTCGGCTACAGGAAGACCGACATCATAGACGGGGCGCTGAGGAGGGACAGCTTCGTCTTCTCGGACCACGTCGGCCTCTCCGACGTCTGGGACATAACGCTGCTCAGGCTGCTCAAGGGGAGGTCGAAGCACGCCGAGCAGATATACAAGGCCAAGCTGAAGTACAACAACTTCGCGACAGCAATATACTTCGGCAAGCACAAGCTCGTCCATTACTACAACAAGATGCCCGACGAGCTCTACGACCTGGAGCAGGACCCCAAGGAGGCGGAGAACATATTAGGAAAGAACAGGGAACTCGCGCGCAGGATGCTAAAGGCGAACTCCGCGGCCTAGCGCCGATCGCCCTTCTGCCTCTCGTTTATATACCGCGGGCCTCGCATCGCCGAGGCAATGGCGGCTATCAGGGAGAGCGCCGCGGCTGCGGCGAATACTATGTGCAGGCCGTTGGCGAACGGCTGGAGTATCAGGTTGGGGAAGAACGATGTCCCTATGAGGTTGTCCCTGTTTGTTGCGGAGAGGTTGTCCAGGACGCCTGCGGGAAGCAGCGTCTTCATCGGGTTGTAGCCCAGGAGCGCCGCGAAGAGAGCCGTTGTGGGAGGCAGCGTTGATACCTGGGTGGCGACTACCGCAGAGACGTTCTGCGAGACTAGGCCGCTGTAGAGCGCAGTCTGGAGGTGCCCTGAGACGCCGACCACTAGGAGCGTGAAGAATATCACCAGGCTGAACATGAAGGAGGTGTTCATGAAAGTGGCTCGCATGCCGGATGTGGCGCCCCGGAGCTCCGGGGGCACAGAGTTCATCACCGATGCGGTGTTGGGCGCGGAGAACATGCCCTGGCCGAAGCCCAGTAAGAAGATTATCGGGGCGAACACCAGGTAGTTGAAGTTCGTAGGGAGGAAGAGGAGCAGGGTGAAGCCCGCCACGTTTATCAGCATGCCGCAGGTCGAGAAGATCCTCGCGCCGTACCTGTCGGAGAGGGTGCCGAATATGGGGCCGGAGACCAGGAAGCCGAGTATCAGCGGTATCATGTCTATCCCAGCTATCAGCGGCGTGTCTATGAAGTTGACGCCGTGCAGCGGGAGCCAGATGCCCTGGAGCCAGATTATGAGCATGAACTGGAGGCCGCCCCTGGCCACTCCCGCAAGGAAGAGGCTGGTTATGCCGAGCAGGAATGCGCGTATCCTGAAGAGGCCCAGGTGGAACATCGGGTCCTTCGCGTTGAGCTCTATGACCACGAATGCCGCCATGAGCAGTACGCCTGCGACTATGCCTCCTATCACCAGGGGGTTGGACCACCCCACCGAACTGCCGCCGTATGGAAGGAGGCCGTACATGAGCGAGAAGAGGAGTACGGTCAGGGAGAGCGCGAAGGTCACGTTGCCCAGGATGTCTATCTTCTGGTTCTTCTTTATCAATGCGAGCTCGCGGAGCGCTATGTAGGCCCAGATTGCGCCTATGACGCTTATCGGCACGCTGACCAGGAAGACCAGGTGCCAGTCTACCGCCGCGAGTATGCCTCCCATCACAAGCCCTATCAGGCTCCCGGAGACTCCCATTATCTGGTTTATGCCAAGCGCCTTGCCGCGCTCGTTTGCCGGGAAGGCGTCCGTCAGTATGGCGGTGCTGTTTGCGAAGAGGAATCCGCCTCCCAGTCCCTGGAAGAGCCGTATCACTATTAGCGAGATCACCCCTGCGTTCCCATGCACCAGGTAGGTTGAGATCCATAGCAGCGTGGAGCAGACTGCGAACATCAGGAAGCCGAGGTTGTACAGCCTGACCCTTCCGAACATGTCAGAGAGCCTGCCTATGGTCACGACGGTCACCGAGGAGGTGATTATATAGCCTATGATCAGCCAGAGGAGCAGGCTGATGTTTCCGGAGGTGAGCGGATTGACTCCAAGGCCGTTGAATATCGCAGGCAGCGAGATTATGAGTATCGAGCTGTCTATGGTGGCTATCAGCACCCCGAGAGTGGTGTTGGAGAGCGCTATCCACTTGTAATTGACGCCGAAGCGCGACTCGCGCTTCTGCTCCTCGAGGTCGTATTCCGAGATGCGCCCCTTGGGATCAGGATCGGTTGCCATGAAATCGTTAATCTCGCGGTGATTATTTATAGGACATACTATATTCTGAGGCGGTGTCTAAATAGCTTTTGAGCCGGCCGGGTATATGGTGGTAAATGTGGCTTCGCTCTCCCCAAAACAGAATTGTGCTCCCTCATGCCTTTTTGTAGACTATTCTCTGGATAGTCAGAGCCAGCCAGAGGGTGCCAGTGACGATTTCCACTATCGTTGATAGGTAGAGATGAAGGGTAAAGAAGCAGATCGCCAGCGTGTATATGCCTATTGTGGTCAGGCAGGCCGTCTGCAGGGTGAGGTAGCCCCTCTTTCTCTTGAACCCCACGTATACCTGATACGTAAGCGAATACCCGAAGAGGATGTTGGCCAGCGCTATCACTGTATCCTGCCATACCATGCCTACGAATTGGCAGCGCGCCTATTTATGCCTTGCACTGAGCGCAAAGCCGGGGATTCGGAAGGGTTTAAATACTTAACAGATATAAACTTATTCTGCTCATACAGAAGGATGAAATATGACAACAAGAACATAGTTCTTGCTGAGCTCATCGGTCTGAAGGCCAGGATAGTCTGGTCTCTGGACAGGAAGCAGAAAGGAATGTTCGGCAAAGTGGTCGACGAGACCAAGAACACCATCGTAATGGAGACAGCTGAAGGGAAAAGGTCCTTTATAAAAGGGATCTCTCGCTTCCGATTTTACACTCCGGATGGCTCGTTTGTCGTTGAAGGCAGAGAGATAGAATTCAGGCCGGATGAGAGGATAGAGAAGGCCGTGAAGTACTACAAGAGAAGAGAGAATTGAATTTGGATTGCGTGATGGATTGGAATGCGACGACGCTAAGTGCCCGATACACGGAAGCCTGAAGACGCGAGGAGCGCAGCTCCAGGGGAAGGTAGTGAGCGCCAAGGCCAAGAAGACGGCGATAGTCGAGATAAACTACACAAGGTACATCAACAAGTACGAGCGGTACCTGAGAAAGAGGTCGAGGATTCCTTCCTACAATCCCGACTGCATTGCGGCGAAGGAGGGCAACATAGTAAACATAGCGGAGACAAGGAGGCTCAGCAAGACCAAGACCTTCGCGGTGACAGGGATAGTGAAGTGATGTTATGAAAGGAATCTCCTCAAAAGTGATGAAGACGCTCATACCGGGCTCGGTATTCACCTGCGCTGACAACAGCGGCGCCTACGAGTTCAGGATGATACACCTGATAGGCAAGGGCGGTGGCGGGAGGCACGGGAAGCAGGCCGCAGCAGGAATAGGAGACCTGGTCTCGGCAAGCGTGAGGAAGGGTTCGCCCACATACCTCAAGAAGCCGGTGAGGGTCCTTGTGATAAGGCAGAGGGCCTCGATAAGGAGGGCGAACGGGATGCGCCTAAAGTTCGAGGACAACGCAGGGATAATAGTAGGAGAGGACAACCTGCCTGTCGGCACCGAGATAAAGGGCGCAATCGCGCGCGAGGTGGTTGAGAGGTTCGTCAAGGTTGCCGGGATAGCGGCAAGGATAGTGTGATCAAATGAGCAGCATGCAGCCAAGGATACAGAGGTTCAGAAGATTCAACGCTCCGATGCACGTCAGGCAGAAGTTCGCCCATGCGCACATCTCAAAGGAGCTCAAGGCCAAGCTGGGCATAAAGAGGAGGGCGGTGCAGGTCAGAAAGGGAGACACGGTGAAGGTGATGTCCGGGAAGAACCTCGGGAAGGCGGGAAAGGTCAATAGGGTGGACCTGAAGGACAGCACCGTGCTCATAGACGGCATAGTCAGGAAGACCGCCAAGGGAAAGGAGCTCCAGGTCCCGATTAGGATAAGCAAGGTATACATAACCGACCTCGACCTCTCGGACAGCCGCAGGAAGGCGAAGCTGGGAGTGAGTTGATATCATGGCATCAAAGGGAAACACGCGTCACATCAAGAGGCTCGCTTCGAGCAGGTACATGAAGATAGGCAGGAAGACTGCGATGTACGTGGCGAAGCCGCTTGCCGGAAGGCACAGCTCCAGGTCCAACATAGCGCTCACAACGGTCCTGAAGGAGAAGCTGATGGACGCGACCTCGAGGGACGTCAGGTACCTCCTCAACAACAGGGAGGTGGAGGTCAACGGGAAGGCGGTCAAGGAGGAGAAATACCCTGTGGGTTTCGGGGACATGATACACTTGAGGCCCTCCGGGGAGTCATACAAGGTCGTATCTGGCAAGGGAGGCTCTTTCGCGCTTGAGAAGGCCGACCACGCGAAGCACAAGCAGACATTCAAGGTAATAGGCAAATACGTCGCAAAGGGAGGCAGGATACTCGTCAGGCTGCACGACGGAAGGTCTTTCGCCGCGGACAACAAGGTGAAGGTAAACGATTCCGTGGTGATAGGCAAGAAGGGCATAGAGAAGGTGATACCGCTCGGCTCGGGAAAGGCCTGCTACGTCATATCAGGGACTCACGCTTCAGAAAGCGGGAAAATAAAGGAGATAGCCAAGGGGAGCATGATGAGGGACCCTACAGTGAGGATAGAGGGCAGCTCGGGCGAATTTGAGACGCTGCTCAGGAACATAATGGTAACCGGTGAATGATTTGGAAGGCAACAAGATGCGCTCAATATACCTTGACAAGGTAGTCATAAACATAGGCACCGGGGCGAGCAGCGAGGACGCCGCTGACAACGCACGGGCGCTCATCAAGAAGCTCACTAACCACGAGGCGGGATACGCCTTCTCGAAGAAGAGGGACCCCGAACTCAAGCTGAGGCAGGGCCAGAAGATAGGCGCGGTCGCGACGCTGAGGAAGGAGGACGCATACAGTCTGCTCAAGAGGGCGCTCGACGCGAACAACAGCCAGCTCGGCGAGAACGCCATATCGAGGAACTCGGTCAACTTCGGGGTCAAGGAGTACATCTACTTCGCCGGGGTCAAGTACGACCCGAAGATAGGGATACTGGGGATGAACATAAACGCCGCCTTCGCCAGGAAGGGAAAGAGAGTGGAAACGAGAAGGAGGAAGAGGGGCAGCGTCGCCGTGAGGCACAGGGACATAAGCCGCGATGAGATACTTGCATACCTCGAGAAGAACTTCAATATAAAACTTGCAAAATGATTCCATGAAGATGAGCGATGACCAGAAATACAGAGGAAAGGGCAAGAGGATCTGCTGGAGATGCGGCACCGCGAGGGGCCTCATAAGGAGCTACGGCCTCCAGATCTGCAGAAGGTGCTTCCGTGAGGCTGCAAGAGAACTCGGATTCGAGAAATATTAGTGATAAGATGGATGTTTTGGCTGACGCGCTCAACAAGATAAAGCTCTACGAGGGACTGGGCAAGTACGAGTGCACGGTAGGCTCGACAAAGCTTGTCAAGTCGGTCCTTGAAGTGATGAAGAAGCACAAGTACATAGAGAACTACGAGGAATACAAGGAGGGCAAGTTCAACAAGATCAAGATAAGCATGGCAAAGAGGATCAACTACCTCGGGGTCATAAAGCCCAGGTACGCGGTGGGAGTCAACGACTACCAGAGATACGAGGCGAGGTACATACCCAGCAAGGACTTCGGCATACTCATAGTATCTACCCCGGAGGGCATCATGACCAACAGGGAGGCAAGGGCGAAGAAGATCGGAGGAAGGCTCATGGCCTACGTTTATTGATTTTCATGGCATCCATAGACATACCAAGCGGCGTCCAGGTTTCTGTTAGCGGAGACCAGGTGGTCATAAAGGGGAAGCTCGGCTCCACCAGCAAGAAGATAAGCCCGAGGTTCTTCTCCGTCAAGACTGAGCCGAACAAGATCGAGATTGTGATGACGAAGAACAAGCTCCTGGAGAAGAAGGCGAACCTCGCTGTGCTGGCCTTCTCCGCAGAGCTTGTCTCATCGATGAAGACCGTCCAGACAGGCATAGAGAAGAAGATGGTGGTCTTCTTCTCGCACTTCCCGATGGTTATCGAGGTTAAGGGCAAGACCATCAACATAAAGAACATCTTCGGCGAGCGCGTCCCAAGGACAACGGAGATAGTTGGCGAGACCAAGGTGGAGGTCAAGGGCCAGGACGTCACGATAAAGGGAGTGGACGCCTACGACGTAGGGCAGACAATCGCGAACATAAGGACGGCATGCTATTCCATAGGAGACACAAGGGTATTCCAGGACGGCGTCTATCTGACGCACGATGAGTGATATCATGATAAAGAAACTGCACCCAACTTTCAACGTTCCGAACTTCGGCGCAAAGAACAGGAAGCGCGTCAAGGAGAGGTGGAGGAAGCAGAGGGGCATAGACAACAAGAAGAGGGTCAAGAGGAGCGGTTACGGAGCGGTGCCGAACATAGGCTACAAGAACAACGAGACGGTGAGGCACCTGAGGCCTGACGGAAAGATCGCGGTTGTCATACACAACCAGAAGGAGCTCGAGGCCGCAGCAGGAAACCCGGAGGTCTCCGTGATATTCGCCCACGGATTGTCCAAAAGGACAAGGACGGAGCTGGGAAAGATAGCGGACCAGAAGAGGATAAGGATAGCGAACAGGTGAAACCATGACGGTGCAATTTACAAAAAGGATAGCTGCCGAGTTGCTCAACAGGGGCGAGAGCGCTGTCCGCATAAATCCCATAGCGCTTGACAAGGCCGCTAAGGCCATGACAAGGGAGGACGTCAAGAGGCTGATAACGGACGGCAGCGTCTACGCGCTCAAGGCCAAGCACAACCTCAGCCTGAGCGCCAAGAAGCTGAGGATCAGGAGGGCGAAGGGAAGGAGCAGGGGTCAGGGAAAGAGAAGGGGAAGCGACAAGGCCCGCCAAGGGAGAACATGGGAGAAGAAGGCCAGGTCTCAGAGGCTCTTCCTCAAGCAGCTCAAGCTGACAGGCAAGATAGACAAGACGGTATTCAGGAGGTACTACATGCTCATCAAGGGAAACAGCTTCCCGGACAAGGCCTCATTGCTGAGGCACCTGGACGAGGCCGGGATAAAGGTAAGCCCAGAGGAAGTAACGAAGATGAACGAGACCATAGCGAAGATGTACAAGTGATCACATGGCCAAGGCACTGGATTTTAGAAGGAGGAGAGAAGCTCTCACCGATTACAGGAAGAGGTTCGCCCTAGTGAAAGGAGGCCACGATCGCGTAGTCATAAGGAAGACAAACAAGAGGATAATAGCAGAGGTGGTCAGATATGCTGAGAAGGGGGACCTTGTCCTAGCTTACGTGGATTCCGGAGCCCTCTCAAAGTACAGCTGGCCATCGAGAAGCAACAGGCCCACAGCCTACCTTACCGGATTGATGCTCGCTAGGATAGCCGCGTCGAAGGTAAAGGATTCAAACGCGCCGTACATACTTGACATAGGGCTCAGCTCGCCGGTGAAGAACTCTATACCTTTCGTCTTCGCAAAGGGCTGCCTGGACGGCGGAATGAGGCTGCAGGCCAGCCTTGAGATAAAAGAAGCCATATATAATTATTCAGATACAGAGTATGCGAAGAAGGCCTCCGAAAGCGGCGGCACGGTGAAGCAGTACGGAAAGTTCCTCAAGGACGGTATAAAGATTGAGGCCCTAGCGGGACTTTTCGAGGCCACAAAGAAGAAGATATTGAGCGAGTGATTGGTTGGATCTGGAAAACAAGGACAATAGCATTGGATCGTCTGGCTGGGAGCCCAAGACAAAGGTAGGCAAGCTGGTCAAGAGTGGCGATATCAAGAGCATTGAGGAGATATTCGAGGCAGGCAAGCCGATAAAGGAGGTTGAGATCGTTGACATGCTCCTGCCGAACATGGAGGACAAGGTCCTTGAGATATGCTCGGTGCAGCGAATGACTAAGAACAACAGGAAGCAGAAGTTCCGGGTGACGGTGGTGGTGGGTGACAAGAACGGCCACCTCGGCCTGGGAGCAGCTAAGGACGTCGAGGTGAGGCCGGCGATAGACACGAGCATACGCGAGGCAAAGAAGAACATGATTGCCGTCAAGCTGGGATGCGGGTCTTGGGAGTGCGGCTGCGGCACCGCTCACAGCCTTCCTGTCACGATGAAGGCCAAGTGCGGAAGCGCGGAGATCATACTCAAGCCTGCACCGAAGGGAGTGGGAATAGTCGCGTCAAAGACAGTCACCACTGTCTTGGAGCTTGCCGGGATAAAGGACGTCTGGACCTTCTCGAAGGGAAGGACGCGCGACATCTACAACATGGCCACAGCGACCTTCATGGCACTTCAGGGCCTCGCGGAGCTAAGAAACAACGACGAGCTCAAGGCCATGGACGTACAGAACAAGTGATTCTTTTTTCTTCACAGACGTTGTGCTTTGGCCAGTTAGATGTGCAAGGCGTTCAGGATTGACTGCTCCACCTGCGCCAGCCAGTTCACGATTCCGGTTCCTATATTCGGGATTGGCTGGAAGTTTGCGACTTCTGTAATATTGTTTGTCAGGGTTATTGTAGGGGATGGATCTGTGCCTGAGTAGCTGTTGCCCGGGCAGGTCCACCCTATCGTGGCAAGAACGTAGTCGCATACAGGAGACCCTGTCCAGTTAACGAATTCGTAGCCGGAATTGGGAGTCTCGGAAAGAGATACGGTTTCTGTGCCGTTCTGACTGGTGACTATTCCCAGGGATGAGGCGGTTCCATCTTTAACAGGCTCCGAATTGACAGTGACCTTGAACTTTGGAGAAGTGCCGATAGTGAATGGGACGCTGTTGCTGATGCCCTGGGAGTTCTCGACCGAGACGTTGTAGGTTCCTGGAGTTACGGTATATATGGCGGCACCGCAGCTTGGGGAATTGTAACATGCATCAAGCTGAGAGGGCACGATGAACGTGAGGACCGTGCCGTTGTCTGAAGAAGGCCGGCCCGTAGCTGCGACAATGCCGTCGAAGAGGACCGTGTTGTTGGACTGGGTGAAGCCGTAGCCCGTGAGGGTCACGGAGGTCATCATAGTACCGGAGGATGCTGCCAGTACACTACTGTTTGTCGCTTGAATTGATGGAACGGAAGAAGACACATATCCGGATGATGGGGAGATCGATGTGATGTACGGCGCTGTTGAGTTGGAAGGTAGGAAGTTTGCGACCTCGGTGATGTTGTTTGTCAGGGTTATCGTAGGGGATGGATCTGTGCCTGAGTAGCTGTTGCCCGGGCAGGTCCACCCTATCGTGGCAAGAACGTAGTCGCATACTGGATACCCTGTCCAGTTAACGAATTGGTATCCTGCGTTTGGCGTCTCTGAGAGAGACGCGATTTCTGTGCCGTTCTGGGTGGTGATTGTAGAGACGACAGTGCCGTCATTGATAGGATCTGACTCGACAGCGACTT
>Ga0335072_10011190_pt1 | contig 12858 bp, 10 predicted proteins | sample Lox_Sample_21_FD_206725 | JGI IMG/M metagenome (GOLD analysis project Ga0335072, IMG submission 206725) | Soil microbial communities from Loxahatchee National Wildlife Refuge, Florida, United States - Lox_Sample_2.1 | ecosystem: Environmental > Terrestrial > Soil > Wetlands | place: USA...
GGTATACGAGCACCGCCTCAGGATTCGGTCGTCCCGGTTCTAGCTGAATAGTACGAACCTTCCAATGGGGTATTCTGGAAAGGAGGACCAAGACAGACCTTACCGTACACGCCAAGATGTACAGCAAACTCCGGAAAAGGGTGAAGGCTGTACTATACCTATTCTGGCTGACAGTATACTCCGCAATAGGTATCCCGTCTAATACCTTTGTACGTTGCGAAGATTTTATACGCTGACCAAGCAAGTCTTGGCATGCTTATAAGGCTTCGAGAATACATATGAATACGATAGGGCACGGGTGAACATTCGGCCGGTGGCTTATCCAGCCCATGGTCCATGTACGGGTTGGATAGGCCCTTTTGGTTGGCTCGTGCAAGCCCAGGCCTGTCGACCACCGTCCCGACAGTTTGAACATATGCAAGTTATCACGCTACCACAGGCAGATTACTACGGTAGATAAACGGGCTACAGCCGGTAGCGAAATCAGCTTCCGCCTTGAACACTTCTGAGATTTTGTGGTAGGCCACAATGCCAAGACTCACCCCTTCCTATCTCACCTAGTCAGGCACAACAATCGATCCATCACGTGCTTGCTTGATCAGCTGACCTGCATTCTGCCTAGATCAGCTAATCTACGCGTCCGCAGCGTCGCGTGCAATGACAACTGCGATGACGCGCATATAATGCCTTTGTCCCATCAGCACAAGAAATTTTGGTGCAGGAAATCGACCCCTCGAATCAACATCAATCAAGCACTATTTTCTGATCCAGCCTGAGGACTGATCAAACCATGAATCGAGTGCGCGTTGAAAGGCTCGGCTTCACTCTCATTCACCAGCCAGCCGGCGACAATCCTGAATCCCCAAAAGCCCACACGGTGAAGTAGGCCATAAGCGTGCGCCGTGGTTTGTGCTATTTGGCTAACTGGTCTCGTCAAGCATAGTTTTTGTTCACGGGCTTCGAGGGAATCCCCAATCGACTTGGGAGTACGCAATCTCCCCTCCACCAGCGGAGCCACCTTCGGACGAGTCGAAACCGAAGAGACGCAAGATCATGTCGAGGACTTTTCAAAGCCTGCGCCCTTCCCACCATGGTTCGGACGTACCACTAGCCCCGGATCCCTCTCCTGCTACAACAAGCACTGCAAGTGAAGTGCAGAAGTCGGTCTATTGGCCCGCTGATATTCTCCCTGATAAAGTGCCAGATGCTCGAATATGGACATATGGCTACAACGCAGACGTTATTAGTGGTTTCTTCGGGCAGAACAACCAAAATAGCATTCTCAAGCATGCCAACGACTTTATGGTTAAACTCGAAAGAACCCTTAGAGATGACGTTAGTGGTGACCTAACAAAGAATTGTCATTTGTCTAATGTCTTCAAAAGAGGCCTATCATCTTCATCACCCACAGCCTTGGCGGACTCATTGTCAAAAGGGTACGTAGGTCCTGCGGTCCGATGGATAGGAATACTGAACGCTGTTAGGCACTCTCTCAAATGGAGTCAAGCCTAGACGCTAGCCATCATTGCTTGATCAGCCGAGTCTCTGCTGTGGTCTTCTGTGGCTGCCCCCACAGAGGAGCTGACGCGGCTGCTTGGGGGTATTTGGCATCCAAACTGATAGCGGTAGCCTTTGCAGATTCGACTTCGAAACTTCTATCTGATCTAGAAATCGACTCTGAGATACTCGACGTCATTCAAGATGACTTCTTGAAGACTCTACGTAGAACTCTGTCCAATTCTACGTTTCGTGTACATTCGTTCCTGGAAGGCAGGGCGGTAACTGGAATCAAGGGATTGAATAGCAAGGTATGCATAGCCAAGACAGACTTCTACTTTCGACGCCATTGCTAATCTAATGGCAACAGGTGGTTGATAACTTTTCCTCCAAACTTGGTTGGCCTGAAGAGACATTTGAGACAATAGATGCGGATCACCGCGAGATGGTCAAAGAACCCGGTGTGAGAGATATATCGAGCGTCTTGCGCGACCTAGAGAAGCAAGTTAATGTGTCATACGAGTGGAAATGTGCGTAACATACTACATAATTCTCTGCTACAACTAGCAAGTTTGTGACATCTTTACAGTGTCAGAGAACCAGAGGCGCATTGGTGACGAGCCTTACAAATACCTGCACATGTTCTTTATGGTTGATTATCAGGCTATCTTATCCCAGGTCCCGAAAAGGTTTCCAAACACATGCTCCTGGATTCTGGAGGCAGACGCATTCAGAAGGTGGGCCCGGGGAGAGGGATCCAGTGTTCTTTGGCTGCGCGGATATCCCGGCCTGGGAAAATCGGTCATTGCTAAGTACTTGGTGGAGGAAGTTCTTGGTGCTGATGGGATGGGCTCGTCGGTTCAAAACCCCCATCGCAACGATCCCATTGTTGTCTTTTTTTTCTGCTCGTATAGCAACGGTCAAGCTCAGTCCTTGAAAAATCTCCTTTCCTCCCTTCTTCACCAGCTACTCTACCGGAAACCCGAACTGTCGCGAGGCATTCGGAAACGATACGAAACACTCTCGCAGCCTCTCACGGAGTCCGTTTGGAACCTCTGGAGTATGCTCAACGACGTGATCCTCGAAATTCCACGAATCTACCCGACGGCCCTAACCCCCGAAGCTGCATCTGTACCCCCACCGAAAAATCTCTACATCGTTGTGGATGCACTGGATGAGCTGCATAAGACTGAATGGAGTCCATTTTGTGGTCGGTTCTTTGAAATACTCAAGCGAAATCAGAACGCATTTAGACTCGTTATTACTAGCCGCAAAGAGCCCGATATCGAACAGCAACTGGCCGATACTTGGTGCCTAGACCTCAGTTCGACCAACCAGAACGCATCCGACGTGGCCGAGTATTTAAGGGCAAACGTGTTGGAATACGGCGAGGAGAACAACTTCGGCGACGAAGTGATCCGCACAATTACTTCTGAGCTGACAAGAGGGGCCCAAGGCATGTTCTTGTGGGCATCTCTTGCATGGTCGTACTTCACTGGAGGGGTTGGTACTTGGACGAGAGCCATCCTTCAACAACGGCTGCAAGACCTACAGCATTTGCCACCCGGAATGGAAATCCTTTACCACAGGATCTTGGCCTCGGTTGATAGTAAAAATCATGCTGAATTGCTAGAAGCGTTGCAGTGGATCGTTGCAGCAGCCCGACCGCTAACCACCGATGAAATCGCCATCGCGTTGGCTTTGAGGAAAAGGCCTCGGAAGAAACGGTACATTGATATTCGGCTCAATATCCAGGCTTTCTTCAAAAGGACATGTCCCCACCTGGTCAAGATTGGCCGTTACGGAGCCGTCACTCTGGTACACCTATCCTTCAAAGACTACTTACTCGAGACTCTAGAGATCAACAATGGGACGGAGCGTATACCGAACACTTTCCATATCGACTTGACTGGAGTCAACTTCGAGATCGGCCTTGATTGCCTCTCATACGTTGTCTTGGACGACTTTGCCAACGAGCCACTCGCGGCCGTCACACGACAACACAAGTTTTTCAACTACGCGTACCACAATTGGCTTGGTCATCTCGCAGGAAGGAACGATCGAATCAGTGAAATCTGGGTTTATTTTATCAGGTTGATCGACCACATGACTAAACTCTTAAGATGGTATGACACCAGCGATGTCATAATTAGCCTTTGGACACACAGTCTGTCTCGCCTTTTTGAGCCTGCGGTTGAGTTTGGGATGGACCTTAACGTGGTCGATACGCAGGGAGACCATTTCATCCACCTTGTCGTTCCAGAGGTAGGCAAGTTCCCACTCGAGTCCGTCAAATTCCTGACCGGCCTGGGCTTGAGTATCAACGGCAGAACACAATTTGGACAGACCCTACTGCGGCGGTGTATTTCCGAATGGCAAGATGAGATGTCCAGCTTGCTCGAAGATCAAATCTACTTTGATGACCAGGACGGAGAAGACAACGTGAGCTCCAATACAGGAACAGGTGAGCGTTGCTCGACGGAAAGAACCATCTACGACCTTTTATCCTTCCCTGGTATTGATCCGAATGTGATGGACGTGTTTGGGTATACGCCACTAAGTTTTGCAATTCATGAGGGTTTGGACAGAGCCGTAGCGATACTCTTGGCGTGCCCACAATTGGACATAACCAAGGGGTTCGCGGCACTGCATGTTGCGGCCAAGGAAGGAGTTGTGCCAGCCGTGGAAGGCCTTCTGAGTCGGGGTGTTAGTGTCTCTGAGAAGACAAAATATGGAGAGACAGCGCTTCATCTTGCAGCATCAAACGGTCATCTGCGGGTTCTCAAGCTTCTAGCTTCCAAAAGCCCGATCCATGTCCTGAATGCAAAAGACCATAACGGCTGGACAGCTACCCATCGAGCAGTAACATCTGGAAACGATGAGCTGGTTCTCTGGCTGATCCAGCAACCTAATATCAACCTCGATCTAAGGGACAAGCACGGTCGTCGGGCTACCGCATTTGCCGCCGCCTATGGCACCGAAACAATGCTGAAGGCATTCCTCGAACGAAGGCCAGACGATATTACGCACTTGGACTCATTTGGAAATACACTCTTTCACATGGCAAGCACAGGAAGCAACCAACAAAACGTCTCCTTTCTCCATAGCCTCTACAAACAGGGCTGTGTTGCTCGTCCTGGCGCAAATAAGTGGGGGAAGACAGTCGTGGATCTAGCTCCAACCCCAGACATCGAGAGGTACCTACTTGCGTTTGGATTTGCTCATTCAGAAAGGTACTTAAGTCACTATGATGAACTTTCCTTACTGAATCTCCGAGCGATGGCAGGGAAGACGACTATTCCAACAGGTAGTAATACCTGCATGGAGCTCAGCTGCTATTTGGGTAAAGACTCTCGAGATCCCTGTCCTAGGGAAATGGTCTCCACAAGTTCTGAAACCGATAGACTTGGTTGGAGGTTTAACTCCATTTACGCAATCGATTAGGTAGCTGGTATTGCAAGGAAGATTGTTACGCCGAGAGGGCCTACCAGTACAATCGGGACAGCCACCACGAGAAATTGCAGCCTTTCAGAGTCAGCATATTGCGTTTCTTGCCTGGCGAAGGTAAAGACAGACCTGAGGTTGGCAATTTAGTTAGGCGGATGCAGGGGATAGAATCAGCCAGGCCAAAGTCATTCTAGTGTTGGCATAAGCGTCTTGACAATGTGGCTGACCGGAAATTTCGGAAGTGTTCTAGGTGGAAGCTGATTTCGCTAGCGACTGTAGTGAGGATGGATCAAAAATCGAATGATTTGAGGGCCATCAAGAGCTTCTCGTAAAGATGCCGCTTGACCTACCTTACAATGCCTGTGAGTCGGTAAGCGCTATTGGACTTGACGGAAATCAGACTATCTGATTGGAGCGTTGCCTAAGGTGAAGTTGGGAGGGAGGCTCATGTGTTGGAGTGCAGTGGAAAGGACGCCGAAAACACTCCCCCGAGTCGCCGTTCTCTGCTACTCTTTCAAGAGGTAACCAAGACAGTACTGGTTAAACCCAGTCAGCACCTAAGGCGCCCACTAGTTAGATGCTCTTAGCAACATGCGACTCGCTGGTTAATCCTCATCGCTTTTGTCCCTTAATCGTCTTATCAGCTGGCTTCCTTAACAAGTTCGACCTAGCCTTCATAAAGGAGATTGCACCACAAGATATCTCATTTCACAGAGATGGAGCTGTTATGGAGAGGGCTAGGCAAGGATTAAAGGAAAAATGGCCTTCCGAGTGTTAAGGGCTTCGTCACCGCACCTACGGAGAACATCAGCCATGTTTAGGGACAAACAGCCACGGCAGATGAGACGTTCAGATTAGTGAGGGCATGATCGATTTATCTACCTACGAAAAGTACGAAAGTACGAAAGTACGAAAGGAAGACATGCAAGCGGATTCACCACAATCGGCCTGGAAGCCCCGCTCTTCTCCAGCCGCGGCTCAGAAGATCTCGGGTCTCTGCGGGGGGCCTCGTTACATTTTGGTGGGTCGGTGCAGCATAAAATGGCCTCGAATCGCCCGAGTAAAAGTGTCATTTGCCAAAATTCGTTATTGACTAGCTTAAATTCGTCATGTCTTCCACAAGCCGCCCAAAGACAATGCTAGCGTGGAGAAAACATCTGGGGAAGCTCAAAGCTGTCGGTCTTATCCTATCGCTTATTTATTGCCAAGGGCTCGTAGGTTTGTTGACTCTATCCTTTCTCTTGTTAGGTCCGAGAAGAGGTCCCAGTTCCACAAGCTCCACCTGATGGGTTTCTGGTCAAAGTCCTTGCTGCTGGAGGTAAGGTTTCCTAATCTGAACTAGCAGACTTGCCTGATTCGAATAGTGTGTCACAGCGACTATGCATTGTTGCAGACAGAGAAGCCTCCAGCGAATTTCAAAGAGAAGTACACACTAGTATGTCATCTAGTTCATGGCCTGGACCTTTTGGTTCTAACATCTCTATAGGGCCACGAAGGATGCGGAGACATCGTCGAGATTGGCAAGGACGTAAAGGATCCACGTTTTAAGATTGTGAGGCCAATCTGTTCCGGAAGCTCGCAAATCGAGCCTGCCTAATGTGTGCAATCACAGGGCTCCAGAGTAGCTGTGCTCTCCGTTCCAGGCTGCGGCGAACAGACCTGCCTCGCGTGCGGGAATGGGAGCCCACAGCTCTGCAATAGGGTTGCCTGTACTGGGATTGGGCACGACGGTTCCTTTGCTCCCTACATAGCGATCTCCTACCGTGCCGCAGCTTTGGTCCCAGACGGTTCGGCAAATGTGTCCAAGTCCCTTTGGAATTAGTCCTTTTTGGACTGACTTGGTGCATACAGGAGTCACCCCAGCGCAGGCAGCGGTCACGACGGATGCAGTAACGACAGCATACCACGCGGTGAAAACGACCGGAAATGTGAAGCCTACAGAGACCATCCTCATTTTTGGCCTAGGTGGGTTAGGTTTCAATGCACTGCAGATCGTGCTTGCGATTGGGGCGCGGGTAATCGTCACGGACAAGAGGGAGGAAGTCCTCACTGAAGCCATCAAATTTGGTGTCCCCAAAGAGGACGTCATTCCTATCGGCGTGAATGCTGTCGAGTTTGTGCAGGAGCGTGGCCTTGTGGTGGACATTGTCATTGATTTTGTTGGGGTCAATGAAACATTCACTGCCTCGCAAGAGTTGGGTAAGCAAATTCAACATTGGCTTCATTGCTTTGGTATCGGATTGCTGACCAGATGTACAGTCAGACCTGCTGGCAGACTTGTACAAGTTGGTCTTCTAGGAGCCGAACTTACAATCAACAACATCCTCTGCATCCGGAAGAGGTTGAGTATTCTCTGCAGTTATGGCGGGAAAATGGAGGACCTGGAAGATGGTCTCGACCTTGTCCACAAGGGCGCTTTGCATCCTCAAGTGGAAACCGGTGACCTGGATGACTTTCCAGAGGTTCTTGAGAGACTCCATCATGGCATGATCAAAAGTCGGATTGCGTTGATTCCGAAGCACGACTGAGCCGAACTCAGACTATGGTTGCAGTGTGCTGCGGTGTCAGCTGCGATCACTTAAGACTTAGAGTATCGGCGAAGCAGAAGCAAGAGTATAATTGGTTTCTGGTTTCACTCCGCGGTCTTTAGTCTCCAATTGCTGTCTATCCGGTGCGGCGCGTTCCCATAGAAGCACACATAGCACCATCGGCATTTGTACTGTACCAAGCAACGCGTCGTGGGAACTCGTTCCTTCGCTTGCTCGGTCGACGAAGATGCTTCTGAGCTATGTAACATATCCGACGTTTGAGCTTCCTATCATTTCACGCGATGCTATGCCATCAAGTGGTATCGGCTTGAACCTCTTTCGATATGGAAAGGCCTGGCTGTCGTTTAGCAAATCCAATGATTGATAGAGGGACTTTCCCACGCTTTTGTCCAAGCCCTTCTCTGAGTGCGGAAGAAGTCATTGAGATGATCTTTCCAACATAGCAGATGCAGGTTCGTTAAAATTCCAGAAGTAGCGTTATATCAGCACTTTCAGAGGAAGACCGGGATGAGACATTCTTCATTGTGTGTCCGTGCATGTACGTCATCGTTGCTAGAAGCACGACGAAATATTGAAGATTCACATTCCGACATCTTGTCCACTTCCTAAACCGCCATCTATCTAGTACGATCATTCAGGGGACTCTTTCCGTCCTCGATGACGTTGAGGCCTGGAGACAACGTCAGAATCTTAGCGCGATTTCCTCGGTTTCCGAAGGGCCGCAAACAAAGTTGCACGGTGTAATATGCATGAACCTTTGATGCAATGTCCAGCAACAAGCTCGCAGCTTCTACAGGAAGTTTATGAAAGCGGATCTGACGTACTGTGGCTCTGCATTTACCATTGAGATATACGAAGCAGCTAAATTGGATACAATTTCAGAATGTCGTCGTCACGAGCGTTGGTCTGTCGACCATCCAACGGCAAGAACCGCCTCTCCCTCGAATCTGTTCCACTTCCTTCCATCCAGCCTCATCAAGTGCTTGTTCGAACGAAAGCCGTTGCTCAGAACCCGACCGATGTGAAGTCCTTCGATGACAATACTATGGGCGATGGGGCAGTCCTTGGCTGTGACTTCTGCGGTCGAGTGGAGCAACTAGGTGCAGACGTGACACGTGTACAAGTCGGCGACAGAATTGCGGGCTTGATATTTCCGGGAGAAAAGAAAGGGGTGGGAGCATATGCAGAGCATACAGTCGCGGATGAAAAGATATGCTTCAAAGTACCCGAGCCCATGTCGTCAGAAGCCGCCGCAACGATCCCCCTGGCATTGGCCACTGCTTGGTTGGCCATGCTTTCCAGCCATAGTCTTGGGATGGACAGAAGCAAAGGAGACGCCAACCAACTGCTGATATGGGGAGGCAGCTCCAGCGTCGGACAGTATGCCATCCAGATTGCAAAGTATTTCGGCTTTCAGTTTGCAACCACGTGTACGAACTCGGAGATTGTCAAGGATTACTTGGGCGTGAGTAAGCGCGTATTCAACTACCGAAGCCCCACGGTTGTTGAGGATATCAAAAAGTCATTGCCAGCCATTACTTACGTCTTTGATTGCATCGGTACAGAGACATCTTCCGTACAGGCATCGAAGACAGTCTCCGATGCTGGAGGTGTCCTGGTGACCGTCCGGCCGGGTAAGGCATTTACTGAGAACATAGAGCCACGAGTAAGAGCAACGGACGTCATCGTATGGACGGCTTTCTTCAAAGAGATCAAATATCGCGGTCTTCATTACCCTGTAAGTTTCATGTTAATCTGGCTATGGTGCCTTGCGACTGACTATCCTATAGCCTAGACAAGAAGACCGTGACCTTGCTACCGAACTATTTGAGAAGCTACCCGAAATGCTTCGAAGTGGCTCGATCAAGCCTAACCCTATCCGCGTGATCGACGGAGGACTCGCTGGGGTTGCTCATGGTTTCCAGCTGCATCGGGACAAAGCGATCTCTGGCCAAAAGTTAGTATACAGTCTTGACAAATAAAATAAGCCTCACACGTTTCTCCTTCCTCCTTTGCCAACTTAAATTGGTCGGCCATCGCGGTAGTGGCGCAGAACTTGCAGGCAGAGGCGGTGATACATGGCCGGGGCAGTCTCTTTCATTTCCTCAAGTTGGATAATGAAGTCATCGATAGCCTGCTGTTGCTCGGGAGTGACTCCTTGAACGGGACGGTTGAAATCGTATGGCATCTCGTTGTCGACTGGTCGCCTGTACACTCGGCTCGCCTCAAGGTGGTGGAGTCGGTTGCTGCTGTCTTGGTCTTCGTCGCTTGCCTCGCCCTCTGAAAACTCCACCGTCCTCGACAAGCAGTCCTCCTCGGAGCAGTAGCGCCCAGACGAACCAATCTCCATTTCCTCTTCTGTCCTGTTCTCATAGTTCTCGTCCTTGTCTACTGACTTATTTGCATCCACCTTCCCTCCTTTTTCCTCTTCAACCTCATCTTCATTCCCGTCCTCGTCGCTGGAAGATGTTGACCTCTCATTCTCAGCCACTTCTCCTTCCTGCCCATTGCTAGCTCCTTGTGACCTTCATCTGCTGGAGCGAACGTTGTATACCTATTGCAGGCTTAGAAATTCTCCTCATCTCATGGAAGGCGGACGCTAGTATAGCAACGAGCTTGCTCTCATTGCAATTCGGTTTTGCTGGTGCGTATCGAAAGCTGCCATTTGACAGGCTAGAACGGATGTATCTACGGTCATTGAACATCTTCAAGAATTGCACTGCAACGTACTTCGACGACACCGCCGTATCCCTTTTGAGCACGGCTTCCGAAGTCTCGGAACCTGACCATGAAGCTGAAACCTTCGTCATTTCCCGTCTCCCTTAGTAGGCTCCACTTTGAAATCGCCGCAAAAAGCCCACCGTACTTTGTCGCCGTATCCTTTGACTTTCCAATCGTTGATTGTCTCGGGATAGAAGGCCACATTCCCCAATAATGTTTGGTCATGTGCAATGCACATCAAAACATCATCGCTCGCATCAAACTCTTCCAGTTTACGAATGCTCCTAACGGCCTCGTCATGATCATGGCTGAAGCCTTGAGCAATATCGTAGAAAGGCTGCGTGGCACTCCGCTTTGGATGAACGTGCTCCACCATATACGCTCCTGGGCAACCGGCATGACCGAATCTGGACATTGGCGCAGGTGCAATATACTTTGGGAGCGGGAGGTACTCCGTTGGCCTGAACTCGCCACCATGATGACAGCAGTCTCCACCCATGAAGATAAATGTCTCAGGGGTCACTCTGGCCAATCCGCATATATGACCGACTGTATGGCCGGGGCTGTGGAGGAGGTAGAAAGAGCCGTCTCCAAAATAGTCAAAGGCAGGAAACTGGCCGATTTTGAAAGAGAAGGACGAGGCATCGACCTCGCGGACATTGCGACCTTCAAAGTCAGCCTCGCACAGAGGAGACTCGGGGTTCTTAGGATATCCCGGAAGGTATTGAGCTTTGAATCCTGGACCAACGACCAGCTCTGTGCTTGACGGGAAGGTCGTCATGTCTCCGATATGATCCCAGTGGTGATGGCTCCATATCACTGCCTCGATGTCTTTGCTACCGGTACCTAGCTTCGCCGAATGCTCGTCTAGAATGTCTGCAACGTTCCTTTCAACGTTGACCCCAAACAGTGGCTTATCCCCGGTTATTAGTTTCCTAATGGTAGGAGCTAAACCGGTTTCAAAGTCTTTCCTGATGCCGAGGTCAAACAAGACATGGCGAGACCCCTGAGCATTGGTGATCAAGAATGAGAAGCATGGACAATCGACTTCATCATGGCCGGGGATATGTGGGTCGAGGATAAGCCTGGTACTGCCCTTTACGTATGATGTGGTGTCGATGATCCGGACAATAACGGTCGAAGACGATGACGGGAAGTTGAGGTTAGGAGCAGGCTTCGGATCAACGAGATAGGTCTCCGAAGGCATGAATTCTTGGGTTTTGAGACGTCTTCTTCCAATGGAAAAGTGCACAATGTCACAACTCTGTTTGACTTCCTAGAGGTCGCGATAAGCTGATATAGCTTAGAGCTGGTTACGTCTTATTGTATTCCGTCCACTTCGAAAGCTCCTGCGCTGCACGTTATGGGAAAATAAATGTGTAGCTGTTCCGACCGAAGCACCAACAATCCCGTTGGCCAACAAAAATCGACCTGTTGGCTAACCAATCGACCTGTTAGCCTATTCGACCAGCCCATTGCCCAGCATACGTAAGATTACACTGTTTGGTAAATGGCCTACTCCATTGGGCAACGGTTAGGGCAACAGGCCAGCCTGTAGGTGAACGTTCGGGGGACTCGAGAATGCCCCCCTGCGCCCTCGGTTGGCAACGTGCATGGGGCCTTGCTGGGGCTTTGCCAGGGTGCCTTCGCGGCTGCTACCCCTGGGCCAAATTGCTGGCAACTCGCCAGTGCAGGTAGGGAAGCAAATTTGCCGCGTACTTGCCACACAGCTTACAACATATCTTTTTCGAATTCATATAGGTAGCTAGACAGGCTGAGACAACCCAGCTCGGGCAAGCAGGCAGGGACCCTTTTTCCTCCTCTTCTTCGCTCTTGAAGGTCGATGTTGTCAAGGTGCGAAGAGCCGGGCTGTTTTCAAAACAGACCTGCGACGCGCTACCGAACCGAGGCCAGGTACAGTCTAACCCCTGCGACCTGTTGAATAGCAAGTTGACCTGTAGGTCAATAGGCCTGGCCTATATACAAATGGTATTGCGGGTCGTATGGGCCGGCCGAATAGCTAACAGGTCGATTGGTTGATCAACGGGATTTGTTGAGGTCGGTTGGAACATAGCGAGGGCTCGGGCCCTTTCAAATGCCCGAAGTCCTAGCCCATAGCATGCCCCTGTTGGGGTTTCTAGGCGTCTCCCTCCGAACTAGCCAGAGAAGCCAGTATGCCCTCTACCACACTCGAAACCCCCATGCTCGAAGAACCCCAACCAGGCGCTCTGATCACGGATCCCAATCAGGAATAGGGGATCCGCAACATCATCAGCCGAAAAATACTGAGCCGCGAGGTGCACTACTGGGTGGATTGGGAGCCGACGTGGATGCCCGAATGTTGATGCCCTGTACTTGCCTCGCCTATTCATCTGCCTGAACCTATAGAACCAGGGAGGAATTTAGAATTGGGTATTTAAGAGCGCTGAATGCTATGGCGGGTGGTGGGGTGGCAGGGAATGCTATGAAGAAATATTCTTAATTGTAGCAGACTGCAGGAGCCGCACCACGGCCTCGTGTCCTCCCGCTGCAGCCTGCCACAGCGGCGTCCGACCATCCTCATCACCCTTGGCATCCACCGCGGCGCCCTTGTCGAGCAGGAGCCGCACCACGGCCTCGTGTCCTCCCGCTGCAGCGCACCACA
>Ga0335072_10011191_pt1 | contig 12858 bp, 12 predicted proteins | sample Lox_Sample_21_FD_206725 | JGI IMG/M metagenome (GOLD analysis project Ga0335072, IMG submission 206725) | Soil microbial communities from Loxahatchee National Wildlife Refuge, Florida, United States - Lox_Sample_2.1 | ecosystem: Environmental > Terrestrial > Soil > Wetlands | place: USA...
ACAGATGAAGCACAACTGCTTTCAGGTCATGGCTACAGCCGACAACAAGACGTAGCAGGGGATATTTACTACGTCTCCTCTGGCGGAGGGGATTTGATTCATCTGTATGCCGATGGTACGTGGGAGAGCGACAAGGCTCCCGAACAGTTCGAACATCTTCCGTCATATCTGCTTTCGCGGTCAGAGCAGTCGCCTATGGGTTAAAAAACTGCGTATCGGACAAAAATAGCCATGGTGTCCGTTATGGTGTCACTTTGCTTGGTAACCGTAGGCGACTCGTGGCAAAGACAGTCAACGGCAACATCATTAAAATCAATACCAGCGATGGCAAATCCAGCAGAATGAGCCACGTCTGCCCAGTTTCCTAAACTGCGTGTCGGAAGTTCGAGTCTTCCCGGGGTCACCACGTCTCCCCCTGAAGCCGGTTGGCGCGGAGATCCTTCAGGCGCTCAGTGTCCGCCGCGAATCATGACCAGGAAGAACACGACCACCGCGACGGCCAGGCCAATGAACGCCAGCACGAAGCCTCCGATGAGGAGTTGCGCAGCGCGTTCCTGCTCGGGGCGTGGACGCGTGATGCCAAAGGTGTTGATGAAAGCTTCCGTGAGCCAGGCGAGGACTTTCATGGCGCACCTTCCACCAATAGGATGTTTCCCGCGCGCGCAGGTCGCACAGACAATCAGCCTCGGCTCCGGGCGATGGCGTCCAGCATCCCGTTGAGAAAATCGATGGACTCCGGCGCCGAGTAGCGGCGTGCGATCTCCAGCGCTTCGTCGATCACGATGGGCGCCGGGGTCCCGGGAAATCCGATCAACTCCGCCACCGCCATGCGCAGCAGGTTGCGATCGACGGCCGGCATGCGCGGGAGCCGCCAGTTCTTCGAGTGCTGCTCGAGAATGGCATCGATCTCCGATCCGCGCGCCGTCGCCACGCGAAACAAGTCCTCAGCAAACCCGCGCGTAGCCTCGTCGACTTCCTCGCGCGCCTGCCAGAAAGTTTTGCGCACGTCGTCCGGATTTTGCCGGCCCACATCGCCCTGGAACAGCATCTGCATGGCGAGTTCGCGCGACTTGCGGCGCTTGCCGACCAGCGTCATGCGTGTTGCTCCGCCGGCTCTGCGGCGATCTTCCGGTGGAGCGACGCCATCTCGATCGCCGCCCCCGCCGCTTCAAATCCTTTATTGCCGCTCTTCAGGCCGGCCCGGTCCAGCGCCTGCTCGAGGGTCTCGCACGTCAACACTCCGAAGGCGTGCGGTACCCCGGTGTCCTGCTGCGACTGGCCGATGCCGCGCGCGACCTCGTTGTAGATCGCTTCGTAGTGTGCGGTTTCGCCGCGGATGAGGCAGCCGAGTGTGATGATGGCGTCGAACCGACTGGTCTCCGCCAGCTGGCGAGCCGCCGCGGGGATCTCCCAGGAGCCGGGCACGCGCACGATTTCGATTTGCTCGCGATGTCCACCGCTGCGGAGCAGACAATCGAGCGCGCCCTGCAGCAGCCGGTCGGTGATCACGGCGTTCCAGCGTGCGACCACGATCGCGAACTTCATCTCATGCGCGCTCAGGTCGCCTTCGAGTGCGATCGGCTTGCCACGCAGAGGCTCCTGATGTTCCCAGAACGCAACCGAGAAGCCGGGTACCGGCTCGACAGTAAAGAGCCGCGACTTCCAGTGGGTGTCTTCAATGGCCGTGACCCGCGTTTTCGCCACGTCGGCGCCCACCTGGTTCTCCAGCCAGTGGCTGGCCACCTCATGCACAGCCTCCAGCGCAGTGACTTCGACCAGGAGATCGGTAACGAGCGTGGGAAGCAGGCCGTCGATGAATTCCAGATTGCCCAGCGGCGCAAGGAACGGTCGACCCTTGCTGGCGACGCCTTCGCGTCGTGGAGGCTCATCCCATCCGCGACCGGGCTCGAAACCCAGTGCGGAAAAGAAGCTCACCAGCTCATCAAAATGAGCGACGGATTGCACCGGGCGTATGAACGTGAGGCCCTTAATCATGATTTGAGAGTATCAAGTGCGGGGGACAGGGTACAGATTGCAGATGACAGGGCATCAGTACCAGGTCGTGGGCGGAGATTCGTCGAGGTCCGGTGCCAAAAGAAAAACGTCGCCCAATTTCGGGCGACGCTTTTCGTCTGTCAGACAACTTACTTGTCCGAGCCAATTCTCATGCCGTAGAACGACTTCCGGACAAAGAACATCGACACCAGGAAGAAGGCCACCGCCAGCGTGATCGCCAGCGTGTGATTCCCCTGACCCAGCGTGACCGCCAGTTCGACAGCGAGCAATCCGAACAAGGTCGTGAATTTGATCACCGGATTCATCGCTACCGACGATGTGTCTTTGAACGGATCGCCCACCGTGTCTCCGACCACGGTCGCGTCGTGCAAAGGTGTCCCCTTCTGTTTCAGATCAACTTCGACCACCTTCTTCGCGTTGTCCCAGGCGCCGCCGGCATTCGCCATGAAGATGGCCTGGTAGAGTCCGAAGACTGCAATCGAGATCAGATAGCCGATAAAGAAGAACGGCTCGACGAACGCGAAGGCAAGCGTGGCGAAGAAGACGGCGAGGAAAATATTGAACATCCCCTTCTGCGCGTACTTCGTGCAGATCTCCACGACCTTCTTGCTGTCAGCGACCGATGCCTTCTCCACGCCCTCCAGCTTGATGTGCGCCTTGATGAACTCCACCGCACGATAGGCCCCGGTGGTGACGGCCTGCGTCGAAGCGCCCGTGAACCAGTAGATCATCGCCCCGCCGGTGATCAACCCGAGCATGAACGGAGCGTGCAGCAGGGAGAGGTTTTGTACGTTGCGCGTCAGTCCGTTAGTCAGGGCCATGATGATCGAGAAGATCATCGTGGTGGCGCCGACCACAGCTGTGCCGATCAGGACCGGCTTAGCCGAAGCCTTAAATGTATTGCCGGCGCCGTCGTTGGCTTCCAGCAGGTGCTTGGCCCGTTCGAACTTCACGTCGATGTTGAAGTCCTTCTTCAGTTCCCCTTCGATGCCAGGAACATTTTCGATCAGAGACAATTCATAGACGGACTGAGCATTGTCGGTCACCGGCCCGTACGAATCCACCGCAATCGTCACCGGACCCATGCCCAGGAACCCAAAGGCGACCAGGCCGAAGGCGAAGACCGCCGGTGCCTGCATCAGGCTCGCCATGGACTGGCCCGTCGTGAAGAAATAGCCCAGCCCCATCAGCGCGACCATGCACAACCCCAGCCAGTAAGCTGAGAAATTGCCGGCTACAAATCCCGACAGAATCCCCAGCGACGCTCCGCCTTCCTGCGCGGAAGTGACCACTTCTTTTACGTGGCTGGATTTCGTCGAGGTGAAAATCTTTACCAGTTCCGGAATGATTGCCCCGGCGAGAGTGCCACACGAGATGATCGAGGCCAGTTTCCACCACAGCGTCCCGTCGCCCAGCTCGCGGATCATGTAGAACGAGACAACATAGGTAAGGAGAATGGAGATGATGGACGTGATCCACACCAGCGAGGTCAGCGGCGTCTCGAAGTCCATCTCGTCGGAGTTCGCATATTTTGCATGAGCGATGGCGCTGTTCAGGAAGTAGGCCCCGGCGCTCGAAACGAGCATGAATACACGCATGACGAAGATCCATACCAACAACTGGACCTGCGTCGTGGGGTTGCTCACCGCCAGCAGAATGAACGTGATCAGCGCCACGCCGGTCACGCCGTAGGTCTCAAAGCCGTCCGCGCTCGGTCCAACCGAATCGCCCGCGTTGTCGCCCGTGCAGTCGGCGATCACGCCCGGGTTGCGAGCATCGTCTTCCTTAATCTTGAAGACGATCTTCATCAGATCGGCGCCGATGTCCGCGATCTTGGTGAAAATGCCGCCGGCAATGCGCAGCGCTGCGGCTCCCAGGCTCTCGCCGATGGCGAAACCGATGAAGCAGGGGCCGGCATAGTCCCGCGGAATGAACAGCAGGATGAACAGCATGATCAGCAATTCGACCGAGATCAGCAGCATGCCGATGCTCATGCCCGCCTTCAGCGGAATCGAATAGACCGGATACGGCTTACCGCGCAGGCTCGCGAACGCCGTCCGCGAGTTCGCAAAGGTATTCACCCGAATGCCGAACCACGCCACCCCGTAGCTGCCCGCGATGCCGATCAGCGAGAAGAGCAATATGATCGGCAGCGTCACCCCGATCGATTTTCCCGGTACCGGCGCCAGATAACCGAAATACAGCGCGATGATGACCGCAATGAAAGCCCACAGCAAAAGAATGAATTTGCCCTGCGTCGACAGATACGTCTTGCAGGTCTCATAGATCATTTCTGAGATTTCCCGCATCGTGCGATGCACCGGCAGGTTCTTCAGCTGTACGTAGATCGCCAGCCCGAACAGAAGGCCGCCGGCGCAGAACAACAGTCCGATCGACAGAAGGGTGTGCCCGTTCAGGCCCAGAAAACTCACGCTGCTCAAATCCGGAAGGCGCAGATTTGCTTCGCCGCCGCCCGACTCCTGTGCGAAAGCTGCGCCCTGTCCGAACAGGACGAGGGTGGCCATCATGCCGGCCAGTCGTGCCCAGCGCCGAGAAAAGAAACGGCTCATCAACTGCCTCCTCTTGAAGCACTTCACCAACGCGAGCGACAACGCGCTCCCGGCAAAAAAATAGACCCAGGCGTTAACGGACACACATCCTCCATCAAAGTCGGTTTAGGCTCTCTGCGTCCGGTATCCCGAACGCGCTCAGGAACTGTATCACGGCAACCGGAGAGCATAACAGAGGATTCACGGCTTGGCATGTGACAGTCAATACAGGCGTTAACACCAAAGTCAGGTCACCATTACCTTGGTGTGGTTGTGGCGAAGCGCAGGCGAAAAGAAGCCCCTCGCTGGCAACTTCCAGAACGCCTTTCGCGCCGGCACTCCACTCTCAGCGTACCAGGACCGCATCCAGAAAACGCGGTCCGTGCACCCCGCGGATGCGGGTCATTTCAATGTCGGCTGTTGCCGAGGGCCCGGAGATGAAGGTGAGCGGATGCGTCGCCAGCGGTGCGAGAAAATCGATGGCTTCCGGAACGGTTTCAACGATCTGATCCGCGCGAACAATGCACAGGTGCCGGTCCGGTACCAGAGTCAGTCGCCGTGCGCCCTCTCCCTGTCCATGCGTCAGGACGATGGAGCCGGTGAACGCGATGGCCACCGTGCACAGCGTCACGATCCCGTCGCAGGCGTTCAGGTCTTCCAGACTCGCCGCCCGCTCCGGAGTGAATGCAAAGTCGCCGGGCAGGATCTCCCGGGGCAGACCCTCCGCCGCGATGACCTTCTTCTGTCGATGTTCGCGCAGAACCGACAGGATGGTCCGGGGCAGGGAAGCAGCGTCCGTCTCAACCACGTTCGTGTCGTAGTCGCGAAGGCGCTCTTCCAGCAGACGGACCCGTCCTTCCGCGTCGAGCCGACCGGCGCGGATGTAGGTGCGGGGAATCGCAGCGTAGTCCGTCGCAGGCTCCGCCTGTGCGCCGACCGCGGAGCGAATGCGCTCGAGGATGGCGGCGCGGGCATCAGCCATGAGAGGGATCCTCGACAATTCTGCGCGCGGAGCGAAGAGGCGCGGACGGCGTCGGGCTGCCGTTGGCTCCGGCCTTCTCCCGCTGCTTCCACCACGCGCGAAAGGTCTGCTCCGGCAGCGCACGCAGATCGCGCACACGCGTCCAGTTGCCCAGCATCCCGGGCAGGTTGCGCATCCATCCATGCGAAACCAGCGGCCACTGCGCGATACGCCCCAGACGCTGGGCCGCTTCAAAACGCCTCCGGCTCGTAAAGATCGCCGCCGCGGTCTTCATCGCCAGCGCTTCCGGATCGAGTGCCGACTTCTTCTCCCGCACCACGCGCCCGCGCAGATGGATCAGCACTTCGGGAATATTGATCTTCACCGGGCACGCTTCATAGCATGCACCGCACAGCGATGACGCATACGGCAGTGACGTGCCATGCTGCATCTGCAACAACTGCGGTGTCAGAATCGCACCGATCGGCCCCGAATAGCTCGATCCGTAAGCATGTCCCCCGGTTTGCCGATACACCGGGCAGGTGTTCAGGCAGGCGCCGCAGCGAATGCAGTGCAGCGTCTGCCGCGCTTCGGGATCGGCCAGAATCCCGGTCCGCCCGTTGTCGAGCAGCACCACGTGGAAATGCTGCGGACCATCGTCCGGCCGCATGCCCGTCCACACCGAGTTGTAAGGATTCATCCGCTCGCCCGTCGCCGAACGCGGCAGCGACTGCAGGAAAACCTCGAGGTCCTGGAAGCGCGGGATCACCTTCTCGATGCCGGCCAGCGAGATGAGCACCTTGGGCAACGTCAGGCACATGCGACCGTTGCCCTCCGACTCTACGATGCACACGCTGCCCGTTTCCGCGATCAGAAAATTCGCTCCACTGATCCCAATCTTCACGCGCAGGAACTTCTCGCGCAGATAGTGCCGTGCCGCCGCCGTCAGTTCCTCCGGCGTATCGCCCAGGTTGGGCAGGTTCATCCGCTCGCGAAAGATCTGTCGCACCTGGCTCCGGTTCTTGTGGATCGCAGGACCCACAATGTGCGACGACTTGTCGTTGCCCAGCTGGATGATCACTTCGGCCAGATCGGTTTCGTGCGCATGAATGCCTTCCCGCTCCAGCGCCTCGTTCAGCCCAATCTCTTCTGAGGTCATCGTCTTGATCTTGATGACTTCGTTGCCGCCGTACTCCTTCACCAGCCCAACGACGATCCGGTTCGCCTCATCCGCATCGCTCGCCCAGTGGACATGACCGCCGGCCGCTGTGCATGCCTTCTCAAACTGCTCCAGATACCGGTCGAGATGAAGCAGCGTGTGCGCCTTGATCGCGCTGCCGGCTGTCCTTAGATCCTGCCAGTCCGGCGTCTGCCCGACCACGAGCGCGCGTTTGGACTGGATCACATCCGTGGCGTGGCGAACATTCTTGCGCAGCTGCGCGTCTTCCAGCAGCGGCAGCGCCGCCTTCTGGAAGGACGGCGCGCGATCGGCCTCGCTGACACGGATGGTCATGCGCCAGCCCCTTCGGGAACGACATCGGCTTCCGTCGGAGCGAGAATCTCGGCGATATGCGCCATGCGAACGCCGGCGCGAGCCCGGTGCAGCCCGCCGAAGATGTGCATCAGGCACGATGTATCCACCGCCGTCACCACTTCCGCGCCCGTATTCTCGACGTCCTTCATCTTGTCGGCGAGCATCGCAGCGGACACATCGCCCATCTTGATCGCGAACGTCCCGCCAAAGCCGCAGCACCGGTCGATGTTGGGCAGATCCACCAGATCGATCCCGCGCACCCTGCGCAGCAACCGCAGCGGCACGTCGCCCAGGTGCAGACTGCGCTGCGAATGACAACTGGCATGGTACGTCACGCGATGTGGAAAATAAGCGCCCACGTCCTCGATGCCGAACCGATGCACCAGCAACTCGGTTAACTCGTACACTCGCGGCAGCAGATCCTCCACGGCCCGCACCAGGCCGGGATCACTCTGTTCCGCCGCCATCTTCGGATAGTGATCGCGCATCATCGCCACGCACGACGACGACGGCACGCACACCGCCTCCGCATCCTTATAGATATCCACAAACCGGCGCAGCAAAGGCATCGCCTCGCGCTGATAGCCGGTGTTGTAGTGCATCTGGCCGCAGCAGGTCTGCTCCGGATCGAACTCCACCGTATGCCCGAGCCGCTCCAGCAGCCGCACCACGGCCTGGCCGGTCGCAGGGAAGAGCGTGTCGTTATAGCAGGTGATGAACAGCGAGATGCGCAATGACTCCTCGTGGTGCGGAACTCTTCATCATCGCATTGCGAGCGAGTTTTGAGCGGAATGCGTCTCTGAGCGTGGGACCGCAGGCACGGACTCGATGGTGCGAGGTTTCGTCGCAAACCAGCGCTGACTCTTCTCGTCTTTGCTACATTTGTTCTGGACCCGGAGAAAAAGAGGAGACAGCCCGTGTTTCTGGGAATGGATGTGGGCACCGGCGGCACGCGTGCCGTTCTGGTCGATGAGAAGGGGCACGTCGTCGCCGAGGCCTCCGCTGAGCATCAGCCCTTCCGCGTGCCCCATCCCGGCTGGGCCGAGCAGGACCCCGAGGACTGGTGGCGCGCCGCGCAGGAGGCTATCCGAGCGGTCCTCGCCAAGGCCCCCCGCAGCTCGGGTCAGCCCGCCGCCGTCGACGCTATCGGCCTCACCGGCCAGATGCACGGCGCCGTCATGCTCGACAAGGATGGCAAAGTCCTGCGCCCCGCTCTCATCTGGTGCGATGTCCGCACCCAGCCGCAGTGCGACTGGCTGACGAATCAGTTCGGCGGCGGCGACATCGGCCGCAAAAAGCTCATCGAGCTCACCGCCAACCCCGCTCTCCCCAACTTCACCCTCACCAAGCTGCTTTGGGTCCGCGACCACGAGCCCGACATCTTCGCGAAGATCGCCCACATCATGTGCCCCAAGGACTACGTCCGCTACCGCCTCACCGGCACCTACGCCATCGACGTACACGAGGCCTCCGGCACCCTGCTGCTCGACGTCACCCACCGCACCTGGTCCAAAGAAGTCGCGCACGTCGCCGGCATCCCAGAGAGCTGGTTGCCGCAGCTCTTCGAGTCGCCCGACATCTGCGCGAAGATCAGCGACGAAGCCGCGCAGCTCACCGGCCTCAGGTCCGGAACCCCCGTCGCCGCCGGTGCCGGCGATCAGGGAGCAGGCGCGGTCGGCATGGGCATCCTCCAACCCGGCGCGGTCTCCGCCACCATCGGAACCTCCGGCGTCGTCTTCGCCGCCACCGCCGCGCCCACCAAAGACCCCCTCGGCCGACTCCACACCTTCTGCCACGCCGTTCCCGGCCGCTGGCACGTCATGGGTGTCACCCAGGGAGCAGGCTTGTCTCTGCGCTGGTTCAAGGAAACCCTGGCACCCGACCAAACCTACGACGACCTCACCGCAGCGGCCGCGAAGATCCCGGCCGGCAGCGATGGCGTGCTCTGGACCCCGTACCTCTTCGGCGAGCGCACCCCGCATCTCGACCCGACTGCCACTGCAGCCTTCGTCGGCATCACCTCGACCACCACCCGCGCCCACCTGACGCGCGCCGTCCTCGAAGGCGTGGCCTACTCCCTGAAGGACAGCTTTACCCTCTTCTCCGACCTCGGCATTCCCCTCAAAGGGGTCCGCCTCGGCGGAGGCGGCGCGCGCGGGGCGTTATGGAGAGAGATCCAGGCCAACATCTACGGCTATCCCTGCGAACGTCTCACCGCAGAAGAAGGCGGAGCCTTCGGAGCCGCGCTCCTCGCCGGAGTCGGCGCGAGACACTGGCCCGACTTAGACGCAGCCTGCGCCGCCGGCATCACCGTCGCCGAAACCATCCAGCCCAAACCCGAGCTCGTCCAGCGCTATGCTGAGGGGTACGCAGCCTTCCGCAAAGTTTACCCGGCGCTGAAAGGCATTCGCGGATAGGTCGAAGCAACGGCATCCAGCACGGCTCAACCGCTTCCGGCACGAATCAACCACCACCACGAGCTGTCATTCTGACGTCGCGCATCGCGCGGCGGAAGAACCCGCGGTTGCTCTTCGGTGTCAGGAAGTGCACCGAACTCTATTCCGGCTGTCGGTGATTGACTGGTCCTACACCGGCGACAACACCATCCGCACATGCGGCGTCGCGTGAGCAGCACGACGGTAGAAGCCACGGGCTTCAGCCCGTGGAAATACCTTCGCTAGTAGAAACGGCCTTCAGGCCTGGGACCTCCACCCCCGAAACTTCCTCGACGCCGGTCATACGTTCCTAAAATGCACGGGCGCTCCCCAGGCTGCCCAGAACTCGCACACCTCCTTCATCTCGGGTGAGGCTGCGAAAAACTCGATGCATTCGTCGTGGCTAAAGTACGCATTTACGCGGTCGGCTTCGGGCAAGATATAGCCACCCCAGCCATTCGTCATAACGACTTGTGCGAAGGATGCCAGATCATCGGCTTCATCCGCGAGGAACAAGTGACCCGGCGCTTCATGCAGCTGTCTCTTATCTCCCGCACCGCGACGAAGTTTGTAATAGAGTGGCCAGTTCTCGCTCGACGGCCAGATGCCCCACTCCGTAATCCAAAGCAGAACGGGTTTGCCAAGCATGAAGGATCTTGCAAACCAGGATGCGGTCGCGAAGATGCCGTGAGCTTCCTTTGGATAGTGGAACAGCGCCGATTCAAGCCCCTTCTGGTGATCAGGCTTAATGCGACCGAGTCGGACCAACCAGTTGCTGCATTCTTCGGGAGTGTAGAAATACACTGCCAGTGTTCCTCAATAAAATCCTTTGTCCGAGCTTAGCAGCGGTCTGCTTCTGGCCGGATTTTCCGCCACACGGACCCTACCAGCCCCCAAAACCCGAGCGATAATAATGCGTTCGGATCGAGCCCCATGCTCCCCGTCGCCAAACTCGTCGCTCTTGGCCTGAGCATCCTCTCCCTCTGTCTCCTCATGACCCACGCCTTCTTCACCCCCGGCAGCCCCTGGGCCGACCGCCTCGTCGACGCCATCGGCACCCTCGGACTCGCCGGAGCCATCTGCTTCGCCAGCGGCTTCCTCTTCGAGATCCCCAACCGCAAGTTCGATCCCGAACCCACTCCGCCCCTCCTGCGCACCCTTCCCGTCCAGCTGTTCTTCTGGGGAGTCGGATTGATGGCGGTCATGTTCGTGCTCTCGTGGTTCCTCGCCGAGTACTTCGTCCCCATGATCTGGAAGAACCAGCCGTACTGACCCCCTCGAAAAACTGTGTGGGCTGGGGCCGCCTTGACCTGGAATCAACGACGAGAATCCTCGGCGCGGCTGCCCCCGCGGCTCCGCTTTCGAGCGCGGCACAGAACCATACGACCGGAGCCAAGCCATGATGACGCGGGACTGGTTCGGTTAGTGGACCAGCTTTTGCAGCAGATCGAATTGTTCCTGCGTTCCGAGGACCACGAGGACATCGTTGGTGTCGATGGTTGAGGTTTCGTTCGGGTGCAGATCGAAGGAGCCATCGGATTTTCGGATGGCTAACAGCAAAGCTCCGGAGGTGTTCCGGATGTCTGCTTCGGCGATGCTCTTTCGGTGGAGCGGCGAACCGGTGGGAATGGTGATCTGGAAGAGGTTGAAATCGACGAGACCGCTGTGCGTGACTAAGTCGAGAAAGTCGACGGCCACGGGCCGCGTTGCCATGGCGGCCATGCGAACGCCGGAAATGAAATAGGGCGAGATGACTCGATTGGCGCCCGCCATGGTCAGCTTCTTCTCGGTTTCTTTCAGGCTGGCCCGGGCCACGATGTTGAGGGCTGAACTGAGCTGGCGCGCCGAGAGCGTGATATAGACGTTGGCTACGTCCGAGTCCGAACAGGCGATGAGGCCTTTGGCGCGATCGATGCCGGCGGCCATCAAGACCGTGTCGTCGGTGGCATCGCCCAGCAGAACGGGAACGCCCTTCGCCTCGAGTTCATCCAGAGATTCCTTTTTGGGGTCGATGACGACGAAGGGAACCTGCCAGGTTTCAAAGACCTGCGCCACCTGATGGCCCACGCGGCCAAAACCGCAGATGATGTAGTGGTTCTGCATCTGCCTGAGCTTCTTATCCATGTTTTTCCTCTTGCGATAACCGGTCATCTCGCCTTCAACGATGATCTCCACCACTTTTCCGGCAGCATAGATCGCGCTGCCGACGCCGCCGACAATCAGGAACATGGTGAAGATCCTGCCTGCCGGGGAAAGACGATGGACTTCCTGAAAGCCGACGGTCGAGAGAGTAATGACGACCATGTAGGCCGCATCGAGGACCGTCCATTTCTCGAGGAGCATGTACCCCAGGATCCCGACCCCAACGACGATCGCGAGAAAGATCATCGCGGGGAAGACTCTTCGAAAAGGGTGGCTCATATGAGGCTCGTTCGTGCCCTTGCTCGTCGCGCCTGCGGCGGTGCCTGGCAGCAAGGCACGGGGCCGGCTCTGTGCGATCAGGGTAATGCACGCGGAGGTGTGCGGCGCGATTGCGCCGCACGGCGACGAAACGAAGGTTACATGCGGAACGTGTCCTGCCTGGCTACGGTGCGGCGTCAGCTTCCGCTATTCTGAGGAGCCTGGGAGGAAGCTTGCAGCATGGCGAAGCTCGTGTATGGATTGAACCAGTCCCTCGACGGGTACGTCGACCACCAGAAAATAGGACCCCCCCATCCCTCGCTCTTCCGTTACTTCATCGAGCTGACGCGGGCCCAGTCGGGCCTTTTGTACGGTCGCGGCATCTACGAGATCATGCGTTACTGGGACGAAGACCGAACGGAATGGGACGCGGACGACCGCGAATTCGCGGAGGCGTGGCGACGCCAACCGAAGTGGGTAGTCTCGCGCTCGCTGAGGTCCGCAGGACCCAACGCCACCCTGGTCGAGGGCGACCTCGAGGCGGCGATCCGGGGGCTGAAGGCGCGGCTGGCTGGGGAGATTGCCGTGGCGGGACCGAGGCTGGCCCAAAGCCTGACCGAGCTGGGCCTGATCGATGAGTATCGACTCTATTTGCATCCGATTGTGCTGGGTGGCGGCGCGCCCTTCTTCGCGGGACCCCGGCCGCCGCTGCGGCTCGTGGCCAGCGATCGCATCGGCGAAGACACGGTTCGGTTGACCTACGTGCCTGCTTGATCGCGAGGTCGGTGGCGACTCGACGAGCCGGCTTTGGGGGCGAGCGCCGAATCTCATTGCGGAGGGATAGCCCGTCCCGCTTTGTGGGATCGACCGGGGATGTCAAACTCGACAACAATTTTCCGCCCGTGTTTTCAGTCCCTTGCCACAGACCCACGGGGAGGGAGGGGGTGCGCGGGTCGACACGAT
>Ga0335072_10011192_pt1 | contig 12858 bp, 7 predicted proteins | sample Lox_Sample_21_FD_206725 | JGI IMG/M metagenome (GOLD analysis project Ga0335072, IMG submission 206725) | Soil microbial communities from Loxahatchee National Wildlife Refuge, Florida, United States - Lox_Sample_2.1 | ecosystem: Environmental > Terrestrial > Soil > Wetlands | place: USA: Florida...
CGCGATACGTTGCAGCAGGCCGTGGCCGTCCTCGGCGACCTTCATGACCCTCAGGTTGAGCAGGTGTGCGTCAGCCTTCGCTTCCTTCGGGGCGCGCAGGCCACGGCCGTGGCGGGCGGTCCCGGCCTTACCGGGCCGCCGCCCGTGCCGGGCTGACGAGCTCGAGCCGCGCGTACCCGAGGCGCGCCTGAAGGTCGTTGACCCGACCGTTGAGCGCGGCCGGCATGAGGGCGGCGGGCAACTCGAGCTCGGTCACAGCCGCGGTGGTGGCCGGCCGGGCCGCCGTGGCCGTGGCGTCGGCCGCGGCGACGTGCTTGGCGTCCAGGCCGAGGAACGCGGATATCTCGGTCATGGCCGCGCCCGGACGACTGGTCACCTCCTCGTACCTGACCCGGAGGCAGTTACCTGGGCGAGCCTCCTCGAAGCGAAGCAGTGCCTCGGTGCGATCCGCCCAGTACGCGGCCATGGCCGCGGCGCTGCTGCCCGGGTAGGCGGCCACGAACGGCGCCAGCCCCCGATCCGCCAGGCCCCACGGGTTGGCCTGCACGCCTGCGCGGATCACGTCCCGGCCGTCCCGATGCCAGCACAGAAGCCTGGCTTCCGGGTACAACTGCAGGAAGGCCTGCGCGGCCGCGGGCTGACCGAACGAGATCTCGCACCATCGTGACCCGCCCGACCGGGCCAGGATGATCGTTGTCATCTTGCCGACCAGGGCACGGACCGAGGAAGCCGCCAGCAGCGACGGTGATCCGCCGCGGCCGTCGACGCGTTGCCAGGTGCCGACCGCCTCGGCGCACAGCGGGAGCAGGCCCGTTCCTGACGTACACGCAAGGCCCGCGTGGCCGGCCAGCAACTGCTCGAGCCGCTCGACGCCGGAATAGGGGTAGGCGAGCACGATGACCGGCACGCGGCGGCCGGATCCGGGCTCAGCGTGCTCCAGGCGCTCAGCAGGCTCCACCGCGGGGTCAGCCCGCAGCCTCGGCGGAGAGTTCGTCAGCCGCCACGGCCGGTTCCCAGCGCGAGGCGACGCCGAGCAGTTCGGCCAGCATGTCCAGCCTGATGTTGGCCAGAACGGGACCGTCGCCGTCACTGTCGCAGTACCGCAGGTCACAACGGCGCATGGCCACGCCCAGGTTGACGTGGCCGTCGAGCACGCCCTGCCAGGTCTCGGCCGAGCCGATCACGTCCCACGCCGTCTCATCGTCCTCGCTGGCCGCCGGGCTCACTGCGGTGACCGTGCCGGCGGCCGGGTCCACGCGCCAGCTACCCTCAGGCCCGCCTCTGGAGGTGGCAGACGGCGTGGCCACGATCCCGAACGTACCCGTCGCGCAGGGCTCCCATCGCCCGGTGAACTGGCCGGCGGCGCGTGCCAGCCCGGTGCGCAGCCGGCCGGATAGCTGATCGGACCCGGGCAGCCCGGCCGGCGCCGCCGCGGCCGGTGCCGCCCCGGCCCGGCGTCCCTGGCCGTTGACCCGCAGGTCGGAAGGCACGGCCGCGGTACCCCACGTGCGGTCCACCGGCAGGTAACCGAGCTTGCCGGTCAGCTCGTTCATCTGCTCCGCGACCGGCGGCGGAATCATGCCCACCGGTATCGACCAGCCCCGCCCCACGGACGTGCTGGTGATCTGGGATGTATGCCAGATCTTGTAGTCGGCGGGGCCGAACCGTTCCCGGTCCGCCGAGAAGCAATGACGGGAGATCCCCGGAGCGCCGCCGACGCCGAGAAACCCGAAGATCTCCGCGGCCACCGCCTCGGGGTCGGTGACGAGATCCTCGTACCGGATCCGGTAGCACGAGTCGGCGAACTGTTCCTCCGCCGCCAGCGTGACGGCCACGGCGTCGACCCAGAACCGGGCCAGCGCGCACACGGCGTTGCCCGGGGTGCCCGCGATGTAGGGGTCGAACCCGTAGCCGGACAGGCCCCACGGGCAGGCCTCGATGCCGGAAGCGATCACGTCCATCGGATGCCGGTACAGGCACAGGAACTTCGCCTCCGGGTAGACCCGCAGCAGCAGTTCCGCGAACCGCGCGGTCCCCAGACTCTTGTCGCAGTACCGCTTCTTCCCGTGCCGGGCCAGGTAGGAGCCGGTCATCTGGTCCATGGTCCGGCGGACTCCGGCGATCGCGTCGTCGGGGATCACCGGCGGCTCGTCCCCGCGCTCGGCCGCCAGCGGCGCGCCCTCGATCAGCGACCACACCGTGGCGAGCTGCGCGGCCATGGCCGGCAGGTTGGTCTCCGGCGGGCACGCCAGGTCCGGATGCGCGTCCAGCAGAAACCGCAACAGGGTCGAGCCGGACCGCCCGTTGCACAAGACGAACACCGGCGGTCCTGGCACGGACCGGTTCGACGAGGACGGCTTGGTTTCGCGTGGCACCTGGATCCCTCCGTCGCAGCAGCCGGTCCGCCCGGAAGGTACGAGCCCCCGCCTCTCGGCGTCAACGCCGGTACGGGCCGTCCCGTACTGCCCGGCGATCCCCGCGAGCCGGCGGCGGTACTCGGTCGGCGCGCGGCCGGCTTCGCTGCCAGCGAGAACTGTCGGGGCTCCGTCGTCGCTCCACACCGGCGGCAGCCGACAGCGGAGCTTGGCCGGCGCATGGCGCTCCGTCACAGAATGACGGAACCACCATCGGGCGAAAGGAATCACTGATGAAGAGAGTCCGTTACCTGGCTGGCGCGCTCGGTGCCGTGGGCCTCGCGGGCGCGGTGCCAGCCCTTGGTCTGGTGACACCGGCCGCCGCCACGACCGCGCAGCCGCCGGCCACCGGCGGCAAGACGGTCTCGCTGCGCGCCGCGGCGGCGCCCGCCAGCTCGCCCATGACGTCGCCCAACTCGTCGGTCTCGTCGACGACCGCTGTGTCCCACGCGTCCCCCGCGTCGCCCGGGTCTCCGGCCTGGCTGCCGCCCTGCAACGCAAGGCACGCTCACTCATCGAAGTCATTCCGGATGACACCGCCGGCCGGAGACTCGAGCTTGTACAAAATACGCGGCTGGATCTCTTACAGCCGGGACAACGGCTGCATCGGAAAGGTGGAGGGACATCTCTACGGATGGGCCCGAATAAGGGGCTGGGACATGAGAGTGCGGTTCTATAACGGAGGGCTGAAGAAAACAATCTGGCTACACGGAAAGCTACATTCAACCGCGCATGGCAGCCATTCTTACATCAAATACCTCAGCTCCCCGTATTACAAACCAGTTCAGCAGGTTTGCGAGGCCATCTTCAGCGACAACGACACCGTCCAGATCACGCCGGCCGTCTGCGAGCAGACCGGGTACTAGACAGCAAGCAAACGCCGCCGCCCGGCTCGCGCGAGCCGGGCGGCGGCGTTGCCGACGATGGACTATCTAGCCAGTGATCAAGCCGGTCAAGTTCGGCGTACCGATTCCGGTTGCCTCATCGAAGCCGGGTGTCGTTGGGTAGAAGCCGTTGTTGTTGCTGACCTGATGGAAACCAGTGATGTCGTGGAAGTCAGCGCTGCGGCTTCCCGGGTTGTCATAGAGCGCGTAGAGAAGGTAGTTGGCGTTACCGGCGCGGTGACCGTGGAACGCGTCCCGGTCACTGAAGACGGCCGCCATGAACGGTGCGGAGAGGCTGGTACCGCCGATGTGGAACCATCCGGGAGCACCAGGGGTCTTGGTGAGCCCGAAGCAGGCACTCTCGTAATCGGTACCGGTCGGGTTGGGCGAGACGTAACTCGACCCGGTGCAGTACTCCGCGTAACCGGTCAGGGGATCCGCGTTGGCCGAGATATCCGGCTCCTCACGGCACGGCTGGCCCTTCCCGGCAAGAGCGCAGTTGCCCGGGCCGGAGACCGTGTCCGCGTTGATCACCCCGGGGCCTCGCTGGTAGTTCGGCATCGGCCAGAAGATGCTGTGGCCGCCGCCTCCCGCGCCATACGCGCCGCAGTTGACGATGCCGGTCGAGGTTGCGGTCGACGAGTTGTTGCCGCTGCAGACGTCGAGCGTGTTCCAGACTTCCTCGGCCCTGCCTGGGTAGCTCGGGTCGGGGTTGTCACCCGGATCGAAGGACGTGAACGACGTGCCGCCCGTGCTGGTCACCCACGGCTGGCTAGCCGGGTCGAGGGACTCCAGCGGAGCGTAGTCGCTGAACGTGCCGTCCCTGATGCACTCGAAGGCACCGGTGTCGCCCGACGACGCGAATATGCTCTGACCCTGCGCCGCCATCTGCTCGAAGAGGATGTTCTCGGCCTGTGCGTAGGCGAGACCCGCATCCGGCTCGCATTCTCCCCAGCTCGAGCTGATCGAGTCGGCCCTGTCCTGGTTGGCGATGGTCGCGTACTCGTCGAGCTCGGTCTGGCCGGTCTCGTCGTTGGGCGCGTTGTAGACGAGGACGGAGTTGGCGTCCGGCGAGATCGCCAGATCCTGTTCGATGTCGGCCTCGACCTCGTCGTCACCGCCGTATCCGTAGAAGCACGTGTCTCCCACCGGGCACTGCGACGTGTTCGGGGCGAGCGGCCCGCCGTCGACGTTGATGTTGTCGAGCCGGGGCTGGAAGCGAGAGCCGTAGAACGTCCGCGCCCAGCTCCCGATGTCGGAGTGGTTGTAGGCGGAGAGCTCGAACACCGCGACCGTAGCGCCAGCGCCCTTGGCGCGCGATCCCGCGCTGGGAGCGTTGTAGATGCCGTTGGTCTGCGACGGGGTCAGGCCGCTGCAGCCGGGGCCGCCGCCATAACCGTTGTAGGGCCCGTTCGCCGGGATCGCCTGGAGCTGAGCCAGCGTGGTGGGATAGGGGATCTCACAGCTCGGCTCGCTGCTGCCGCTGCCGTGTCCGGTCGAGCGCGACGGCGTGAACTGAAGAGTCGGCCGCAGCCGGACCGTATTGGTCAGTCCCACCACGCCCTTGACGATCGACGCGAGGCTGGCCGGCACCGAGGCCGCCGAGTCGTTGGAGAAGAACTTCACGCCCTTGGCGTTGCGGTAGTTCTCGATGGTCGTCGCGAAGGCGGTATCGACCTGGGCGCTGCTCCCGACCGCCCGGAGCAGGAACGGCGATGAGGTCCGTTGCACCTTCAGGCCCTTGCCCTGCAGGTACGAGGTCACCGCCTGTACCGTGGCCCGCGACGGCGCGAACTTCGCCGCGAACTGGCCCGCGGCGAGCCAGTGGCCGTAGCCGGCGCTTCCCTGCGTGTACAGGGAGTTGAGCAGCGAGTTGAGGGCCGCCTCGTTTCCCGGCTGCAACACCACCTCGACGCTCATTCGGCTGGCCGACAACTGGCCGGTCTTCGCCGCGCTGGTCGGCAGATAGCTGCCCGGGATCTTGCTCATGTTCTTCGGCGCTGACGTCGTCGCCCCGCTCGCCGCCGACATCGTCGCTGCCGTCAGCGAACCAGCCGCCATCAAGGTGACTATTAATCCCCGGAATCCTGGCCGGAGCCTCATCGCCCCTCCCTTTCTCGGCGCTTCCGGCGTCGAGTACAGACAGACCGGAGGCCGCCGTTTGCCTGACGCACAGCATGCTCCTGGAACACACCGGTTGTCGAGGGGCACATCCTCTGATTTGGAACACTCCGGACCCAGCCGGCTTACCCCGCAACGTCAGTCGGCGCATCCGCCACACCGCCACCGCCGCACAGGGACAAATCCGGCGCCCGTTCTTGCATTGTCACTATGTAACGCGCGAGCATGGTCCCAGCCCCGAACGGTCAATGGCGGGGCGAGTGGCAACCTCCGCAAGGGATCGGAATGAACTCCGTCCAGGCACAGGGGGCGCACGGCACCGATAACGCCGGCCAGCCGCCACGGGTCATGGTGGCGGCGGACGGTATCTGCCGCACATTCGGCAGCGGGCATACGGCCGTTCATGCGCTGCGCGGGGTCTCGTTCACGGTGGACCGCGGCCAGCTCGTTGCCTTGCGCGGCCGGTCCGGCTCCGGCAAGACCACGCTGCTGAACGTCATCGGTGGCCTGGACGACCCGACGGCGGGCCGGGTGTGGGTCGACGGCCGCGAGGTGAGCCGGATGACCGAGCGCGAGCGGCTGGCGCTGCGCCGGGACCGGGTCGCGTTCATCTTCCAGTCCTTCGGCCTCGTCCCCATGCTGTCCGCGGCGGAGAACGTCGGTATTCCGCTGCGCATCGCCGGCGTGCGGCCCGGTGAGCGCCGGCAGCGGGTGGCGGCGATGCTCGCGCTGACCGGGCTGTCCAGCCATGCCGCACACCGCCCTGACGAGCTTTCCGGCGGTCAGCAGCAGCGCGTGGCGATCGCCCGCGCGCTGGCTGGCCGGCCGGCCCTGCTGATCGCGGACGAGCCGACCAGCCAGCTCGACCTGGAGACCGGCCGGCAGATCATGCAGCTGCTGCTCAGCGTCGTTCGTTCCGAGGGGATCACCGCCCTGGTCGCCACCCACGACGAGGCGCTCGTCGGCCTGGCCGACCGGGTCATCTCGCTCGAAGACGGGTCCGTCGCCGGCATCGAAAGCAGATAGGGGCAATCCATGGGCGGGCTGGGTGTGTCCTTTCTCAGCCGCCGGGCCAGGGCCTCATGGCTGCTGCTGGCCTGCGTCGCGGTCACGGTCCTGCTCACCACCGGGCTCGCGGCCGTGCTCTGGACCTTCTCGGCCACGGTGGTCCCGGGCGGGGCGCTGAACGTCCTGGCCAGTCCGGCGGGCCGGGTGATCGGCCTGTCCGGCGTCGCCGATGCCGGGCAAGCCGCCGCCGACTCGCGGCTGGTGCGCACCACGTTGCGCAGGGCCTGGCCGGGGGTCGGATTCCAGGTGGAGAGCGCGCTGTGGGCGGACCCGATCCAGCTTCCGTCGCCCGCCGGAGTACTCACCACGCAGATCCAGCCCGCGTCGCTGGACGGGATCCGTGCCCAGGCGACCTTGACCGCGGGAAAGTGGCCAGGTCCGCCGCACGCCGGCGGTCCGCTGCCCGCGGCAGTGCCGGCCGCCGTGGCCAGCCGACTGCACCTGACCGTGGGCTCGGTGCTGACCGGCACGTCGCAGCCCAGCGGAGCGCGGACCTCGCTGCAGGTCACCGGCGTGTTCCGGCCCAGAAACCCGGCGTCGGTGTACTGGAAGCTGGACCGGCTGCCCAGTTCAGGAATCAGCATCCAGCATTACTCCGTCAGCACGGCGGGAAGCAGCGAGCCGGTGATCTCCGTGAGCTTCGGCCCCGCCGTGGTGAACCCGGCCGCGATCGGCGGAGCCTTTGCCGCGACCGAGGCCTCGTGGCTGGTCCTGCCGCAGGCGCCGAGTATGTCCCGCGGGAACGTCGCCGCGCTCGCCACGGGCACGACCGCGGCGATTTCGCAGCTCAGCGTCGCCCTCCCCGAGGGCCTCCAGGTGACCTCGAACCTGCCGCGGCTCCTGGACGGCACAGCCAGCACCATCGTGCTGGCCCGGTCGCTGTTCACGATCGCCGCGCTGGAGTTGCTGCTCGTGGCAGGCGCGGGCCTGGTGCTCGCCGCGCGGCTGCTGGCAAGTCTGCGCGAAGGCGAGTCCGCGCTCCTGCGGGCGCGTGGCGCGACCAGACGGCAGCTTGTGCGGCCGGTGCTGGCCGAGGCCGTCGTGCTGGGCGCAGCGGCCGGCCTGGCCGGCGTGCTGGCCGGCACCCGGCTGGCCGGTGTGCTGGCCGGTCTGGGCAACCTGCGCCTGGATGGCTATCGGAGCAGCGCCATCCCCGCGGCGGCCTGGGCGTGGTCCCTCGCCGTGCTGCTGCTGTGCGCCGCGGTGATGGCCTGGCCGGCGCTGCATTCCCTGACCCCGGGCGCGGCCCGGCTCCGCCAGAGCCGGCCGGGCCGGCTTGCGGGGATCGCCTGGGCGGGCGGCGATCTGGCCCTGGTGGCGCTCGCCGCTGTCTCGTTGTGGGAACTGCGGGGCTACTCGGCGGTCGCGCATCCGGCGGCGGGGTCGCTCGGTATCGACCCCGTGGTCGCCATCGCCCCCGCGCTTGCGCTGGCCGGGCTGGCGCTGATCCCGCTCCGCGGCCTGCCGCTGCTCGCCAGGCTGGCCGACAAGGCGACCGACCGAGAACGCCGGCTTGCCGCCGCGATGGTGAGCTGGCAGATCGCCAGGCGGCCGATCCGCCAGGCGGGCCCGGCCCTGCTCGTCGTCTTCGCGACCGCGACCACCACGCTGGCGCTGGCCGGGTACGCGAGCTGGCGGCAGTCGGCCGCGGACCAGGCCAGCTTCGCGGTTGGCTCCGATGTCCGGGTGGACTCGGCGGGCGGGGTGCCGCCGGGCGCAGCCAAGGCCATCACCGGGGCACCGGGTGTCACCGCCGCGACGTCGGCCAGCGTCACCGGCCTCGGCAACGGTGCCCATCTGATCGCGCTCGACGCGAGCACGGCGGATAAGACGATCCTGCTCCGCCCCGACCTGTCGTCGCTTCCGCCGGGCACGCTATGGCAGCGCATCACGGGACGGCTGCCCGGGCTGGCGCTGCCCGGCCAAGCTCGACGCCTCGAGGTCCTCGCGGCCCTCACGGCAAGCCCGCAGAGGCACGCGACCGCGGTGCCGGCGGATCTGGGCTCGGTCGCCCTCACGGCCTGGGTGCAGGATTCCACCGGCACCACCTACCAGGTGCCAGCCGCGAGCGGCCTGCCCGCTGACGGCCGGGCACACGCCCTGGTTTTCATGCTGCCAGGTCCGCGCGAGGCCAGCTTCCCGCTGCGGCTGGCCGGGCTCACGCTCAGCTATACCCTGCCGCCGTTCGACCCGGCGAACCCGACGTCGGCCCTGGCGGGCAGCCTCAGCCTCGACTCCTTCGCGGTGGCCAAGACGGCACGCGGCCCGTTCGGCACGCCGTTCGGCCACGGCGACGCGCTGGCGGCGTGGGATTACACGGGATCCGCGTCGCACGTGCCAACCGGGCCTCAGGGTGCGTTCGAGGCGATCCCGCCGTCGGACGGGACACCGCCGGCGATCACGAGCTGGAATGGCGCCGCAAGGGGGGCGCAGCGCCTGGAGTTCATTAGCGGACACGATCCGTCATCGGCGGTCATGGCCAGCGCCGGCCTCACTCCCGGTGCCCTCATCGCGGACGTCGCGCTCACGCCGGAGCGGCCGGACCAGGCGGTCCCGGCCATGGCCACCACTGGTTATCTGGCGGCGCACCGGCTCGGCATCGGGTCGATCGCCCCGGTTTCGCTCAACGGGCTCCCGGTCACGGTGCGGATCGTGGCGTCGGTGGCCCGTTTCCCGACCGTCTTCGGGCAGAACCGGGCGCTGATCGTCAACTTCGCAGACCTCAACGACCTGCTCCTCGCCAACCAGACGCCGCCCTTGCCGGCAACGCGCTGGTGGCTGCGCACCGCTGGCGGCCGCGTGCCGCGCCTGCCGCCCGGCCTCGGCCTGTCCGTCACCGACCGCGCCAGCCAGGAGGCGGCTCTGCTCAACAACCCGCTGCTGAAGGCGCCCCGGGAAGCCATGCTGGCCATCGGCCTGGCGGCGGTGCTGCTCGGCGCGGGCGGGTTCTCGGTCAGCGTCGCGGGCAGCCTCCGCTCGCGGCGGACGCAGAGCGCCGTCTTCGCCGCCCTGGGGGTGGGGAAAAACGCCCAGGCCGGCGAGCTGTGCCTGGAGCAGTGCGCGCTCAGCATTCCGGCCGCGGCCGCGGGCCTGCTGACCGGGATCGGACTGGCCCAGTTGCTGGTGCCGGCGATCACCTTGACCACGGATTCGGCGGCACCGATCCCGTCGGCCCTGGCGATCGTGCCGCTCGGCCCGGCCGTTGCCCTGGCCCTCGTCACCGCGGCCGTGCCGGGCGTGGCCGCCGCCCTGTCGGTCCTGCGCAGGCCCGACCCGGCGGCGCGGTTGCGGGCGGAGGCCGGATGAGAACCCGGTGGCGGGCACGCACGGCCTGGGTCACGCTGACCGGTACCGGGGCCGCGGCCAGTGTCGCCTTCGGCTTGCTTGTGTTCGTCTCGGTGCTGGCCAGCCTGACGATCCCGCGGGAGAGTGTCGGGTTGCGCAACGAGGCGCTGCAGCGCGTGATCTCGGCTTCGGGACCTGGCGACAGGGCCGTTACCGTGACGCCGGTCCTGGTCGACCCGGCGAACGAAGAACCCGTCGAGCCCGCGCCCGGCGATATCGCTGCGGCCAGCGCCTTCTTGCGTTCCCAACTGCTTCCGGGCGGGCTGCCGCTGGCCAGCAGCCCGCCCGCATGGTCGAGCGTGACCACCGGCTACCTGCGGGTCACCGGGGCGGCCAGGGCCGCCGGATCCGGGCCGCCGCAGTTCGAGATGAGCTACCGCACGGCGCTGGCGCGGTATAGCCATGTCGTGGCCGGACGGCTCCCCGGCGGCGGCTCGAACGGTGTGGTACAGGTCGCGGTGACCACGGCCACCGCGGCCAGGTTCGGCCTGCGGGTCGGCACCCGGCTGAACGCGGGACCGGCGGTACTCGTGGTCGCCGGGATCATCCAGCCGGTTCGCCCGTCTTCGGCCTTCTGGAGCGCGGATCGCGTTGCGGCCACCCCCGCGCTGACGCCCGCCACGTCGTCCCAGCGGTCGCACTGGACCGGGGTGCTCTTCATCGCCGCAGGCGCGCTCCCGTTGATCGAAACCAGTCTCGCTCCCCAGATGAGCGCGACCTGGTGGTATCCGGTCGCGCTCGGCCGGCTCACCGCGGGCCAGGTAGGCGGGCTGGCGAGAGGCCTGGACACCCTGCTCTCCTCGCAGTTGACGTTGAGCATCTCCGGGATCCCGGTCACAGCGACGATCACCTCCCCGATTCCCTCGATCCTGTCGCCGTTCATCGCCGGGGAAAGCGCCGCCGCCCCCGTGCTCGAACTGCTGTACGTCAGCCTGGCGGTCCTGGGGGCGGTGGTGGTGCTGCTCGGCGCCAGACTGGTGGCGCAGCGTCGCGCCGAGGAGTTCACGCTCATGCGCGCACGGGGCGCGGCGCTGCATCAGCTCGCCTGGCTGGTGCTCCGCGTCAACCTGGTCATCGCCGCGACCGGCGGGGCTGCGGCCGCGCTACTCGCGGTTGGCCTCACTCCCGGCGACGGTGACGCGGTGGGCTGGTGGCTGGCTGGCGTCACGATCGCCGTGTCGCTCGTCGGCCCGGTGCTGATCAGCGTCCTCCCGCAGCGCGTGGCGGCGCCGGTCACGGGCAGGACCCCGCGCCGGGCCGCCGGCCGTACGTCAGCGGCGCGGCGGATCGTCGTCGAGACGGCGCTGGTCGCGGTGGCCGCCGGCGGGTATGTCGCGCTCAGGAACGAGGGCCTGGGCGCCGGGAGCAACGGCCTGTATACGAGCGCCGTGCCGGTGCTCGTCGCGATCCCCGTGGCCATCGTGGTGCTGCGCTGCTACCCTCCCGTCGCCCGCGAGCTGGCCCGGATCGCCGGGCGCATGCGCGGGGTGGTCGCGTTCGTTGGCCTGGCCCGGGCCACCCGTACCCCGCCCGGCACCGTACTGCCGTCGTTCGCCCTGGTGCTGGTGCTGGCCATGGTGGCGTTCCCGGCCATGATCGCCGCGTCGGTGACCCGCGGCCAGGTGGCCGCGTCCTGGCAGCAGGTGGGCGCGGACGCGATCATCGCGGCCCCGCCCGGCCAGGTGATCACCGCGCCGGTACAGCGCCAGATCTCCTCGGTGCCGGGCGTCGGTTCCACGGCTGCCGCGGTGGTCGACGCCGGGACGCTGCCTTCGGGATCCGTACTGGCGGTCGTGTTCGTCGACCCGGCCAGTTACGCGGCTGTCAGCGACCAGGCGCCCGGACCGCGATTCCCGCTGGCCGCTCTCTCCGGGAAATCCCGAAGCGGCCAAACGGCCGGGGCACTGCCCGCTGTCGCCGGCACGGCCGCCACCCAGCTGATCGGCAAGGCGCCGGCCACCATCAGCCTGGGCGCCAGGACGATCACGATCCGGCTGGCCGGGCGGATCGGCGGCGTTCCCGGCGCCGCCGCCGTCTCCGGTGTGGCCGACGGAGCCGCCGTGGTGCTGCCGCTGCGAGCGCTCGGGCCCCGCCCGCCCGGGCCCGATCTCATGCTGGTCGCCGGACCCAGGCTGGACGCGGCGCGCCTGCGCGCGGTCGTCCGGCGCGCGCTGCCGGACGGATCGGTGACGCTGCGCTCGACGGCCCTCGCCGCGCTGACCACGACGCCGGTGCTGCAGGCGGCGCAGACCGCCCTCGCGCAGGGGCTGGCTACCGCCGCCGGATTCGGCGTGCTGGTCCTGCTGCTGTCGCTGCTGCTCACCGCCAGGACCCGGGCGATGACGCTGACGCGCCTGGCGACGATGGGGCTGCGACGCTGGCAGGCCCAGCTCCTGCTGGCGGCCGAGACGTTGCCGCCGGTCGCGGCGGCCGCCATCGGCGGCGTTGCGTGTGCCTGGCTGCTCGCCCCGCTGATCGGGCCGTCGCTGAACCTGACGGCGCTCAGCGGAACCGACTCGGCTATCGCGGTGACTCCGGCCGTGCTCCCCCTTGTCACGTCCGCGGCCGGGCTGGTGCTGGCCGCGATGCTCGTGCTGGCCGTGCAGGCCGTGATCACCTATTACCGCGGCAGCGCCAGGGCGCTGCGGATCGCTGATTGAAGGGAGGCCAGAGCGGATGACCGAACCTGCCGCACCCATCCCGCAGGACCAGGGCCCGACCGGTGCGGACGGGATGATCGTCTGCGACCGCCTGGTCAGGATCTACTCCGGCGAGGGCATCGAAGTGCAGGCATTGCAGGGCCTGGATCTGCTGATCGCCGAGGGGGAACTGACCGCGCTCATCGGCGCGGCCGGCAGCGGCAAATCGACGCTGGTGAACATCCTCGCCGGGCTGGACGCACCGACCGCCGGGACGGCGTGGGTGGCCGGCCGGAACCTGGGCGCGATGACCGCGCACGAGCGTCTGGCCTACCGGCGAAGCGTCGTCGGCTTCATCTGGCAGCAGACGTCGCGCAACCTATTGCC
>Ga0335072_10011196_pt1 | contig 12856 bp, 9 predicted proteins | sample Lox_Sample_21_FD_206725 | JGI IMG/M metagenome (GOLD analysis project Ga0335072, IMG submission 206725) | Soil microbial communities from Loxahatchee National Wildlife Refuge, Florida, United States - Lox_Sample_2.1 | ecosystem: Environmental > Terrestrial > Soil > Wetlands | place: USA: Florida...
GCAAAATCTTCTTTGAAGTCTGGATGAGCCCCTTCGCCCAGCGCTGCTGCTGGGTTTTGAACGCCGTCATTTCGATGGGCACTTCCGCCGGACACTCGACATCGAGCAGGTACTTGAATTTCCAGCCAAGGATTTGAGCGCGGTAGCTGAGGTCGGTGTCCTCGGTCAGCGTGTCATGCTGCCAGCCGCCGGCTTCGTCAATCACGCAGCGCCGCCACATCCCTGCCGTGCCGTTGAAGTTGAAGAAGAGGTTCGACCGGGCACGCGCCCCGTGCTCGAGCACAAAATGCCCGTCGAGCAGGATGGCTTCGACCTGGGTGAGGAAGCTGTAGTCGCGGTTCAGGTGGGTCCAGCGGGTCTGCACCATGCCGATTTGCGGCTCTGCAAAGTGATGCACCACGCGCATCAGCCAGTCGGCGGGCGGCACAAAGTCGGCATCGAAGATGGCGATCAGTTCGCCGGAAGCTGTCTTCAGCCCCTCCTGCAGCGCGCCGGCTTTGAAGCCACTGCGATTCGTCCGGTGCAGATAGACAATCGGCTGCCCCAGCGCCCGATACCGCTCGACAATCGCCGCCGCGACTTCGGTGGTTTCGTCGGTCGAATCATCGAGCACCTGAATCTCCAGCAGCTCCCGCGGATATTCAAGCCGGCACACGGCTTCGACCAGCCGATCGATCACAAATTGTTCGTTGAAGATGGGAAGCTGGACCGTGATGCGCGGCAGCTGCTCGAAATGCCGGGGCGGGTCCTGGGTGGCGTTCTTTTTATGCCGGTAGAACTGCCACACCAGCTTGTAGCGGTGCAAACCGTAGAACGAGAGCACAATCATGACCACGAAGTACGGCGTCAGCAGCAGGGTGTCAAACGAGAAAAGCTGCCAGTGGTACAGGTTCTGGAAGGTGTGGTCGCCATAATGCGTACGCAGGTAATGGCGCAGATCGTTGCGGACGAAGAGCAGGCTCAACGCCTGCGCGGACGCAAGCAGAAAACGCGCGGACCCTTCCGTGAATGGCAAGAAGCTGTGCATGCTGGCGGCGCCGAACAGAGCGCGGGAAGTTCATGCACATTGTAAGGGAAGCGCCGCGCGTGCACGGAGCGGCGCCGTCTCCGGGTAGCGAGGCTACTTTCTTCCGAAGCGGTAGACCACGCCTAGCTCGCCGCCTTTGTTGAATTGCATCGTGCTGCCGTATTCCGTGAACAGGGCATTGGGTGTGAGCCGGATGGCCAGCCCGGGGCCAAGGTTGTAGTCGACGGATGCCCCGACATTCACGGCGAGCACGGTCGAGTCGGAGTACATGCCGACCAGCTGCGGAGGCAGGCCATTGGTCCCGGTGCCGAAGTTGCCATGCTCCACGCCGGCTTCAACCTGACCGGTCCAGCCCCAGTGCTGGCCTTTGAAAAAGCGATAGCGCGGCCCGGCGAGGAAGGCATACTGGCTGATGCTGGGCAGGTAAGCCTGAGGAATGCCATTGGGATGCAGTCCGGTAAACGCCGTGCCGTAGTAGCCGCGGAAGTCCGCGGTGATCCCCAGGTCGCCCTTCAGGTAATCGGTGAGGTCCACATCCCAGGCCGATTCGCTGTTGTGCTGCAGGTTATTCCCGGGCCGGAAGCGCAAATATCCGCCGCCGAAATCCAGCTCGTACTTGTGGCTGTAGGTGTCCTGAATGATCTGGCGGATGCGAACCTTGCGCCGCGCGTTCACCCGTGCCTGAGCTTCGCGCAGCACCTCGGCGCGCTCCTGCTGCGTTTGCTGCTGCGTGTTGCCTTGCGGCTGTGGAACGGTGGATTGCTGCTGAGGAGTGCCGACCTGCGCTCGCAGGATGAGGGGGACAAAAAGAAGGGCTGCCACAAGCGGATACGCAGCGTATCCGGAAGACTTGCGAAAACGCATGAACCTGAGTGCCTCCACTGCCGGGAAAAGGAAAAGGAATCCGTTCCTTGTATTCAATCATCTGCGGTGGCTTAACGCCAGTCGCAGCCTCGATCTCGCGGCAGGTATTAGACGCTCCGCACGCCGCACGGAGAGATTGGCTCGCGAAATGTAGCGCGGGATCGCGCAGAACGGTTCGCCAAACCTCACGCGGCCGCTGTGCGCCGGGCGCGAAACCAGGCATTCACGCCAGGCCGGAAAAGCAGCCAGGCGAACAGCAGGAAAATGAGGCTGTGCACCAGGCCGGCGCTCACCGAGTTCATGAAGCTGACCGCGATGTGAAAGCCGACCCATGCCAGAGCCAGCCATCGCGCCCAGTTCGCCCCGCGCAGGAGATAGATTCCGCAGGCGAGAATGACCAGCTCAAACAGGGGAATGCCAAGGTCCGCCGCATGCAGCGGCGGCCGGATGCGCATGGCGTGCGAGGCACACTGGAGCGCGCCGACCGCAATCAACATCCAGCCCAGCAGGGTGATGAGAAGCGGACGGCCACTCGCTGCTGCGGGTTGGTCTTCTGCGCCGATGCCAATCAAGCTACAGGAAAAGCGGCCCCCCTGCGACTCAGCCTGCGTCCCGGCATCGCGACCTTCCGTCTATGTCTTCTTGTTCATGCCGGTGCAACCGGACTGTGCTGGCAGCCCTGATAAGCTGCTGCTTTCCGCATCTCTCCAGGATGGTACAACGTGGGAAAATTCATTCTCGGCCTCATCTGTGGTCTACTCGTTCTTCCGGTTGGCGTCTGGTGCTGGTTCAGCTTCGGCCACCTTCCCGTCGCCGTCGCCGACTCGCCGTTTCCGTTCGAGCGGCAGATCGTCCACGTGCCCCTGGGCGCCCGCATCGAGCGGGAAATGCCGAAGAACGCGCCTATCCAGCCGACGCCGGAGAACCTGCTGGCCGGCGCCCAGATCTATCGCGAGCAGTGCGCGGCCTGCCACGGCCTCTCCGGGCATCCCTCCGATTTCGCAAATCACATGTATCCGCGGGCGCCGCAACTCTGGGCGGCGCATCGCGACGGCAGCGTGGTGGGGGTGAGCGATGATCCGGTGGGGGAAACCTGGTGGAAAGTCGCGAACGGCATTCGCCTCACCGGCATGCCGGCATTCACCAGGGTCCTCAGCGAAACGCAGATGTGGCAGGTAAGCCTGTTGCTGCAACAGGCCAATCAGCCGCTGCCTCCGGATGTGCGAACTCTGGTCCAGACGCCGCTGCCGGTATCGGCCCCACAGCAGTAGCGCTCCCCGGCGCTAACGCAGTCGGCTCGCCGTTAACGGCGGGCCATCCCGTGCCGCGGCACAATCCAAAGCGGTTCCGGCTTCCAAACCGTTTCCCACGGCCGGCGCAACCCACCCCAGTGTGACCCAAATCACCGCAATCTGCCGCCCTTTCCCATTAAGCTTCGCAATATAGGAGCAAAATGGTCGCAATTGCGCTATTATCGTTTTTTGGGGCCGAGACAGAGCTCGAGCCGGATCTGTCCGGAGCATGGAAGTTGAGCTTGCTGAGCGAATTGCCCATTGGCACCACTGGCGTCGTCGAGTCCCTCGACCTGCCCGGCGAAATCCAGCATCACCTGATGCATATGGGCTTCGTTCCGGAGGCGAGAATCACCGTTGTGCGGCGTGCTCCCGCCGGCGATCCAACGGTGTATTCGATTGATGGGTTTGAAGTTGCCTTGCGCCGTGACACGGCCAGTGCCATTCGGGTTCGGGAATACGAGACGCGATGAGCAGTTGCTGCAACACGCCGACAATCGATATCCCTGTCGAACCGCGCGTCGCCGGGCGGATCCGCAACGTTGCCCTGGTCGGGCCTCCCAACTCCGGCAAATCGACCCTGTTTAATCGGCTGACCGGCCTGCGCCAGAAAGTCGCGAACTACCCCGGCGTAACCGTGGAGCAGCGCGTCGGCCGGCTCAATGGCATTGGACTGCCCGATCTCACGCTGATTGACCTGCCCGGCATCTACGGGCTCGATACGTATTCTGAGGACGCCCGCGTCGCTGTCGAGGTCCTGCACGGCGAGATGCCCGGCACACCGGTCCCGGACGCCATCCTGCTCGTCCTGGACTCGCTTCACCTGCGCCGGCAGCTCATGCTGGCTGCTCCGGTGCTGGCCCTCGGCTTGCCGACGCTGGTTCTGTTGAATATGAGCGACCTGATGGAGGCGCGCGGCGGGCACATAGATACCCTGGCCCTGGCCCAGGAACTCGGCGTTCCCGTAGCAAAAATCAGCGCCGTGCGCGGCACCGGGCTCGACTCTATCGGCCATTTCCTTAACCGCAAAGCCGAGCCGGATGCTCCTCCTTCGGCGACCAGGATTGAATTACCCGTCGTCGGCAATCCCCGTTCCTACCGGCAATGGGCGCACGGCGTCAGCAACAGGACCAAGTACAAAGCCCCGGTTTCGAACCAGGCCACCAGGCGCATCGACGCCATTCTGCTTCACCCCGTTTGGGGTCCCCTGATCTTTCTCGCCGTTGTCTTCACCGTGTTTCAGGTGGTTTTCTCGATCGGACAGCCGCTCAGCGATGGTTTCGGCGACCTGCTCAACAAAGCGGGAGATGCCGTGGCTCCCCTGCTCGGTCACGGATGGCTCGAGTCCCTCGCCATCGACGGCGTGTGGCGCGGCGTCGCTTCGGTCCTGGTTTTCCTCCCCCAGATCCTGCTGCTCTTCCTTTTCATCGGCGTGCTCGAGGATTCCGGATATCTGGCCCGTGCCGCCCTGATCGCCGATCGCGTGATGCGGTCGATCGGCCTCAACGGCAAGGCGTTCATCCCCCTGCTTTCGGCGTATGCCTGCGCTGTCCCGGCCATCATGGCAACGCGCACCATCGAAAATAAGCGCGACCGATTCGCCACCATCCTGGTGGCGCCATTCATGACCTGCTCCGCGCGGCTGCCCATCTACATGCTCATGATCGCGGCTTTCATTCCCAACAAGCCGCTGTTGGGGGACTTTTTTGGGCTGCGCGCAGCCGTCATGTTGTCGCTGTATTTCCTGGGCTTCGTTGCGGCCCTCGCCACTGCGCGGCTGCTGAAGTCGTCGATTTTGAAGGCGTCGTCGGCGCCCTTCATCCTGGAGCTTCCGCAGTATCGGCTGCCGACGTTCCGCTCGCTGGGGCTGCGCGTCGTCGATCGCGGTCGCGTCTTCCTTCGCCAGGCCGGCACGGTAATTCTCGCCGTCACCCTCGTGCTCTGGATCTTAAGCCACGTGCCCTTCCACGCCGCGCTGGGCGAAAGCGTTATCGGGCGCCTCGGCCACTTCATCGAGCCGGTCATCCGGCCGCTCGGCTTTAACTGGAAGATCGGCATCGGCCTGCTCACGTCGGTGATGGCGCGCGAAGTCATTGTCGGCACCCTGGGTACGCTCTACGGAGCCGACCCGGCCACGCAATCCCTCGGCCTGCAGGCCGCGCTCCGCCACGATCTCACCCTCGGCGGCGCCATGGCGCTGGTGGTCTTCTTTGCCTTCGCCTTGCAGTGCACGTCGACACTGGCCATCGTCCGGCGCGAAACCAACAGCTGGAAGTGGCCCGCCCTCCAGTTCTGCTACATGGGTGTTCTGGCCTATCTGGCCGCCCTGGCCACGAACCAGATCATCCTGAACTTCATCCACTAGGACTCAGACGTCGAAAATGTGCGCGCAGAAGTAGCCCTGCGTTTACACTGGACGGCGACCACTCCCCAGTGCAGCCGGCGAATCAGCCTCCCCTTCTCGCTGAATCGCTCGCGAATTGTTCCTCAAAGTGGTGAAGCGCAGATGGGATTTCCCAGCGACAGCAAGAGCGTGCGAGCCATGGGGCAGAACGATCAAACCGGTGCACATACCGTGAGCCAGGCGGAACGGCTGGTTCGCTGCTTCGATCCGGAGGCGGCGCTGGTGCAGGGCGCCGAAGAATTGCTGGTGATCTCACCGCGCTGGGGGCGCTTGCGGCGCAGCCATCCGCTCCTGGGCGCATCGCCGCATCCGCATGGATCCGAAGTGGCGTGGCATGCCGCGCGCGGCAATCTCCTCGGTTGCCGCGACCGCTCGGTGCAACTGGCCCTCTCCACGTATGAGCACCGCGTCCGCATCACTCTGCGGGTGGCCCTGGAGGTGCTCAACAATACTGAATTTGATTTGCACCGGCACTGCCATGCTCTGCTCGACCGCTCGGGCGCCGAAAAGCAGGGAGTCATGCTGCGTCGGGAGGCCTTCTGGATCCGGACGCTTCTACCCGATCCCGAAGGCTATGTTCAGTTCGAGTTCGGCAATACCTACCTGGTCCCCATCTCGCACGAAGCGATCCTCGCCGAATCGAAGACGCTCTGGTGACCGTCTGTTTCACGCAGTGAGAAAAGCCGACAATAAACTTCGCGAGAATTCATGCGCAGCTGCCGGGCCTCTTGCCCTCTACCGCACGCCGATTCTGCCACGAAAGCTGATGTCATCCTGCCGGCAGGCATCGCACTGCAGCCGGTGGTAGGTCATCAGCTGCTGCGTTCGCACCGCCTTCTGCTGGGCCACGTCGCGCTCCTGCTTTTCCTGAACGGGTGACAGGCGCTTGCGATTGAACCACGAAAACTGGTTCACCGCGTCCTGTTGAACCTTCAGTCTGCGGCGCAGACGATCGTATTCCGGGCACGACATGGGTGGGATTGTACGGGACGGCGCTCCGCCGAATCCAGCAAATTATCACCGCGGCGATGGCACAGATGGGTGAGGCATCCTCGCCTCGCGGCGCTCAGTAGATGAGCTTCAGCGAGAATTGAATCTGCCGCGAGGTGCCCGCCGTCTTGCTGATGACTCCGAAGCCCGAGCCTTTGATGGTGTTCGCGGGCAATCCCATGTTGACCACATTGAAGAGATTGAAAAACTCCCCGCGGAACTGAACATCCGCGCGTTCGAGACCGCTCTTGCGCTGCCCGATGGGCGTGGTCTTGATGAGCGCGTAATCGAAGTCGTAGTAAGCCGGTCCGCGGAAGCTGTTGCGGCCGAGGGTGCCGAAGCGACCGGAGTTCGGGCCGGTGCCGCCGGGAATCCCGACAGGGATGAAGAAGAAGCCAGGGTTGGCGGCGCCGCGTCCGAAGTAGTCTTCACGCCGGCGGGTGGCGCTGCGGGCAGTCGAGAGGTGCGGCCTCGCGATTTGGTCGGGTCGGTCGGCGCCACTGGTGCCGTAGCCGGTTTGCTGAATCCCGGAATAGATCGTGAAGGGCGAGCCGCTGGTAATGGTGGAGATGCTGAGCAGCTCCCATCCTGCGGTGAGCAGCCGGCTGCGAGCGGCGAGAAACCCCACGTCCTGCAGATGCAGGTCCTGCGCAGCGCTAACGCTGAAAGCATGCGCCACGTCGAAGTTCGACGGGCCCTTTTCGGGATGCGTGTTGAAGGGATCTTGTGGGCTGAAGACGGTGACCGCGCCGGTGTTGCCGGTTCCTCCGATGACGCCGCTCACGTCATCGAGCGACTTGCTCCAGGTATAGCCGGCCTGCAGGCCGGGACCCCCATGCGGAACGGCGCCGGAGAGCGATGTCTGCAGCGCATTGTAGGAGGAGTGCGACGTATCGGTAATGACGGACTCGACGCCGAATCCGCCGGTAATGGCGCCGCTTGCGTCGAAGTCGGTAAACGGGGCAAAGCCGGCATCGGCGCCGCCGTAGGCGTTGGGCGACGACATGCGCGGCAAGCGAAAGGCCGCTGTGCCGACATAGGCGGCATCGGCTGTGAGGCCGGCGAAGCTGCGCTCCAGACCAAGTGTCCAGGTCTGCAGGTAGCCGTCGCCGAAGCGGCGGTCGATCGCGCTGAGGTTCAGCAACGAAAGCTGATGGCCTGGAGCCAGCGCGGCGAGGTCCTGCTGATAGCGATTGACGTCCATGACCGTGTTGGCCGGTACCTTTTTGGTGCTGCCGCTCGCGAAGACGTTTTTGCCCTGTGGCGTGTAAGTGGGCGGCAGTTCGTCGGGGGTGATCTGGAAGCCGTAGGCAATCTCGCCGCTTCTGGAGGCGTCGATACGCGGATAGACGGCGAAAGGCGTGGAACCGGTCAGGAAGTTGTCCTGCCAGATATTGGGAGGGATCACGGTGATGGCACCGCCCGCGTGCAGGCGGATGCCGCGCGGGGCGTTCCAGTCGAGCTGCACGCGCGGGCCCCAGCCGTTCCAACCCATCTGATAGCCGGGCTGAGGATTGATGAGGTAGACCTGATCGGTTCCCGCCGTCGGATACGGATTGAGGAAGCTCGAAGTGCGGTGGGCGCGCTCGGTGATCGGCGTGTAGAGTTCGTAGCGCAGGCCGTAGTCGAGAGCCCAATGGGCGTTGATCTTCCACGTGTCGTCAACCCAGAGATTGAGGTCGTTGCGATTGATGGCCGCGGGGCCGATGTGCGCGCCGCTCGACGAGTACGGTGGGGCAACGGCGATGGTGTAAGCGAAGGGATAGCCGGTGAGAAGGCTCGATAGCGTGTCGGGCAGCGGTTGTCCCGACTGGACGTTATGCTGGCCGCTGGCCGATGGAATGAAGATCGGCGAGTACACCGTGCCGCCGCCGAAGTCGTATTCGCCGTTCGGGCTGATGCCGAAATACGTGGTGTCGCGGTTGAGTCGCGCCTCGATGCCCCACTTCACGGAATGGTTCGCGTTGGTCCAGGCGAAGTTCTGCTGCCCCTGAAAGAGGTTGCCGAAGGCCGACATCACAGAGCCAGCCGCCGAGTCAAAGGGCTCGAACAGGCCGTCGTTGAACTTCAGCGCCGGATCGGTGTGGTTGGGCGTGGGGAAAGACGGGGTCGTGCGCGTGATGCTGAACGACGACGACCAGAGAAACCGCGGCGAGACGGTGCGCGTGTACGTGAAAACCACGTTCCGCTGGCGGTCGACATACTGCACGCCGAAGCTGGGATCGAGGAGGGTCTGGTCAGGGTTGGTAGTCGGGCCGGTGAGATTGTCGTAGTTGAAGCGGGCAAAAAACTGCCCTTTCGATCCCAGTTTCTGGTCGAGGCGGATGGAAAACTGATTGGCGTTGGTGCTGACGTCGGAGGGCGCGGCGTAGGTGCGCGTTCCATACGCGCCGGTGGGATTGTTGGGCAGCGGATAGCGCGCGAGAACCGCGGCGATGGCGGGGTTCACCGGCACCGAAAGCGTGTCGGTGCTGCCGTCCGGATAGGTGACCACGTCCTGTCCGGCGCGCTCGTCAGCGGTGGGGACCGCCAGCACCTGCGTGGTGCCCAGCACCTGCCGAAAGCCCTGATACTGGCCGAAGTAAAAAGTGCGGCCGCGTCCGTCGTATAGATGCGGCAGCACGACCGGGCCACCGTTCGTGAATCCAAACTCATTGCGGCGGAAAGGCGGAATCCGCCCGGGCTCGGCAATCGAGGGGTGGTCGAAGTAGTTGCGCGCGTCGAGGGCGGAGTTGCGCAGAAACTCGAAGAACGAGCCGTGAAAGCCGCTGCTGCCCGAGCGGGTGATGATGTTGGTGAATCCCGCCGCGCCCCGCCCGATATCGGCGGGCATCCATCCGGAGCTCGACTGAATTTCCTGAATCGCGTCGACGTTGAAGTTGGTGAAGGTGCTGCCGCCCATCTCCGGATCGCTGATGTCGGCGCCGTCCATCGCAAACACTGCTTCGACGCCCCGCTGGCCGTTGATGGCAAATTGTTGCGTGAAGTTCGTCGCGCCGTTCGCGTCGGTCATAGTGCCGGCAGCCAGCAGCAGCAGCGTGCTGAAGTCGCGTCCATTGAGCGGAAGCTGGCTGACGGACTCGCTGGAGAGCTTTTCGCCTCCCGTAGCGCTGGTGGCATTGGCGGCGCTGTCCGGATGGGCGGGCGGGGCGACTGGCGTGGGAGCCGGCGCCTCGACCACCGTCAACGAGTTCTGGTCGGAGAGAGTGAGCATGATCGGCGTGCTGCTGCCGACGCTGATCGCGACTCGGGCGGTTGCCGGCCTGCCGGGAAGTTGCACGGTGACTGAATACGCGCCGGGCAAAAGCCCTGGAACCCTGAAGGTGCCATCCGACCCAGTCATCGCGGCATAGTGCTGGCCGGAAGCTGCGGCGGAAGCAAAGGTCACGGTCGCGTCAGCGATGGGCTGGTCCGAGGCGTCCCGCAGCGTGCCCGTCCAGAGCCCTGCGGAAGGGGACTGCTGGCCGGTCGCGGCTGCGGAGCTCGTGGTCGGCTGCGGCTGCTGAGCAGAGCCTGGCGCGGCCATCAGGAGGCCGCAGAGTCCAACCATCGCCACGAATGGCAAACGAGCTGTTCGCCTCAGTTCGAGGGTGCGTCGGCTACCCTCGGGCCTCGCCCATTCTCCACATCTTGTGTCCATGCCCGGCCCCATTTCATTATCTCGCGAGAGCGCACAGCTACGCTGGCCGGCCCTCGTCCTCAAACGTTTCACTAGCCTGATTATTGCATGCCTATGCGCGGCGCAGGATCGCCAAAATCTCGCTGGATTTGCCGCGACAACAGAGGCGGGCCTGCAAACAGCAGCAGCCCTTAAGAAGTGCTGCAGCGGTTCAACCGCTGACCCTCACCACCTGGTCCGTTCTCGTGCTTCCTCCACCCTGTGGAACCCTGTGCCTCGCTTCCAGTTCCCGGGCAACCGCAGGGCCGTGAAAAAATAGGAGTATGGCAGCCAATACAGACTCGAATGTGGAAACGCCCGAAGTCCTCGCTACGCCGAACTTTCTTCGCGACAGAATTGCGGAAGATGTGCGCCTCAGGAAGTATGGCGACGCGGTGGTGCAGACACGGTTTCCACCCGAGCCGAACGGCTACCTGCATATCGGTCACGCCAAAGCCATCTGCCTGGATTTCGGGTTGGCGGATGAGTTCGGGGGCAAGACGAACCTGCGATTCGACGACACCAATCCTGAGAAGGAAGAGCAGGAATACGTCGATTCGATCCAGCAGGACGTCCGCTGGCTGGGGTTCGACTGGGAGCGTCTCTGCTACGCGTCGGATTACTTCGGCCAGCTTTATGAGTGGGCAATCCAGCTCGTCAAGGCGGGCAAGGCCTACGTGGACGATCTGTCCGCGGACGAGATTCGGCAGTATCGCGGGACGCTGACGGAACCCGGCCGGGATAGCCCGTGGCGCAACCGCACCCCCGACGAGAATCTTGACCTGTTCATGCGGATGAAGGCCGGCGAGTTTCCTGACGGGAGTCGCGTCCTGCGCGCGAAGATCGATATGGCGTCGCCGAACATCAATATGCGCGACCCCATCATGTACCGCATCCTGCATGCGGTTCATCACCGAACCGGCGACACCTGGTGCATCTACCCAATGTACGACTACGCCCACGGACAGTCGGACTCGATTGAGCACGTGACGCATTCGATGTGCACACTCGAGTTTGCCGATCATCAGCCCTTGTATCGGTGGTACATCGAGCAACTTGGAATTTTTCCTTCTCAGCAGATCGAGTTTGACCGCTTGAATCTCACCTACACGCTGCTGTCAAAACGCAAGCTGCTGCAGTTGGTGCAGGAAGGCCGCGTGAATGGATGGGACGATCCCCGGATGCCCACCCTCTCTGGATTCCGCAGACGCGGGTTTACTCCGGAGGGAATTCGGGCTTTTGTCACCTCGCTGGGGGCGACGCGGACCAACGGCGTGATCGATTTCGAGATGCTGGAGCACGTGCAGCGCGATGACCTGAACAAGCGGGCCACGCGCGGCATGGCCGTGCTCCGGCCGCTGAAGCTGGTGATCGACAATTATCCCGAAGGTCAGACCGAGTACGTGGAGGTAGCCAACAATCCCGAGGACTCCGCCGCCGGGACGCGGCCGGTGCCCTTCTCGCGCGAGCTCTACATTGAACAGGAAGATTTTCGCGAGATCCCGCCGCCGAAGTACTATCGCCTGTCGCCGGGCAAGGAAGTGCGGCTGCGCAATGCGTACTTTGTCACCGCGCACAGCGTAGTGAAGGATGCGGGCGGGAATGTCGTCGAAGTACACGGCACGTACGATCCGGCCAGCCGTGGCGGAAATTCACCCGATGGCCGGAAGGTGAAGTCGACCATGCACTGGGTGTCGGCGGCGCATGCCATTTCCGCCGAGGCGAGGCTTTACGACAAGCTGTTTTCGCACCCCAATCCGCAGGACGTGCCGGAAGGCGGGAGCTTCCTCGACAATCTCAATCCCAACTCGCTTGAGGTGATAACGGATGCGAAGCTGGAGCCCTCGCTGGCCGAGGCGAAACTGGGCACGCCGTATCAGTTCGAGCGTGTGGGATACTTCTGCCTCGATCCGGATTCGACTGCAGAAAAGCTGGTGTTCAATCGGACCCTGGCCCTGAAGGACACGTGGGCGAAGATTGAAAAGAAGGCGGGGGCGTAGGACAAGGCCGTTCAGGTACGTCACCGTCGATGCGCGCAATCATTGCCTCTTCACCCACGCCGGCATCCGACGTGATCCATCCGCTTTATCCTCCGATAGGTATTTCATCAGCCGGGCCTCGACAATCTCACCTCTATCGTTGACGGCGAAAACGCAACAGTGAGACTCCGGGCAGCCGAACCAGATCGTACTTCACCATCCTGCGGTTTTGGTGCTAGCATGTTGGCCATTCCACGCTCCGGAATTTGATACTGCTGCGATTCCGCAGGTTTACAGAGCTTATCTCCTGCATCCACGGGCCCTGTAGGGACTTGCGGTTTGTTCTGAAGTGTTCCCCTGTTCATGACTTGTTCGCCGTCGCTAAGCAGTTCGGCGATCCGTTTTCCGGTAGGGGCAGCCAGATGCGCACTGGCTAAACCGAGTGCGCGAGTCAGGATGGCTGTGGGGATGATCGGATTTGTTCGGTTGATCAGGGAGGCGACATGCAAGATACAGTTGCGACCATCCCGCTGAGAGCCTCTTCCGCGGCGGTGCGGAAATATCTCCGCACCTGCGAAGTGGGGCGCAAATCCCGGCGCCGAACCGTCCTGGCAGCTGGGGCTATTCTGCTCACGTGGTGTG
>Ga0335072_10011197_pt1 | contig 12855 bp, 12 predicted proteins | sample Lox_Sample_21_FD_206725 | JGI IMG/M metagenome (GOLD analysis project Ga0335072, IMG submission 206725) | Soil microbial communities from Loxahatchee National Wildlife Refuge, Florida, United States - Lox_Sample_2.1 | ecosystem: Environmental > Terrestrial > Soil > Wetlands | place: USA...
TCGCCCGGCGCGATCTCCAGCGACAGGCCGTCGAGGGCTCGCACGGCACCGAAAGAACGGCTGAGCTCGCGGAGCGCGACCGGCGCGCCCGCGCCATCGCCCGCGGCCTGCACCACGCCGCCTCCGGCCTCGGTGCCCGCCGCTGTGTTCGTGGTCATTCGGGTTCCCCCCTGGTCTGACTGAAATCCTGACGCGCGACGGTGAACAGGGCAACCTGCGGCCCGCCGCGCCTGCGAGCACTCCGTCCGCCGACGGTCACGATGACCATCAGCAGGATCCAGGTGACGAACAGGGCCAGCAGCGACGCGGCGACCGACACGGGGCCGCTGTTCTGCTCGAACTGCACGATCCACACCGGGAAGGTCACGTACAGCGCGAGGCTGGCGCAGGTGAACTCGCCGAGCACCAGCGCGACCGTCAAGACCGTGGCCGAGAGTATGGAGGTGCGGATGTTCGGTAGCACGACCCGCCAGAGCGTGACCGGCCAGCCCGCTCCGAGCGAGTTCGACGCCTCGACCATCGTCTTCAGGTCGAACGCGCGCAGCCCGGCGTCCAGCGAGCGGTACGCGAACGGCATGGCCAGGATCACGTACACCAGCGCGAGCAGGTACGGCGTGCCCAGCAGGAAGCTCGGCGCGACCTTCAGCACGCCGATGATCAGCACGATCGGCGGGATCACGATCGGCAGGATCGTGAGCCCCTCCATGACCCGCCGTATCCCGGGCAGCCGCAGGTGCACGTAGACGGTCGTGGGCACCATGAGCACGAGCGTCAGCACCGTGGTCACCACGGCCAGCCGCAGCGACAGCCCGATCGCGGAGAAGAAGCCGGACTGCTTGAAGATGTCGGGGAACGCCTTCAGCCCGGCGAAGCGCAGCGCCGCGTACAGCGGGACCAGGAAGTAGACGCCGGCCAGGAGCAGGATCACCCAGCGCCAGACCGGGAGGCTGCGCTTTCGTGCGGCCGGCCTGGTGGCGGGGGTGTGCGCCCCCGTCGCGACATCAGCTACCGCAGCCATGGCGCCGCCCTCCGCTCGATTCCCCCACTACCGCAGCCATCGCGCCGCCCTCCGCTGCAGGGTCGTGTAAGCGATCATCACGATTGCGATGATGACGACCATGATCAATCCGAGCGCGTAGCCCAGGTTCTCCTGGCCGGCCAGGACATTGCCGTTCAGCAGCGCCCCGATCTGGATCGGGGTCAGCGAGATCGTGCCTCCGGACAGCGCCTCGGCGGTCGCGTACGCGGAGAACGCGCTGCCGAACAACAGCAGCAGGCACCCCAGGAACGACGGCATCAGCACCGGCACGCCGACGTAGCGCCAGTACTGCCAGGTGCCGGCGCCCATGTTCTGCGCCGCCTCGCGCCAGGCGGGGCGCAGCCCTTCCAGCGCGGGCAAGATGACCAGGACCATGAGCGGGATCTGGAAGTACATGTAGACGAAGAACACGCCGAAGGCGTTGTACAGCGTGAAGCCGTGGTTCCAGATGTCGACGCCGAAGATGTCCTTGATCCACCCGGTGACGATGCCGGTGGTGCTGAGCGTCGCGATGAACAGGAACGCCAGCGGCACGCCGCCGAAGTTGGCGAATACGCCGGACGCCGTGATCACGACCTGGCGCAGGATGTTGCCGCGCTTGGCCGTGAAGATCGCGTACGCGATCAGCAGCCCGAAGATCCCCGGCACGACCGCGGTGGCGATCGACAGCAGGATGGACGTCCTCAGGCCGGCCAGGTAGGCGCCGTGCAGCGCGGTGTTGATGTTGCTCCAGGTGAACGCCCCGGCGTTGGAGCTTACGAACCCGCCGCCGGACGTCTGGAACGCGGCGATCGCGATCGCCACCGTGGGCGCGGCCAGCCCGAGGGCGATGTAGATGCCGAACGGCACCACGCCCAGCCAGCGCAGCGGGCCGCGGAGCCAGGAAGGGACCCGGCTGGGCCGGGCCCCGGAGGTCAGCGCCTCCGGGGCCGCGGCCCGGGTCGTGGTGTCAGCCATCGGCTAGCCGACTTGCTTCGCCCAGTTCTGGGTGACGACGTTCTCAGCCGAGGCCTGCTGGGCCTGGCTCGGGAACGTCAGGGCGCCCGTCGGGGCCGGGGGCAGTTCCGCGTACGCGGCCTGGTCCACGGTGCCGTTCGAGACGAGCGTGGGCAGCTCGATCGGGCGTGCGAAGCCCTGGAGCCAGAGGTTCTGGCCTTCGGTCGAGTACAGGTACTCCTCCCACAGCCGGGCGGCGGCCGGGTCGGGCGCGGTGGCGCTGATCGCCTGGTCGTAGTAGGACGCGTACGAGGAGTCCGACGGGATCACGATCTTGAAGTTCTTCATGACCGGCTTGACCTCAGAGGCCAGCAGGTAATCCCACCAGACGAGGATTGGCGTGGTGCCGTTCTGCACCGTCGTCGGCCCGCCCACAGCGGTCGGGACGAAGTTGCCGATCTGCTTCAGGTGCGCGAAGTACTTGATGCCCGGCTCGATGTTGCTGAACGACCCGCCATTGGCCAGAGCCGCGGCGTAGACGGCGGCAAAGGCCGCGCCGGCCGTGGTCGGGCTGTTGTTGAGGCCGATCATGTTCTTGTACGCCGGATTGGTCAGGCTGGCGAACGAGGTCGGGGCGACCTTGACCTTGGCCGGGTCGTACCCGATAGCCACGTAGCCACCGTAGTCCGCGTACCAGTCGCCGTTGGCGTCCTTGGCGTTGGACGGGATGTTGCTCCAGGTCGCCACCTTGTACGGGGCCCACAGGTGGTCGTTGGCGCCCTCGACCGCGAACGGCGTGCCCACGTCGACCACGTCCGGAGCGCGGCTCTGGCCCTTGAGCTGTTGCACCGCGGTGATTTCCTGTCCGCTGGAGCCCTCGGGGTTAGCGTCCGTGATATGAATGTGATACTTCGCAGTGAAATCCTTCATTATAGTGCCATAATTGGCCCAGTTGCTTGGCAGCGTGATGACGTTGAGCTGCCCCTCTTTCTCTGCCGCCTTGACAAGGGCAGACATTCCGCCGCCGGCCGCGACCGACGTGACCTTCGACCAGTCGGTTGACGAGCCAGAACCGCCTGATGAGCTGCCGTTACTGCTGCACCCTGCGGCCAGCACGACGGTACCGATAACTGCCGCAATGGCAACGGTTGTCTTTTTTCTTTTCACCTTTCCCCCTCAGACCTGCATGACCGCGTTGGGTCAGGACGCGAGCATCGTTGCGAGGGGACATGAAGGAGAGGTATCTACCGATAATACGGTCGCCATCTGCTTCATGAACGGTATCCGTCTGGAAGAATAATTTCTGTACCATCGGTTAGCCGCCAGGCATTCAGCCAAAGTTAATGATTAGCTTGGCAAGCTGTAACAAAGCCGTGCTGGGCAATGGCGGGTGCGTCGAGTAAACTCACCGCCGCCCTTGATGGGTCACGGGCCGGCGGCGACAGGGTTCGGTTCCGCGTGCCGGCCGGGCCGGCGGCCGGCTTCGGTTGCGCCGCTGTCGGGCCGGCGGCCGGCTTCGGTCAGGGTCGCGTGCCGCCCGCGATCGGGCCCGAGGTGTCAGCCGCGAGTTAGATACGCCAGCGGGCCTCGGTCAACGCGGCGACGGCCGCCGGGCTGCCATCCAGCCGAACCCGCGCCGCCGTGGTCCGTCCCATCGTCCACATGGTGAGCTCGGCGGGGCTCCCGGTCACGGTCACGACCGGGGTGCGGTGCTTGGCGGTGATCCGGACCCGGTGCCCGTTCGCCCTGGCCGGCGCGCCCGGCGCGTCCGGCGCGTCCGGCTCTGGCGTGTCGTCGCGGGCCAGTTCGACGCCCACCGGCGCCTTGCGCAACACGAACTTGGCCATCCCGAGCCGGCGCCAGAGCATCTCGGTCAGGCCCTGGTCGAGCTTGCGCGGCTCCCAGCCGGGCTGTGCCCGGCGCACATCCTCGTGGTGCACGAAGAACTCCACCGCATTCGCCCGCTCGTCCGCGCCGGGGAGCCCGAAGGGCGACAGCCGCGGCGGACCGTTCCTGATCATCTCGACGAGGGTCTGATAAGGCGTGCGGTCGGTCAGCCTGCGCTGTAGCCGGCGGGTGCGCTTGGCGAGCGGCCCGCCGAGCATTCCGAGCCCGGCGTCGGGCCGGTGCTCCCTGAGCACGAGGTGCGCGGCGAGGTCGACGGTGGCCCATCCCTCGCACAGGGTTGGCTCCCGGGGGCCGACGTTGTCCAGCAGGACGCATAGGGCAAGGCGCTCATCCCGGGCATACCTCATCGTGCGATGGTAGGCCACGCACCCGCCCGTGGGAATGCCGGCGCACCGTCGTTGCTCGTGCACGGAGGGATGCTGGCCAGATCGAGGCGCCTCTCGCCGCGTTCGGGCCCGCCGCGCCGCGCTATTTACTGAGTGAATACTCTTGGAGTATTCTCTCGGTTATGAGTGTTCCGCTGACACTACTTGGCTTGCTCGAGCGGGGGCCGAGCCATGGGTACGACCTGAAACGGGACTACGACGTGTACTTCGGGCTGGGCAGACCGCTGCGCTACAGCCAGGTGTACGCGACCCTGTCCCGGCTGGCCAGGGACGGGAAGGCGATACCGGGGCCCGTCGAGCAAGGAGCCGGGCCGGAACGCCGCCGGTACGTCATCACCGAGGCGGGAATCGCCGATGTGGAGCGGTGGCTTGCCGAGCCTGCCCCGCCGGAACCGGATCTGCAGAGCGAGCTGTTCGCCAAGGTTGTGCTCGCCCTGATGCTCGACCGGCCGGCCGACATCTACCTCGACGCCCAGCGCGCGGCGCACCTGCAGCGGATGCGCGAGCTCACCGACCTCAAACACCACTCCGATCAGCTCGGCGTGCTCCTCGCCGACCACTCGCTCTACCGCCTGGAGGCTGACCTGCGATGGATCGACCACACAGCCGCCCGACTGGACCTGCTCGCACGAGCGGTGCAACGGTGACCGCGAACCTGCCCGCCCCTGCGGAATCCGGGACGCCGATCATCATCGAAGCGCGGGACCTGTATCTGTCGTTCGGCCAGACACCGGCGCTGCGCGGCGCTTCGCTCACGGTCCGCGAGGGCGAGATCGTCGCGGTCATGGGGCCGAGTGGCTCGGGTAAGTCCACGCTGCTGCACTGCCTGGCGGGCATCCTGGTTCCGGAACAGGGCGAGGTCTGGTTCGCAGGGCAGCGACTGGACACCCTGAGCGACGACCGGCGCAGCGCGCTGCGCCGGGAACGGTTCGGGTTCGTGTTCCAGCAGGGTCAGCTCGTTCCCGAGCTGACCGCGGAAGAGAACGTCGCGTTGCCGCTGCTGCTGTCCGGTACCCGCCGCGGCGCGGCGACGACGGCGGCCAGGAAGTGGTTCGGCACACTTGGCCTGGACGGGCTCGAGCGCCGCAGGTCAGGGGAGCTATCCGGCGGGCAGGCGCAGCGGGTGGCGCTGGCCCGCGGCCTGGTCGCGGGTCCCGAGGTGCTTTTCGCCGACGAGCCGACCGGCTCGCTCGACTCGGTGTCCGGCGAGCTGGTGATGGACCTGCTCACCGCGGGGGTACGCGAGCACGGCACCACGCTCGTTCTGGTCACTCATGACGCCCGTGTCGCCGCCTACGCCGACCGCGAGGTCGTCGTCCGCGACGGCAAGGTCGGCACGCTCACCGGAGCCCGCCCATGATCTCGCTCGGACTGCGGCTGGCCGTCAACGGCGGCCGCGACGCGATCACCCGGCTGGTCATCCTGGCTGTCGCGGTCGGCATCGGCGTCGGCCTGCTGCTGAGCGCCGTGGCCGCGACCAACGCGGTCAACGCCTGGAGCGGCCGCCACGCCTGGTACTGGACCGGCACCGCATGGGAGCCATCCGGCCCTGCGACAGGCGTGGCGCCGCTGTGGTGGCGCCCGGCCTCCGATGTCTTCGACGGCCAGAAGATCAGCCGGTTCGACGTGGCCGCCACCGGCGCATCCTCCCCGGTGCCGCCTGGCATCCGCCGTAACCCGGGACCTGGCCAGTACTACGCCTCGCCCGCGCTGGCCGCACTGCTGCGGTCTACCCCGGCGGACCAGTTGGCCAACCGCTACCCCGGCCACCTGGCCGGGGTGATCGGGGACGCAGGCCTGCCGTCGCCGGACTCGCTGGCCATCATCATCGGGCACAGTCCGGCGCTGCTGGCGCACACCCCCGGCAGCGTCCAGGTGACGTCGATCGCCACGACCGTGCCCGGCAACCCGGGCGACGGGCAGTGGCTGAACGCGAAGGGCCTCCGGTACGTGCCGCCCGACGGGGGAATCCAGACGAAAGCCATGGACTTCATCCTGTCCGTCGTCGCGCTGGCCATCCTGACCCCGGTGCTGATCTTCATCGCCACCGCGACCCGGCTGTCGGCCGCCCGCCGAGAGCAGCGGTTCGCGGCGATGCGCCTGGTCGGCGCGAGCCGCAGTCAGGTGACCATGCTCGCCGCCATCGAATCGACGCTCGCCGGGGTTGCCGGGGTGGCGGCCGGGTTCGGGATCTTCTTCGGACTGCGCGTACCCGTGGCCAGCATCCCGTTCCTCGGCCAGCCCTTCTTCCCTTCCGAACTGTCGCTCAGCCTGCCTCAGGTCCTCGCGGTGGCGATCGGCGTGCCGGTGGCCGCCGCTGTAGTGGCCCGGCTGGCGCTGAACCGGGTGCACCTCTCCCCGCTCGGCGTCGCCCGCAGGACCACGCCGGGGCCGCTGCGCGCCTGGCGCATCCTCCCGCTGCTGGCCGGCCTGGCTGAACTGGGCTTCTGGGGGGCGGTCGGCAACCCGGGCTCCACCGGCGGACAGGTGGAGGCGACCGGGTCCGGCTTCCTGCTCATCATCGTCGGCCTGTTCATCGCGGGCCCGTGGCTCACCATGGTCGCGGCCGGCACTGCAGCCCGATGGACCAGGCGGCCGGGCACGCTGATCGCCGCCCGCCGCCTCGCCGACGACCCGAGGGCCGCCTTCCGTTCGGTCAGCGGCCTGGTGCTGGCGCTTCTGATCACCACCGTGGCCGTGGTCGCCATCACTACCCAGGACGCCAAGAACCTGACGAGGTGGGGCGGCGCGAGCGAGGCAAACGTCCTGACCGACCAGGTATCGAATCCGCGGTCCGGCATCGTGTCCCCGGGAACGAACCAAGCCCCGGCGGGGCCGGGGCCGGCCGCCGGCATCGTGCCCCTGACCGCGCAGCTACGGACGATTGCCGGAGTCCACGGGGTGGTCGTGCTCCGCGCGGACGCCGGGCTGACGATCCCGGCGGCATTCCACAACCTCGGCGCTCAGTCCGGGAGCACTCGGCCCGGCAGCATCCGGGCCGGCGGCGGGCCAGTTCCCTCAGGTCCGGTTTCTGCAGGTCCGGTTCCTGCAGGCCCGATTCCGGCGGCCGCCGTCTCGTGCGCGCAGCTCGCGACCGTCCCGGCCCTCGGCCGCTGTCCGGCCGGGGCGACAGCGGTGGCGTTCCCTGCTGGCGGGTTCGGCGTCACCAGCCCGCTGTTCGGCAAGGACACCGCCACGATCATCTGGCCAGCCGCGAACGTTCCGGCCGCACGGCTGGAAACCCTCGGCGTGGACGCCATCGACGTGGGGACCGACGGCAGCACCGCAACGGTCGAGCGGGCCAGGACGCTGCTCGAGAACGCGCGCGCTTACCCCGCCGCCATAACGCCGTCCACCATCAGCGACATCATCGCCCAGGACAACTCGAAAGGCAGCGACTACCGGCAGCTCGCGAACACGGTGATACTGGTGAGCCTGCTGATCGCCGGCTGCACCCTGGCGGCGGGCATCGCGGCCGGGCTCGCCGACCGCAAGCGGCCGTTCAGCATGCTGCGCCTCACCGGTGCCCGGCTCGCCACGCTGCACCGCGTCGTCGCCATCGAAGGCGGAATCCCGCTGCTGGCCGGGGCCGCCGTCGCGATCGGAACCGGCTTCGGCGCCGCCGCGATGTTCGCGTCCGCGACGCAGCACCATGCGATGGTCGCGCCCGGCCCCGCGTACTACCTTCTGACCGCGGGCGGGATCGTCGCGTCCCTCGGCATCGTCGCGGCTACCTTCCCCTTGCTGGCCCGCATCACCGGACCTGAGGTCGCGAGGAACGAATGAAACCCGCCTCCCAGGGCCGGTCACGCAGGCCGGGATCGGCGGGCGGGGACACGTCGGCGATCGCCCAAGACCGGCCGCGACCTATGCTGGCCACTACGGGCCGTAGGACCGGCTCGCGTCGGACAGGCAGAGGCAACGGGAGGAGCCGCCGATGACCGCTGGCGATTCTGCTCGTCCTTCCGGCCCTCAGCCACGCCGCGAGCTCACGCTGTTGATCGCGATGGGGGCGGCCGGGGCCGGCCTGGTGCTGCTGGCGACCCGCCAGGGCTGGGCGCACGTCACGACGACGGCGCCCAAACCGCTGCCGGCCAGCGTCACGACCGCTAACGGCCAGGCGCTCGTGCCAGCCGCCGACGCCCTGGCTCTTGCCGCGCTGGCCGGCCTGGCAGCCGTCCTGGCCACCCGGCGGACGCTGCGCCGCATCGCCGGGGTCGTGCTGGCCGCGCTGGGCGTGGGCATCGCCGCAGCGGTCAGCGCCGGGATCTCAGCGGCCGACGTGGTGGCCGCCGCCTCCCCTGCCGTTCCCGGCGGCCCGGCGGCGGTGAGCGGGACCAGTATCGGCAGCACAACCAGCGGCGGTACGGGCGGCTCCGGGCAGACCGGCTCTGCCGTGTCTGGCCTGCCCTCGCACGTGGTGTTCGTGGCCTTCCCATGGCGCTGGGTAGCGGTGGTCGGCGCGCTCGGGGTCATCGCGGCCGGGGTGCTGCTCACCTGGCGGGCCACGCGGTTGCCGGTGATGTCCAGCCGGTACGAGCCGCCGACGGGCATTGCCGCACCGGAGCCCGCGATCGCGGGCAGCCGTGGCGCCTCCTCGCAAGGGGCCGGCCGCGACACGGCGTCCCTCTGGGAATCGCTCAGTCGCGGCGAAGATCCCACCGGACCCGAATAGCCGCAGTGCCCTGGCCGCCCCCTGGGCACCGTCCCCGGCAGTGGCTGCCCAGAGTTCTGAGCCTGTGTCCCGGTAACGGGCCTGGTCAGATGGTTGACGGCATGAGCTAGGCTCCGCGTGATATGTCCGGACGTGGCCGGCCGGCCGGCCGTGGAGGTAACTGGTGAGCACAGGGTTTCGAGTCCGCCGCGTCCGTGGACCGGACCAGTTCGCGACCGACGAAGCGCGGTCCGGCCGAAACCAACCGCTCGTAAAGCTGGCTACCCGCCTCATCACCGCACAGGCGGCCGCGGCCGCCGCCATCGGCCTGTCCTACAGCCGCCGACACCTGCCGTCGATCATCATCACGCTGATGCTGGTGGTGGCGCTGCTCGGGCTGGCCGCGCTGTCCCGGACCGGCGCCCATGTGGCCTGGCTGTACGCCATCGGCTTCGAGAGCGCGTTCGTCATGTTCGGGCTGATCAGGTTCTTCTCCACCAGGTACCTCGGCGGCACCCTGTTCGGGATCATCACGATCGGGGTACTGCTGCATCCCGCGGTGGCCCGGGCCTTCAGTGGCGGTTACAGACCGGGCGAGCGCGCCTTCCCAGCCGAGCGCGCGCTCAGTGACGCGGGCGCCGACGCGCCCGGCTGATCTGGCCTTGACCGCCGACCGTCCGTCCGGAGCAGGGGTCATGCGAAGAGACCGCGCGGCTCTCGCTACCATCGGGGGCGCAAGGCATCCCACCCGAGGGGGAGCGAAACCCGCGTGAGCGTGCTCGACGAGATCCTCGAGGGAGTGCGTGCCGACCTGGCCGCACGGCAGCGGAGCGTCCCGCTGGACCACCTGAAACAGATGGCGGCCAGCGCACCCACCCCGCGCAACGTCATGGGAGCGGTCAAGGGCGCCGACGTCGCGGTGATCGCCGAGGTCAAGCGGGCCAGCCCGTCCAAGGGCGCCATGGCCGCGATCGCCGATCCCGCCGCGCTGGCCACCGATTACGAGGCCGGCGGGGCCAGCGTGATCAGCGTCCTGACCGAATCGCGCCGGTTTGGCGGCAGCATGGAGGACCTGGTCGCCGTGCGCGAGGCCGTACAGGTGCCGGTGCTGCGCAAGGACTTCATCGTCAGCTCCTATCAGCTCTGGGAAGCGCGGGCGCACGGCGCCGACATGGTGCTGCTGATCGTCGCGGCCCTGGAGCAGAACGCGCTCGTGTCACTGGTCGAGCGCGCGATCTCGATCGACCTGGTCCCGCTTGTCGAGGTGCATACCGAGGCCGAACTGCACCGGGCGGTCGACGCCGGCGCCCGGGTCATCGGGATCAACGCCCGCAACCTGGCAACCCTGGAGGTCGACCGCGGCGTCTTCGGCCGGATCGCCCCGCTGGTGCCCGACGGGGTGATCAAGATCGCCGAGTCCGGGGTTCGCGGCCCGCACGACCTGCTGGCCTATGCGGCCGCCGGCGCCGACGCCGTTCTGGTCGGGGAGAGCCTGGTCACCGGGAAAGACCCGCGCTCGGCCGTCGCTGACCTGGTCACCGCGGGCTCGCATCCCGCGCTGCGGGGTGACAGGGGATGATCGAGTGACCGCCGCCCCTGACGCGAGCGCGCCGCCCGCGGCTGGCGGCGGGCCCGCGCTACCGGACGCGACCGGGCATTTCGGCCGGTACGGCGGACGGCTGGCGCCCGAGGCGCTGATGTCGGCGCTGGACGAGCTGACCACCGCCTATTTCTCGGCCAAGGAAGACCCCGCGTTCCAGGCCGAGCTGACAGCGCTGCTGCGGGACTACGCCGGCCGTCCGACCCTGCTGACCGAGGTGCCGAGGTTCGCCGCTGAGGCGGGCGGCTGCCGGGTGTTCCTCAAGCGCGAGGACCTGGCCCATACCGGCTCTCACAAGATCAACAACGTCATCGGCCAGGCGTTGCTGGCCCGGCGGATGGGCAAGACCCGGGTGGTGGCGGAGACCGGAGCGGGCCAGCACGGCGTGGCCACCGCGACCGCGTGTGCCCTGCTCGGCCTGGACTGCGTGGTCTACATGGGCGAGGAGGACACCAGGCGGCAGGCCCTGAACGTGGCCCGGATGCGAATGCTCGGCGCCGAGGTGATCCCGGTAGCCACCGGCAGCCGGACGCTGAAGGACGCCATCAACGAGGCGTTCCGGGACTGGGTGACCACCGTCGGGACCACCCACTACTGCATCGGGTCTGTGATGGGCCCGCACCCGTTCCCGATGATGGTCAGGGACTTCCAGCGGGTCATCGGCCTCGAGGCCCGTGAGCAGGTGCGGGCGGCGGCCGGCCGGCTCCCCGACGCCGTGATCGCCTGTGTCGGCGGCGGCTCGAACGCCATCGGGGCGTTCCACGCGTTCATCCCGGACGAGGGCGTTCGCCTGATCGGCTGCGAGGCGGGCGGGGAAGGGCTGGCCACAGGACGGCACGCCGCGACCCTGGCGGGCGGCTCGGCCGGGGTGATCCACGGCATGCGGACGTACCTCCTCCAGGACGACGACGGCCAGACCTGCCCGACCCACTCGGTGTCAGCCGGGCTGGACTACCCGGGCGTCGGTCCCGAGCACGCCTGGCTGCACGACACCGGCCGCGCCAGCTACCGGGCGGTCACGGACGCCGAGGCGATGAACGCGTTCTCGGTGCTGTGCCGGACCGAGGGAATCATCCCGGCGATCGAGTCCGCGCACGCGCTGGCCGGAGCGCTGCAGCTCGGGCCGGAGTTGGGCGCGGACGCGGTGCTGCTCGTGAACCTGTCCGGCCGCGGCGACAAGGACGTGGACATCGCCGCCCAGTGGTTCGGGCACCTCGGATGAGCGTCGTGCCGGAGGCGCGCAGATGAACATGGTGCCGGAGGCGCGCAGATGAACATGGTGCCGGAGGCGCGCACATGAGCACGGTCGGAGCCGCTTTCGAGCGGGCGGGCGCGCAGGGGCGGGCGGCGCTCGTCGGCTACCAGCCCGCCGGGTTCCCCTCGGTCCCGGTCGCGATCGCCGCCCTGACCGCGATGGTCGAGGCCGGCGTGGACATCGTGGAGATCGGCCTGCCCTACTCCGATCCGCTGATCGACGGCCCGGTCATCCAGGAGGCCGCCAGCCGCGCCCTGGCCGCCGGGACCAGGGTGTCGGACGTGCTGGACACCGTGCAGGCGGTGGCGGCCACCGGCGTCCCGGTCCTGGTCATGACCTACTGGAACCCGGTCGAGCACCACGGCGTGGCTGCGTTCGCGCGCGACCTGGCCAACGCCGGCGGCAGCGGGCTGATCACCCCCGACCTGACGCCCGAGGAAGCCGGACCGTGGCTCGAGGAGGCGGCGGCCCGGGGGCTCGACCCGGTGTTCCTCGTCGCGCCCAGCTCGTCCGCGGAGCGGATCAAGCTGATCACCTCGGCCTGCGGCGGTTTCGTCTACGCCGCATCGATGATGGGCACCACCGGCTCACGCGACGTGGTGGGCGACGAGGCCGCCGCGCTGGTCCGCCGGGTCCGGGAACACACCAGCCTGCCCGTCGGGGTGGGCCTGGGCGTAAAAAACAGCTCTCAGGCTTCCGAAGTCGGCGGGTTTGCGGACGCGGTGATCGTGGGTACGGCGTTCGTGCGCTGCCTTCTGGAGGCGCCTGACCCGGGTGCCGGGATCGCCGCGGCGCGCGACCTCGCCGCTGACCTGGCGGCCGGGGTGCGTGACCGGGCTCACAGCCCCGCTGAGTAATCCACTGACCTGCGATATCGCCTCGCAGGCAACATCCTCGTTACAATAGTGTTGTCGCGCCGTGGGTAGCTATAACAGGACCGCGGCACGATCGGCAGGGCCAATGTCGTCCCGACCTCAGCTGAGACCAGACGACAGGAGTATTGATGGCACCTGCTCTTTTCTCGCCCGCGCCAGCGCCCCAGGGGCTCTACGACAGCCGGTACGAGCATGACGCCTG
>Ga0335072_10011198_pt1 | contig 12855 bp, 11 predicted proteins | sample Lox_Sample_21_FD_206725 | JGI IMG/M metagenome (GOLD analysis project Ga0335072, IMG submission 206725) | Soil microbial communities from Loxahatchee National Wildlife Refuge, Florida, United States - Lox_Sample_2.1 | ecosystem: Environmental > Terrestrial > Soil > Wetlands | place: USA...
CGTTTCCGGTGTTCCACTGGACGACGCGATAGTTGTTTGGCACTCGCTCAGCATAGGGAAGACCCGGCGAACCGGGAATGGCATTCCGTCGCCGGTTATCAGTCTTCGACGGCGACGCCGCGTCGCGTGCGCCGGCGCCGGTGCGCCCCTGAGGCTTTACCAGTCGGGCGACGGTTGCGCAGGCCCCCGGTAGACGAGTCGGCGGTGTCTTCCATCGCGGGCTCCTCCTCGGCAGTCGACTCGGGCTCGACCGCCGTCGACTCGACCTCGGGGGTTTCGTCGGCCTTCTCGTCGTCGGCGTCGGTCTCGTCCTCTGTTTCGGTGTCCGCGTCGGCGTCGGGCTCGTCGGCTTCGTCGGCCGAGGCTTCATCCGTTTCGTCGGCTTCTTCGGTCTCGTCGACGTCCTCGTCCTCGTCGTCTTTCTTACGACGGCTGCGGCGCTGCTTCTTGTCTTTCTTGGGCTTCAGCGGTTTCGGCGGTGGCGGCGGCAGCTCGGCGACAAACGACAGGTAGAACCCGAAGATGCCGAGCAGCGCGATCGCGGCCGCCGCGCCGTAGATCCCGAACAGCCACTGGCCCACGTTGTCCAGGTTGAGCCAGATCTCGCTGATCGCCGTGCCCACAATCAGCACGCCGGCCAGCACGTGCGCGACCACCGACCAGGTCCGCAGCGTCAGCGCCAGCGCGGGCGTGTTGAACTCCGGCCTGCGGGCCCGCAGCAAGGTGAACACCACCGGCAAGGCGGCCAGGGCGATGATCACACCGGCGACGATCCGCAGCGCCGTGCCCAAGCCGTGCGAGGTGTCGCCCATCAACTCGGGCCAGCGCGGCAGCACGAAGAAGAAATAGAGGGCGCCGGCGACAATCGAGAACGTCGCGTGCCAGAGCGTGGCAACCCCGCGTCGCATACTCCTCCTTGAGCTGTTAATCCAGAAGCGACCAGACCCTACCAATCAAGCCTGGTCACATCCTGGACTGACGGCGGAGGATGCGGGATTTGAACCCGCGAGGGCTGTTAACCCAACCCGCGTTCCAGGCGAGCGCCATAGGCCACTAGGCGAATCCTCCGTCGGCCATGGTAGCCGAGCGCAGGTCAGGGTCTTCGGGCAATTGAGCCCCCGGCGACGATGCAGGCCGGAACGGCCTGAGGAGAAGGCGGGAGATCTAGCCCGACGCCGGGTACTAGACTCTGGGTGGACCCCGCGCGGCGTCTATCCTGTGAACTCCCCCAGGGCCGGAAGGCAGCAAGGGTCAATGGGCTCTGGCGGGTGCGCGGGGTCCCCTATGTCGGAGCCGTCACGGCGATCCGACCAGTCCACGGCTTCGCGGTGAAAGGCGGATGGTGTCGTACGGCTCGTTCAGTTCCCTAGGCCGTACCGACCTCGCGGCGGTCCATGAGCGTCATCAGCAGGACTACGCCGAACTGCAGTCCCTGAAGCTGGCGCTCGACCTGACCCGCGGCAAGCCCTGCAGCGAGCAGCTCGACCTCTCCAACGGCCTGCTGAGCCTGCCCGGCGATGAGTATCGCGACGGCGAGGGCACCGACACCCGTAACTACGGCGGGCAGCACGGCCTGCCCGAGCTGCGGGCCATCTTCGGCGAGCTGCTCGGCATTCCGGTACCCAACCTGATCGCGGGCAACAACGCCAGCCTGGAGCTGATGCACGACGTCGTGGTCTTCTCGATGCTGCACGGCGGCGTCGACTCGCCGCGGCCCTGGAAGGACGAGCCCGCGGTCAAGTTCCTGTGCCCGGTGCCCGGTTACGACCGACACTTCGCGATCACCGAGACCATGGGCATCGAGATGATCCCGATCCCGATGCGCGAGGACGGCCCGGACGTCGACCTGATCGAAGAACTCGTCGCCGTCGACCCGGCCATCAAGGGCATGTGGACGGTTCCAGTGTTCGCCAACCCGACCGGCATCACCTATTCGTGGGAGACAGTGCGACGGCTTGTCCAAATGACCACGGCGGCAGAGGATTTCCGGCTGTTCTGGGACAACGCCTACGCGGTGCACACACTGACGCTGGACTTCCCGCACCAGGTCGACGTGTTGGGCCTGGCCGCCGCGGCGGGCAAGCCCAACCGGCCGTATGTGTTCGCGTCGACGTCGAAGATCACCTTCGCCGGTGCGGGCGTCAGCTTCTTCGGCGGCTCGCTGGGCAACATCGCCTGGTATCTGCAGTACGCCGGCAAGAAGTCGATCGGACCGGACAAGGTCAACCAGTTGCGGCACCTGCGCTTCTTCGGCGACGCCGACGGGGTGCGGCTGCAGATGCTGCGTCACCAGCAGCTGTTGGCGCCGAAATTCGCGTTGGCGCTGGAGATCTTAGACAAGCGTCTCGCCGAATCCAAGATCGCCTCCTGGAACGAGCCCGACGGCGGCTACTTCATCAGCCTGGACGTGCTGCCCGGCACGGCCCGGCGGACCGTCGCGCTGGCCAAGGACGCCGGAATCGCCGTCACCGAGGCGGGCGCGTCGTTCCCGTACCGGAAAGACCCGGACGACAAGAACATCCGGATCGCACCGACGTTCCCGCCGGTGTCCGATCTGCGCAACGCGATCGACGGGCTGGCGACCTGCGCATTGCTGGCGGCGACCGAGTCGCTGCTGAGCCAGGCCTAGGTCCCGTCGGTCTGCCTCGGTAGCCTGGCTGACCGTGGCCCTCTACCGCAAATACCGACCGGCGAATTTCGCCGAGGTGGTGGGGCAGGAGCACGTCACCGAGCCGTTGTCGACGGCGTTGACGGCCGGCCGCATCAACCACGCGTACCTGTTCTCCGGTCCGCGCGGGTGCGGCAAGACGTCGTCGGCGCGCATCCTGGCCCGCTCGTTGAACTGCGAGCAGGGGCCGACGGCCACGCCTTGCGGTGTGTGCGACTCCTGCGTCGCGCTGGCGCCCAACGGACCCGGCAGCATCGACGTCGTCGAGCTCGACGCGGCCAGCCACGGCGGCGTGGACGACACCCGTGAGCTGCGCGACCGGGCGTTCTACGCGCCGGCCCAGTCGCGCTACCGGGTGTTCATCGTCGACGAGGCGCACATGGTCACGACGGCGGGATTCAACGCGCTGCTCAAGATCGTCGAGGAGCCCCCCGAGCACCTGATCTTCATTTTCGCGACCACCGAGCCGGAGAAGGTCTTGCCGACGATCCGGTCGCGCACCCACCACTATCCGTTCCGGCTGCTGCCACCGCGCACGATGCGCGGGCTGATCGAGCGGATCTGCGCCCAGGAGGGTGTAGAGGTCGACGACGCCGTCTACCCGCTGGTGATCCGGGCCGGCGGCGGCTCGCCTCGCGACACGTTGTCGGTGCTCGACCAGCTGGTGGCCGGCGCCGAGGGCAACCGGGTGAACTACCAGCGCGCACTGGGGCTATTGGGCGCGACCGACGTCGCGCTGATCGACGAGGCGGTCGACGCGCTTGCCGCCGGCGATGCCGCGGCGATGTTCGGTGCGGTCGAGTCGGTGATCGACGCCGGCCACGACCCGCGGCGATTCGCCACCGACTTGCTGGAACGCTTCCGGGATCTGCTTGTGCTGCAAGCGGTTCCCGATGCCACCGCCCGGGGTGTGGTCGATGCGCCCGAAGACGTGCTGGACCGGATGCGCGAGCAGGCGGCCCGGCTCGGCCGGGCGACGCTGACCCGCTGCGCCGAGGTCGTGCACGCCGGTCTCACCGAGATGCGCGGGGCGACGTCGCCGCGGCTACTCCTCGAGGTGATCTGCGCGCGGCTGCTGCTGCCGTCGGCCAGTGACGCCGAATCGGCTCTGCTGCAACGGGTTGAGCGGATCGAGACCCGTCTGGATATGTCGATTCCGGCCGGGGAGCAGCCTGCGTATGTGCGGGCGTCCGCTGCGACCGCCCAACCGAAGCCGGCGCCTACTCCGCCGGTCGTCGCGGCCGCGCCGCCTCCCGCACCAGAGCCCGTGGTGCCCGCGCCCAGTCCGCCTGAGCCGACCCCAGCGCCCGGGCCCGCGGACGACGAAGCTCCCGCCGCCGTCGGCTCGGCCGAACCGAACGCGGCCGCGGTGCGCACCTTGTGGCCGACCGTGCGCGACAAGGTGCGTCAACGCAGCCGCACCACCGAGGTGATGCTGGCCGGCGCCACGGTCCGCGCGGTCGAGGGCAACACGTTGGTGTTGGCCCACGAATCGGCGCCGCTGGCCAAACGGCTCTGCGAACAGCGCAATGCGGACGTCATCGCGGAGGCGCTTAAGGATGCCCTCGGTGTGGACTGGCGGGTGCGCTGCGAAGCCGGCGCCGCGTCGGCGGCCGAACCGCCACCCGCGCCGGCCCGCGCCGCCGAACGCACCACACCGCGCGGGGTCGTGCCGCCGCCGGCCCCGGCGGAAGAGCCCGTCGAGTCCGAGTCCGATCAGCGGGCCGAAGAGGAAAGCATGCTGGCCGAGGCCGGACAGGATGACGACTCGACAGAGCGCCGTGACCCCGAAGAGGCCGCTCTCGAGCTGCTGCAAAACGAACTCGGCGCACGCCGCATCGATAACAGCTAGCCCGGCGACGAGGGCTTAATGGCCCGGCAATCCTGCTGATCCTGGCCGGATCGTCGCTGCCCAGGGCACCGGATAACGGCAGCAAATCGCCAGACCATTGGTCTGCCCATTCCGAATTCCGGACTATTTGTCCGGCTTTTGGGGGCTATTCAAAACTGAAAGTAAACTTCCAAGCTTTAAAGCAGTCAAAAAGTATGTAATATGACTACCATGACCATAACGGGTATGTGGGCGCCCGGGCGCATAGTTAGCATGGAAAACGAACTTGCGAGACGCAGTCGCACGATTGTCGACAGCTCCGACCTTCCCCATCCGCCGTATCGCCTCCCGTTGTTGGGGGACGTGGTCGGCATCAACCCCTTCACTCCGTTTCAGTCGTCGCTGCCACAGACGGCCAAGTTGGGGCCGATATCCGCCCGCAAGATGTTCGGCACCGAGATGGTCGCGGTGAGCGGGATCGATCTGGTCGCCGAGGTGCATGACGACACCCGCTTCAAGAAATACGTCGGGCATCACATGAACTCGTTGCGCGAGATCGTCGGAGAGGCCCTATTCACGGCCGACAGCGACCACCCCGATTGGAAGCTGGCGCACGACATCCTCAAACCGGCCTTTACCCGCGACGCGATGCAGGGCTACCACACCGTCATGCTCCAGGTGATCCGGGAGCTGCTGGATCGATGGGACGGCGCGGCCGATCGCGGCGAGCAGATAGATGTCACCGACGACATGACGCGATTGACGCTGGAGACCATTGGGCGTGCCGGGTTCGGCTACCGGTTCGGCTCGTTCGACCGCCGCCGGCCCCACCCGTTCGTTTCCGCGATGAACCGAGTGCTCAAGTGCGCCAACTGGTCAACGGTCCCCCTGCTGGTCCGGCCGTTGCGTCCATTGCTGCTGCGTGCCGGCGAGGTGATGGGGCGCATCGTTGACGACGTCATTCAGTCACGCCGCAACGGGGCCCGGCCCGAGACGCACGATCTGCTCGATCTGATGCTGCACGCTGAGCACCCGGTGACCGGGCGTCGCCTGGATCCGGTCAACATCCGCCAGCAAATCATCACGTTCATCGTCGCGGGACACGAGACCACTTCGGGCGCACTGTCGTTCGCGTTGTACTACCTGACCCAAAACCCGGAGCTGTTGGCACGCGCCAAAGCGGAGGTGGACGCGCTGTGGGGAGAGTCGGCTGAACAGGAGCCGGCCTACGGCGATATCGCAAAGCTCCGCTACGTGCGGGCGGTGGTCGACGAGGCGTTGCGGCTCTGGCCCACGGCCCCGGGCTATCTGCGGGTCGCGCGCAAGGACACTCTGCTCGGCGGTCGATACCGCATCAAGCAGGGCCAGTGGGTCCTGGTATTGCTGCCGCTCCTGCAACGCGACCCGCAGGTGTGGCCGGATCCAGAGCGGTTCGACCCCGACCGATTCGCACCGGGCCAGTCCAAGAACCGCGCCCACGCGTACAAGCCGTTCGGCACCGGGCAACGGGCTTGCATCGGTCGCCAATTCGCGCTGCACGAGGCCGTGCTGACACTGGCGATGATCCTTCATCGATACGACCTGACGCCCGAGGACGGCTACCAGCTGCGGATTTCCGAATCCATCACGCTGAAGCCACGTGGATTCCGACTGGCGCTGGGCAAACGACCCGCGTCGTCGCGGGTGCAGCCGGTCAATCCGGATCTGGCTCGCCGCAGCGCCTAAGGCCGCCACCAGGGGCGTAACGGCAGGCGGTCGGCGTCGTGCACATCGAGGTTGGACGCCAGCACGTGATGCAGCTGAATATTGTTCTGCTCGAACGCCACTCGTGAAGAAGACATGTACAGGCCCCACACCTTCGCGGTGGCCAAACCGACTTCGTCGACGGCCTCGTCCCAGTGCGCGACGAGGTTGCGGCACCAGTCGCGCAGCGTCATCGCGTAGTGATGACGGAAGTTCTCCGCGTGTAGCACCTCGAAGCCCACATCCTGGACCGCGGACAGGATCCGTCCTGACCCGGTCAGCTCGCCGTCCGGGAAGACGTAGCGGTCGGTGAAACTGCTGGCGCGGAAGTTCGCCTTGTTGTTGTTGCGGGTGATGCAGTGATTGAGCAGCAGGCCGCCGGTGCGGAGCTTGGACTTGAGGAACCCGAAATACGCCGGGTAGTTCTTCACGCCGATGTGTTCGGTCAGGCCGATCGATGAGACTGCGTCAAAACCGATTTCGGGGATGTCGCGGTAGTCGGAGTGACGCACCTCGGCCAGGTCGCTGAGTCCCTCGGCCTCGATCGCCTCTCGGGCCCACGCGGCCTGCTCCGCCGACAACGTCGCACCGATCGCGCGCACACCGCGCCGCGCGGCGTAGCGAACCATGCCGCCCCAGCCGCAGCCGACGTCGAGCAGCCGGTCGCCTGGCTGCAGCCGCAACTTCTCGAAGATCAACCGGTACTTGTTCTCCTGCGCCTGTTCCAGGGTTGCTTCGGAATCCGGGTACACCGCGCAGGTGTAGGTCATCGACGGTCCCAACACCCACTCGTAGAAGGCGTTGGAAACATCGTAGTGGTGGTGAATCGCTTCGGCATCACGAGTCTTGCTGTGCCGCAGGCCCTCCGCGATCCGGCGCCAGCGGGGCAGCACCTCTTGTGGCGGCGGCGGCGCAGGAAGCAGATGCTCGACACCGACCGAGCGGATGATGTTGGCCATCAACAACGGTGAGGGCCTGGTGAACTCGACCTTGTCGGCCAGCAGCCTGAGCAGCTCGTAGAGATCGCCGGGGTGCACCCCACGCACGTCGATATCGCCGGAAATGTAGGCGCGCGCGAGACCGAGTTCACCGGGGGCAGTGGTCAGGTACGTGGTGCCGCGAGGAGTCAGCAGATCCATTCCGAGCGTGGCGGTTTCGGACCCCGCCGTGCTGCCGTCGTAGGCGGTGAACCTCAGCGACTTGGTGGCTCCCCGAGTGAAGACCGCCAACACCTCGGCGAGGGTCAGCTTGCGGGTCGTGGTGACGGGGGATTCTTTGATGGTCGTCATCGCCGTTGCACCGCCTTTGCGTAGAGGTCAAGAAAACGCGAATCCGGGTCGTAGGTCTTCTTTACCGTCTTGTAGGTTTCGCCGCCGTAGAGTTCATCGAACTCCTCGCGGCCGTAAAAAGAGTCGGAATACAGCGATTTGTGCCCGTTGAGTGAGCCGACCTTCGCCTCGATCGACCGGTTCGTCGCTCCTTCAGTCGCGCCGACCGGCACCGACGACCAGAAACCGACATTGACGTACGTGCGTCCCGGCCGGATCGGATACAGCGACCAGCCGTCCTGGTCGCGTAGCCGCAACGGGCACAACCAGATCGGGGTGATCGGCACGGTGTCGAGGAACCACTCCAAGAATTCTTTGGTCCGTTCGATCGGCACCTCGATGTCCTGGACCACCCGTTCGCGGGGTGGACGGCCGTTGCGCTTCTCGATGCGGTCGGCGATGCCGAACCGCCGGTCGAGGGCCACCAGTTTCCAGTACACGCTGCTGCGCCGATACCGCCGCGGCCACCACCGCCGCACGCTGGGGTTCTGTGCACCGAAAGCGCTTGAGCACCAGAACCAGTCGGTGTCCCACCGCCAGAAGTAGTCGTTGGCCGTCAGCCGGTCTTCCTCCGTGCCGGCGTCGTGCTGAATGGAGCGGTAGTAAATGCGCTGTCCGGTGTAATCGCTGACCGGGCCGGGGGTGGCGGTGCGCACGCCGATGCATAGATAGCTCTCGTCGGCGCCGAACACCACACCGTCGAGGTAATCGACCGGCGCGCCGTCGAACCCCCCGGTGTCGATGATGCGGTCCATCGCCGCCACCAGGTCGGCCAGCGAGCCGAACCGCACGTGCTGCAGCGCGACGAACGGCTTGATCGGCTCCAGCGCGATCGTAAGCCGGGTCGAATAACCCAGCGTGCCATAGGAGTTCGGGAAGGCGCGGTAGAGGTCGGGGTATTCGTTGGACGATACTGTCAGTAATTCGCCTGTGCCGGTGAGGATGTCCATCTCAAGCACCGACTCGTGGGGCAGGCCGTTGCGAAACGAGGCGGACTCGATGCCCAGGCCGGTAACCGCACCGCCCAGCGTGATCGTCTTCAGTTGGGGAACCACCAGCGGCGACAGGCCAAAAGGCAGGGTCGCGGCCAGCAGATCCTCGTAGGTGCACATGCCCGCCACGTCGGCGGTCTGGGACTGCGGGTCGACCGCGATGACGTTTGTCAGCCCCGATACGTCCAGTCCCCGCCCATCGTGTTTGGCGCGATCGCGAAACAAGTTGGAGGTGGGCTTGGCCAATCGGACGGCCGTCGTCGCGGGAATCGAACGATAACTCGCCAACAACCGCTCGACGCCCGCCGCATGATCCGCCAGTGCGGAAGCCGGGACAGGCACCACATATACGCTAGTCCCCGATAGCAGGCCGTGCAGGGACACCGCGCCCGGGCGCGGCCCCGTGAAGAGGAGTTTCGTCTAATGGGACACGTCAGTGCAGCCAGCACGATCTTGATCAACGCTGAGCCCACCGCCGTGCTGTCCGCCGTCGGTGACTACCAAAACGTGCGTCCCAAAATTCTCTCGTCGCACTACCACGACTATCACGTAGTGGAAGGCGGACAGGGGCAGGGAACCGTCGCTGCCTGGAAGCTGCAGGCCACCAAATCCCGCGTTCGCGATGTCGTGGCCAACGTGGACGTCGCCGGCCACGCCGTGATCGAAAAGGACGCCAACTCGAGCATGATCACCAACTGGACGGTAGCCCCCGCGGGACCGGGTTCCAGCGTCACCCTCACCACCACGTGGACCGGTGCCGGCGGGGTCAAGGGATTCTTCGAGAGGACCTTTGCGCCGTTGGGGCTGAAGAAGATTCAGTCCGAGGTGCTGGCCAACCTCAAGAAGGAACTCGAGAGCTAGCCGCCTAGTGGGCGACCGCTTGGTTGCCCAGGAACGCGGCGATGCCCTTGACCACCGCGTCGGCATACTTCTGCCGGCCCTCGGGGCTCTCCATCAGCCCGGAATCGACGGGGTTCTTCATGTTGCCGCATTCGACCAGCACGGACGGATACTGCGCCAGGTTCAGGCCCGCCAAGTCGGCCCGTCCGTACAGGCCGTCCTGGCCGATGTAGGTGGCCGGCGGGATACCCGAGGCCTGCATCTGGTCGCGCATGATCCGGGCGAACTGCACCGACGGGCCGGCCTGCACCTGGTTGAGTGGCGGCGCCGAGTAGTTGACGTGGAATCCCCGCCCGTTGGGCGGACCGCCGTCGGCGTGGATGCTGACGACGGCGTTCGGGTGCAGGGCGTTGGCCATCGCGGCACGCTGGTCGACGCACGGGCCGACGGTGCTGTCGTCGCCCCGCGACATCGCCGTTCGCGCGCCCAACGCGTTGAGCTCGGCGCGGATGCGCAGCGTGGTGTCCCAGGTGAAGGTGTGCTCCGGATAGCCGTCGTTGGTCGTTGTCCCGCTGGCCTGGCAGTCCTTGGTGCCGCCGCGACCGGTGGGCACCTGCCGGCTGATGGACGCGTCGTTGGCGCCGTTGTGACCCGGGTCGAGGAACACGATCATCCCGGCGATGTTGCCCGGGACCGCGGACGCGGTCGGCGTTGTCGGTGCGACGGCGACGACGGTAGCGACCGCCATTAGAGCTGCGAGGGCCTCGACACGCAGGCATTCTGGTATGCGCACGGCGCCAGGTTAGCCCGGCGCCGTCTACGCTTGGAGCTTCGAACCGCCCACAGGGCGCAGGCGCAACCAACTCGAGACCAAGATGCAAGGGGACTGTCATGCAACCCGGAGGCCAGCCCGATATGTCGGCGTTGCTCGCCCAGGCGCAGCAGATGCAGCAGATGATGATGGAAGCCCAGCAGCGACTCATCAACGCCGAGGTCCACGGTAAAGCCGGCGGCGGCCTGGTGGAGGTCACCGTCAAGGGCAGCGGCGAGGTCGTCGCGGTAAAGATCGATCCCAAGGTGGTCGACCCCGACGATGTCGAGACGCTGCAGGACTTGCTCGTCGGCGCGCTCGGCGACGCATCTAATCAGGTCGCCGAGATGGCGCAGCAGCAGCTGGGCCCGCTGGCCGGTGGCATGGGCGGCGCGCTGGGTGTTTGAGGGACCGGTCCAGGATCTGATCGACGAGCTCGGCAAGCTGCCGGGTATCGGGCCGAAGAGCGCGCAGCGCATCGCCTTTCACCTGCTTTCGGTCGAGCCTCCCGACATCGACCGGCTCACCGCCGTGCTGGCCAAGGTCCGCGACGGCGTGCGGTTTTGCGCCGTCTGCGGCAACGTCTCCGACGACGAGCGCTGCCGCATCTGCGCCGACCCTCGCCGCGACGGCACGCAGGTGTGCGTCGTCGAGGAGCCCAAGGACATCCAGGCCGTCGAGCGCACCCGCGAATTCCGCGGGCGCTACCACGTTCTGGGCGGGGCGCTGGATCCGCTGTCCGGCGTCGGGCCCGAGCAGCTGCGGATCCGTGAGCTGTTGAACCGGATCGGTGAGCAGGTCGACGGCGTGGACATCACCGAGGTGATCATCGCCACCGACCCCAACACCGAAGGCGAAGCGACGGCCACCTATCTGGTGCGGATGCTGCGCGACATCCCCGGCTTGACGGTGAGCCGGATAGCGTCCGGTTTGCCGATGGGCGGGGACTTGGAATTCGCCGACGAGCTGACCCTGGGCCGCGCGCTGACCGGCCGTCGCGCGATGGCCTGACGGGGTTTTCGCCGCGACACTGAAACCTTTGCGACGACACGCCCTGCACTGCGTCACCTTGGCTGCAGTCTCGCGGAGCTACCGAGCTGCCAGCCGCTCACGTCGGAGTAATTCCACCTCGGGTAATTCCAGCGGTGTCAGCTCACCGACGACCTTGCTCAGCAGCAGATCGGCCAGCTCGGGGTTGCGGGCCAGGCAGGGCCCGTGCATGTAGGTGGCGACGACGCTGCCCTGCATGGCGCCGTCGATGCCATCGCCCAAACGGTTGCCCGCGCCCTTCTTGACGGCGCCCAGCGGCGACGCCGCGTCGCCGAGCACCGTGCCGCCGCGGTGGTTCTCGAAACCGGTCAACGGCGCCGTCAACCCGGCCAGCAGCGGAAAGGTGACCAGCTCCCCGATAGTGCGCGCCCGCTGCGGCGAGGTGGTCAGGTCGAGCAGGCCCACGCCGTCGACCCGTTCGCCCGCCGATGTCTCATACCAATGGCCGAGCACCTGGATGGCCGCGCAGATTGCCAGAACCGGGGCGCCGCGGGCCGCCGCGCGCTGCAATCCCGGGTGCTGGATCAGATGCTTGGTGGCCAGCCGCTGCGCGTAGTCCTCGGCCCCGCCCAGCGTGTACAGATCGAGGCTCTCGGGCACCGCGTCGGCGAGCGTGATCTCGACGATCTCCGCGGCGATGCCCCGCAGCCGCAGCCGCTGCCGAAGGACCGCGGCGTTCCCGCCGTCGCCGTAGGTGCCCATCACGTCGGGCAGCACCAGCCCGATTTGCACGGTCATTTGATCCGCCGTTGCAGTTGGAGAAACGCGGTGTAGTTGGCGACGACCTCGACCCGACCGGGTGGGCACGACGCGATGGCCGCCAGCGTGTCGTGCACCAGGGTGTGGTCCACGCCGGCGTATCCCAGCCGCACGGCCAGGTCGGTTCCGCGTTCGCCAGCCGCCACTACCGGCACACCCTCGAAATGCTCGAAGCGCACATCCCACAGCCAGGACAAGTCTTCGCCGTCGGGCACTTGACCGTTGACCGAGATCACCACCCCGGCCGCGTCCTTGTCGACCATCGACAGCGCTTCCTGCCATCCGGCGGGGTTCTTGGCCAACAGCATCCGCACGGTGTGCGCGCCGACGGGGATGGTCCGGTAACGCCCGGCGACCTCGTCCACCCCGGACACGGCGGCCACCGCCGCTACCGGGTCGGCGCCCAAAGCGACGGCGGCCGCCACCGCCTGCGCCGCGTTGCCCCGGTTCACCGCGCCGGGCAGCGCCAGTCGCATTGGCAGCGCCAAACCATCTGGGCCGTAAAGGGTTTCGTCGTCGAACCACCACTGCGGGCTGGGCCGCTTGAAGTGGGCGCCGGTGGAATACCAGTGACCCCGCTCGCGGACGATCACCTCGCCGCTGCGCGGGCAGCTCACCGAGTCGGCGGCCCAGCTGCCGCCCGCTGCCACCCAGACCACGCTGGCGTGGTCGTAGGCGGCCGAGGTCATCAGCACGTCGTCGCAGTTGGCGACGACGACCACCTGAGGGTGCGCGGCCAGCCCGGCCCGCAGCCGTCGCTCGATCACGTTGATCTCGCCGACCCGGTCCAGTTGGTCGCGGGACAGGTTGAGCAGCACGATGGCAGCGGGCTC
>Ga0335072_10011200_pt1 | contig 12853 bp, 8 predicted proteins | sample Lox_Sample_21_FD_206725 | JGI IMG/M metagenome (GOLD analysis project Ga0335072, IMG submission 206725) | Soil microbial communities from Loxahatchee National Wildlife Refuge, Florida, United States - Lox_Sample_2.1 | ecosystem: Environmental > Terrestrial > Soil > Wetlands | place: USA: Florida...
TGAGCTCGTGGGCAAGAACGTCCAGTGAATCGGTGAAGTCGCCGAAAATCTCGCCATCCCCGTCACCGAAGACCATCTGGCTCCCATCCCAGTAGGCATTGTCGTACCCGGCGGGTGCATCGTCGGGCTGGTAATGGACATTTCCAATCAGCTCAAGGCCTTTGTTGTCAACAGAGTTACGGCCGAAAACATTGTAGTAGAAGTCATATACGATCCCCAATCCATCGTAGGCATTGTTAATGCTGCGGTCGCTGATTCTGGCACTGCCCTCCCCGCGAGCCATGTTAGTCAGAAGCTCCTCGCTCTCTTTACAATCATAGATCTTGCGACTCAATTGCCGTGGTAATGGCGCTGCGGCAGCCGATTCCTCATGCGCGGCACGGGCATCTTTAACAGCCTTGGATGATAGCAGCGTCTGCTGTGCGCTCGCTCTTGCTACAGGCCCAGCGGTTTCGGACGAAGAGATCGACTGCAGTACATGAGGGGGGACAATTCCATGATGGGGCGGCGGCGATGGTGCGGCGGCAGCGTTAGCAGCTGCGATGCCAACTTTACGATTTACAAGGACCGATTTCGTAGTATCCAGAGACTTCTGGGCAGCCTCGCGCACTTCTCGAGTCACGGCTTCAGAAGCAGCGATGGCCTCAAGAATGTGGGGCGCGATGAAACAACACCTGCGATGTGACCCCGCCATTTGGGAAAAAAAGGTATGGGCTACCTTCACAATAGCAAGTATTTCACAGCAGAACTGAAAGTGAATTATCCAGAAGCCTTTAAACAGGAAGAGAAGAAACAAACTATGGGAATACAAGTCTACTTATCCGCTAATACTTCGCTCAGCTGAAAACGCTTCTGAAAAGAACAGCTTTCGCAGAATGCCGCCTGTCGACTCAAAACTTGACACGTGGGATACTAGGCACACATGGAACGCATGTCAGCACAGCACTCCACCAGACCAGAAAATCAGGTGATGAAGGTGCAGCTATTTTTAACCACGGTAGTCATCCATTCTAGGCGAGCACAGCGGGAGGCTCCCTTACGGCCTTAGCCATAAGCCAGAACGCTGATGTCCGCCCTACTGTAAGCATCCATGCCCGGCAGCTGCAGCTGCAGCTGAATGGGTGAACGCGATTATGGTGAAAGAACACCCAAATTCAACTCTCTAGGTTCAATTTTATGAAAGCAACTCGCATACTGACTAACTGCTCCAGCATCTCTCGGGTAGTGCGAGTCCCAAGAAACTCGTCGTCATCCCTGCATTGTCTTGCATGAGGTTGATCATCCCCAGTGGATTGCAGCGCATGATCGGAGGATTTGCAGGCCGAAGTCCTCGCCATCCTCCCCACCAAATCATGCCGTCAGCTGCGGGGGCTGATTGTGGTGGCTTAGGACCTAATGTCAGGGCCCATCTGACTCGTGACAAGGGTCTGCAGAAGGTCGCAAACGAGGAAGAAGAACAGCAGTGCCATGCGGTCCACATTTTGAGTCAGACAAAATATCAGATGAAAGAGGGAAACATATACTCGAGCGACAATGGCGCGCAACTTGAGTTCTGTTAGGTAGCCCCAGGCAAGCGCGGCGCAAGGTAAGCAACTAGTATTCCTCGGTGACCGCAGCCCACCGACGCACGACGGAATCTACCTTCTCCCTCTCGGTAGTCGAACTCTAGCTTATTCCATGTTCCCATCCATGTAATATTTTCGCAGTCCTTAAATGGCTTCATCTATCGAAGGAGTTAGCTGTTCAGCTTGTACGTGGATTACAACTCTGCTGCCTGGCGCCAGCCATCAAGTGTGCCACACCTCCAAGGCTGAAACCCGTGGAAATGGCCCCTGGAATGTGTCTCGATCACAAGGCCGCAATTCGTCCAAGCGCACGGAGAGCTGGACCTCCCTCTACGCTGTGAGTCGTCATCCCACGTCAGTGTTCGGTGTGGGCTTTCCTTCTCGTCCAGACATCGTCCGCTTTCCATACTTGTCCACAAGGCTGGAGGTTTGGCTTCCTAGAGTCATCCAACACTATTCCAGAAGACCTGCGCCTCTTTGAGTCTGTTAAAGACTCAGCTAGTCGGCTGCCTTTCGCTTCTGCATTTCGTGCAGCTGCATACTGCATAAAATGTAACCTGAGCTTCAGCAATTCAACCACTAACGTTCACAACGAATGAAGTCTGGGTGTGACAAACCTCGAGAGGGTTGTCCAGTGCCTGAGGTAGACACCTTAACCAGACCTCATAAAGAGCTCGCCAGTCTCTAGTAGCAAAATCCCAAGTCCTATTGTTCGGTGCGAATCTCGTTCTTGAGTATACATTACGATCTACCATAAATTGTGCAAGATGGAATGTCTAAGTAACCCGGATGGGCTTGTAAATTTGCAGGCGATGGTTAATCAACTGGCCGCAAGAGGCTTTCTTGAGGACAAATCCATTCCAATTGTGCTCGGTAAGGCTCATACAGTCGCAGAAGCGACACTTTACTAATAGCGATACTAAGTTCCGGGGTTTTCTGGATGGGGCACTCCATTATTCGGTACTGTCAACTATTGGGGTGGCCTTGAGTGCTTGCCTAAAGCACTCATGGATGAAGGTTATACCGTAATAGTTTCACCAATCGCCCCGCTTTCGACCAACTGGGAACGAGCCTGTGAGCTTTATAGGATGCTCACATTCGGAAAGTAAGTTGAACAGCACTTCTTGTAAAGCTTTGTCTCTAATCTCAACAGATTCAGCCATTTCAACGTCAACACTGGGGAGATCAAGGACGTGTTTGACATGGACGTGAGCTACGGAAAATACTTTGACTCCAATCCAGAAACGGGTCCAGAAACATCTTACGTCAAAGGCAGAAAACGGCCGATACTATTCTCCCAAACGCCTGAAATCTATGAGGGCTGGAACTGGAGTGAGGAGCATAAAGTCCATTTCATCTGTCATTCTCAAGGTGGAAATACAGCACGATATCTAATTAGTTTGATGGATCGTGGTGCTGAAAAACTACACCCAGAGTATTTCGGTATTGGTGGACGAGACAAGTGGATCATCTCAATGACAACTCTAGGAACTCCACATAGAGGGACGACTGTAATAAACGTGCTTGAGAATCTTGTTCAGGTAAGCTTTCTCTATATTTACGCTATCCATAAGGCATTACGATGCTAAATCACAAGGCCAGGAGTTCCCAGATCGTGTTAAGCTTCTAGCCGGAACTTTCGCCACGATAGCATTCCAAGAGCCGAGGCATAGAGCTTACGACCTTCAACTAGACCACTGGGGCATCTGCAGAAGGGGAGAAGAACTATTCCAAGAAATGCGTCGACGTTTCGAAATGGAGTCCGGACCGATTGGGAAATGGTTAGCTTCCAACCACAACGGCTTCTACGATAACAGCATTGAAGGAGTCCACGAACTTAACATGGACGCAGACACAACCTCCTCGCATGTCTACTATTTTAGTCTCTCCTTCCACGCCACTACGCCCTTCCCTACCACCTGGCCACCCTGGACCCTCAACGCCGTAAGATCCTTTCCTCTACCCATCCTCACCACCATCCGCAAAATCACCTCATACATCCCCTTCGTTAATATGAGCGCATGGGCAATCAACTACCTCCTTGGCGCCTTCCTCAAGAAGCTCGAGTGGAAACTCCTCTCCTCTATAGTGAACATCAAAGACCTGATCGCCTGGTCGACCACCTTCGTCGCTAAACCTCTTCTCCTCACGGTCGGGATAACCGCCGAGCTGCCTCCACCAGGCAAGTTCCTCCCGCGCACAGACGTCATCCCACTCATGATGCCGACGTGCTACGCCATGAGCAGCCTGGACCTCACGCCCGCGCAGCGCGAAATCCTGGGCGACAATCTCGGCGACTGGCACCAGAATGACGGGGTCGTGAATACGGAGTCGATGCGCGGCCCGAGTGAGGACGTCGTGCAGCCCATCAGTGCCTTCCCTCTATCCAAAATATACAGCAACGACGCCAAGGGCGTGTATTGGCATATGGGGACGAATGACAAGATGGATCATGCGGACGAGATAGGAGTGTTTATTGACGGTGATACGGTGAGTCTGATTTCCCCGCACGCTATTGATATCTCTTGCGCAATGCCGGAGAGAGATGTACTGACTGGTGCGGACTGCTAGTCCCATGCTACGAAGGATATGTACGTGAACCTCGCACGGCTCGTGTCGCGCTTGCCTTCTTCGAAACCTGTGAACGGTCATGCCAACGGATACGCCAACGGTAGCGCAAACGGCGATGTGAACGGATTTCCCTCTCAATAGCTGCAGTTGCGCTCCAGCTTAATTGAGTTCTCTTCATGAAAAAGGTCAGAGGGTGGGGCAGTCGTATGCAGAGGAGTTCCATCAAGGCTCGGGTTTCGACGTGCCAGCAGTTAAGTCTACATACGTCAAGCCTGTTTCTTTGCTTGCAGCGATTGTTTGTATGCCGTATTACAAAAAGTGTAACGGTGGTCTGCTTCGAAATTTATACATTTATTCTTCATTTAATACATGTATACTAGCTATTCATCTATCAATCTATTCAACTGTAGTCACTTTATTGATCCATCCTAGGCTATCAAGCCACATATTGAACCTCCTATCTCTATGAGAAATTACGCTTAGACGTTGATTCATTCAGTTGTTTTTGCAATATATCTACAAGAGGGAACTAAGAGTCTTTCCTATCACTATGTTGTTGGTAGCCAAAAGGCAATTCCCAGAAGATCTGTCTCTTTTCTCTCCCCTCTCCTTCGACCAATCCACGCGCCTATTGTTTCCATCCAAAGCCTAGCCATTTCCGCAAACTTTGAGAGCTGCATCCGGAGGATTAGGGATGCCTAAGTCCTGTATGATTGACACTTCTCGTTCTGCTATTCGTTTAGAAATTTAGGATGATATCATTCTTTGTCAGATCTAGCCTTATCTTCTTCCACACGGGACATATTGGAAAGACTCGCTTCTTTTTTAACCTTTCACAATCCACAGATAGAGATTCTGAGGTTAAGTTAATTGTCAGATAGCGCCGCATGGAATAAAAAACGTGGTTTATCTTCTGCATCGGGTCTGCCATTTGGGCCTCGTTCAACGTTGCAAGACGCTTAAGCCCGTTCTCCTCCAGCATAAAGCTACTGGTAGCATGCAGAAGATGAACGCTTGAAGACTTTTATCCTGACCGAAGCCCTCCTCAGGGACGTTGGGGCCCATTTTCCTTTTTAGAGCTTGCGGCTCTGAACGTCCACTGCCGTCTGACTTGGCGGGCGATAAAGCGCTGGGATACCAATTGGTTAAAGATATAATATGCTTCTTTTTTCGTTGCCTCCGAGCAGTTGTAGTAGGATTCGTCGGTGTTCTGTAAAGAAAGATTCCATGGAAACTAACTTCAGGTAAATAACACAATAGAAACTTTTGTCTGTTCTCCATCTCTGCTCGCTTCTTCTTAGCTGGCTCACTTGACTTGGTACTACGCTTATGGAGCATCCCAGACAAAAGGGTAGCTTTCTAGAATCAACTCCTAGATCTCATTACCGTTGTGGCATTCACACCAGATGGAAAGACTGCTATGGCAAGGGTATTTAAAGGCCTGTCGGATCTTAACCTGCTCACACTTAGTGTAAGGATACTGATGTTATTTGCAATCCAAGAGCATAGTAAGACTGTTAGGTAATTATGGTATCTACCAGCACAGCGATATAGCTACAGGGCACAGCAAGGTAATAGTTAGGAAAAGACCCTGGAATGTAGTAATATTTAGATTTCTACTTTATTAAATTCCTGGCTGCTACGTAAGTATTTTGCCCTCGGGCGATCGTTGTATTTCATCAAGGCAACTCCTTGTGTTTAGGTTGTGTTCCTCGATTTGGTGCACTGCTTTTGAGGGCTTTCTGGAGCGCCTCCTGGTATTTCTCTTCCACATCTATATCCGCTCCAGCTTCAATAAGCATTGCGGCGATTTTCGTATTACCAGCGTGGAGAGCAGCTTGGAGAGCAGTCACAAACTCTCCTCCGCGAGCATTTACATCCGCCCCATTCTCGATAAGCGCTGCAATAACTCGCTTGTCACCTTTGGGACAGTAAGCGGCACCCTGCAATGCAGTGCCATAGTGGCCGCCTACAGCATTGACATGGGCTCCTTTATTGATAAGTAACCTCACGAGCCGCTCCTCCATATTGTCACGATCATCTCCAATCCAAGACTGAGCCGCTGCCTGCAGTGCATTGCCATAATAACCTCCCTGAGCGTTCACATCAGCTCCGTTCTCAAGGAGCATCCAGACTACTTGGCCTTCAAGTTTCCCTGCACAGCTGCAATGAGCGGCAGCAGCCTGCAGCGCATTACCGTAATAGCCGCCCTGAGCATTCACATCAGCCCCCGCTCTAAGAAGCAGTGAGGCAACTTCGTTGCTTGGGTTATCGGCGGCGGCAGCACCCTGCAAGGCTGTACCGTAATACCCTCCTTTTGCATTCACATCGGCGCCATTCTTTAAAAGAAATTTTACGAGTTTCTCGTCTGGCATATTAGCAGATGTTGCGGCCTGCAGTACATTTCCGTACTTCCCTCCCTGGACGTTTATATCAATACCGTTTTCAAGAAGGAGCCGAATCGCCTCTATACTTTGGCCCGTGTTTGCCCTTGCCGCGGCCTGAAGTGCGTTCCCATATACTCCACCATGAGCGTGAATGTCGGCGCCATGTTCTATCAGTGTGCGCATTAGCAATGTCTTGGCCCCTTTGGCGGCGACCTGTAGCGCTGTGTTAAGGCTTCCACCGGCGACATTTGGGTCCGCTCCTCTAGCAAGTAGAAAGCGGACCCGTTGTAATTCACCACTGGAACAGGCTATCTGGAGCGCAGTGCAGTAGGTTTCACGTGAGTTCAAGTCGTCTGTCCAGAGTCCATCTGTGGAGTTAATGTCAGCACCTTTGTCGAGAAGCAGCTGGATGATTTCTTCGGCGTCATCAAACGTCGACCGAGCAGCGGCCATGAGACAAGTGCCATATTTCCCTCCGGTGGCGTTAGGATCTGCCCCAAATTCCAATAGCAATTTGATCAACCCTATTGAACGCACTGCACATTGAAGCGCAGTCCCATCCGGGCCCGCTGGACCGTTAACAGCGGCTCCATTTTCAAGAAGCAATCGAGCCACCGGTTCCCACCCCCAATAGCAAGCAGTTTGGAGGGGACTCCCATGCGGGCCTCCCTCGGCATTAGTGTTGGCTCCTTTCTCGATAAGGAGGCGGACTACTCGAGCCTTACCATCGACGCATGCAACGTGTAAGGGGGTACCTTTTCGTTTCCTATACGCGTTGACATCCGCTCCCATATCAAGGAGCCGCCTGATCAGGCGCTCGTCACTCTTGGAGGATGCTTTAATTAAAGCTTCATCCAGATCCGTCCCTAGAACATCTGTATCTTTTTCTAGCTGCTCTTTCAGGGCCTTTTCTTCCAAAGAGATGTTGCAATCACATTCCACCATCTCTGCCCCTGGTCCACCGCCAACCCGAAGATGCCTTCTTACGACATTCATTAAATAATCCTTCCTTTTGAAAACTGGTTCATCTAGGGTCCCTGCTCCCGTCTTTATCCATACGCCCTTCCCGTTTTTGCTGAGGAGATGCACAAACGGCATACCACTCCATTCATAGTTATTAACTTCACGGCGAGTCTGTGTAGGGCCTACTATCATGACGACGTCTCCCATATTGCCCTTGAATTTGCAATCAGCATTGAACTCATATGTCGGACAAGAAAGGCAGAGCTCGGAAACGTGAAATGATGAATCCTTTTCATCCTTTCTAAGAGGACTCGAATGGTGAATGTCAAAAAGTTGGGCGCAGATAGTATGCCCGTCAACCATAGAGGAAGATTTGATAACTACGTCGAATTTCCCACAATAGTAGTCTGCGTAAACAAGCTCTGACGCCAGACGAGTTTTTCCATTGATAACGTAGTTTGGAACAGAGTTGGGGGCAAAAGTAGGCAGGATTGGTATCAATCCGGACTTTGGATTTACTGGTATGTCATATCCAATAGCCAGCCACGCAGGAATGGGGCTCTTCTCAGTGAGCTCGAAGATGAGGTCGTTTAGTGGTCGCTTGTAATCGACTTCGATGAATGCACCGAGGAAGTGCATCACACTGAACACTAGATCCTGGGGCTTGGTAGAGGTGCGCAGCCACATGCTGCGCCAAGCAGCTATGTGTAAGATTTCTACTGGTTGAAATTCGGGGCCTCCAATAGGTTGGTAGTACGCCCACTTCTCCTTAGGCTCCGAGTCGTATTCATCACCGTGATCACCTTTTGATTCATTGTTAGAGCCATCATTAGGACTTTGGTTTCCTCCCCCAACAGATCTACCAGAGCCACCATCTGAATCATCCTCTGGGATATCTTCCCAAGGCCCATTGTCAGACACATCATCACCGTAATGAGTAGAATGTGTAGAGCTAGAAGAGCTGTAACTCTGGCTCTTGGGGGTCCGCAATCCAGGTTCCAGTGCAATCATTGCAGTGCGGTCTGTCCCCAGACAGCAAAATGGAAAGTTTAGCTCGTACTCGATTTCTCTTCCCTTTACTGTTAGGGTTCCCGGTTCGAGGCTCTGGCCAGGAGTGAGCTCAAGTAATTCACTAAGCCGAACAAGAGCAACGTTCCCTTTCAGCTTGGAAATGGATAAACCCCCCAGGATTTGGAAAGAACCCGGTAAGTTCCACTGCAACAATACCCATGGCTGGAAACACAACGTTGCCTCTTGAAAAGTCCATGCTCTGTGAATCCAAGACGAAGGTTTGCCCATGCTTTGTGCAGCCACAACTCCACCAACCATAACCACCACCGCCATCGCGTTACTGTATACCCTAGACATATTCTTTATCTGCAAGACCTTGTCCTCATGAGATCTTTGATTGAGACATAACAAATCTAGCCAAAGATATTCACAGTAAAGTGACTTCGCAGCAGTGGCAGCTTGAATTAGACCAAGCCAGCTTATCTTATGAAGTTTCGCTTCCCCAACCTCAATCAGCAGCGGTCTATTGGCCCTCTCGCTGATCTCCGCCGCATCCTCGCTTGGCTGCCAAACATGAGATAGTGCACAATACCGTGGCATATCTGGTGGATCGCCAAGCTCAAGGCGTATACCATCTCGCGGAAAACCAAGATCGTGCCACTCAGTAAGATGAATCCGCGGGTCCTTAGGGTCCAGGAGCTCAGCAACGGAGACCAGTCGAAAGGCGCCACAGGTACCTTGTTCTCCGTAGGTCCATGTGGTGTTGTCTTTTTCAGCGCAGCGAAGCAGAGTCTCTTTTGACCGTGGTTCAGGGAACTGCCGTGGACGCTGTCCAGGAGGATAATAATAGGCTTTGTACACCCTTTTATTCTCAGGCATGACTGATATGTTTACTATGGTAGAAAGATTGCTCGACCTCGATCAGTGATCTGGTGTATTTGACAGTGATTTCACAGTTGCGCAAGGCTGGCACGCTGATGAATTGTCACGTCGACAGCGGCTGTCGCTGATTCGCACACGAGACGAGATTTATGGAATCGCGTAACTGCGTAGGAATCAGGGAATGTCGCAGCAGAGATTTGTCTCATGAGCATAAACGGTGATGTTGCCGGCGGACAAGTAGGACGAAAGCTTAAAAACTCACAATTCAAAGAGATGTGATGGTCAGGCTGCTCTTCAGCTTTGCGCTGGCCGCCAGAATCTTTAACTTTCCTTCATTGTTTCCTCTTTTTCACTTTATTCTGCTCCAGCTTATGAGATAAACTTATCACCACTGACTCTGCCTTTTTGCTTCGGTCTTACTTCCAGTTTTGTTTGTGTCCTGCTTCACCCAGAGCTACTACAGGCTCCCACATTGTCAGCGTAGTGGAGATGCTAGCCTAAGGACCCAAGCTCAATCATCTAGATCTAGATAGCTAAGTATTCAGCCTATCATGTATTGTAACGTACCACACAACATGCCTTGTGTGAAATGGTGTCTTACGGATGCGTATTCTTGTTCCACCATGAATACTGCGCTAGTATCACAAAAAAACAAATAGTCTCTTGCAAATTCCCACCCTAACTGCAATCCCCACTCCCAACCCAATGCCTCACACTCGCCCATCCTTACAACTTTCTCGCCTCACCATCCTAATCCCCATCCAAGTTCCATGCCCTCTCCTCCATCAGTACACTCCGATTCTAACTCTTCAATCTCCTTCTTCAGCATATCAGCCCTAAAGCCGCGAAACGCCCTCTCAATCCTCTTCCTCCGTTCCGGATCACTTGTGATCGCACGCCTCGCACTGCTCGCTCCAGTGAGCAACCCCGTCTCTCCACCCAGGAAGAGCCCTGCAATGGCGAAGAAGGCATAGGTCGCGGCGTCACTGAGCCCGGTAGGTTGGAGCAGGGGCGTTATGTCCGGTATGGCTTCTACATGGGTGGCGATGGATGTTAGTTTGAGGCTGATGGTGCTGGATTTTGGTGTCTTGGGAGAATTACGCCTCGGTGAGAGGCCGTATTCTGATGTGACAGGTGATTAATTTGGGAGGACGGGAAAGAATCAATACTTGCCTTCACGACCATTAGCAAATTTCACGTGCGTGGGTTTCTGTTTGGCTTTGAATGCCTCAAAGAGCTGCAAGCGGTTTAATCTGATGCGAGCCGCAAGGGCGATCCCGATTCCCAGGCCAACTATGGAGCCGATTGTCGCATAGGTGGAGAGTTTGCTGGCTGCGGACTTTAAGGCGTCGCGATCGGAGGGCTCGAGACTGGATAATCAATAGCAGGTCAGAATTATCTCCCTTTGTGCTGGAATTTTAGAATAGATGATATATAGAGAGGCTTGTAACGAGAAGCAGTGAAATTGACAAAGAACGAGTTATGGAGTTTGCTAGAAGGGGGAGCAGAGAGGGATGTACTTATGCTGGTGATACTGAACAGCAAGTTTTTGGAGGTCTGAGGAGGGGCCTTTTCGGAAGGCGGCAAGGGAGTTGGTGGACATTTCGGGGTTTAACTGGTAATTTGAGCAAGCCTGAAAGGCTTCTATTAGATGTTTGAAAGATTTGCCTCGTTACGCAATGGAGGATTTAATGGTTTATGAATTTATTTTATAAGGTTAGGTAGGCGGCTGTCGGCATGACCTGATTTACGCCGTCACGCCATTAACGGCCCGCTGGTGGCTGCGTTTCGCTTAAAACGCCCTGTACTTACCTTAATGGTAAGCCTAGCAGCTGCAGGGGGATGAATAGGCAACATATACAGTACTGTAGGTGAGTGTCGCACTTGACTCTCTTTGTTTTAATTTTTCGGACCCACATCAAATTACGCTAGAGCCATTACGCCCTGGTTGAAGCATCCTGCACCCATGCTGGGTGTCAGCGCCGAAAGTGGATTTGCTGCCTAAGAATTCAGCTGACACTGGCGAAAATTTCACCAGCAATCATACAGTACAGTAAAGTTCGAAATCGGCTTCATAGCCGAACACTCTATGATTTTATTTTTAAAAATGCAGTAACCGCTTATGGCTACAGTAGCATTATCCCAGGCCCTTGCATTCGCTTATTTCCCCTGCTCTGAGGTGTTGCACGTGAAATGTAGACTGCCATCGGCGTTATTTTTGTTGCGTCACGTGGGAGAACTGAACTTCTACCTGAGGATTGATTTTGGCCTTTGTAGAACATTCTAGAATCTAGCTCTAAATTGCATCCTCCCTTTCGTGCTTTCCTTAGATGCTGGTTCTCCTCCCCCTAACATTGCTGTCATATCATCGACTCTAGATACAGTAAGTGGAATAAATAATGATGGCCAAAGAAGAGGCATAGGTATTAGAAATGAAATGGTCATGTTACTATAACACGTGGGCAATTGAAGCCTCATTGAATGTTCTTGGCGTAGTTTCTAGATATACTAGATACATTGGGTGGCAACATTCCATAGTATATAAAGATCAGCTCCCCTAGGACCCTCTCTATCAAAGTTATTATAATATAATAAAATATATATGATATATAAAGATTTCGTAACTATGAATTATTGTGGTTTTGAGCCCCCTTCTCTAGCAGCAGCAGCTCCACCACCCTCGCGCCCCTCCTCTGCAGCCTATAACAGCGGCGTCCGACCATATTTAGTATCCTTAGTCTCTAGCTCAGCGCCTTTCTCCAGCAGCAGCTTCAGCGCCTTTCTCTAGCAGCAGCTTCACCACTACCTCGTGCCCCCTAGATGTAGCCTATGACAGCGGCGTCCGACCATCGTTATCCTTAGTCTCCAGCTCAGTGACTCTTTCTAGCAGCAGCTTCACCACCGCCTCGTGCCCCCTAGATGTAGCCTATGACAGCGGCGTCCGACCATCTTTATCCTTAGTCTCCGGCTCAGCGCCTTTCTCCATGACAGTGGCGTCCGACTATATTTAGTATCCTTAGTCTCCAGCTCAGCGCCTTTCTCCAGCAGTAGCTTCACTACTGCCTCGTGCCTATTCCATGCAGCCAATGACAGCGGCGTCCGACCATCGTTATCCTTAGTCTCCAGCTCAGCGCTTTTCTCCAGCAGCAGCTTCACTACCGCCTCTTGCCCCCTAAATGTAGCCCATGACAGCGGGGTCCGACTATATTTAGTATCCTTAGTCTCCAGCTCAGCGCCTTTCTCTAGCAGCAGCTTCACTACTGCCTCCTGCCCATTCCATGCAGCCCATGACAGCGGCGTCCGACCATCGTTATCTTTAGTCTCCAGCTTAGCGTCTTTCTCTAGCAGCAGCTTCACTACCGCCTCGTACCCCTTCCATGTAGCCCATGACAGCGGCGTCCGACCATCGTTATCCTTAGTCTCCAGCTTAACGCCTTTCTCTAGCAGCAGCTTCACTACTGCCTCATGCCCATT
>Ga0335072_10011201_pt1 | contig 12852 bp, 14 predicted proteins | sample Lox_Sample_21_FD_206725 | JGI IMG/M metagenome (GOLD analysis project Ga0335072, IMG submission 206725) | Soil microbial communities from Loxahatchee National Wildlife Refuge, Florida, United States - Lox_Sample_2.1 | ecosystem: Environmental > Terrestrial > Soil > Wetlands | place: USA...
CCGGCCGAGGGTCACCGCGGCGTGAGGGTGCTCAGGCTGGCTGAGCTGCTCGGCGGCGGCATCTCGATCAGTCCCGCATTCGGCCAGCTGACCTCGACCGATCAGTCTCGCAAGGGCGGTTCGATCTTGGCTGGGCTGGCCGCTGCGATCAGGACCGATCCGCCGCTGGCGGACGGCTCCGGCCGGCACGTGGTCTGCTACACCGACGCGGATCTGTCCGCCAACCTGGCCCAGCTGGGCTCACTGGCGGCGCCGGTGGTGGCCGACAGCAAGGTGGTCGGCGCGCTCGGCCAGCGTTACGGGATCGAGGGGGCGGTGCTGGTCCGGGCCGACGGGCCGTCCGCCGAGCCGCGCAGCACCGGCGACAAGCCAGACAAGATCATTATCCTGTTCCGCCATTTTGTCCGGGCCATGCTCATCCCGTCCCTGGCCCAGGTGCTCGACACCCAGGCCGGCTTCAAGGCCTTCGACGGGCCCTCGCTCGGCCCGGTCATCGGGCAGATGACGTCCTTCAACGAGACCTTCGACCTTGAGTTGCTGATCCACCTCGCCCAGCACTACGGACCACAGTCCCTGGCCGTCGAGCCGATCGTCTTCACCGAGGACTTCGCCGCGACGAACTTCCCCTCCGTCTCGCCCGGGCCGCGCCACCTGGCGATGGTTCAGCAGGTCGTGGACCTCTATGACCGGCTCGTGGCACCGGTCGCCCCCGTCACTGGCGAGGCGGCCGACCTGCTCACCCTGCTCAGGGCCCTCGACCTCGACGGCTATGTGACCTTGATCGAGCACCTCCGCGCCGAGGACCCGGGCGACCCGACACTGTTCGACCGGCGATGGCCCGTGCGGCACCTCCGCGACATCCTCCGCCGCGGACCGCTAGCTGATCCAGTTCTGCCCTAGATCGAGCCGTCCGCCGCCTTGACGCCGGCGGACTGGCACACGCCGCCCGGCTGGCCACTGGTGAGGGAGCAGATAGCGGCCGTGATGATGTTGGCGGCGCCGTCGATGTCCCTGGCGACCGCGCTGGACGGATCGCGCATCGCCGCGGCCACCTGGGCCCAGCTCAGGCCGCTGAGCGCGGAGGGCAGGTACTGGACTTGCGGTAGGACGTAACGGTTCCCGATGTCGATGAACGGGATCGAGTTGCCGCCGTACCTGGCGAACAGCGCTTGCTGCCGCGCCGTCGGCTGCTGCAGGTAGGCATGCCCGAACGGATTGCCGGGGTCGGCGGCCTCGCCGAACCATTCCACCGGGACAAAGGCCAGGTACTTGCTGGTGTAGCTGGCCCTGGCGAACGACAGCGTGGGCGTGTCCGGGTAGACGTCAGTGGGCGAGGAGTGGATGAGGCTGAGGCCGGACAGCGTGCCGAACCGGCTGACCGCGGCGGCGAGCGCCCATCGTTCGGCCGCGCAGTACGGGCAGAACTCGCCCCCTATGTAGAGCAGTTCCGGCTTCCCGTCCGCGGTGAGCGGGGCCTGGCCGGTGACCGTGGTGAGCCCGGCCGCCGTTCCGGCGCCGACCGCGTCATACGTGCTCCCCGGCACGCTGGTGACCTGCCGCTGGACCTGGGCTGTGGTGCGCGCGTCCGCGCCCGGGGCGCTGCGCGGGGGCGACTGGGTGAGCTTCACCGCGATCAGCGTGGCCACGAGCGCGAGCACGACCGCCACGCTGCCGCCGGCCAGCAGCAGCCGTCTGCGGACCCCGGCACGGCGGTCCGCGGCGCGGCGGTCGGCGAGCTTCTGCCGGGCGTTCCGCGCCTTGGCGTTCGTTCCCCCGTTGCCGGCCGCCCGTGCCCTGGTCCGCGCTGTGCTGCCCATCAATCCTCCATCTACTATCTGCGTACGTAGATAGTACGTATCTAGACAGTAGCAATCGGGGCGCGGGATGTCTATGCTGGCTGGTGACGACGCGGGAGGTGGGGTGCGCGGGTTCGGTGACCTGGAAGCAGTGATCATGGACCGGGTGTGGGAACGTGACGGGCCGGTGACCGTGCGGGAGCTGTTCGATGAGCTCGCCGCGGAGCGGACGATCGCGTATACGACCGTGATGAGCACCATGGACAACCTGCACCGGAAGGGATGGCTGGACCGGGTCCGGGAGGGCAAGGCCTACCGGTACACGGCCACCGCCAGCCGCGAAGAGTACGGCGCCCGGCTGATGCGGGAGGCGCTGGCCGACGGCGGGGACGCTGAGGTGGTGCTGAGCCACTTCGTCGCGCAGATCGGCAACGGGGAATCCGAGGCGCTGCGGTCGGTGCTCCGCAAGCTGCGCGGCAGGCGGCCCGGATGAGGCCCGTGCTCCTGATCCTCTGCTACGCCCTGGCCGTGTCGTTCATCTTGCCGCTTCCGCTCGCGCGGCTGTCCGAGCCGGGTGTCAGCCCGCGGCTCGGGCTCGCGGCCTGGCTGGCCGCGATATCGAGCGTGCTGGCGACCGTGATGGTCGGGCTCGGGCTGCTGGCCCGGGGGGCGATCGCCGGATGGCCGGCGTTCGCGCGGACCGTGTGCGAGTCGGTGAGCGCCGGAGCGTGCCCGCCGGGTGTGTACCGGAGCGCCGCCTATGAGCTCGGGCTCGCCGCCGCGGCCTTCCTCGGCGGACTGGCCATGATCTTGTTCGGCTTGCGCTACGGCCGGATCCTGCGCCGGTCCCGCCTCCGGACCCGGGCCCACGCCGAGGCCGCTCGCATTACCGGCCATCGCGTCGAGGGCGGGAACGCCGCGTTCGTGCTGGACGCCACGCGGCCCGCCGTGTACTGCGTGCCGGGCCGGCCGCCCACCATCGTGCTCACCACCGGCGCGCTCGCGGTCCTCGGCCCGGAACAGCTCACGGCGGTACTGGCGCACGAACGCGCGCACCTGGCCGGGCGGCACCATCTGCTGCTCGCGGCGACCCGTTCACTAGCCGCTGTCGCCCCCGTCGTCCCCCTCTTCGCGCGCGGAACCGGCGAGGTGGCCAGGCTGGCCGAGATGCGCGCCGACGATGTCGCGGCCCGGCGGGCCGGCGGTGCGCAGGGTCGCCGCACGCTGCTGGCGGCCCTGCTGGCCATGGACGCCGGCGTGCCGGTAACGCAGGCACCGGCCGCGTGGCTGGCCGCGACCGGCGGCGTGGTCGCCGCCCGGGTCCAGCGGCTCGCTGAGCCGCCGCCGCGGGCCCGCTGGCTGCGCCACGGACTGGCGCTGGCCGCGCTCACGCTGGCGATCGCCGCCGTCTGCGCTCTGGTGCTGGCGTTCGCGGTCACCGGAGCCTGAACGCGATCCCGGCCCGGCCGTTTCCCCGGATGAGGATTGCCTGCAAATTCGCCGTGAGGCCGATCAAGCCCGAGGCCCCAGACGCGGGACTCTCCTAGAGTGGGTCCCCGTGCAGACGCCTTCGCTCAAGCACGCCGTCCGGGCGCTCCTGGTCGGCTCGGCAGCCCTCGCGATAGCGGGTGCCGCCGCCCTCCCGGTCTCCGCCAGCACCATGGTCCCGGACGCCGCGAAGGCCGCGGCCGCCAGCAGGACCGCCGCCGCGCCGACGTCCAGCTCCGGTCCTACCGGAATACGGATCAAGGCCGGGGCGCTGGCCAACGCCACGACCGGGCAGATCCTGTGGAGCCAGGACCTCAATACCGAACGGCCCATCGGCAGCATCGTAAAGGTCATGACGGCGCTGATCGTGCTCAGGGCGGGCCACCTGGACCAGACGATCACGGTGCCGAAGTCGGTCCTGGCCTACCTCAAGAAGCAGGATCAGCCGAGCACCGCTGGCCTGATCCCGGGAGACAAGCTGACCGCGCGGGAACTGCTCGAGGCGCTGCTGCTGCCGTCGGGCTGCGACGCCGCGTACACCCTGGCTCAGGCGTACGGACCCGGGCTCGACGCATTCGTCGCCAAGATGAACGCCGAAGCCCGGCAGATGGGCCTGGCCAGCACCTACTTCTCGAACTTCGACGGGCTGCCGTGGCCGACCGAGCACTCGACCTGGTCAACGCCGGCGAACCTGATCACGCTGGGGCGGCACGCCATGAGATACGGGGTGTTCCGGGATATCGTCGGCCAGGCCGGCTACTCGCTCCCGGCCGGGGACGGTCACCATGCTTACCAGTGGCAGAACACCAACCCGCTGATCGGCGCGTACGCGGGCACGATCGGGATCAAGACGGGCGATACCAAGGCGGCCGGCAACTGCCTGCTGTTCGAGGCGACCCGGGGCGGCCTGACCCTGATCGGCGTGACGCTGGGTACCCCCGGTGACGACATCTCCGACACCGGCCCGGTCGCCACCAAGGTACTGAACTGGGGCTTTAAGAACTTCTGACGTGCTCGACCATCCCGGTCTCCGCGATTGACGCCCGGAAATCTGGTGGCACCAGCCCCGGCCGGAAGCCTACGGTGCGCTCATGACATCTGCCTATCCGCCGCTGGACGTCCAGGTCCGGACGCCGAAGCTCGCGCTGGCCGGAGCGACCGACGATCTGCTGGAGCGCCTGGTCCCGGTCATCCGGGACGGCGTCGTCGGCCCGGAGCAGCTGCCCTTCGACGATCCGATGTCGCTGTACGAGGACAGCCCGCAGCGGGAATGGCGGTGGCTGCGCGGGATCTGGGCCGGGCGGGCCCGGGTGGATCCGCAGGTGTGGCGCCTGTACTTCGTGGTCCTGGTGGACGGCCGTCCGGCCGGCATGCAGGACCTGATCGGCATCGACTTCGCCGCGCTCGGAACAGTCGGCACGTTCTCGTGGCTCCAGCCGTCGCTGCGCGGCCGCGGCCTCGGCGCCGAGATGAGGGCCGCCATCCTCCACCTCGCGTTCGCGGGCCTGGGCGCTCGCGAGGCGGCCAGCGAGGCCTTCACCGACAACGCCGCCTCGAACGGCGTGTCCCGGGCTCTCGGCTACGAGCCGAACGGCACCGCCTGGGCCACCCGGCGGGGCCAGCCCGCCCAGATCGCGCGGTGGAAACTCGCCGGCGAGCGCTGGGCCCGGATCCGGCGTGATGACATTCAGCTCACCGGCGTGCAGGCCTGTCGGCCTGTCCTCGGGCTGTGACCGGCGGTCCTACCCGGTGGCCAGCCGTGGCGGGATCGCCGTCGGCTTCGTGCTGGCCTGCGGCAGCCGGACCCGGATGGCGAAGCCGTCCGAGTTGTGGTCGACGCCCGCCGCGGGCCAGTGGCCGGTGATCATGGCCAGGACCCGGCGGTTGCCGTCCAGCACGTCCATTTCCAGCGTGTCCACGCCGCGGGCCCGGGCCCCGGTGACCACAGCGCGCATCAGCGCGGCGCCGACGCCGCGACCTTGCCAGGCGTCATCCACCACCAGGCCGATATCGGTCACCCTGATGCCCCGGGCTTCGGTTCGGTCTACGGCTATGGCGTGCCCGACGATGACGCCGCGACGGACGGCGAGCAGGGCGTCGATGTTGTCGGCGAAGCCGGCCAGCGTCCGCAGCAAGGCGGCGCCCGGCGTGACCGGGCCGAAGAATCGCAGGTAGCGGGTATATGCGGAGAGCCCCGCGAAGAACTCGCTGAGTGCGGGCAGGTCGTCTGGATGCGCCTGCCGGATGGCGACGGCCGCGCGGCCGCCGGCCCACCCTGGCCCCCGTGCCTGGGTTCGGTTCACGGACCCAGCATGGCGCCGGATTGCTGAGTCTGTCAAATAGATTTAGCATGCGGATATGGGACGTCCGTGGATCCTGGACTATGACTCGGCCAACTGCGCGATCGGCGCGGCCGTGGAACTCATCGGGGAGCGCCCGACGTTCCTCGTACTGCGCGAGGCCTTCAACGGCGTCCGCCGCTTCGCTGACATGCAGCGGCGCACCGGAATGCCCCGTCAGGTGCTCAGTGACCGGCTGGCCCGCCTGGTCGGTGAGGGCCTGCTGCGCAAGGTCCCCTATCAGGAGGACGGCCAGCGCCGCCGGTTCGAATACCGGCTCACCGAGAAGGGCCTGGACCTCTACCCGGTGCTGGTGGCGCTGATGGAGTGGGGTGACCGGCACGCGGTCGGCGCGACCGGGCCGCAGGTCCTGCTGCGGCACCGCGACTGCGGGGAGCCGGTGCGGCTGCAGATGTCCTGCGCGGCCGGGCACGTGCTCGGGTCGGCCCGCGAGGTTACCCCGGTGCCCGGCCCCGGGGCGCGCAAGATCGCCTGAGGAGCGGCACGGGCCGTGTCATGTCCGGCGGACGGCGCGGACCAGGGTGTCGATGGCGGTCGCAGGGGCGCCGTCCTGCTCGACGGTACGGCGTACCCGTTCGGCCCGGAGGATGCGCAGCCCCGGCAGTTCGGCGCAGACGGCCTCGGGGGTGTACAGCACATCGGGGTCCTGCGGCCCGCCCACGCCCTCGGTGAGGTTGGTCAGGTCGTGGCCCACGACCAACGCCGTGCCGCCCCGGACCAGCGCGGCGGCGGCCCGGGCCAGGACGCCGGCCCGGACGTCCGGGCTGACCTGGAGGTAGGCGATGAGCGCCAGGTCGTAGAAGTCCTGCTCGGGTTCGTAGTCGCGCAAGTCAGCGACGACCCAGTCCACCTGCGCCTCGTCCACGCCGCGAGCCGCGCTCAGCTTGCGGCCCTTCTCCAGCCCGACCCGGGAGAAGTCCACGGCCGTCACCCGCCAGCGGCGCTCGGCCAGCCAGACGGTGTTGCGGCCTTCGCCCGCGGCCAGGTCGAGGGCGCGGCCGGGCGGCAGGTCGGCCAGTTCGGCCGCGACGAACTGATTCGGCCGCGTGGTCCACTCGAACTCGGTACCCGCATAGCGTTCATCCCACTGCTGACTGTCCACCTGGTCACTCTCGCTGATCAGCCAGGTCGTGGGCAAGTCAGGCTGGGTGACCTGGAGTCGCGCGGCGAGGTCAGCACTCTATGACGTTGACGGCCAGGCCGCCGCGCGATGTCTCCTTGTACTTGTCCAGCATGTCGCGACCGGTGATGCGCATGGTGTTGATCGCCTTGTCGAGCGAGACGAAATGCCGCCCGTCGCCGCGCAGCGCGATGCGGGCCGCGTTGATGGCGGTGATGGACGCCACCGCGTTCCGCTCGATGCACGGCACCTGGACCAGCCCGCCGATCGGATCGCAGGTCAGCCCCAGGTTATGTTCGATGCCGATCTCCGCGGCGTTCTCCACCTGTGCGGGCGTGCCGCCGAGCACCTCGGCCAGCCCGCCCGCCGCCATCGAGCAGGCCGACCCGACCTCGCCCTGGCAGCCGACCTCGGCCCCGGAGATGGACGCGTTCTCCTTGAACAGCACGCCGATGGCCGCCGCAGTCAGCAAGAACCGGGCCACGCCGCGTGCCGTCGCGCCGGGGACGAACCGGTCGTAGTAGTGCAGGACGGCGGGGATGATACCGGCCGCACCGTTGGTGGGCGCGGTCACCACCCGGCCGCCGGCCGCATTCTCCTCGTTGACGGCCAGGGCGTACAGCGTGACCCAGTCCATGGCCCGCAGCGGGTCGTCGCTGCTCGGTTCGCAGGTGAGCTGCCGGAACAGGCGCGGCGCCCGGCGCGGGACCTTCAGCCCGCCCGGCAGCATGCCGTCGGTGTCGCAGCCGCGCTGCACGCAGGCCTGCATGACCTGCCACAGGTCGCCCAGGCCCGCCTCCACCTGCGCGGCCGTGCGGCCGAAGGCCTTCTCGTTCTCGAGCATGATCCCGGACACCGGCAGCCCGCTGCGCTCGGCGTGGGCCAGCAGTTCGGCGGCGGTGGTGAACGGATAGGGCAGGGCCGCGGGATCCGGCGTCGGCGAGATCGGGCCGGTGTCCGTCTCGTCCGCCACGAAGCCGCCGCCCACCGAGTAGTAGGCACGCTCGCGCAGGAGTGTCCCGCCCCGGTCGTGAGCGGTGAAGCGCATGCCGTTGGGGTGGTAGCTGAGCTTCTCCCTGCGGTTGAACTCCAGGTGCTCCGCGACCGTGAAGCCGATCTCGTGCTCGCCGAGCAGCCGCAGGCTCTGGCGTTCGGCGATGGCCTGCAGGCGGGCCGGGATCGCATCGACGTCGACCGTGGCCGGCTGCTCGCCCTCCAGACCGAGCAGGACGGCCTTGTCGCTGCCGTGCCCCTTGCCGGTCAGGCCGAGCGAGCCGTACAGGCAGACCCGCACCGCCTGGACCCGCGGCATGAGGCCGTCGTCACGCAGGCCCTCGGCGAACATCCGGGCCGCCTTCATCGGCCCGACGGTATGCGAGCTCGACGGGCCGATGCCGACCTTGAACAGGTCGAAGACGCTGATCGCCATGCTGTGCTCCACGTGGGCCGCTGCTTCAGTGGAAGACTACGGTCCGGTCGCCGTTGAGCAGCACGCGGTGCTGCGCGTGCCAGGTCACCGCGCGTGCCAGGACCTGGGCCTCGACGTCGCGCCCGGCCTCGGCCAGCCGTTCGGGCAGGAGGGTGTGATCGACCCGGATCACGTCCTGCTCGATGATCGGCCCTTCGTCCAGGTCGGGCGTGACGTAGTGCGCGGTGGCGCCGACGAGCTTGACGCCGCGGGCATGGGCCTGGTGGTAGGGCTTGGCGCCCTTGAAGCTCGGCAGGAACGAGTGGTGGATGTTGATCATCCGGCCCTCGACCCGCTTGCACACCTCGCCGGACAGGATCTGCATGTACCGGGCCAGCACGATCAGCTCGGAACCGGTCTCTCCGATCAGGTCGAGCAGCCGGGTCTCGGCGGCGGCCTTGGTGGGCGGGGTGACCGGGATGTGATGGAACGGGATGCGGTAGGACTCGGCCAGCTCGGCGAAGTCGCGGTGGTTGGAGACCACGCCGGTCACGTCCACCGGCAGGGCGCCCGTCTTCCACCGGAACAGCAGGTCGTTCAGGCAGTGACCGAGCCCGGACACCATGATCAGGGTGCGCACCCGCACGGCCTGGTCGTGCAGCTGCCAGGACATGTGGAACGCCTCGGCCACCCAGGAGAAATCGCGCTCCAGGTCGGCGGCAGCCCCGGCGGCGGCACGGTGAAGTGCACCCGCATGAAGAACCGCCCGTCCGGGCTCTCCCCGTACTGCTGGCTGGCCAGGATGTTCCCCGAATGCTGGACCAGGAAGCTGGCCACCGCGTACACGATCCCCGGCTTGTCCGGGCAGGACAGCGTGAGCACATACTCCCGGCCCGGCTCAGCGCCCATGATCGAACCCCAATTGGTTGCGTATAATGCAACTCAAATCACTATACGCAACAATGGTGCCTTACTTCCCGGGGTGCAGTCAAGCTGGCGGAGAGTCTCGCATGATCGTGGACAGAAAGTGTCGTCATAGCACCCCTAACTGTCCACGATAACGAGAGAGGCGGATACTGTTGCGCTATGGGCAACAGCGCTGGGGCGAAACGGGGGAATGCGGGTCCGGCGCGGTCGGTGGAGCGGGGGGACGCGGGTCCGGCGCGGTCGGTGCAGCGGGAGGACGCGGGTCCGGTGCAGTCGGTGGACCGGGCGGTGGCCATCCTGGAGATCCTGGCCCGGGACGCGGAGGCCGGGGTCAGCGAGGTCGCGCGCGAGCTGGGCGTGCACAAGTCCACCGCATCCCGGTTGCTCGCCGCGCTGGACCGGCGTGAGCTGGTGACCCAGGACGCGGCGCGGGGCAGGTACCGGCTCGGGCTGGGCCTGGTGCGGTTGGCTGGGGCGGCCAGCCGGGGGCTCGACCTGGTACAGGAAAGCCGCCCGGTATGCCGGGCGCTGGCCCAGGAGGTGGGTGAGACGGTCAACCTGGCCATCTTGTCCGGGCGGGACGCGCTCTACCTGGACCAGGTGGCGGGCCCGGCCGCGCTGTCGCCGCACAACTGGGCCGGGCAGCGCATCCCGCTGCACGCGACCTCGGACGGCAAGGTGCTGCTGGCCTACCTGCCCGAAGCGGACCTGGCCGAGTGCCTGACCCCGCCGCTGGCCCGGTTCACGGCCCGCACGATCACCGCCGCCGCCGACTTCCCGCCGCTGCTGGCCGAGGTGCGGCGGCAGGGCCATGCCGCCGCGGTGGAAGAGCTCGAGGCCGGGCTGACCGCGGTGGCGGCGCCAGTGCGCAATGCCGAGGGCACCGTGGTCGCCTCGGTCAGCGCCTCGGGGCCGAGCTTCCGCATCCCGCCCGACCGCATTCCGCAGCTAGCCGGATCGGTCCGCCGCGCCGCCGGCGAGATCTCCCGCCGACTGGGCTGGACGGAGCAGCGGACGGAGCAGCGGACGGAGCAGCGAGCCTAGTCGCCGAGCTCGCGGCGGCGGCGGGTTACGAAGTCGTCCAGCTCGGCCCGGATGGCGTCGTCCAGCGGCGGCGCCTGGTACTCGGAGAGCTTCTTCCGCCAGATGTCGCCGGCCCGGGCCGCGGTGTCCTTGCCGCCCAGCTTGATCCACCGCTCGAAGTTCGCGGTCGAGGACAGCATGGGCCGGTAGAAGCACTCGCGGAACCGCTCCATGGTGTGCGCGGCGCCCAGGAAATGGCCGCCGTGCCCCACCTCCTCGTGCGCGCCGAAGGCGAGCGACTCCTCGGAAATCTCCAGCGGGGTGAACTCGACGCGCAGCTCGCGCAGCAGCTCGATGTCGATGATGAACTTCTCGTAGCAGCTGACCAGGCCGCCTTCCAGCCAGCCCGCCGCGTGCATGACGAAGTTGGTGCCGGCCAGGAAGGTGGGCAGCAGCGTCATCAGCGCCTCGTACGCCGACTGGGCGTCGGCCGTCTGCGAGGAGTTCAGCCCGCCGCCGGTGCGGAACGGCAGCCCGTAGTGGCGGGCCAGCTGGCCGGTGCACAGCAGGCCGAGGGCGGACTCCGGCGTCCCGAACGACGGCGAGCCGGACTGCATGTCGATGTTGGACAGGAACGAGCCGAAGATGACCGGGCAGCCGGGCCGGATCAGCTGGGCCAGGGCGATCCCGGACAGCGCCTCGGCCAGCTGCTGGACCAGCGCGGCCGGGATCGTCACCGGGGACATGGCCCCCATCAGGAGGAACGGCGTCAGCACCACCGGCTGGGCGGCCCGGTTGTACTCGAACTGCGCGTCCAGCATCCGGTCGTCCCAGCGCAGCGGCGAGTTGCAGTTGATCAGCGAGATGGTCGCCGGAACAGCCTCGATAGCGGCACGCCCGCCGAACAGGATCGAGCTCATCGCGATCGTGTCCGCCGCGTTCGGGCCGGAGACCACGTTGCCCATGTAGATCTTGTCGGTCAGCGTCTGCAGCGCGTAGATCATGTCCAGGTGCCGGGAGTCCAGCGGGGCGTCGTTCGGCTCGCAGATCACCCCGCCCGCCGAGTCCAGCTCCTCATACGACTGCGACAGCATGCACAGCTGGCGGAAGTCGTTCAGCGTAGCGTCGCGGCGCACGTCGCCCTCGCGGACGAACGGGCAGCCGTAGACCGCGCTGAACACCATGTGGTCGCCGCCGATGTGCACGTTATGCGCCGGGTTGCGGGCCTGCACGTCGAACTCCCGGGGGGCCTTGGCCACCTGTTCCAGGACGAACTCCGGGTCGAGGTAGACCACCTCCCCGTCCACCCGCTGGCCCGCCTTGGCGAACAGCTCGACCGCCTCCGGCTTGGCGAACTGGACGCCGATCTCGGAAACGATCCGGCGCCAGCCGCGGTCGAGCACCGCGATCGCGTCCGGGGAGAGGATCTCGTACCTCGGCATCGTGTTGACGAACATCGCTCAGCCTTCCCGGCCCGCGAGCCACGGAGTCAAAGGACTGGAACTTGACCGATACTAGACCGCGCCTTACGATCACATAGTAGAACTAGGTCCCATAAAGTGGAACATGGTGAATCCCAGGAATGAGAAACCCCGGATGAGCAACCAGAACGGCACGCAGGCCGTCGACCGGGCGGCTCGCCTGCTCACCGAGGTCGTGCACGCGTCGGACCCGATGACGTTCACCGGGCTGAGCGCGGCCACCGGGCTGGCCAAATCCACCACCTCCCGGCTGCTGCTCGCGCTCGAGCGCAACGGGCTGGTCCGCCGCGACGACCACGGCAGGTTCCTGCCCGGCGAGATGTTCGTCAGCTTCGCCTGGCGCGGCGGTGCCGAGGCGGGCCTGGTCGCCGTGGCCCAGCCCTTCCTCGAGCGGCTCGGCAAGGCGACCGGCGAGACGATCAACCTCGGCGTGGTCAGCGGCGGCCTGGTGGAGCAGATCGCCCAGGTCGACAGCACCTACTTCATCGGCGGCACCAACTGGGTCGGGCTGTCCGTGCCGCTGCACTGCTCCGCGCTGGGCAAGGTGCTGCTGGCCTACGGCGCGGCGCAGCTATCCGGGCAGCTGCCCGCCGAGAAGCTGGAACGGCGAACCGACAAGACCATCACCAGCGAGGCGGCGCTGCGCTCCGAGCTGGCCGGCGTGCGGGCGCGCGGCTACGCGATCACCGACGAGGAGCTCGAGCCGGGCCTGATCGCGGTGGCCGCGCCGGTGCACGGGTTCGACGGCGCCGTGGTCGCGGCGCTCTCGGTGTCGGCCCCGGCGGCCAGGATGACCCGGGACCGGCTGACCGCGGCGGCCGGGCACTGCGTGGCCGAGGCCGCGGGCCTGTCCGCGGTACTCGGCTACCGGCAGCGCGCCGCGAGGCAGGCCAGGAAGGCAGGCGCCGCATGACAACGAAGGCGGGCGCCGCATGACAACGAAGGCGGGAGGCCGGGCTTGACCAGGGAAGAGCTGCTCAGCCAGCTGTACGACGACACGCTGGTCGGCAACGGTCCGGCCGTCCTGGACCTGACCAATCAGGGCCTGGCCCTGGGCATCGGCCCGGAGGAACTGCTGTATGAGGCGCTGATCCCGTCGCTGGAAGAGGTGGGCGCCCGGTTCGAGCGCGGCGACTTCTTCGTGCCCGAGATGCTCATCGCGGGCAAGGCGATGGCCGGCGCGCTGGAGATCCTGCGCCCGCTGCTGGCCGAGACCGGGGTGCAGACCATCGGCACGATCGTGATGGGC
>Ga0335072_10011202_pt1 | contig 12852 bp, 11 predicted proteins | sample Lox_Sample_21_FD_206725 | JGI IMG/M metagenome (GOLD analysis project Ga0335072, IMG submission 206725) | Soil microbial communities from Loxahatchee National Wildlife Refuge, Florida, United States - Lox_Sample_2.1 | ecosystem: Environmental > Terrestrial > Soil > Wetlands | place: USA...
CGCAGAGTTGAACGGCAGTGCATAAATCGACTGGGATGGAGTCTAGCTTTCCCACCCGAGCCGCAAAAGAGCGGCTTGGATGGGGCACCCCGATTGATTGCCACGTCCGACACTGACGTTTTCAAACCACACTTGCATCGTTATGGCGGATTGCCGCAGAGTTGAACGGCAGTGCATAAGGCGACTGGGATGGAGTCTAGCTTTCCCACCCGAGCCGCAAAAGAGCGGCTTGGATGGGGCACCCAGATTGCTTGCCACGTCCAACACTGACGTTTTCAAACCACACTTGCATCGTTATGGTGCCAGCGCTTAGATTTCAATCGTTACAGGAAAACAGAGATTCCCACAACGAAAGGGATTCCATGGACCGCCGTACGTTTTTGGGTGCTGCTACAGCCGCTGCAATTACTACTGGACTTCATCCCATTCCCTCACCCGCCCAGGCGGAGAAGCCGAAGCTGAAACCGATGGCCGTGGGCCTGTTGATCAGTCCGTTCGGCGCGCCCGAGGCTACCCTCAAGCGCGTCCACGACATGGGTTTCAGCAATTGCTTTCTGTCGCTCGATGGCTACATCAACAAATTCACTCCCGATGCGGCCAAGCAGATCGGCGACTTGCTGGCGAAGTACGAGTTGGTTGCGACCACAGTCGAGGTGGTGGGGCCGGCACCGCTGGTTTGGGATTTCGAGCGCGGACCTTCCACCATCGGGCTGGTGCCTCCGAAGTATCGAGCGGCGCGCATCGACGCGCTGAAGCAGGTTTCCGATTTTGCCAAGCTGCTCGGCATCGGCCAGGTGCAGACGCACTGCGGGTTCATCCCCGAAGATCCGGCCGATGCGCTGTATCCCGGCGCGGTCGAAGCGATCCGCAACGTCGCACAGCACTGCCAGGCTAACGGTCAGGGCTTCCTGATGGAGACGGGACAGGAGACACCGACCACCATGTCACGCGCGATCCGCGACGCGGATATGCCGAACCTTGGCGTCGGCCTCGATACCGCGAACCTGATCCTTTACGGCAAGGCCAATCCGGTAGATGCCGTCGACATCATTGGAACGCACGTGCGCAGCGTGCATGCCAAAGACGGCAAGTGGCCGACCGATCCGAGCAGATTGGGCGAAGAGGTGCTGATCGGCCAGGGCCTGGTGGATTTCAAAGCGGTATTCACGAAGCTGCACAAGCTCGGGTACACGGGAGCCATCACGATCGAGCGCGAAACGTCAGGACCGCAGCAGATCGCGGATGTAAAGAATGAGAAAGCTTACCTTGAGCAGATTCTGAATGAGGTGATGGCGTGAATCGTCGCGACTTTCTGCAAGCCGGATCAAGCGCAGTTTCCGGCATGCTTTTGCTCAATCCACGGACGGCATTTGGCTATCAGGCAAATTCAGCAGTGCGGCACGGGCTGCTGGGATGCGGCAACCGCGGCACCGGAGTCGCAACATCGTTTGCGCAGAACACCTCAGCACGCGTGGTTGCGCTGGCCGATATCTTTCCTGACAAGCTGGCCCTCGGGCAGGATCACTTCAATAAGCTGAACGCAAGCCTGGGGCAATCGGCGATCGACGACAAGCTTCTCTTTCACGGGCCGCACGCCTACGAACAACTTGCCGAATCAAAGGACGTGGACCTGATCCAGATTTCGACGCCTCCCTACTTCCATGTTCACCATCTCGAAAAGGCCGTCGCCGCGGGCAAGCATGTGTATTGCGAGAAGCCGGTGGGGGTCGACATCGCGCAGACCAAGCACGCTCTTGAAATTGCCAAACGCGTAAAGCCGAACCAAAGCGTCGAGGTGGGTTTTCAGTGTCGGTTGGCGCCGCCGATCGCCGCACTGCAGGAAAAGATCAAGGCCGGGGCGCTGGGCAAGATCGCCACCGTTTCGGGCAACTACAACGCACCGGCATCAACCGAGAAGAAGCGCGAAGGTGAAGGACCGGATGAGTATCGTCTGCGCAACTGGCTGTGGGATCGCGTGCTGTCTGGAGATATTCTGGTTGAGCAGAACATCCACATCATCGACCTGTGCAACTGGATGCTCGGCTCGCATCCGCTGAAGGCGACGGCGACGGGCGGCCGCAACGTTCTTACGCACTGGGGCGATATCTGGGATAACTATCAGGTCGACTATACCTATCCCAATGACGTCCACTTCACGTTTGCTTCGACGCAATTCGGCACCGACAACGTCTTCGATGCGGGCCTAAAACTCTTCGGCGCTGCCGGATCGGCGACGTGCCCATATTCCGGCCCCATTGCCATCAGCGGTCCCAATGCCTGGTCGTGGCAGGAGTCCGAATCGACTGCGCCGGGGTCGGGCAAATTCGCCGCCAACGGCGCCTTCCTCGATAACCTGAAATATGCCGATCGCGACAAGGAGCGTACCTTCATCGACAGCATCGTTTCAGGGCCGCCGCACAACCAGATTGCGGATGGCGTTCAGACAGCACTGAGCTGCATCCTCGGTCGCATGGCAGGCTACCAGAAGCGCGAAGTCACCTGGGACGAGATGCTGGCGCAAAAGGAAGATTGGCCGCTCGGTTTCAGCCTCGAACAGTTTAGCTAGCCGCAAAACAGGTGGTTAGTTCGAGGCCGAAGGCGCCACCCGCAGACAGATCTTTCCTTGTCATCGGACCGCCCTTCACTCTGGATCCGGCTCCCATCCGGGCGCCTGACCTGACAGCGCATCTTTGCCCGCCCGTCACGCCATCGCCGTCCCACCTGGGCTTTGCCGTTCTTTTTTGATGTCACTCATTCAAGTGAAGCTTCTCCAGAGGACCACTTCCTTGTTCGCTACAAAGTGTTACTAGATTCCAAGCGTGTTTTCTCCTAAGTTAGCTTCGTCGTAATCAACGCGAGGAGGCGGCTCAATGGCAGACCAAGAGAGCGAACTGGAACTGGAACTCGAGGACGAATTCGAAGGTGAACTCGAAACCGAGGATGAGGGCGAAAGCGAAGAGTTTCTCGGCGGCTTTGGCAAAATCGCCGGCGGGCTGCTTGGAGAAAGTGAAGACGAGTGGGAAGGCGAACTCGAGAGCGAAATGGAATCGGAAGACGAGAGTGAAGAGTTCCTTGGCGACCTCATCGGCGAAAGCGAAGACTTCCTGGGCGAAAGTGAGGACTTTCTAGGCGGCCTCCTTGAAGGGGAAGACGAGAGTGAAGAGTTCCTTGGCGGGTTTTTGAAGAAGGCGCTTCCGGTTCTCAAGAGGGTGGCCAAAGTCGCGGCTCCAATTGTGGGGACGGCCATCGGTGGTCCCATCGGCGGCAAGTTGGGGTCCTTGGCGGCGGGCGCCCTCGGAGAGGGCGAATTCGAAGAAGAGCAGGAAGATGAATACGAAGACGAGTCGGAATCGGAAGTCGCTCACGAGATTTCAAATCATGAAGTCACGCACAACGAAGCGCTCGCCGAGATGATGGCCGAAGCCGCGAGTATTTCGCGTGAGGGAGAAGCGGAGGCTATGGCCGGCGCCGCCGCAGTTACGGTGATCTCTCCACGAGATCGGGCCGCGCTACGCGCGATTCTCCCGCATCTGACCAGGGGAACAGCAATACTGACTCGAATCCTGCTGCGAAAGAATGCGCGTGCGGGTGTGCGTGCAGTACCAACGATCATGCGTCGTACCGTGAAGAGCCTGAAGCGCCAGGCAGGCCGCGGGAAGAAGCTCACCCGGCGTCGCGTGGCGAGAACGGCGGCGAAACAAGTACGCCGCGTTCTGGGCAATCCAAGAGCCGCTGCGACGACAATCATTCGCAATCGGAAAATCAGTCGTCGTGTGAGACGTCCGCGCCGTTATCGCAGCGCAATGGCGCGGCGCCGCCGTCCGAGCGCGGTCCGTTAGGACTCGCGACCAAAAGAAGAGCTGGTATTTCAGAGGGAATGGAGGCTTCCGTACGGTGCGAAGTGTGCATTAACGGTGGCCGCAGAAAACACTGCCAGCCCCTCTGGAGTCCCAGAGAATCAGTGACACGATTTAGTCCGGCTACATTGCGCAGGAGGAATCATCATGGCGTACGAGTTCGAGAATGAGCTGGAGGACGAGTTCGAAGGCGAACTCGAAAGCGAAGCAGAAGGCGAGCTGGAAGGCGAGGAGTTCTTAGGCGGAATTCTTGGCGAAGAGGAAGGCTTCTTGGGGGACCTTCTAGGCGAGAGCGAAGATTTCCTGGGAGATTTGCTCGGGGAATCCGAGGACGAGTTTGAAGGTGAGGACGAATTTGAGTCTGAAGCCGGCCTCAATCCAATCCGCAAGGTCTATCCAGACGCCATGATGGAGCATCTCGGTGAACTGGCGGCCGAATCTGAAAGCGAAGATGAGGCGGCGGAACATTTTCTTCCGCTCATCGGCATGGCCGCAAGCAAGTTGCTCCCTGTAGTTGCGAAAGCAATTGCTCCTGCTGCCAAGAGGGCCTTACCCAAAATTGCGAAGGTCTTGACGAAGTCGACGCCGCGCCTGACCAAGGGAGTTGGCCGGGTAGCCAAGGTGCTCCATCGCAATCCAAAGACAAGACATCTTCTCCGTGTTGTGCCCGGGATCGCTCGCCGCACTGTGGGAAGTATCGCGCATAAAGCTGCGCGAGGCGCCCGCATCACCCCCGGTACGGCGGTGCGAACTCTGGCAAAGCAGGCACGGCGCGTCCTTGGCAGCCCAAGCCGCAGGACCCAGGCTCTGCGTCGTCATCATCTACTGGAGCGGAAATTCCATCGTCATCATGGTCGCGCCATTGGCCAGCCGCGGCGTCACTGGGGTGGTCATCGGGGACGCGGATACAGATGGTATGGCGGAGCTACGCCTGGTTATCGCGGAGTTCGAACGGTGCCGGCGGCGACTGCGGTTACGCGTCGCAGAGTTGGAGGAACATCCGCCGGCAGATGCGGATGCGGCCAATGCTCTTCGTGCTGCACCTGCTGCGGACGCCCAATGCGGTAGAAGACTACGAGAACTCTTCTCAAGGTGAACAGCCATGGCAACGGCGCAGCAACCACTACGCAAAACACGCGGACGAAGGGCGCAGACGAAGCGCGAACGTCCCAAACCGCGTACAGCACCGACGCCGGTGTTGGCACCATGGCTCCGAGCCCAGTCGATAAACGTCACACGCCACGCGGCGGCGCTGCGCCCGTTCAATCGAGAGGAATTTGGAACCGGTCCGGCGGCACCTTCGGAAGGACACATCCAAGTTGTCAATCAACTGATCACTGGCTTGCGCAACGGGCTTCTGAAGATGTCACAGAAGGTGCACGACGCAATTGCAGATGCAAGTGAGAATCCCGGGACGGAGAGCCTGCAGGAGGTGGTCAAGAGGAAAGATCGAGCGCATCACTGGGTTCAGGGGATTGAAAAGATCTGGGACTTCTATTTCGAACTTTTTGGGCAACGCCAGGGAAAGTATGGGGAGTGGCTCCTGGGATGCGATCGTATCGCGATGGATTGCTACCAGGCCGCATATACCGGACTTGGAGTTGCACGGACGGTTCCGGCTCCGCCTCCCTTCTGCTATATGAAGACCGGATTTGCGCCTTCGACCATACGACGCGGCATTCCGGTTCGTCGGTTGGGAAAGCAGCTCAATCCGTTTCCGCTGGTTCAGTTGCCCTATCACCGCCTGGTAAATCCCTGGACCCTCGGCGCCGTAATGCACGAGGTGAGCCATAACCTTCAGAGCGATCTTGGACTGAGCAGGGACATTCCTCGAATGGTCGGGCTGAAGTTGCTCAAGGCTGGACTTGGGAAATCGGTTGCGGCCACGTGGGTGCGGTGGAATCGGGAGATGTTTGCGGACATGAGTGCCCTGCTCCTGGGTGGTCCGGAGGTGGTGGGCTCGCTAATGGATGTAATCGGGCGAGCTCCATCGGCTGTCGCTGCCTACAATCCGGAAGGACCGCACCCCACCCCCTATTTGCGTCTCTACATAAGCGCCGAGATGCTGCGGCGCATGGGATTCAAGACGGAAGCAGAACAGTACGCCAAGGCGTGGGCTCGCATTTACCCCAATCCACGCGCCGGCACTATTCCGCGGGAGATCGTTTCCACGTTTCCGAAAGCATGCGCGATCGCAGTGGATGCGATGTGCTATCAACCTTATGCATCGCTTGGGAACAAGAACTTTTCCGAGTTGATCCGATTTGAAAAGAAGGACCAGGCCATGATCGAGGAATCGGCCAGGCGGATGGCAGCGGGAACCGATCCCGGAATCATTCCGGAGCGGTATCTGATCGGAGCTGCACGAGTGGCCCTGAACAAAAGAATTGCCCGACCAGGCGTAATTACGAAGCACTTCTACAACGAACTGGCGAGGAGATAAGCAGTGGCTCTGGAGACGACATTTCGAAGCTTGACCGTCTGCGTTCATCGCTTGCACGACGCATTGAGCGTTCTCGAAGTGACGCTGGGCGACAAGCCGGCCAACGATGAGGCGGCTGTAGCGGATGGCGTGGAGACCGTCGTCCTCGACATCCTGGGCAATCTGCACGACGCAAGACAGTCTGCAATCAACGCCCGCAATGCGGTTGGACATCCGGTGGATCTTGATCGAGCAAGACGTTCACTCATGCGTTGCCAGGAGTGCTTTCATCACATCGAACTGCGATTTGCATCAGGGCTTGTGTCCTATGAGCAGTTAAATGAACTGGCACGGTTGGGCAGCACGCGCAAGCAATGGCAACCATGGTCGAGCACGGTGAGACAAGGGATCGAACAGTGTCAGCCGCATCTGCATAAAGCGAGCAAGGCTCTGGCTGCATGCTGGCAGGAACTTGTGGAACACAGCGGACAGACATCCATATCAATTCGGACCGAGAACCTCGGTCAAAAGATCATCTCGAAAGGAATTCCTGAACCCGCGATCCGAACCACACGCTGATGGGGCGGGAAAGGGGTCTTTAGGCAGGGGACACGGAGGACGCTATGGTGAAGATTGCATCCAAATACTTCTATTTTTTCGATGGAGAAACGGGCGCGCCCATCTATCCTGACGATCCGGTTTTGGATTTCAAGCTGGTAGGTAGCGACCGCTGGGTATCGAAAAAACCCGAATTGATAAGCGACGAAGGACCTTATCAGCACTGCCATTCCATTGACTGGGTTCAACTGTGTACGAGGCAGCTCAGGTGCGATCCGGAATCTTCTGAGGTCCAGATCCGGCTGCACCAAACAATCGAATACAATCTCGGCCTCTATGCCGGTCAGGTGCTTTTGCTCAGACCCTGTGCAAGCCGGCACTTTAAGCAGAATGATAGGGACGAGGATGACCTGGACTCGCGGTCGCAGGTCTGCTGCCGCATTCCATTCCCGTTGTTTCGACTTCAAGAGACCTGCGTTGTAAGGTTCAGAGCTTACGACACGAGCTTTGACGACTTCGTCGAGAATGCTCAGTCGTTTCTTGACAATGTGGAAGTGACGGCGACCGCGGTGCAGACTCCTCCCCCTCCAATTGCGACCCGAGGAGACGCTGCCCTGGCAAAAACACCTTTGGCGCCCGCGTTCCAACCCGGAACATTTTCGGCAACGACCGTCCAGGGCAGTGGGGAGCTGGCGGGGCTTGTACGCAACCAGCTCTATCTGCTGGAGGTGCGTGGCCTGGCGGGTTACATCCTGGAGGGGGAAGTCCCTCAGTTCTTATACACCGGATGTGAATGTAATACGGAGTTAGTGTTTCGATTCCGGCCGTGTGGCAAGTACCCGAGCCGTTCCCTGATCTTTGTCCGCCAGGAGTGCTCTGGAATTCGATGGGAGAATGCGCAGGTTGAGCTGCAAGGCCGGACATTGCCGATAGATCAGCAAGGGTATCTGGCAATCCCAAGAGATATGGTCGGGGTCGCTCAGCTCAGCCGTCCGGGCAAGGTCTTCAATCCATCGCAGATTGATTTGACGGCAAGCTCGAATGTGGTAACGGTCGTGACGGTCGCGGACCAGATGCAGCTTACGGCCGCATCGAGTCATCAATTCGTCGACGACAACAATGTTCCCTTCCCACACCGCACATTGACTGCCGTGCTGCCGAGTGGCGATACGGTTCGAATCGTGACGGACAATCAAGGACGCTTTGAAGCTCCGGTAGGCAGCGTGGTTTATGCCGAAGACGATCTCTTCGGCTTGGCTACCGAACCGATTTTGGTCAGTGGTCCATCGGGCGAGTAAGGAGGAGATATGACGGTCATCAAAGGTCTCAGAAAGGCAGCTCAAACTGCTCAGAACGCGCTCACAGATCTCTCCGCGTATCCGATTCTGACCGAAGAAGTCGGCTACCCGCCTTCTCCGCTGGCCAAGCCATCGGGTATACCCGGCGGCGGCGGTTCGGGCACGTCCTCCATTAGCCAGACGGTCAGCAAGGCGATGAGCGATGTGTTGGGCTGGAAGGTCAAGGCCGGTGATACCAAGGGATTTCTCGGCGCTTTGACGCAGTCATTTTCGCTCACTGAGGTTGAAGGGCATATCGAATCCAAGTGGACGCCGCGCAGCTACATCGTGCAATCGGATCTCTCCGGAGGGATCACGGGGGCGCAGGCCAGTGTTTATACGCGTGGCAAAGAGGCGCTCGATCAGTGTCTGCCCTTGCTGGACGGACTCTATACGCTTGACCCCGAAGCAGACACAGAGGACCTAACGGCACTCAAGGCGGTGGTGAAGAGCCAGTTTACCGAGCTAGTGAATGAGCTGGGCTTTCTGGGCGGGCCCAGGATCACACGCGTTAATCAGTATTTCAAACTGCTGATGATCGACTCGGATTCCCCATTCAAGTTTCCGCCCGCTGCCGGTAACTCGCTGATCGTCGATCCTGATCAGATCGGAGGCACTCTCGGTAACCTACGCGATGTTCTTGGATTGAGCTTCACAAACCAAGACTTCGTCAACTCGGTCGAGGATGAGCAGAACCTCTCAAACTATCGGATCATTTCCGATTATCTGACGTCGCTGGCGCAGAGCTGGCTCAACAATCTTCCCTTCCTTGGACTGGATACTCAAAAGCCCTTCTTCGGAACTCAATTGGTGCTGCTGTCCCGGCAATTGCTGGTAGTTGCCGAAGCAGTGGATGAGGTCAGATTCACTCTGGATTCTGTCTTTGTGGGGCCTGCGGAGCGGCAGTCGACCGAGGTGAAATTCCCTGGTCATCCCGAACTGGAATCGCTGTTCCTCGAGGATCTGTTCTCGTGGATCAGGAATTTTGCGACAGAGGAAGGGCCGGCCCTAATCCAGGATGGCGGGAAGTTTGGAGTACAGAATACCGTCACTCCTGTCGTGAAGAAGCTGCTGTTGATGGTCATGAACCTGCCGCCGACCGCGACTTCTGCGAATCCGTGGCCTCCGGCGTTCTTTGCTCCACGGGTCAAACTCGCGACTCAGAATTTGATTGCTGAGCTGAAGAGATTCCTGGCGCTCGCGAAGCCAATCGAGCACGATATCACTTCGCAACCCGATTTCGGTCTACCGTTCCAGCTTGTCGCTGCCAGTCCGGTATCGCTTAGCGATCCGCCTCCAGGACCGCCGGGCTATGTGTTGGTTCAGCTCCGTGGCAACGGATTCCAGGCAACACCACAGTCGGTGACGCTCAGTAATGGTCCATACACCATCAGCCCGGTAACTCCGTACTTCCGGTCGGAGAGCCTAGTAATGATAAAGATTCCGACTCCGACAACAACCGGGACATGGGATGTGACAGTGGTCAACGCCGATAGTACCAAGCTGACATTGAAAGGCGGGTTCGCTGTCGGACCGTAAGATCCGCGATTGAGGAACGGCGGTGGCAAGCGTTATCGCTCGGATGTCGAGCTACGATCGCGCAGTGAATCGAGGGAGGCAAGTCCATGGCGACTCAAAAAGACTACCAAGCGTTATATGACCGAATAGCAGCACTGCGGGAACAGGTCACAGGACAGCTTTCGTCTGACCTGATCTCAAACCCGCAACTTGCCGATGCGATCACGAAGCAAATTGACGACATGCTGTCGTCAGTAGTGGATTCTGACTCGAAGATCCCTCCCCCGCCAGACCAGGGCCTCGCATCCTTAATCGGTGTTGGACCCGAAGCGGCGAAGGAACTTGGCGGCACGCGAATCCCACCCGGCGTTGAACCCTATGACGAGACAATCACGTCAGAGCGGATCATGGCTGTAGGTGACATGTACTACCTTTGGCAGCACGAAAAGATCGGAGTCTTCCGCGCGGTGCAGAAGCTGCAGGAGCTGTTCAAAGCCGGCACGGTGCGATTGTCTGCAGGACCTGGAGCTTTCGCCTTGTATCAGTTCGATCGCCGTGATGTATTGCGATATACGAAGAAGGACCGGCTTTCGGCCTACAAGCGTGTCTTTGGATACGGCGATTCTCCGGTTCCGACCGGTTCCCGCGCGAATAGCGACTTCCACAAGCTCTTCTCTCACTTCGTCCACCAGGTCACGCTTTTCTGGCGCGACAAGCGTATCTCCGATGTAATTCGTGAGAGAGCGTACGATCCGAGCTTTGGTTCGGTCGCCATTGTGCGGCGTGCCGGCCTCGACCTTCGCAACAATTTGAAATGGCTCTCATTCGGTCATCTGAATGTGCTGCGCGTAGAAGTAATGCAACTGCTGGAAGAGGCATTCAAGATCCTGAATTCGGCCGATGTGAAACGCCTCTTTGGTGCCGACAGCTCGTGGGACGTTGTCGAAGAGATCCTTATCCGTTACTTCAACGAGCGACTGGTTACGTCGCCTCGCCAAAGAATGGGTGTGACTGGCCGCGAAGTACTTCGGTGGCTGGGGCAGCCACATATTCTGCAGTCGACTCGAACTCAGTTCGAAACACTTCTGCTCGAGATCGCCGAGCAATCCGAAGAGTGGCTCACCAGTGCCCAGGCGATGGGGTTGAGCAAGCGCACTGGTTCGCACCGCGTGCTCCCCTGGGATCAGACACAGCCAAATCCAATGAAGGCAGCCGGCATCGGAGTGAGGAGATCCTCGTCTCCTCAGCGCGATTCGGCCCGCGAGTTTGAGTATGAGATCTGAAAGGGCTAGAGGGTCTCGCGAAAACGCGAGGTAGCGATGACATGAGATCTGATCGCGCTCTGCGGTTTGCCGCCGACAACAGAGCTCGCTTTCTCGCGGAGCTGGAACACTTTTTGCGGTATCCATCGATCAGCTCGCAACCGGATCGGCGGAACGATGCGAAGCGTTGCGCCACGTGGCTTGCGAAGCATCTGAAGGCGGTCGGGATGCCTCGAGTGCGAGTTGTGCAAACTCGCGGCAACCCGATCGTTTTTGCATCGAGACACCGTGGCCGATGCTATCCCACCGTCCTGATCTATGGTCATTACGATGTCCTGCCTGGAGAGCCCATTCAGGAGTGGCGAACACCACCGTTCGAGCCAACCCTGATCGGCAACAAGCTCTTCGCCCGTGGTGCCAGCGATGACAAGGGGCAGCTCTTCATACATATCAAGGCCGTGGAAAGTTACCTCGCCACCGAGGGTTCACTTCCCGTAAACGTAAAATTCCTCTTCGAGGGAGGGGAAGAGATAGGCAGCCCTGATCTGAACCGCTTTGTCATCCGCAATCGAAAAGCTCTGCAAGCTGATGCGGCAGTCATATCGGACACTCGGATGATCGGTCCCAACCGACCGGCTATCAGCTACGCCCAGAGGGGGGGATTGCGAGCAAACCTTGAAATCATCGGATCGGATCATGACCTGCATTCCGGGAATTTCGGAGGGACTGTACTCAATCCGGCACAGGCTCTTTGCGAGATGATCGCGAAGATGCACGATGATCGGGGGCGAGTCGCCATTCCCGGCTTTTACACTGATGTTCGTGGGTGGAGCGAAGCCGAGCGCGAATTCATGGATCGCAATGGGCCGAGCGATGAGGAAATACTGAACGATGCCGGCGTTGATCTGGAATGGGGAGAGAGGGGTTTTACTGCTTACGAGAGGACAACGATCCGTCCGGCTCTGACTATCAACAGCCTCACCAGCGGCCATCAGGGCACCGGAGGAAAAAGCATCATCCCCGCGCGAGCGACGGCCAAGCTAAGCTTCCGGCTCGTGCCTAACCAGCAGCCGGCGGAGGTCGGAAGGCTTTTTCGCGATTACATCACAAAGTTGACTCCTCAACAGGTTCGCTCTTCCGTCAGGACGTTCGCACCCATTGCGCCGGCAATCCTCGATCGAAAGCACCCCGCAATCACGGCCGCAGTGACTGCTTACCAAAAGAGCTTCGGAAACAAACCCGTATTCATCCGCTCGGGGGGCTCCATTCCGGTGGCAAGAACATTTCAGGAGCAGCTTGGAATTCCTGTTGCGTTGATGGGCTTCGGATTACCTGAGGACAACATTCACGCGCCCAATGAGAATCTCGATCTATCCAACTTTGGCAAGGGGATTGAAACGAGCATTTGGTATCTGGCACTGGCGGCGAATCTACCTCAGGTGAACCCGGCAAGAGATAGCAAGCTCCACTCACATCACTTCGGACACTGAGGTCTTGCCAATTGTCTCGAGCGATTCAATCGCCGAGTCAATGTCGTTGGCAGTTTGACGTGCGTTGATCAGGAAACTAAGCTTCAGGTTTCCGTCTGCTCCTTTGCGCAGGACCGTCTGAACGCAACGACGCAGGAGCTGTCTGTAGATATAGATGGCGTGCGTCCGATCACCGAGAATCAGGTTTTGAACCGGGAACATCCCTCGATTGAGGCCCAAGCCGGCGCTCTCTGCGCCCTTTCGAAATCGAACGACGAGACGAGCGAGTCTCAGGCGTAGCTCATCTCCACGTTCCTGGTTAAGAAGGAGCGCATGTTCAGCGGCGCGAATTGAGGCAATCGAGGGAGGACTGCAATGAACGCGCGTCTGGCTCCTTTTTTTGAATTGGTTTACTGTAGTCTGACTTCA
>Ga0335072_10011205_pt1 | contig 12851 bp, 10 predicted proteins | sample Lox_Sample_21_FD_206725 | JGI IMG/M metagenome (GOLD analysis project Ga0335072, IMG submission 206725) | Soil microbial communities from Loxahatchee National Wildlife Refuge, Florida, United States - Lox_Sample_2.1 | ecosystem: Environmental > Terrestrial > Soil > Wetlands | place: USA...
GTCGCTGCGGTCGGACGTGTGCAACAGCTATTTCTGCAATGCGTTGCGGGATTTCGTGGCGACCGCGAAGGTCACGACCAGTGTGCAGGTCGTGGCCGGGGACGGCGAGGCAATGCGGATGTCGGGCGCGCTGACCCGAACGGCATAGCCAGGCCAGTCTCACGCCTGCCCCAGCCGGATCGGAACATAACCGATAATCCGGCCGCTTAACCCATTGTTAGCTCCGCCCGGCTATGGCTGCCCTGGCCGCCATGGCCGGGGCACGCAATGCTGAAATTCGACATCGGGCAGAAGACGCTGGAATACCCGGATATCGCCGACGCGACCTTCGCCGAGCTGCTGCCAAAGATCCGCCCGCACACCCGCACGCTGAACGCCGGCGTCGATGCCGCCTGGGCGCTGTATCAATCCATCGAATACATCGTGCGCAGCGGCATTCCCGGCGACATCGCGGAATGCGGCGTCTGGTCCGGCGGCTCCATCCTGCTCGCCGCCCATGCGCTGCGGCATTTCGGCGACACGTCGCGCCGCCTTTTCCTCTACGACACCTTTGCCGGCATGCCGAAGCCCGATCCGTTGGACGCACGCTGGGACGGCGTTCCCGCGCTGCCGACCTGGGAGCACTACCAGCGCAACGGCCGGGCCTGGTGCTTCGGCGGCAACCAGGACCATGTGCGGCAGGTCGTTTGTTCCTCCGGCTACCCCGAGGACCGCTTCGTGTTCGTCGCCGGCATGGTCGAGGACACGCTGCCCGCGACCCGCCCCGAATCCATCAGTCTGCTGCGCCTGGACACGGACTTCTTCCGCTCCACCTACCACGAGCTGGTGCATCTCTATCCGCTGCTGTCGCCGGGCGGCGTCCTGATCATCGACGATTACGGCGCGTTCCAGGGCGCCAAACTCGCGACCGACCTCTATATCGCGGAGAACCGGCTGCCCTTGTTCCTGATACGGATCGATAGCTCGGTGCGGCTGGCGGTCAAGCCGGCGCCGGCGGCATGAACCGCTACAGCACCAGGAATGCGACGGTTGCGACGGCCATCACCAGCGTGCCCAGCCAGCCCATCACGCGCATCGTCCGCGACAGCACGAACCGCCCCATGATCTTCGGGTTGCTGGCGATCAGCATCATTGTCGCCATCAGCGGGGCAGCGAGCACGCCGTTCAGTACCGCGCTCCAATACAGTGCTTTGAACGGATCGATGCTGGTGAAGTTCAGCCCCACGCCGGCCAACGTCGCGACGGCTATCGTGGCGTAGAAGGCACGGGCATCACGCAGCTTGCGGTCGAGGCCTTCCACCCAATCGAACGCCTCGGACACCGCATAAGCGGCCGAACCGGCGAGCACGGGCACCGCCAGCATCCCGGTACCGATGATGCCCGCCGCGAACACGACGAATGTCAGCGGGCCGGCGATCGGACGCAAAGCCTGGGCAGCCTGCGCCGAGGTCTGGATGTTGGTAATGCCCTGCGCGTGCAGAGTTGCCGCGACCGCGAAGATGATGAACAGGGAAATCAGATTGGAAAGGCCCATGCCCACCCAGGTGTCGGTGCGGATGCGGTGCAGTTCGGGCCCGGCCTCGGCGGGGGCGACGTAAAGCGGCTTCACGGTGCGCCGCAATTGCTCCTCCACTTCCTCCGCCGCCTGCCAAAAGAACAGGTAGGGACTGATCGTGGTGCCCAGCACGGCGACGAGTGCTTCCACCTCCTCGGCGTTCAACGAGAGCTTGGGCAACAGCGTATCATGCAACGCCTGGTACCAGGGCACGTGCACCGCGAATACCACGGCGACATAGGCAAACAGCGACACCGTCAGCCATTTGAGGACTTCGGCGTAGCGGCGGTAGCTCAGGAACACTTCCAGCACCACGCACAGCACGCCGAAGCCGACGGTAAACGCAGCGACCGGACCTCCGGTCAGCAGCACGACCGCCTGGCCCATGGCACCTACGTCGGCCCCCAGATTGGCAATGTTGGCCACGAGCAACGTGACGACGACGCAGCGCAGCAGCCAGCGCGGATAATGCCGGCGCAGATTTCGCGCGATGCCGGCGCCGGTGACGCTGCCGATCTCGGCGCTGACCTGTTGGATCACCGCCATCAGCGGATAGCTGAACAGCATGACCCAGCCGAGGCTGTAGCCGAACTGGGCGCCGACCTGGCTATACGTGGCGATGCCGCTGGGATCGTCGTCGGCCGCGCCGGTGATCAGGCCGGGGCCGAGCACCCCCAGCAGATTGCGCGGCGGCACATAGGCCGCGTCGGCCGCAACCGGCACGACGAGAGCGAGCGATTCTGCCGCGCCGGCAACGGGCGACGCGGCTGACGGCGAGGGATCCGCGGAGCTTGACATTGCAATTTCGATTTAATCGCGATCACGACAGCACCGCCGCAATATAGGCCCCGACTGCGGCGGCGCTATCATCATCCTATTACGGTTTGGACTTGCGCGCGGGAAATCGCCCGGCCCCGATCGGCTGCGCGGCGGCCGGGGCCACGCGCGCCACTACTCCCATGCGCGCCACTACTCCGCCGCCAGGACCTCGTCGCGAGCCGGGTCGGACAGTCGCGCCAGCAGCATCGCCCGGCGTTGCCCGGCCTTGGCGCGGTTTGCGTCCTTCACCGGGCCGAAGCCGCGGATCATGTCCGGCAGTTCGGCCAATGCGGTCGCGGTGCCGAGGGTGTCCGGACGCAGCGCCGCGGCCGCGGTGTGCAGATCGGCGATGTAGCTCTCACGCAAGGCCTGCTCGTGCCGGCGCTCGGCGAGCCAGCCGAACGGATCGAGCCGCGAGCCGCGCAGCACCTTGCCGTGCCGAAGGATGCGGAACAGCGGCAGAGCGAGCCAGCCGGACACGGCGAACTTGCGCGGCCGGCCGGTGGCGGGATCGGTACGGGCCAGCAACGGCGGCGCCAGGTGGAACACCGGCTGCGTGCCATAGGCCGCGGCTGCGTGCAGCCGTGCGACCTCGTATTCGTCCTTGTAGGCCATGACGCGGAACAGACCCTCGGCCGCGGCGCGGGAGAAGCGGCCGGGGCGGCCCAGCGCGGCGGCCTCGCGTGCCATCACCTCCTGCATGACAGCGCGGTAGCGGCCCGCGTAACGTTGCGACTGATATTGCGTCAGGAACGCCGCCCGTGCGGCAACCAGTTCGTCCAGCGTGCGCGGTTGCGTTTCGGGTTGGGTGACCGAGCCGTGGACGATCTCGTCGGCCAGTTCCGGGTGCTCGGCAAGGATACGCCCCCACAGGAACGCTCGCTTGTTCGTTTCGATCTCCGTGCCGTTCAGTTCGATCGCGCGCTGCAGGGACGCCTGCGCCACGGGGACGAATCCGCGCTGCCATGCCAGGCCGAGCAGCAGCGTGTTCATCGCCTGCGCGTTGCCGAACAGGGTTTCGGCGATGCGCACGCCATGCAGCCAGACCGACCTGGCGGCGTCAGTACTGCGTTCGATGGTGCGGCGGTGCAGCGCGGCGTCGATCCTGAGGTGCGGATCCTGCTTGAATGCCGCGGTGGCGGCGAGATCGAGATTGCCGATCACCGCAGCGGACCTGGCGTTCCGCTCCAGCACGCCGGGCGCGCAGCCGACGGCGAGGTCGGCGGCGATCATCAGGTCCGCGGTGCCAGGCGGGATGCGCACCACATCCAGCTCCGCTGCGGTGTCGGCGATCTGCACATGCGCGACGACCGCGCCGTTCTTCTGCGCCAGGCCGGTGAAATCCAGCGTCCTTACCGCGCGCCCTTCCAGATGCGCGGCCATCGCCACGATCGCACCTGAAGTGACGATGCCGCCGCCGCCGATACCGGCAAACAGGCCGCGCCAGGGCGACGCGTCAGGCAGCCGCGGCTGGCGCAAAGCATGCGCGAAGGCGGCTTCGCGTTGTTGCCATTGCGGATCGGCGGCCGGCGCGGCGGGCCGGCCGGCGAGCGTGACGAAGCTGGGGCAGAAGCCCTTGAGGCAGGACAGGTCGACGTTGCAGCTTGTCGGGTTGATGCGGCGCTTGCGGCCGAGTTCGGTTTCCACCGGCTCGATGGCGATGCAGCCGGATTGCGCGGAGCAATCGCCGCAGTTCTCGCATACGGATTCGTTGATGACGACATGGCGCGCCGCCTGCGGCATCAGGCCACGCTTGCGGCGGCGGCGCTTCTCCGTGGCACACACCTGGTCGTAGATCAGCACCGAGACGCCCGGGTAATCACGCAATTCGCGCTGCACGGCATCGAGTTGCTCGCGCGGATGGCGCGTGGTGCCGGGCGGAAGGACTTTGGTGCGTGGCAGGCGCGCCGCGTCGTCCGCGACGATGGCAATGCGCTGCACGCCCTCGGCGGCGAGCTGGGCGGCGATACGCGGAACGGTGGGCGCGCCTTCCGCCGGCTGGCCGCCGGTCATTGCGACAGCGTCATTGAACAGCAGCTTGAAAGTGATGTGGGCGCGCGCGGCAAGCGCCTGGCGGATCGCAAGACTGCCGGAGTGCTGATAGGTGCCGTCGCCCAGATTGGCGAACGTATGCGCCGTGTCGGTGAAGGGCGCCATGCCGACGAAGGGAATGCCCTCGCCACCCATCTGCACATAGGTGCGGGTCTGGTCGCCTGCGTCCAGTGCCATGATGTGGCAACCGATGCCGCCGGTCGCGAAACTGCCTGCCGGCACTTTCGTTGACGTGGCGTGCGGACAGCCGGCGCAGAAGGCGGGCGCACGGTGCAGCAATCCGGCGGGGCGTTCGGTGTGCGGCGCCGCAGCGATAGGCGACGCATCGAAGCAATCGCGCGCGCGCGCCACGACGGAAACGCCGGCGGCCTGCAATACCGTCAGCAGTGCCGACGCCACGGTTTCCGGCGACAGCTCCATCAGCGGGGACAGCAGCGGCGCGCCGCGCGCATCGGTCTTGCCGACGATCTCCGGACGTTCGCTTGCCGGCAGGTGATACAGCGCGTCGCGCATCTGTGCTTCGACGAACGGGCGCTTTTCCTCGATGACGAAGATCGCGCGCTTGCCGCGGGCGAAGTCACGCAGACCCTCGGTCTCCAACGGCCAGGTCAGCGCCACCTTGTAGATCGCAATATGCGAATGGTGCTGCAGCCCCAGCGCGCGCAGGGCATGCATGGTGTCCTCGTGCGCCTTGCCGACGGTGACCAGGCCGACCGGCGCATCGTGGGTGGCGGAGATCAGCCGGTCCACGCGGTTTGCGCGCGCCCAGGCCAGCAGGGCAGGCAGGCGCTCGTCGATCACGCGGCGCTCGAGTTCGGTGCGATCGGCCGGGAAGCGCAGGCGTGGGTCGAAATTCAGCCCATGCGGCGGCAGAGCATGATCCGGCTGGATGAACCCGCGCCGCGAGTCCACCGTGACGGTCGCCGCTTGCTCCACGGTTTCCGCGGTGGTCTTGAGCGCGATCCATAAGCCGGAATAACGCGACATCGCATAGCCGGCGAGGCCGAGGTCGATGATGTCCTGCACCGATGAAGGATTCAGGACAGGAATGAGAACGTTCTGGAACAGAAATTCGGTCTGATGGGGATAGGTGGAGGAATGGGCGCCGTGGTCGTCGCCCGGAATCGCGAGCACGCCGCCATGGCTGTGCGTGCCGGCCATGTTGGCGCAGTGCAGCGCATCGCCGGAACGATCGACGCCCGGCCCCTTGGCGTACCACATTCCGAACGCGCCATCGACGCTGGCGCCGGGGAATGCGTCGAGCTGCTGGGTACCCATCAGCATCGTGGCGGCAAGGTCTTCGTTGATGCCGGGCTGGAAGCGGATATCGTGCGCGGAAAGCAATTTCGCGCGGCGCCACAGTTCCTGGTCGAGCCCGCCAAGTGGCGATCCGCGATAGCCGGAGACGAGAGCGCCGGTGTGCAGACCCGCGGCGCGGTCCAGCCGCGCTTGCTCCAACAGCAAGCGTACCAAGGACTGGATGCCGGTCAGTAATACCGGATGGTCGAGATCGACAAAGCGTGATTCAAGCGTCGTGGCCGTGCGGCCGAGACCGATGTCCATCCTGGATCCTCTCCTGGTGTTCCGGCTGTCCGTGCCGTTCCACCCCAGGCGCGGGATTGTAGGTATGGTGCCGTGGGAAAGGCTGCCATAGTTGGGCCGGCGCGTACGCCGGATTGGCAGGATTCGCCAAAATGCTGCGGCGCAGCGCCACGAAGGAGTGAGGCATGGAGCTGGACCGGCTCGACATCGCGATCCTGGAGCACCTGCAAACTCACGGCCGGGCGACGAGCATCGAACTGGGCGAGGCGGTGGCGCTGTCGTCCTCGCCGAGCCACCGGCGGCAGAAACTGCTGGAGGAAGCCGGCGTCATCCAGCGCTATGTCGCTTTGCTCGACCAGGAGAAGGTGGGACTGCCGGTCAATGCTTTCGTCAGCGTGAAGCTGGCGACACATAGCGACGACGCGCTGGCAGCGTTCGAACGTGCGATCGGCGCATGTGCGGAAGTGATGGAAATGTACGAGATGACGGGCGCGCGCGATTACCTGATGCGCGTCGTGGCGGCCGACCTGGCGTCGTTCGAAGCGTTCCTGCGCGGCGTGGTGATGCGGATTCCGGGCGTGCAGTCGGTGGAATCGGCGATGGCGTTGAAGCGGGTCGTGTATCGCACGAATCTGCCGTTGCGGCGCGGGAAATGACACAACCCCGCCCGCGCGGCGGGAGCGCTGGGGACGCCGGAGGCATTGTCGGCGCGGGCGATCGGGCCGGCATGCAGCGAAGACGGACCGGCTCGATGATGCTTTACCGATCCGATTACCCGCGCGCCCGGTGCCGTGGTCGGTGCGTCTCGCGACCCCGCCGCGTTGACCCGCTTCGCCGTTCACCCCCATAGCGCGGGGAAGGTTCACAAGGAGCTCCCCATGCCGGATCCCCTGCTGATCGAGCAACACGATGGCTGGCGCAAGCTGACACTGAACCGGCCGGACAAACTGAACGCCGTCAACGAAGACCTGCTGCACGCCATGCTGTCGGCGCTGAACGATGCCGAGGCGGACACGTCGTGCCGCGCGCTGCTGCTGACCGGCGCCGGCCGCGGGTTCTGCGCGGGGCAAGAGCTCGGGCCGGCGGTGATGCCGAGCGAGGCAGGGCCGCCCGATCTTGGCGCCCTTGCCGAACTGCACCATGCCGTGGTGCGCAAACTGCGCGCGGTACCGATGCCGGTGGTGTGCGCGGTGAACGGCGTCGCGGCGGGGGCCGGCGCGAGTTACGTTCTCGCCTGCGACATCGCGCTTGCGGCGCGCAGCGCGAAATTCGCCATGGCCTTCGTAAGGATCGGCCTGGTACCGGATTCCGGCGCCAGTCATCTGCTGACGCATCGCATCGGCGAGGCGCGTGCCCGCGCGCTGGCGATGCTCGGCGAGGCCGTGGATGCGGCGCGTGCCGAGGCCTGGGGCATGATCTGGAAGGCGGTGGACGATGCGGCGCTGCAGGCGGAAGCCGGCACGCTGACCGCGGCGCTCGCCCAGGCGCCAACCGGAGCTCTCGCCAGTATGAAACGATTGTTCGATGTGGCGGGGCGCAATGACCTTGATACGCAACTGGATCTGGAACGCGATGCACAGGCGGCGGCGGGACGCAGCGCGGACTATGCCGAGGGCGTGCGGGCGTTTCTGGAGAAGCGGGCGCCGGTATTCGGCGGCCGGGGATGATCCCGGTATCATTCCGCCGGCGGATGGGCGCGGAGCGTGCGTTTGGGGAGGCGAGCCGGCGTTGCTCCGCCCGTTGGTTGAACTCAACAGTTAGTTAATTCGATCATGAGCGAACCGGTTAGTTCATCCGCCCGGAAAATGTGGCAGGACGATCATGCCAGCCGCGGCCTGGGAATGCGGCTGGAGCACGCGGCGCACGGACATGCGCGCCTCGCGATGACCATCGCCCCGTCCATGGCGAATGGCCACGGCATCTGCCATGGCGGGTTCATCTTCTCGCTGGCGGACTCGGCCATGGCCTTTGCGGCCAACCATCATGCCGGCCTCGACGTTGCGCAACACGCCGCGATCAGCTTCATCCGCCCCGGGCATGTCGGTGAGACCCTGGTGGCGGAGGCGGTCGAGCGCATGCGCGCCGGACGATCCGGCATCTATGACGTGCGCGTCACCACTTCGGACGGCACGCTGGTGGCAGAATTCCGCGGCCATACGCGCACCCTGCGCAACCATGAGGGAAAGGAACCATAGGCATGGCGGGATTCGACCCGATCGAAACCGCATCGCGCGATGAAATCGCCGCGCTGCAGCGAGAGCGTATCGGCTGGACGCTGCGTCATGCCTACGCCAATGTGCCGCACTATCGCAACGCCTTCGATGCCGCGGGCGTGCATCCCGACGATTTCCGGCGGCCCGAAGACCTGGCGAAATTTCCTTTCACCGCCAAGCAGGATCTGCGCGCCAATTATCCGTTCGGCATGTTCGCTGTGCCTCGCGAGCAGATCGTGCGCATTCATGCCTCATCGGGAACGACGGGAAAGCCGACGGTGGTCGGCTATACGCGCGAGGATCTGGATATCTGGGCGCAGGTGGTGGCGCGGTCGATTTATGCCGCCGGCGGACGACCAGGAATGATCCTGCACAATGCCTACGGCTACGGTCTGTTCACCGGCGGCCTGGGCGTGCATGACGGCGCGCAGCGCCTGGGGTGTTCGGTAGTACCGGTGTCGGGCGGCATGACCGAGCGGCAGGTGCAGTTGATCAACGACTTTCGTCCCGACATCATCACCGTAACTCCCAGCTACATGCTGGCGATTCTCGACGAATTCCGCCGCCAGGGGCTGGATCCGCAGGCGTGCTCATTGCGCATCGGCATCTTCGGTGCCGAGCCCTGGACCAACGCGATGCGGCGTGAAATCGAGACCGGGTTCGCGCTGGATGCCGTGGACATCTATGGGCTTTCCGAAGTGATGGGGCCCGGCGTCGCCAGCGAATGCGTCGAGACCAAAGACGGGCTGCATATCTGGGAAGACCATTTCTATCCCGAGATCATCGATCCGGAGACCGGCGCCGTGCAGCCCGGGGGCCGGGCTGGCGAACTGGTGTTCACCTCGCTTAGCAAGATCGGCATGCCGGTGGTTCGATATCGTACGCGCGACCTCACGCGATTGCTCCCCGGCACGGCACGGACCATGCGCCGGATGGAGAAGGTCACCGGCCGGTCGGACGACATGCTGGTGATTCGCGGGGTGAACATGTTCCCCTCACAGATCGAAGAGCAATTGCTGAAGAGCGGCGTGCTGACCGCGCATTATCAGATCGAGGTGACGCGGGAGGGCCGGATGGACGAAGTCGCGGTGCATGTGGAGGCGCCACCTGACTTCTCTGATCCGGCGGCGCTGGCCGAGGAAGCGAACCGCCTGGCGGCGCGGATCAAGCACACCATCGGATTGACGACGCGCGTGGTGGTTGAAGCGCCCGGCGCGATCGAGCGGTCGCCAGGCAAGGCGAAGCGCGTGGTTGACCGGCGGCCGAAGGCATAACTCGACCGGCACCAGAAGGCATAACCTGACCGGCACCAGAAGGCATAACGTGACCGGCGTCCGAAGGCGATCGCAGCGTCAGTGCCGCGGCATCAGAATCCGACGCGGTCGCCGCCCTTCAGTTTCAGCATCGCGCGGGCCTCGGCCGGCGTGGCGATCTCCAGGCTCAGCTCCTCCAGAATACGGCGGATCTTCGCGACTTGCTCGGCATTCGATTTGGCCAACTGGCCGCGGCCGATATACAAACTGTCCTCCAGCCCGACACGGACGTTGCCGCCGAGAATCCCGGCCATCGTGGTAAACGCCATCTGGTGCCGCCCCGCCGCCAGCACCGACCAGATATAGTCGTTCCCGAACAATCGATCCGCCGTTTCCTTCATGAACATCAGGTTGCGGGGATCGGCGCCGATGCCGCCCAGAATGCCGAAAATCGTTTGCACGAACAAAGGCGGCTCGACAATCTTCTGGTCCAGGCAATAGGCCAAATTGTACAGATGGCCGGTATCGTAACATTCATATTCGAATCGCGTGCCGTGCGCCTTGCCCAGCCGCTCGACAATGCCGGCCACGTCACGGAAGGTGTTGCGGAAAATGAAATTGTCGGTGGCGTCGAGATACGGCTTCTCCCAATCGAACTTCCAGTTCTTTACCCGCCCGCCGGCGGGCGCGATGTTGAAGTTCATACTGCCCATGTTCAGGCTGCACATTTCCGGCTTGGCCAGCAGGGGAGCTTCCAAACGCTGGTCCAGCGTCATCGTCAACCCGCCGCCGGTGGTAATGTTCACAACCGCATCGACGTTCTGTTTGATCACCGGCAGAAAACGCATGTACACCTTGGGGTCGGGCGTCGGCGCGCCGGTTTCCGGATCGCGCGCGTGCAGATGGATGATCGCCGCGCCGGCCTCTGCCGCGCCGATCGCGCTGCTGGCGATTTGCTCCGGCGTGATCGGCAGATAGTCCGACATGCTGGGCGTGTGGATCGACCCGGTGATGGCGCAACTGATGACAACCTTGCTGGGCATGGCGCTTCCTCCTTCGCTTCGGCGGCGCTGCGAGTTTGCCTCCGGGCCGCTGCAACCGCCAGAGGCGGTCGTTGCGTGTGGTCGTTGCGTCACAGGGTGAAGCGCTTGCCTACCGCCGACGGCACCACGACCTTCTCGCCATAGGCGCGTTCCAGCGCGTTCAGTGCGCGCCAGCCGGTGCAGTGCGCCGGAATGATCAGATCGAGGCCGAAATTCCCGAGATCGCGCACGGTGTCCGGAATAATCGCCTCGGTGATGCCGGAGAGATGAAACCCGCCCATCACCGCATGCAGGTTCACCCCCGGGAACAGTACCCGTGCATGATGCAGCACGTTGACGATCCCGGCGTGCGAGCATGCACTGAACAACACCAGCCCCTTGTTCCGCACATGCACGACAAGAAAACGTTCGTCGATCAGCAGCGGGTCCGGTTGCCAGTCGGCGCCATCGCTCGGCCGGCACACCTGGTTGGCCACGCCGGTCTCATACGTCGTGATGCGCGGGATTTCGCCGCTGATGAAGAACGCGCCATCCAGGCAGGTCTGGGCCGCATCGGTGACGACCGGTTCAGCGCCGAGCAAGGCCCATTCCGCCGGCGCCGGGATCGGGTCCATCGGCAGGACGCCGCCATCCGGCTGGCGCTGGGCTCGCGGGCGGAACATGCCGGGGTGCAAAAACAGAGGCACGGCGCGGCCACCATTGGCTTGCACGATCATCGAGATGGCGCGCGGCAGACCGCCGGCATGGTCCCAATGGCCGTGCGACAGCATCGCCGCGCCGATGGTGCCGAAATCGATGCCAAGCCGGACGCCGTTGCGCTCCACCGCGTAATCGACCGGTCCGCCATCGAACAGAAGCGTCCGCGGGCCGGCCGCGGTGTGTGCCGTTATGATCAATGACAGGCCATGATTGGCACAGCACATCGCCGCGCCCGCCATGATTCGCATACCCTGGCGCTGCAACAGGGCAAATTCACGGGTGACGAATGGCGGCGTGGACGACAGGGTGTCGGTGACATTATCCACCAGCACCTGGATATCCAGGCGCTCGACCGGCTGCAAATCGTGCATCGCTGCCTCCGTGGCGGGCCGTGGTTACACCGCGGCGATCAGACCGTCGATCGTCACGCCCTTGCCGACGCCGATACGCTATATAACACCGCCGGCGCCTGCCGCGCATACCGGCACAATGTTCCCAGCGGCGCCTCACCGACGCGCCGCCGTCCAGCGCGCTTGCGCGGATCCCACCAATCCCTGCGGCAGGAAGATGATGAACGCCACGAGCAGTGCGCCGTAGACCAGATTGTCCCACCCCAGAGCGCCGGTGCCGAACCAGATACGCAGCGCCTCGGTCAGGGTTATGGTAATGATCGCGCCCACTGTCGGGCCCAGCAGTACGTAGATTCCGCCCACCACGACCGCGAACACCATCTGCAGCGACACGGCAACGCCGCTGACCGTATCGGGAGAGATGAACATCTGGTACTGGCAGTAGATTGCTCCGGCGAACGCGGTCATTGCCGCGCTCAGCACGGTGACCTTCAGCTTCTCCACCGTCACGTGCACGCCGGCGGCCCCGGCCGCATCTTCGTCCTCGGCGATCGCCTCCAGCGCGTAGCGCAGCATGCTGCGATCGACCCGCCAGCGGATCAGCAACCCGATCGCCCAGATCGCCAGCGCGATCAGATACCAGGTCTGCTTGCCGGTGAACTGAAACGCATAGATCGAGTTGCCGCCATTGAACCGCGTCGGCGTGAAGCCCAGCGAGCCGCCGGTGGTGTCGCGGGTGGCCGTCACCACCTGTAGCACGATCGCGCTCAGCGCCAGGGTCACCAGTGCGAAGTAGTGCCCGGTGATGCGAAAGCGCGAGCAGGGATAGGCGATTGCCAGGGCGACGGCCACCGAGGCCAGCATGGCCAGCGGGATTCCCAGCCATGGCGTCAGGTGCTGATAGTTCCACAGCAGCGCCGTCACATAGGCGCCGATGCCGAAGAAGCCGCCATGCCCGAGCGAGACCAGGCCGAAGCGGCCCATGACCGACCAGGACGTGTAGACGAATGCCCAGATCAGGATGATCACCATGATGTGCAGCGGGTACGGTTCCTGATAGACGAACGGCAACACCACCAGCGCGATGCCGGCGATCGTCCAGGGCAGCCACGTGCGGACCTGCGCGGTCATGCCCGGCGTGCCAGCAGGCCGCGCGGGCGCGCGAACATCATCACCACGAAGAACACGAACGCGAACACGTAGCCCCATTCGAGGTCCATGTACAGGCCGCTGACTTCAATGATTTCGGCGAACACGAACGAGGCGACGAAGCCTCCGATCATGTTGCCGAGGCCGCCCAGCACGCAAATCATGAAGGTGATGGG
>Ga0335072_10011206_pt1 | contig 12850 bp, 13 predicted proteins | sample Lox_Sample_21_FD_206725 | JGI IMG/M metagenome (GOLD analysis project Ga0335072, IMG submission 206725) | Soil microbial communities from Loxahatchee National Wildlife Refuge, Florida, United States - Lox_Sample_2.1 | ecosystem: Environmental > Terrestrial > Soil > Wetlands | place: USA...
GACGAAGTATCGAATGGAGGACTGCTCGCGTTTTCGACCCAGGGGCTGATGTCACCGCTGCCAGGAGAGCTTCGGCGGCAATATGCCAGCTGTGACTACGATGTACGCCACAATCTTTCAGCATACGGTATTTACCAGATTCCATTTCACCCCGGTCATCGGCTCCTCCGGCAGATCCTCGGCGGCTGGTCCGTCTCGGCAACGGGCATCCTGCACTCAGGGCTGCCGTTCAGTATCCTGAGCCAGCCCTACATCGCCAACGGCAACGGCGTGTTCCAGGCGAACGGAGCCAGCACCGATCAGTTCAACGCGCCCGCTTATGCGAACCGGGTTCCGGGCGTACCGGTCTACCGAAAGAGCCCTGTTCAGGGCGTGACGGTGGCGGGGACGAAGCAATGGCTCAATCCGGATGCGTTCGTCTCTGTGGTTGATCCAGCTACCGGCGCGTGTGTCGGCGGAGACTCCCCAGTCAATTGCCAAATCGGTAACTCCGGACGCAATTCGGTGCGCGGTCCGCACTACACCGACTCGGACGTTTATGTCACGAGGACTTTCCCTCTCAAAGAGGGTATCGGTTTCCGTTTCGATGTCCAGATGTTCAACGCCTTTAACCATCCTAACTTCGCCCTGCCGAGCGAAGTCGAAGCCGGCGTGCCCGGGGGATCGACCCCGGCCAGATTCGGGACTCTCGAAAGCACAATCTCTCCACCAACCGGACTCCTGGGTGTTGGGCTGGGAGGCGACAGCTCTCCACGCATGATCGCTTTTCAGGGCAGGATTCAATTTTAGTGGATCGCACTCAGCAGCGTGCCGAAGGATGCCGGTTTTGCGGCCAGGGGCCTTTCCAGCTATAGTCTTAACACACATGCATTTCGTGACGGCAAAGCGTGGGACACGGCTTTCCTGGGTATCCATCCTGGGAATTCTCTGTATCGCTCTTGTGCTGACCACGGGCATTCTATCGGTCACCCACGCACACGCCAACGGGCAGATCGATCACGACTGCGCGCTGTGCTTCACGGCGCACCAGGCAATTCAGGTTGCCGCGATCGTCACTGCCTTCGTGACCGCGCATTCCATTGCGCGGCTCACCCATGAACGGTTCGATCCCCTTCCCCGCCAGCGCTTCGTTCTGAAACTGGTCAATCGACCTCCGCCTGTCCCGGCTGCTTTCGCCTAAATCCGCAGTTCACCCCAGGGGCATTCCACATCCATCGGAGGTCGTCTATGCGCACGTGTCTGCATCGCGCCGCATTCTTTCTTTTCCTTATTCTTTTTTCATCCGCTCTCTGCGCTCCGCGCGCCGGGGCACAGTCCATCGGCAACGCCGGAAGCATCACGGGTACGGTGACGGATCCTTCCGGAGCGGTTGTGCCGGGAGCCGTCGTGACGATTCAGAACCCGGTCAGCCAATACCTGCGAAACGTGACCACCGACTCCGCGGGACGCTTTCAGTTCACAAACGTGCCGTTCAATCCCTACCACATGACGGTGACGAAGACGGGCTTTGCGGGATTCGTGCGGGATGTCGAAGTTCGCTCAGGCGTGCCGGTCACGCTGGCGGTGAAACTGGTGGTCGGCACGGCGTCGGAGACCGTTCAGGTAACAGGCGAGGATCTGATTGAAAACGACCCCACCTTCCATACCGACGTGGACCGCGACCTGTTTCAGACGATTCCGCTGGAGAGCCAGTCGTCGTCGCTGAGCTCGCTGGTGACCCTGACGAGCCCGGGCGTGGCCGCCGACTCCAATGGCCTTTTCCACGGCCTGGGCGACCACGCATCCAACTCCTTCTCGATCGACGGGCAATCGATTACCGACCAGCAGAGCAAAGTCTTCTCCAACCAGCTCCCCACCAATGCCGTACAATCCCTTGAAGTTATCTCCGGCGCGCCTCCGGCCGAGTATGGCGACAAAACCAGTCTCATCATCGTTGCCACTACGCGCTCCGGACAAGGGATTACCACTCCGACCGGCGATATCTATGCCTCCTATGGCTCATTTGGATCGGCGAACGGCGGTTTCGACCTGTCCTATGGCAGTAAGGGCTGGGGAAACTTCATTGAGGGCGACGGATTGAACACGGGACGCTTCCTCGATCCGCCGGAGTTTGCCGTCTTTCACGACAAGGGAAATGAGGAGAATTTCTTCGATCGAATCGACCGCACCTTCACCTCGACCGATTCGATCCATGTGGACCTGAACTACAGCCGCTCCTGGTTCCAGACGCCAAATTCCTTCGACAACCTCAACGTTCAAAATGTTGTCAGCGGAGGCACGAGCGCGAATCCCACCTTCGCAAACGTTGGCAACGCCGACCAGCGCTCCAAAATCAACACCTTTAACGTTTCACCCACGTACACGCGCATGACCAGCCCCAACTCTGTGCTTAACTTCGGCGCCTGGGTCAGAAAAGACTTCTATAACTACTATCCGAGCGGCAACCCGCTGGCCGATGAAGGCGCGCCCAACGAGCAGACCTCTTCGATCTCCCAGAACCGCACGCTCATGAACGTCGCAGGGCACGCCGACTGGTCGTATGTGAAGGGCGTCAACAATGTCAAAATCGGCGTTCAATACGGTCAAACGTTCCTTCGGGAACACGACAGCCTGGGGATCGTCAATCCGACGTATAACTCGCCCTGCGTGGATGTGAACGGCGATCCCCTGCCGGGCTATTCGGATCCCTCGCAATGCAACGGGGTGACCTCTTTCTCCAATGACCCATCGGTTGGCGGAAACTACAAGTCGGTTCTGGAGCCCTATGACCTTACACGTGGCGGAGCGGAGTATGCATGGTTCGGCCACACCGATGTGAAAGAACTTTCGACCTACATTGAAGACGTAATCAAGGTCGGCAACTGGAGCCTGAACCTTGGTCTTCGCGGCGACGTATATAACGGCCTGGCGGACAAGAGCGAAGTGGAGCCCCGGCCGGGCATCGCTTACCGCGTGAAACGAACCAACACCGTGCTCGCAGTTTCCTACGCTCGCACGATGGAGACGCCGTTCAACGAGAACCTGGTGCTCTCGAGCGAGGGATGTAGTGACGCGGTGCTCAACCCGCTGCTGGCCTGCAATCCTGGACTTCTCGGAATTCTGAGGCCGGGCTGGCGCAACGATTTCCATGCCAGCTTCGAACAGGCCTTCGGCAAGAAGCTGGTGGTCGGTGGTGAGTACATGTGGAAGTACACGCATGGCGCACACGACTTCAGCGTGCTGGGAAATACTCCCATCACCTTCCCAGTCGACTGGCATAATTCCAAGATCCCTGGGTTCGCCATTCACGCGGAGGTACCGGAGATGCATGGATTCAGCGCTTACACCGTGATGTCGTCGGTGGCGGCGCGGTTCTACCCGCCCCAAATCGGTGGAGCCGGCACTAACACGGGCGTCTCTCAGGGAACCCAATATCCCTTTCGCATCGACCACGATGAGAAGTTCAACCAGACCACGCACCTGCAATATCAGTTGCCCGGCAAGTTCAGCCCCTGGTATAGCTTTAACTGGAGGTTCGATTCGGGCCTCGTGGCCGGCGCGGTTCCTTGCTACAACGCCACCAGCGACCCGAACAGCCCTTGCGGAACTTTCACTACACCTGCCGGCCAGCCGGGAGTCGACCTGAGCGGCCTCACCTATGACGAGCAGTTTGAAATGGGTTTGAGCTGCGACGGAGTGAAGGCCACGCCCTACTCTGGCTTCTCCTCCTGCGACAACGCGGGATACAAGTCGAACCTGGTGCAGATTCCTGCGCCTAACACCGAGAACGACGACCACAATCCGCCACGGGTTGCGCCGCGAAACCTGTTCGACATGGCTCTCGGCGAGGACAACCTCTTCCACGGCGACAAGTACAAGTGGGGCGCGCAGCTTACTGCCATCAACGTCACCGACAAGTACGCGCTCTACAACTACCTCTCCACCTTCAGCGGCACGCACTATGTCACTCCGCGCGCCATCACGGGCCGAATCACCCTCTCGTTCTGAACGCCAGATGGGGAACGGGCACGGACGTCTGTTCCCCATCGGATTCGGGAGGTCTTTATGGTCTCATTAGATCCGCAGCAGCGCGGAAGCAAGAGGCGCCTGGCACAGATTCGGTGGAAGCGGTGGGAGATCGTTCATGCTTTCATCCTCGCCGCCCTGATGGGAGCCTTTTGTCTCTGGGTCGGTATTTGGATCGCGACGCATCATTTTGAATGAGCGGCCGATGTCAAGTTACTATGGCCGCGGCGTCAGGCAGCGGGTGCTCCGAGGGGGTAGCAAGAAACACGTGGCTCGTATTCATTGGAGCCGGCGCGATCTTGTGCACGCCGCATTCTGGTCGCTGATCGTGATTGGCGCGGTTCTCTGGGTCGCCGTGTGGGTTTCGGGTCACACCTTCTGAAAGCGGATCTAAGTCACTTTCGGTGCAAATACGCAATCAGCTCCGCGATTTGCGCGTCACTCAAACGTCCGTTGAAGGCCGGCATCGTGCGTTTTCCGTAGACGATCACCTGGCGTACAGCCGCATCCGTTGCCGGCGTCACGCCGTCGGGGAGATTTTGATGGGAGAAGAGATCATGCAGCTTCGGCGGGACCTTCTTGAGGCCAAGGTCATTTTCCTCGTGACACTCGAAGCAGTGGATCTCGTAAAGGGCTTTCCCAGCCTGTTCAGTCTCGGTGAGCGGCTTTGAGCAACTGGTGGCCCAGAACAGCAGCGTGGTTCCAGCAAACAGGCCCAGACTCAATCCCAGAACCGACCGCCCGATGAAGTCACGCCGCCGTGTTCTCAGGCTCATTTGCCAGCCTGCAGTGCCAGAGCCGCGACTGCATTGGCTACCTCGCTCGGGTTCCATCCGCTGCCGCCCCACTGCTGCGCTACCTTGTTCTCTTTGTCGAGAAGGGTGGTTTGCATGGTGTGCGTAATCTGGTTGTCCTCTTCGGTGTACTGCAGCCCGAAGGCCTGAGCGAGCTTCTTCAGATCGCCGGACGTCGTATCCGCAAACTCCCAATGGGCGAAGGCGGCCGCGTTGTCATCCAGATAGGCCATTCCGTACTGGCGCAGCACCGGTGGCTTATCGTAGTTCGGATCGAGGCTCACGCTGATGAGGTGACTGGCGGCATATGCTGCCGGCATCTTCGCCAAAAGATCGTTTACTTTTGCAAAGTGACTCGTGATCAACGGACAGGCCGTCGGCATTGGGCAGCGTGTGTAGATGAAGGTGATCAGAACAGCCTTGCCGCGATAGTCCCGTAGGTGGATCGGCTTGCCGTCCTGATTGACCAGAGGCACATCGGGCACTGTTTCTCCGACCATCAACTGATGCGGCGGAAGCATCGTTGGCGGCAACCTCCGTCCCTTCTCGCTGGTGACGACGACCTGATCGAGCAGGTAATTGTCCGAATCGGATGGCACGAGAACATCTGCCGTTATTTCATCGCCCGGCTTCAGCTTCTGCACGTCGACTGGATTCTTCACCTTGTAGACCATCGTCATCGCCGGCATGAAACCGGGGATGTCTCCATGCCGGATGGTGATCTCGCTGGTTGCAGCGCTGGTGGCCAGCACCATGCCCTCAAGGCGATAGTGCTTTATCGTGACGGCCGTCGGATGCAGTTCCACACCGGCGGGGCTCTCGCTTTCTTTGCGGCACCCGGAAGGCAGGACGAGCAGCGCCGTGCCGAAGACAAGAGCGGCGACACCGAAGCGCGCAATCGACATCATGCAGTTTCCTCAATCATGAAAGATTGCCACCGTGCGTTGGCCTACCTGCGCTCATTGGGCGGCGAACTCTTCTGGCGAGGCATCGAAGATTTGCTTGTGTTCGCGCACGCAGAAGTAGTACGTCTTTCCCTTGTAGATCGACGACAGAGAACGATCCACTTCCATACCGCAGACGGGGCAGACAGGATGAGTCGCACTCTGCCTGATAGGGCGGGCATACTCGGCATTGGAAGAAGGATTCAGCCAGCCCTGGCCCTGATACTCAAGCAGGTCGGCAGTCTGGCTTGCTATGTCCCGGCCGAAGTAGCGATCGACCACCCGCAGGGCTAGGTCAATGCCAGAAGTGAGGCCGCCGGCGGTCGCCAGATTACCCGTTTCGACGAACCGAGCCCCGCGCTCGACATGAATGTCCGGATACTGCATCGCGAGGTCGACGTAAGCGCCGTGATGTGTAGTGGCAGGCTTGCCATTCAGCAAGCCTGTGCTCGCAAGCACGAAGGCGCCGGTGCAAACGGACATGGTGACATCGGTGTTCCTGGTGGCATTGCGAATCCAGGCTTTGGTCGCCTCGCTGGCAGGGCTTTGTGCGGGGATGACGATCACCCTGGGTGGAGGAGCATCGGCAATGGTGTAGGTCGGTGTGATCTTCAATCCACCGCTCGCAAGAATGGGAGTCGCGGTTTCCGCCACGGTGTAGAGACTGAAGGCATCAAACTTTCGGCCGGGAATGCTGGCACGCTCGAAGACTTCCCAGGGGCCACAAAAGTCAATAACAACCGCGCCTTCAGAGATAAGGAAAGCGACCGGAATGGACGCGTTGGCCGGAGGGGTTAGCGGGTTGGGCGTCGCGCTTCCCGTAGCTGCGTCGAATGTCCCAGCAGTCGCGCCAGGGAAAGCTAACGAGCCGATTCCGGACAAGCCGATGGCTGCGGAACGTTGAATGAGTTCTCTGCGATTCATTGAGCTAACCTCTGCAATCTTGTTGCGACGAGCCCTGATCGAAAAGGAATCTATGTGTTTTGCGCTTTTCTGGCAGTGGCATATCGGCCACTCACAAAATCCCAGTTCACGACGTGAAAGAATGCGGAGACGTATTCTGGCCGTCGGTTCTGATACTTCAGGTAGTAAGCGTGCTCCCACACATCCAACCCGAGGATGGGTGTACGGCCACTTGTGATGGGGCTGTCCTGATTGGGGGTCGTTTCAATTTGCAACTTGCCGTCGCCGCCCAGTGTGAGCCAGGCCCAGCCGCTGCCAAAGACACCGGCCGCTGCCTTCGAGAACTTTTCCTCAAACCGGCCGAAGCTTCCGAACTGTGCGTCGATGTCCTTCGCAAGCTCTGCCTTCGGGGTGTCACCGCCGCTGCGTGATAAAGTCGGCCACCAGAAGGAGTGATTGGCATCGCCTCCCCCCTGATTACGGATCGCCGCGCGGATCGATTCGGGCACGGTATCGAGGTGTGCCAGCAGTTCCTCGACGCTCTTGCCCGCCACTTCGGGATGGCCAGCCACGGCCGCATTCAGGTGTTCCACGTAGCTGGCGTGATGCCTGTCATGATGCAGGTGCATGGTCTCGGCATCGATCCAGGGCTCAAGGGCGTCGTAGGCATAGGGCAGGGGCGGCAGCGTATAGGGCCCGCCTGCCGCTGGTACGGATACCTGAGCGAGCGTGAAACGATTGATGCTCGCGCCGGATATTGCGAGTCCGGCCCCGGAAGCAAGACCCTTCAGGATTGAACGTCGGTTCATGATCGTCCTCCTTTCCCGTGAAGACCGCGTGAGATAGCTGGAGATTTGGTGTCGGAGCGATTTCAGAGGCCCCGGCTCCATTCCTCGCGAACTCTTGCCTGCAGTGCCTGCAAGGCTGCCTCGTCCATTCCAATCGGCCTGAGAAGGATCGCGCGAGGCCGCCGTCGCACGGTTATGACCATCCCGCACGACAGAGCCAGAACCGCGAAGACAATTGCGTATGCGGGGAGGGAAAACACGAGTGTGCCGGCTGCACCGTCCGGGACCGCGAGGATGCTCTCCCCGTATTCGGTCTTGTAGTAACCGAGAACCTCGTTTTCGCTCTTGCCCGCCAGCACCATCGCGGTAACTTCGCCGCGCATCTGTCGTGCGATCTCGCTGTCATGCATGTCGATGGTCTGGGAATAGCAACAGGGAGCCATCAGCTTGCCTTCAATTCGGTGGATCTGGCCTTTTTGTGCCCCGTTGGGCACAACGGCGAGCAGCATAACAAGCCAGAAACCGGAGAACTTCATCGCTTGCCTTTCAACAACGCCGGTGGATCGCAGACTTCCTTACGGAATGGGAAAGCCACGCGCATCGAGTGCTCCTGGCGGGCTTCTGCGTGGAGCGACATCGGTGCCGTGTTCAATATAGGGCGCGGCAGAGGCTTTCTCAGCGTGGCAAATTGTCGCAAGTGGAGGTCGCGCCTCAGACGAGGCGCCCACCAGGTTCAGCGAGCAGGCGGATATTTGGAGAGCTTGCGCTGCAGCGAACGACGGTGGATGCCGAGCGCCCGGGCAGCCTGAGAAATGTTGCCTCCGCAATCGGCGATGACACGCTGCATGTGCTCCCACTCCACCCTTGCCAGGCTCGGGGCTTCCGCAGGGGGATTGGGGATCGCCTCGTGCGGTGCCTCGAGTTTTTCGTAAGCTGCCAGAATCTGGTCGGCATCGGCAGGCTTGCTGAGGTAGTAGTCCGCGCCGCGTTTCATGGCGGAAATCGTTGTGGGGATGCTGCCATAACCTGTCAGCACGATGATTCGCATGGAGGTGTTCGCAGCGCGGAGTCTTTCTACAAGGCTCAGGCCGTCCATGCCCGGCATGCGGAGGTCCACCAGAACCAGGTCAGGTATCGACTCGCGCGCCATCGCAATGGCCTGGCTGCCATTCGCAGCCGCAGTCGCCTCCCAGTTTCGTCGTGCCAGCGCTCGACACAATCTCGTTCGGAACACCTCATCGTCATCGACGACCAGTACGCGACGGGTTTTCTCAGGCTGGGACACGATGGCTCTTATCCTGTTTCGAGAAATGAACCGGCAATGTAAGGGTGGCTGTAGTTCCGTTGCCGAGAGCAGACTGATAACTTAGCTCGCCGCCGAGGCGCTGGGCGAAGGTGCGGACCAGGAATGTACCCAGTCCCATGCCCTTTCCCGGTTCCTTGGTAGTAAAAAACGGTTCAGCAATCCGGCGCAGAGTCTCGCTGCTCATGCCGCAGCCGTGGTCAGAGACGGAAAACACAACCTCCAAGTCGTGGCTTTGCGCCCGAAGAACGACCTGCGCATCGTCCCTACCCGCCTCGAGCGCGTTGCCCAGCAGAGCTGCGAGCGACTGGACCGTCGCCCGCACCGGCAGGAAGAGATCTGTTGGCGCGCCGGCTGCGTCCACAGAGATATGGGAGCGTCGCGGGTCAGGAATCTCCTGCAGTGCCTGACGGAGAAGTTCGACAGTCTGGATAGCCCGCGGCGACTCGCCGACCGGCTCCGCCCCGTCCGCGCTCATGCGTTGCAGAATGTGCTCGCACCGCTCAACTTCTGAGCGGATGAGCTTCGCATCATCACGTACCGCGTCGCTGTCCCCCAGGGTGGAAGCGTAAAGCTCCAGTTCGCGAGCCACCACAGCGATGGTTCCGAGAGGAGTTCCTAACTCGTGGGCAGCGCCAGCCGCAAGCGTTACAAGTGAAGTGAGCTTCTCCTGTCGGGCAACATGTTCCTGCAGCGCCAACACCTCCTGCTCGCGCAGGCGCAGTGCATGCGACACTCTGCTGGTAAAGAAACTGATGAGAGCGGCCGCGATGACAAAGGCGATCCACATCCCGATCAGATGCGAATAGAGCCCGGGTTCGCCCGAATGCAGATGTGAGCCTCTGAGCGAGAGGTGCAGAAGGAACAAAAGACCGAAGCAAAGTGTCGCAAGAACCCCGAGGACCCAGGTCCACTCCTTCTTCAGCACGACAGCCGCGAGGGTAATCTGGACGAGGTACAAGAGGCTGAACGGATTCATGGGTCCACCAGTCAGTGCCAGTACCGCAGTCAGGCAGAGAGTATCGACCACGAAGATGAATCCAAGAATCGTCTGCGGATCGCATACCAGTCCCTGCGCAACACGACGCAGCCATAGGTTTGTCACGAGCACGAAAACAAGCGGCACGATCGTCCACAGCAGAGCGGGGTAGAAGCCGAGAAGATACGAGATACCGCACAGCGTTGCCGCTCCCCCGAGGACCATGGCATAGCGCAGCCGTACGACCCACGGCAAAGCCAGATTCGGAGCGGCGTCATTTTCCCGGTTTTGCAGTTCAGGCATCGCAGTGGGCATTATCCTGATGATATTTCGCTCCGGAACCATTGGCACCCTGCGACAATTTGTCGCACTCGGTTGTTTTGTTGGCCAGCTCATTTCCGCAGTTCCAGCGGTTCGAATCGCACATGAAACCATTGAAAAGATTGGGGCTACCTGCTGGTAGCCGCTTGTAATTGATGGATGGAATGAAGCGGCAGCATACCACGAATTGGAACATCCACGAATTGCGTAAGCGCACATTGTTCAAGGACAATGAGCGTCGGAACATTCCCAGTTCTACTCATCACAAACGGAAATGCGGCGACCGACAGCAATCGCGGTGCTCTTGTTGTTGCTCTCTTCCTGGGGCGCACCGTTTCTGTCTGCATTGACCGGCCGCACCGAGGAGAGCCTTCCTGCGTGCTGCCGACGAAACGGCAAACACCATTGCATGATGAGCCTCGGCGAACGCCGGCAGCTCGGCGGTCCCTATCGCCAGTTCAACCCTCCGGCAGAGAAATGCCCGTACGCTCCAGCCGCAGCCGTGGCGGTTCACTCCGAGCTCTATGCGATTCCTACCACCGAGTCTGCTTTCGCCGCCTTCTTCGGCGGAGCAGCGACTTTTGCGCAGTCGCGCTCGCTCTTGCACATCGCCGAGACTTCTTCCCTTCGCAAGCGCGGACCTCCCATTCAGCGCCTCTTCTAAACACCACTAAGACAGAACCTGACTTCTGAGCCGCACTCCGCTCGATTTCTCGCGGCTACGTCCGGGAAGACTGCATCGGCATTTCAGGAGTCACCCGTTTCGGGGAGGCTTTGCGTGAAGCGTTTGTTCTTGATCGCGTTTGCGTTGATCGCGATGACTACAATCCATCTGCCGATCTCGGCCCAGACGATTCAGTTGCGCGGCGTCGTCACAGACTCTACTGGTGCCGTTCTGCCCGACACGACGGTCATTCTGCTCAACATCAGCGCCGTACGAATCGCAACAACGGCCACCCAAAGTGACGGCTCATTCCTCATTACCAGTCTCGCCGCTGGCCGCTACACGATCGCCGTGGAACGGGCAGGTTTCCAGCGCAAGGAAATTCCGGTTCAGCTGCCTGCGGCTTCTGAGGCTCCTCTGCGAATCGCTCTCGCTGTCGCCGGGCCCGGAACCACAGTGACGGTGACCGCGGAAACAGGAACCTATCAAAGTGACTACGCCTCTTCCGCCACCGGCATGGAAATACCCATTCGAGAGATCCCGCAGGGCATCGGCGTCGCCAATCAGGCGCTCATCCAGAGTCAGCAGGACACCCGTTTCGCCGACGCGGCGCAAAACATCAGTGGTGTCTATCGCGATGTTTTGGCCTCGGGGAGCATCGGCGACGCGCTCACCGTTCGCGGATTGCCCCTCGGAGTGTTCAGCAACTACTACGAGGACGGTTTTGCTTTCGATGGCATGGTGCCATCCGACAGCACCGACGTTGAACGGATCGAAGTTCTCAAGGGTCCGCCATCGGTTCTTTATGGACGAGCCGCTTCCGGTGGAGTGGTCAATCTCATCACGAAAGAGCCGCTGCCCGTTCAGCAGGCAGATTTCTCCATGCAGGGCGATAATTTCGGGAGCGTGCGTCCGACTTTCGACGTCACAGGACCTGTGGCGGGAAGTTCTTCGCTGTTTTATCGGGTGAACGGCGAGTTCGCCAACTCATTCGACTTTCGCGACGACTACCATGATCGCCGCTACTTTCTGGCTCCGCAGCTCACATGGAAGCCCGACGCAGCCACCGCCGTTCGCATCCAGCTGCAGTATCTCCATGGCAGGACGACTACGGACTATGGAATTCCCGGACTCGGGGACCGTCCGGCGCCCGTCGATATTTCGAACTTTTACGGCGAGCCGTGGCAGTACTCCCTGCTGCAGAACAGGGTGGGAACGCTGGACGCGTCGAGAAGCCTCGGGCAGGAATGGGTGGTTCGCAGCCGGTTTCGGGCAGCGCTCACCAACTGGGACTATCTCGACACCAGCACAGGCTATCTTCTCCCCGACAATCAAACGCTCACGCGTTACTCGGAGGACGCGGCCTACCCGCTGCGGTTCTACGACTGGCAGACCGATCTCACCGGCCTGTTTCACACGGGACGAATCGAACACAACGTCCTCATCGGATTCGAGTACAGCCACGACCAGGTTGTTCAGGATGCAATCTTCGACGATGCTCCCCCGATCAACCTTTATCATCCTGTTCCGTTCAGCGAGACCATGCCCGATCCGGCGACCCTGACGGAGTACTTCTTCAATCCCACTTCTCCGGACTACTTCCCGATCGATGGCACCACCAGGCTGATGTCGCATGGAGGCTACTTTCAGGACCACGTCACGCTGTTGCCATCGCTGAAGGCTCTGGTCGGCGCACGTATCGAAGGGTTTACTCAACGCTATGACGAGACCGTCTACGGTACGCATAAGACGCAGGGAAACATCGCATTCCTCCCGCGAGTCGGGCTTACCTGGCAGCCCGTGCAGCCGGTGACGTTCTACACCAGTTGGAGCCGGAGTTTCAGCCCGACACTGGCGGCGCAGTTTACGCCCGGAGGCAAGCCGTTCCCTTCTGAGTATGGCCAGCAGTGGGAGGGCGGAGTTCGCACCTCGGAAATCGGCGGCAGGCTCTCGTCCTCGCTCGCTGTTTATCGCATCCGCGCCTCAAACCTTCTCATCACGAATCCAGGGAACCCGCTTGCGTCCATCCAGATCGGCACTACGGGCTCAAAGGGCATCGAGCTGGAGACCTCCGGGCGCATCCGCCCCGGTTGGGATGCCACCTTTGCCTACGCTTACAACGAAGCCCGCATTCTCGCCGATCCGGTCT
>Ga0335072_10011207_pt1 | contig 12850 bp, 9 predicted proteins | sample Lox_Sample_21_FD_206725 | JGI IMG/M metagenome (GOLD analysis project Ga0335072, IMG submission 206725) | Soil microbial communities from Loxahatchee National Wildlife Refuge, Florida, United States - Lox_Sample_2.1 | ecosystem: Environmental > Terrestrial > Soil > Wetlands | place: USA: Florida...
GAGGGCATTCGCCGAATCTCGGCGTTGGACATCGCCTTCGCCGGCGAGCTTGGCTACCGCATCAAATTGCTCGGTCTCGCGCGGCAGGCGGATGGCGGGCCCGAGGGCGGCATCTCGGCGCGGGTGCATCCCTGCATGGTGCCTGCCGCGGCGCCGATCGCGCGGGTGGACGGCGTGTTCAACGCCGTGGTGGCAGAGGGCGATTTCGTCGGCCGTGTGATGCTGGAGGGCCGCGGCGCCGGCGCCGGCCCCACCGCGTCTGCGGTGGTGGCGGACCTGATCGACATCGCGCGCAACCGGCTGACTCCCGTGTGGGGCGCGGCGTTCGATGCGCTGTCCAACGCGCCGAGCATGCCGATGAGCATGCATGTCGGGCCATATTATTTGCGGCTGATGGTGGTGGATCGGCCTGGCGTGATCGCGGATGTGACTGCGGTGCTGCGCGATCTGGGTGTCTCGCTGGAATCGATGCTGCAACGAGGCCGCGCGCCGGGCGAGGCTGTTCCCGTCGTGCTGGTCACGCACGAGACGCAGGAAAGCGCGATGACTGCGGCGCTGGAGCGCATTGGCGCCCTGGATGCGGTGCTGGAGACGCCGACGTTGATCCGGATCGAAGCGGGGTAGCATCGACGGCACAAGTAATGGATTACTAACGATTTCAATGACAGTCATGGAAACCCGCTACGGTGGTCTGGCCCAGCAGATCGCGCGAAGCAGGGTCAGCCGGACAAAGCGCGGCGACCATGGCAGTGGCCGGCGAGTTACGCGCATTGGCCGAACGGATTGTGCGACTCGAAACGGCACCTGGCCCTCCGCCTCCCGGTCTATTGCCGCCACCGGAAACCTGCCCACCGGAAACCTGCCCACCGGAAACCTGAATGCGAACCGGCGCACCACCCCGCCGCGTTGACTCCCCTGCGTCGCCCGCTATAACCCCCGCTCTCCGGCCGCCGGGCCCTCCCCGCGGCCCGTGTTGTCTTGGGAAAGTCCGATCCGATGTTCGCTGTGATCCGCACCGGCGGGAAGCAGTACCGCGTTACCCCCAATGCGGTGCTGAAAGTGGAAAAGCTGGAAGCCGAGCCGGGCGCCACCGTGACCTTCACGGACGTGCTCGCTCTGGGCACGGCGGACGGCCTGACGCTGGGCGCCCCGGTCGTGGCCGGCGCCGAGGTTACCGCGACCGTCATCGCCCAGGACCGCCTGGACAAAGTCATCATCTTCAAGAAGCGCCGCCGGCAGAACAGTCGGCGGAAGAATGGGCACCGCCAGCATGTGACCGTGCTGCGGGTGGCCGGCTTCGCCAAGGACGGCTCAGCGCTGGCCGATCCCGAGGCATTGGATCTGGCAGCCGACCACCCCGCCACCTTCGAACCCGCCGCCGAGCCGCCGGCTGAGATCGCACCCGGCCCGGCCGCGATGGACGTGGTTGAATCGCTCTCGCTGGAGTCGGGCGAGCCGTCCGGACAGCCTGCTCCAGCCAGCAACCCCGAGGGTGGCCGGGTACTGGCCGCGCCTGCCACCGAGACCCACGATGCCGCGTTCGAACCAGCCACCCAGCCGCCGGCCGAGGTCGCCGCTGGCCCGGCCGCCATGGATGTGGTCGAGTCGCTGGCCCTGGAAACCGGAGGCGAATCAGAACCAGCCGCCCCGGCCGAGCCGAAGCAGGAGTAACGCAGCATGGCACACAAAAAGGCGGGCGGCTCGTCTCGCAACGGGCGCGATACGGAAGGCCGGCGCCTCGGCATCAAGAAGTTCGGCGGCGAGGCCGTGCTGGCCGGCAACATCCTGGTGCGCCAGCGCGGGACCAAGTGGCATCCGGGCGAGAATGTCGGCCTGGGCCGCGACCACACCATTTTCGCCTTGATCGACGGGAAGGTGGAGTTCCGGCGCCGCTCGGACGACCGCGTGCACATCTCGGTGCGACCGTTGCCGGCCGCGGCCGAGTAAGCGCGTCCGGACCGGCGGGTTAACGACGGGGGCCGGCAGCGCAGCCGGCCCCCGTTCTGTTTGTGGAGAGAAGGCCATGGCCGGTGGCTGATCCGGCCTTCGTGTGGGTGTCATGAAGTTTCTCGACCAGGCCAAGATCTATCTGCGGTCAGGCGACGGCGGCGACGGCGTCGTGGCGTTCCGGCGCGAGAAGTTCCTGGAGTTCGGCGGCCCGGATGGCGGAAACGGCGGCAAGGGCGGCGACATCACATTCCAGTCGGCCGGCGACCTGAACACGCTGATCGACTTCCGCTACACCCAGCATTTCCGTGCAAAGAAGGGCGGCAACGGGGCCGGCAGCGACCGCACCGGCGCCGGAGCCGCAGACCTGGTCATCAAAGTTCCGGTCGGCACGGAAATCCTGGCCGAGGACCGCGAGACCGTGCTCGCCGACATGGATACGCCGGACAAGCGCGTGGTGCTGCTGCGCGGCGGCGACGGCGGATTCGGCAACGCGCATTTCAAATCCTCCACCAACCGCGCCCCGCGCAAGGCGACCAAAGGCTGGCCCGGCGAGGAACGCTGGGTCTGGCTGCGCCTGAAGCTGATCGCGGATGTCGGCCTGGTGGGGCTGCCGAACGCCGGCAAATCCACCTTCCTGGCCCGCGTCTCCGCCGCACGGCCGAAGATCGCGGATTACCCGTTCACCACGCTGCACCCCCAGCTTGGCGTCGTGCGGCTGAGCGCGGCGGAAGAATTCGTGATCGCCGACATTCCTGGCCTGATCGAAGGCGCGCATGAAGGCGCCGGCCTGGGCGACCGGTTCCTGGGCCACGTCGAACGCTGCGCCGTGCTGCTGCACCTGGTGGACGGTGCGGCCGGCGACGTGGTGCGGGCGTGGCGCACGGTGCGGGAGGAATTGGCGGCCTATGGCGCCGGGCTGGCGGAGAAGCCGGAGCTGATCGGGCTGAACAAGGCGGACGCGATGACCCCCCGCGAGGCGTCGGCGCGGTTGACCGCCCTGCGCAAGGCATCGGGGCGGCCGGTCATGCTGCTCTCCGGGGTTACCGGCCAGGGTGTGCCTGAGGTGCTTCGGACACTGGGTTCCCTCTCCCACGAAGTGGGCTTGAGCCACGCCGCGGATCAAGGCCGCGAAGCGGATCTGCCGCATGCAGCACCCTCACCCTAACCCTTCCCCCCAAGCCGGGAAGGGGATACTCGACTCATCCCGCCGCCTGGTGGTGAAGATCGGCTCCGCCCTGGTCGTGGACCCCGACGAAGCCGCCCCGCGCACCACCTGGCTCGCCGGCATGGCCGCCGACATCGCCGACCTGCACCGCCGGGGCGTGGACGTGATCGTGGTCTCCTCCGGCGCCATCGCGCTCGCCCGCCGCACGCTGCGCCTCACCCAGAAGCGCCTCCGCCTGGAGGAAAAGCAGGCCGCTGCCGCGGTCGGCCAGATCCGTCTCGCCCAGGCCTGGTCCGAGGCCCTTTCCGCCGAGACGCTCACTGCCGCCCAGCTCTTGCTCACCCTGGACGACACCGAGGATCGCCGCCGCTACCTCAATGCCCGCGCCACGCTGAACACACTGCTGCAGCTCGGCTGCGTCCCGGTGATCAACGAAAACGACACCGTCGCCACGACCGAGATCCGCTTCGGCGACAACGACCGCCTCGGCGCCCGTGTCGCCGAGATGCTGCAGGCCGACGCGCTGGTCCTGCTGTCCGACATCGACGGCCTCTACACCGCCGACCCCGGACGCGATCCGTCGGCCACCCACATCCCTCTGGTCGAAGCCATCACCCCCGAGATCGAGGCGATGGGCGGCGAGCCACCCCCCGGCTACTCCTCCGGCGGCATGCGCACCAAACTGGCGGCTGCTCGCATCGCCACGCAGGCCGGCTGCGCCATGGCCATCGCCCGCGGCTACATGAACCGTCCCCTGACCGCCCTGGCGAACGGCGCCCGCTGCACCTGGTTCATGCCTGCCCCGGAAGGCCGCACCGCCCGCAAGAGCTGGATCGCCGGCGCGCTGGCCCCGCTCGGTACGCTGGTGGTGGATGCCGGTGCGGTCCGTGCCCTCCGCGCCGGCCGCTCGCTGCTACCCGCCGGGGTCCGCACGGTGGAAGGCACCTTCCAACGCGGCGACCCGGTGGTGATCGCCGGCCCCGACGGCCTCCCGCTCGCCCGTGGCCTCTCCGCCTACGGCAGCGCCGATGCCCAACGCATCATCGGCCACCGCTCCGACGAAATCGAAACGATCCTGGGCTGGCGCGGCCGCGATGAAATCGTCCACCGCGACGACCTGGTCCTGCTAACAGTGTAACCTCTCCCGCAACGCGGGAGGGGTCGAGGTGCGAAGCACCGAGGGTGAGGGTAATCGGGTCGGTACCCACTCCTCCCACCCCGCGCCACCCCCCGGCCCTCGACCCACCCGGAACCAAATTCTATTCCGATTGCCCGGTTCGCATCCTGTGCACCACCTCTACGGAGACCTGCCCCGGCTTCCCGCTGAAATGCCCGATCGCATAATTCGCCACCGCCGCCAGTTCCGCGTCGGTATAGCCGTTGCCGAATGCCGGCATGTATCCCGTCCCATACTGCGTATGCAGATTGGCGCCCGACAGCAGGACCTGAACCAGGTTCGTCCCGGCCGGATCGTTGACGGTCTCGCTTCCGGCAAGCCCGGCGTAACGCGTCTCACGGCCCGCGCCGTTCCAGGCGTGGCAGCTTGCACACACGCCTTCGAACAATCGGCGGCCAAGGGGGTTTTCGGCATCATGTGCGCCCGGCGCCCAGGCGGATGACGCCGTCATCGCCGCGGGCGCGGGATCGATCTGGCTGCCCGGCGCGCCCGGTTGCGGCTTGACCTGTCGCAGATAGCTTACCAGCGCGGCGACGTCCTGTTGGGTCAAATATTGCAATCCGTCCGCCACAGCCTCGCCCATGGGTCCGGCCGGCGAGCCGCGGTCAGCGGCATGGCCCAACCTCACGTAGTCAGCGACCTGCTGGTTCGACCAGCCGCCGATCCCATAGGCCTTGTCCGCCGTGATGTTGTAGGCATGCCAACCCTGCAGCGTCGTTCCGGCGAACTGCCGCCCCAGATCCATGGCAAAACCCAGATTACGGGGCGTGTGGCATTCGCCGCAATGGCCGAGCGCCGTCGCCAGATACGCGCCGCGATTCTGTTGCTCCGTCAGCGCAGGATCAGGCCGAAAGCGATGCTGGTCGAGGAACACCAGGTTCCAGAAAACCAGGGTCCAGCGCTGGTTGAACGGAAACGCCAGCGCATCGCGACGCGGCGGCGCATGAACCGCGGGAAGCGAGAAGAGATAAGCCTTCATGGCCACCGCGTCGCCGCGACTGACACCGGTATACGACGTGTACGGCATGGCCGGGTACAGATGCGACCCACCCCTGGCGATCCCCTCGTGCAGCGAGCGAACGAAATCGTCATCGCTCCAGGCGCCGATGCCGGTCGCCTTATCCGGCGTGATGTTGGTCGAATAGATCGTTCCGAAGGGCAGCGTGAACGCCACCCCGCCGGTGAATGGCTTGCCGCCGGGGGCTGTGTGGCAGGCCTCGCAATCCGCGGCCTGCACCAGATAGGCGCCGCGCGCGATCAGGTCCGGGGTAGCGGTTACGTCGGCCGCCGTGACCTCGGGATCGCGGTCATAGAGCCGCCACCCAACGAACCCGGCCACGATCACAACTGCCGCGAGGACGAGCGCCCCGAGGGCACGCAGGATGCTGGAACCGCGCATCTCAAGCCCCCGAAGTCAAATTGGGGACAATGGGAAGCTGGCGTATCCGCTTGCCGCATGCGGCGAACACGGCATTCGCAACAGCTGGGAACGCCGCGGTGGTTGCCGTTTCTCCCAGCCCGCCAGGGGGTTCGGTACTATCGACAAGATAGGTCTCGATCACCGGCATCTCGTCGATACGCAGCATGCGATAGTTGTTGAAATTGGTTTGCTGCACCTGGCCATGCTCGAACGTGACCTCGCTGTAGAGCGCCGAGGTCATGCCGAACACCAGCCCGCCTTCAAGCTGCGCGCGCACCGAATTGGGATTGACCGCCTGGCCGCAATCCATGGCCGCAACGACGCGGCGCAGACGAATCTCGCTGCCGCCCGCAACTTCGAGTTCGCACACCACGGACAGGAACGAACCGAAGGCTGATTGCACCATCACGCCGCGGCCGGCACCCTGCGGCAAAGCGCTGCCCCAGCCCGCTTTCTGCGCTGCCAGATCCAGCACGGCGCGGGCGCGCGGGGTCTTCTGCAACAGGGCGTGGCGGAACGCCACCGGGTCCTGCTTCGCCGCGTGCGCCAGTTCGTCAACGAAACTCTCGATGACGAAGACGTTGTGCGCCGGCCCCACGCCACGCCACCAGGCAGTGACCAGACCCGGCGGTTCATGACGCACCCAGGCAACGCGCAGGCTGCCGATGTCATAGGGTGGGTCTTCCGCGCATTCGACCGCATCCGGGTCGATGCCGTTCGCGCGCATGCCTGGCGGTGCCCAGCGCGCCATCACGCTCGAACCGGTGATCTTGTGTGTCCAGCCGACGATCCGGCCCTGCGCGTCCAGCCCCGCGGCGATTCGATCGTAATAATAGGGGCGATAATGATCGTGCTGGATATCGGTCTCCCGCGTGTAGATCAGCTTCAGCGGGTAGGTCACCTGCTTTGCGAACGACGCGGCGATACCGACATATTCCCATTCCAGCCGTCGTCCGAATCCGCCGCCGATCATGTGGTTATGCAAGTTGATCCGATCGACCGGCAGGCCGGTCGCCTGCGCTGCCGCGGACTGGGCGCGGGGCGGCACCTGCGTGCCGCACCAGACATCGGCGCCGTCGGGCCGCACGTGGACGGTGCAGTTGATTGGCTCCATGGGCGCATGAGCCAGGAAGGGAAGCTGGTAGATCGCGTCAAGCCTGGTCGCCGCGCCGGCGATCGCTGCATCCGGGTCGCCAATCTCCCGCGCGACGATGCCGTTGCCCTCGGATGCCTCGGCGTGGCCTTGCACGAGCTGTGCCTGGCTCAGCCCGGCATTGGGGCCCAGGTCCCACGCGATGTCGAGCGCATCGAGACCCTGCTTCGCCGCCCAGAAATGCTCGCCGACCACGGCCACGGCGTCGTCAAGTTTCAGCACATCCGCGACGCCGGTGATCTTGCGGGCCGCGGTGTCATCGAGCCGCGCCAGCTTGCCGCCCATCACCGGGCACAACGCGACGGCTGCGATCTTCATGCCCGGCATGCGGACATCGATGCCGTAAACCGTTTTGCCATTGACCTTGGTCGGCGTGTCAACGCGTTTTTGCGATGTGCCGATCAACGACCAATCACGCCGGTCCTTGAGCGGTGTATCGGCTGGCACCGGCAGCGTCACGGCAATGGGGACCAGCGACGCATAGCTGGCCGACCGCCCTGAAGCGGCATGCATGACAACACCGCGCGAGACGCTGCATGCGGCGCGATCGACGCCCCACTGCTGTGCCGCGGCCTGCATCAGCACCTGGCGCGCAGTCGCCGCGGCTTTCCGCAGGTCGTTCCAATCGGCGCGGATCGATGTCGAGCCGCCGGTTGCCTGCAAGCCGAGCAACGGATTCGCATAAAGTTTGTTGTTTGGCGGCGCGAAATGGGGCGTGACCTGGTCGAGCCCGACATCGAGTTCCTCGGCCAGCAGCATGGAGGCGCCGGTCCAGATTCCCTGACCCATCTCGACATCGCGCATGATCAACGAGATGGAACCATCGGCATCGATGCGGATGAAGGCGTTTGGCGCAAATTCCGCGCCAGTGGCGCGTGCGATCCGGCTGCCTGTGGGCAGAGCAGTGGCCAGCATCAAGGCCACGCCGCCCTTCAGGAAAGTGCGGCGATCGGGACCGGGCATGGTGACGTGCGGCGGCGTGGTGATCATCTCCGCCTCCCTTACACGGTCGCAGCGTGTTTGATGGCGGCGCGGATGCGCGAATACGTGCCGCAGCGACAGATGTTCCCGCTCATCGCGTCATCGATATCGCTGTCGGTGGGCTGGGGATTCGCAGCGAGCAATGCCGCCGCCGACATGATCTGGCCTGATTGGCAATAACCGCATTGCACGACTTCAAGCTCGAGCCATGCCTTCTGGATCTTTGCCCCCGCTTCCGTGGCACCGATCGATTCAATCGTGGTGATCTTGTGCCCGGCCGCGTCGCGGGCAGCCATGACGCAGGACCGGATCGGCTGTCCGTCGAGATGCACGGTGCAGCAGCCGCATAAGGCCATGCCACAGCCGAATTTCGTGCCGGTCAACCCGGCCACGTCGCGCAACACCCATAGCAATGGCATGTCGTCCGGCACGTCGAACATGCTCGACTGGCCGTTGATGTCCAACGTCACCATAACGCCCCCTCTCGGACTCTTCGAGCAATCCACCGAGGGGCTGCTCCCCTCCGCAGCCACACATGGGCGACGGCAGCCGACTATTCAGCGGCGTTGTTTTGGCTATTCCGATAGTTTTGTGACGATCGTCCGCAAAATCGCCGGCGTTCCTATTCGGTCAGCCCACCGATGTCATTGCGAGGACCGCGAGCGAAGCGTGGTGGGACGAAGCAACCGCGTCCGACCCGGCGCCGGAACGATCCATGCACCGACTTGACCCAGGCCGCTTCGTCGCTCCGTTCCTCGCAATGACATGGGAAGACACGCCTGCGTGACCGAAACAGTTCGCCGCTGACGCTCCCCGCAACGACAGCGAGCGCCTGACGCACACCCCTGATGGCTGGTATCCTATCCCGGCGCGGCTCCCTGCACATTGACCAGCAGCATATAAATCGACTGGCTCGCCGCCATGAACAGGTAATCCCGCTTCGGACCGGCAAAGCAAAGATTCGCACAGACTTCAGGCAAGCGAATCCGCCCGATCAGCTTCCCCGCCGGGTTCCACACCGTCACGCCGCAATACCCGAGCGGTGCATTCGACCCCACCCACAAATTTCCCGCGCGATCGGCCCGCATCCCATCGGGCCCGCAATGCACACCGTCCACCATGCAATCGGAGAACACTCGCATGTTCGACAACTTCGTGCCCTGCACGTCGAACGCATAGATCACGCCCTTGCCGCCATGTCCGTTATCGCCCGGCCCTGGTCCCGTGCTGATCAGATACAGCGTCTTGTAATCCGGCGAGAAACAGATTCCATTCGGGTCCGGCACCTGGCTGCCCGGCACCACCACGTCCAGCCGGCCGCTCGGATCCCAACGGTATGTGTTCTCCGGCAGCTGCTGCATGGTTCCGCCTACCAGCCCGACGCCGTTGTTGGTCAGCGTCGGATCATCCAGGCCGCGTGGATTGGCGCGCCCACCCGCGACATCGGGATGCCCTTCCGTGAGCTGATCGCCGTACGGCGGATCGGTGAACCAGATACTGCCGTCGGGATGCGGCACCAGATCGTTGGGCGAGTTCAGCGGCTTGCCCTCGAACGAATCGGCAATGATCGTCATGGCACCCGAGGGTTCCCAGCGTACCACGCGCCGGAAGTAGTCCTGGCACGACACCTGCCGGCCCTGGAAATCAAACGTGTTACCGTTGCTTCGCCAGGATGGCTTGCGAAATTCGGTGACGTCGCCGGTTTCCCAGATATAGCGATACTGCGTGTTGCCCTTCACATCGCTGAACAGTACGTACTCGCCTTCACCGGACCAGGCCGGCCCTTCGGCCCAATCGAAGCCGGTCGACAGGCGGTGGATTGCCGCCAGTCCCACCAAGTAGTCTTTGAAGCTCGGATCGATCACCAGCACGTCAGGGTCGGGGTAAATCTCGGGCGGCGCGTGCCGCCCCCATTGCCGCGGCGGCTCCGTCACCACGCTGGGCGGCGTTGGCAATTTCGCCCGCGTTTCCTGGCCTGCAGCCATCATGGGCACCAGCGCGGCGGCACCCGCCAGCACGCCGCGGCGCGTCATTGCCTGGGACATTGTTGTCTTCCTCCCGACTTCGGGCTGCACAGTGAACCGTTGCGAGCAAGGGTCAACCGTCCGGGAGGCTGTTCACCGCGTGTTGCATCCAGCACCGGCAGACTTGGCAATTGTCAGGCGCACCAGCGTCAGAAAGCCTGACCGATCCCCAGATACAGCTCGAACGCATCGCCGCCCGGTTCGCGGTTCACTGGCACGGCCACATCAATCCGGATCGGCCCGATCGACGTATAATAACGGAACCCCACACCCACGCCGATCCGGTAGGTGCTGGAAAACGGCACGCCATTGGCGCTCACCTGGCCGGCATCGACGAACGCCACCGCGCCGTAGTTGCCGATGATGCGCTGGCGGAACTCCACCGTTCCCGCGCTGATCGCGGTGCCGCCGATCGGATTATCGTCCGGAAAGCGCGGCCCGACCGATTGGTATTTGTAGCCACGCACCGTGGCGCTGCCGCCGGCATAGAAGCGCTGATCCGGCGGCAGAGAGAACGTGTTGGTACCCGGCACTTCGCCCAGTAGCCCGCGCAACGCCAGCACGCTGCGGCCGTTGCCGCTCAGGTCCAGGTAGGTCGAACCGGCCGCTTCCAGAATGAAGAACCCGGTGTTGTTCGACCCCAGCGCGCCGGTCGGAATGGCGGTGAACGCCGCACGGACTCCATGAGTCGGATCCAGCAAGCTATTGGAGTCGTCAAATTTCAGCGTCAGCGGCAGCCCCACCAATTGATAATGCCGCGTCACCCCTTCCTGGATGATCTGCTCTTGCTCTCCCGATACGCCGTAACTGAACGTCCAATGATCCGACAACTTGTCGTTCAGCAGGAATTTCTCGATCAATGCCGTCTGGTTGTAAGCCTCCAGATCCTGCTTCACCGCCTGCAGGTCGATCTCCAGCGACTGGTCGTGCGCGAGAAAGTCGGGCTTGATGAACTGCGCGCCGAACTGATAGCCCGGCGCCACCACCGAATTGCCGCCCAGATTCGTCGCCGCCGTCAGATTCAATTGCTCGGCATTCCCGAACACGTTGCGGTCGTGCCAGCCGAGATTGAAATTGATTCCCAGGTCGGTGGAGTAGGCAATCCCCGCATCCACCGCATGCAGCGGCCGCTCTGTCGCCTGCACCGTGATCGGCAGCGTGCCGTCGGCGGTCAGGTGGTCCGCCGGCACGATCTGCACCACCGAGAACACGCCCAGCGCTTGCAGGTCCTGTTGTGCCTTGGTGATGGCGGCGGGACTGAAGCGCTCGCCCGGATGCAGCAGCAGGCGCCGGCGCACAAACGATTCGTTCATGTTCTTCAGGCCGGTGATGGCGATCGGCCCGAGTGGTGCCTGCTGACCGGTGTTGGCGACGAACGTCACATCGAGCATGTTCTGCTCCGGATGCAGGATCGCGGGCGGCAGGTCCACCTTGGCGAGCGGATAGCCATCGTCCTGGATGGCAGTCAGCAATCGTCCTTGCGCCGCCAGAACATCGGCCGCGAGCGCCGGCTGGCCCGCAGCCAGGCCCAGCTTCCCACGCGCGTCGGGCGGCACGGCGCCCTGAATGCTGACCTGTCCCAGATGGAACTGCGGACCAAGGTCGAAGCGCACATCCACGGGCACCGGCGGTTGTGCCGGCAGATGGTCCACCGTGTCGGCAAGGTCCGGCGTATCCAGCGGGTGGCCAGCGATCGTGACGGTGATCCGCGCCTTGTAATAGCCAAAGCTGCGCAACGCCGTGGTGAGCGGGTCGAGGTCCTGGCGCGCGCGGCCGATCAACGCGAAGCCGCCGACCGGGGCAGTCTTTTGCAGGGAGATCAGGCTGGAACTGTCGTGCAGCGCGGTGTCCAGCGCGCTGTTGCCGGTGGGCACGAGTTTGACGTCGTATGGTTGCGGGTCTGCGGCCGTGACCCGCAGCGGCGGCGCCGAGAGCAGCAGCGCGGCAAGGACGGCGAATCGAAAGCGGCGCATAAGGCGAGCGTAGCGCCGATTGCCGAACGGGTGGCGCGCGTGCGGTCACGCTTTCGGCATTGCCCGGTCACAAGCCGCAAGGTAATCGAATCGCCGATGCGCGAATCGCCACGCCGACTGACGCCTCGTCCCCCGTTGCTGCCGCAGCGTGGGGCATTTTCTCACATGGATACGCCACTCGAGGAAGAGAGGCGGCACCTGATGCGGCGGATCCGGGTGATCCGCCGTTTTCTCGCCGTGGTGCTGTGGACGCTACCGGCCATGGCGATCCAGGCGGGCTGCCTGCTGCTGCCGGGCCGCCGATCGAAGGTCGCGTTCGCACGCTTCTATTGGGCCGGGTTCAGCCGGCTGCTGGGCGTGCAGGTGCGCGTTGTCGGCACGCCGGCGGTGCCGCAGCCAGGCCGGCCCGTGGTGTTCGTCTGCAACCACTCGTCCTGGGTGGACGTGCCCGTGGTGGGCGGCGTCCTGGAAGGCTGTTTCGTCGCCAAGGGAGACATCGAACGCTGGCCGCTAATCAACGTGATCGCGTGGCTCGGTCGCACCGTGTTCGTTTCGCGCCGCCGCGGCGCTGCCGGGCGAGAACGCGACGCCATGCGCGCCCGCCTCCGCATCGGCGACAACCTGATTCTGTTCCCTGAAGGCACCAGCTCTGATGGATCGCGGGTGCTGCCGTTCCGGTCGTCCTTCTTCGCCGTGGCCGAGGCGGTAGATGGAGCAACCCCACTGATCCAGCCGGTCTCCGTGGTGTACGACCGGCTGGGCTGGCTACCGACCGGACGGGCGTGGCGCCCCATCTTCGCCTGGTACGGCGACATGGACCTCGCCACGCATTTCCTGCGGCTGGCGCAGCATTCGGGCCTGCGCGCCACCGTGCTGCTGCATGCACCGCTCGATCCCGCCCGGTATCCGGATCGCAAGGCGCTGGCGCAGGCGGCGTGGCGCGTCGTTGCGGACGGCGCGGCAACGCTGCGGCAGAATCGCCCGGCCCGGCCCATCGGCGGCGAGGC
>Ga0335072_10011209_pt1 | contig 12849 bp, 16 predicted proteins | sample Lox_Sample_21_FD_206725 | JGI IMG/M metagenome (GOLD analysis project Ga0335072, IMG submission 206725) | Soil microbial communities from Loxahatchee National Wildlife Refuge, Florida, United States - Lox_Sample_2.1 | ecosystem: Environmental > Terrestrial > Soil > Wetlands | place: USA...
GGACTACAGCACCGACCCGCTGGTTTCCCGGGACATCATCGGCCAGCCCGCGTCCTGCGTGTTCGACTCCGGGCTGACTCAGGCGGCGGGCGGCCTGGTGAAGGTGTTCGGCTGGTACGACAACGAATGGGGCTACACCTGCCGCCTGGTTGACCTGGCCACCCTCATCGCCGCCCGGCTCTAGCGTTTCCCGAGCTCGGCCCGCACCGCGGCGACCGCTGTGGGTACGGCGGCGGCGACCGTAGCGGACAGCCCAGATCCCGCGCCCGTATCGCCTGCTTCTATCCCGAACAGGACCAGGCGGCCGGGCTGACGGTTCAGGGCCCGGCTGAGCTGGACCGCGTACGGGACCCCGAAGCCGTGCGAGCTGGCTGCGGCAGCGTCGCTGTCCAGTTCGGTGGCGGTGAGCCGGTGGACACGCCCGGGGCAGGACGGCTCATGGCGGATGGCGTCCACCACGATGGCGAGGTCTGCGCCGTCCCAGGCGGCCAGCAAGCCGACCGGCTCTCCATCGGACATGACGATCCGGACGCCGGGCAACTGGAGCCGTTCGATCTCGCTGGCCACCGCGGGCCCGATTCCATCGTCGCGCCGGTACGGGTTTCCGATCGCGATGACCACCGCCGGCTGGCCTGTCATGCGCGGTTCACGGTAAGGGTGAGAAAGTGCGCGGCGCAGGAGATGCACGGGTCATAGTTACGGATCACCCGCTCGCACAGGCCGGTCAGGGCGTCGTCGTCGAGGCCCAGGTTGGCTTCCGCCACCCGGCGCAGGTCGTCCTCGATCGCGGCCTGGTTCTGCGAGGTCGGCGGAACGATCGTGGCCGCCCGGATCAGCCCGTCCGCGCCGAGGGCGTACCGGTGATACAGCAGCCCGCGGGGGGCCTCGCTGACGCCGTGCCCGGTCCCCGCCCGCGGTGTTACCTCCACGGCGGGACGGTCAGGTCGCTGGTAGCTGCCGATAATGCGCAATGCCTCGTCAACCGCATAGACCACCTCGACGGCGCGGACCAGGACGCTGCGGAACGGGTTCCGGCACTCCGCACCGAGACCGGCGCCGGCGGCCGCCTCGCGGGCTACCGGGGAGAGGGCGCCGGAATTGAGCGAATACCTGGCCAGCGGGCCAGCCAGGTAGCGATGGCCGTCCAGGGTGGCCTGCAAGGCGGTGGAATGCGGGACCTGCTCTTCGGTCACGTGATCGGGAAACTCGTGGGCCGGGAAGGACAGGCCACCCGCCGACCGCAGGCCGCCGGATTCGATGGGATAACGGCCCGGATCGTGGGCGGACAACAGGTCGTGGCCGAGTTCCAGCTCGGGGAAGTCGAACGAGGCGGCCCACTGCACCGTGCTCACTGCGAGATCTAGGGCGCGGCGCAGTTGCTCGGCCAGCGGCGCCAGCTCGTTGCGTGCCGGTACCCGGTAGAACCCGCCGACCCGGACATTGACCGGGTGGATCGCCCGGCCGCCCAGGAACTCCAGGATCGCGTTGCCCGCCTTCTTCAGCTCCAGGCCGCGCTCGACGATGTCGCGGCGGTCCTGGGCCAGGGCGATCGAATCCGGGTATCCGAGGAAGTCGGGAGCGTGCAGGAAGTAGATGTGCAGCGCATGACTGGAGATCCATTCACCGCAGTACAGCAGCCGGCGCAGCTCGGCCAGCGGCTGGTCGAGCACCGCGCCGCAGGCCTGCTCGATCGCGTTGCACGCGCTGGTCTGGTAAGCGACCGGGCAGATCCCGCAGATCCGCGCGGTAATGTCCGGTGGCTCGGTGTAAGAGCGGCCGCGCAGGAACGCCTCGAAGAACCGCGGCGGCTCGTAGATGTTCAGCTCGGCCCGCTCGACCTGGCCATCGCGCACCGCGAGCCGGAGCGCGCCCTCGCCCTCGACCCGGGACAGCCCACTCACGGTCAGTTCTCTACTGCGGTGGCTCATCACGGTGCCTTTCCGCGAATTCCGGGGCGGCAGCATTGAACGTCGCGAAGACCCGGCCGATAGCCGGTTCGCTCATCCCGCACAACCGGAGCTGCCTGGCCAGCGCGGGCACGTTCGGCTGCGAGGTGGGCCCGAAGCAGCCGTAACAGCCACGGGAGTGCGCCGGGCACAGCGCACCACAGCCAGCGTGGGTCACCGGCCCGAGGCACGGCGTGCCGTCCGCGACCATCACACAGGTCAGGCCGCGCCGCTTGCACTCGGTGCACACGCTGGCGTCTGGAACGTCCGGCTTGCGTCCCACCAGCAGAGCAGTGATCACCTCGAGTAGTTGCCTGCGGTCGATCGGGCAGCCACGCAGCTCGAAGTCCACCGGCACATGTGCCGCCACCGGGGTCGAGGTGGCCAGGGTGTCGATGTACTCCGGGCTGGCGTACACCGCGGCGGTGAACTCGGCCACGTCACCGAAATTGCGCAGCGCCTGGATCCCGCCCGCGGTTGCGCAGGCGCCGATGGTCACCAGCACCCGGGACTGCTCGCGGATCTCCCGGATCCGCTGTGCGTCGCGCGCCGTGGTGATCGACCCCTCGACCAGCGAGATGTCGTATGGCCCCGGCTGCACCAGGGACGACGCCTCCAGGAAGTGAGCGATGGTCACCGCGCCGGCCAGGCCGAGCAGTTCGTCCTCACAGTCCAGCAGGGTCAGCTGGCAGCCGTCGCACGAGGCCAGCTTCCATACCGCGAGAGTCGGCTTGGTCATCACAATTCCCGGATGCTCAGCAAAGGGCCGGCCAGCGCGTAGCTGACCACGGGCCCGTCCCGGCAGACCAGGATGGGCCCGAACTGGCAGTGCCCGCACAGGCCGATCCCGCACTGCATGTTCCGTTCCAGCGAAACCCGGATGTCGCCGGCCTGGATCCCCTTGCGCAGCAAGACCTGGGCGGCGAACCGCATCATCGGTTCCGGGCCGCACAAGAACGCCGTGGTGCGGGCCGGATCCACCCGAAGCCGGGCCAGCGGTTCGGTCACGAAGCCGACCTGGCCGTCCCAGCCTGCGGAGGGCTGGTCGATGGTCAGCTCAACCTCGGCGTCGGCCCGCCGGGACCAGGCCGCGAGCTCAGTGCGGAACAAGAACTCGGCCGGCGTGCGGGCCCCGGCGATCAGGCAGACACCGCGGTACGAGGCACGGTCGGCCAGGGCACCCAGCATCACCGGCCGCAACGGCGCCAGCCCCACCCCACCAGCCACGATCAGCAGATCACGGCCGGTGGCCGAGGGCAGATCCCAGGTCGTTCCGAACGGGCCGCGGACGCCGAGCGGTGCGCCCAGTGGCGCGTCGCGCAGCGCGGCGCTCACCGCGCCGACAGCGCGGATGGTGTGCGTCAGCGTGCCGTCCTGAGTGGCCGGGTCGCCGCTGATCGAGATAGCGACCTCCCCGACACCGGGTACGGCCAGCATGGTGAACTGGCCCGGCTGAAACGGGGGCAGCGAGTCCCGGGCCGGCTCCAGGCGCAGCGTGACGCAGTCGTGGGTCTCGGCCGCCCGTTCAGCCACCAGGTATGGCACGGGCAGCATCGGCTCCGCGACCGGCGAGGCATTCTCAGTGCTGGCCATGCGGGCTCCGGTACTGGCCCTGCGGGCTCCGGTACAGGTCGAGCAGCCGGGCCCGGGTAGCTTGCAGGCGCTGCACGCACGCCTGGAACAAGCTCAGCGTCAGCGCGTAGCCAAACCGCGGATCCTGATCCGCGATCGTGCGCAGTTGATCGGTGTCCAGTTCGGTGGCCGCTGTCGGCCGCAATGCGACCGCGCCGAAATTCCACTGATATGGCGGCAGCAGCCACGACCAGCCCAGCACGTCGCCGCGTCCCAGGGTCTGGACGACGACCTGGCCGCGTCCGGGAACCAGCAGATCCAGGGCCACGCATCCGTCCTGGATCAGCCAGCAGCCGCGCGCCGGGCCACCCTCCAGGAACACTCGCTCACCAGCCCCGAACCACACCGGGCGGGCGGCGGCGGAGACGAGCTCAAGCTCGTCGGCGGACAGGCCGCCAAAGATTCCAGACCCGGCCAGCTGTGCGCCGTGCTCAGTCATCCTCCCTCCTCACGTCTGCTTCCTCGGCCAGCTCAGCCAGGTCAGCCAGCTCAGCCAGGCGGCTCGCTTCGGCGGTGATGTCGATGCCGACTGGGCACCAGGCGATGCACCGGCCGCAGCCGACACAACCGGAACCGCCGAACTGGTCATGCCAGGTGCCCAGCTTGTGGCTGAACCACTGCCGGTACCGGCTCGCGCCGGACTGCCGCACGCTGCCGCCGTGGACATAGGAGAAATCGAGCTCGAAGCAGGACGCCCAGCGCTGCCAGCGCTCGGCATGATCCCCGGTCAGATCGCTGACGTCCTCGGTCGTGGTGCAGAAGCAGGTGGGGCACACCATCGTGCAGTTGGCGCAGGCCAGGCAGCGGCTGGCCACATCGGCCCAGTGCGGTGATTCCCGGGAATCGCGGATCAGCGCGGGCAGGTCGGCCAGCGGCATTTCCCGGCCCATTCGCTGGGCAGCCGCGCTGACCTCGGCCTGCGCGGCCTGCACCTCGGCCGCGGAGGCGGTGCCGTGTGGCACCCCGGCCAGGATGCGGGCCCCCTCCAGGGTGCCGGCCTCCGCGACGAACCAGTGCCCGGAATCGTCCATCCGCTCGGTGAGCGCGAGATCGTAGCCGGGCCCGGCAGCTGGGCCCGTTCCCATCGACGCGCAGAAACATACCCCGCCCGGCTCGGTGCAGTTCACCGCGATGATGAACAAGCCCTGACGGATGCGCTCAAAAGCACCGTCGCGCTGCGGGCCACCGCCGAGTACCCGGCCAAGGATCCCCGTCGCGGCCAGGTCGCAGCCCCGCACGCCCAGGAACGCGTAGCGAGGGGACTCGGGTGGCACCGGGCGGAACTCGCCGTCCGGGCCGGCCGACCACAGCTGCCGGCGCGGCGGATGCAGGAACTGCTTCCAGGATCCAGGTCCCGCGGAATGGGCGAACACGGCGTCGTCCTGCCGGCGCCGCAGCCGGTACTGGCCCGGCCCGGTTTCCACCCCGAAGCCAGCAGGCAGCCGGGCCGCCGAGTCCAGCTCATCCAGCACGATCGCGTTGTCCCGCACGGTCGGCCCGATGACACGGTAACCCTCGCCAATGAGCACAGCCACCAGGCGATCAAGGCCGTCCAGGCCGAACACGGCCGGCCCAGCGTCTTCTGGTCCTGTCATGACTCATGCCTCCGCGGTGGCGCACGGCAGTCTCACGACGCCTGAACCTCTAGCTAACCAGCCGCGGCAGCCCTGGCGGCAGGGCCCACCTGCTGTGCGCTCCGGGACCTTTGGCCCGACCTTACGGCCGGAATCCAGCCCGCGGCGGTGCTGACGGGCAACCGAAAGTCCCTTCTGAGCGGGAGGTTGGCCCCTACGCCCAAGGCGGTTTGCGTTCGATGCTGGACTCAGAGAGGAGGCCGTCGATGAGGACGCACCAGACACGTCGCATGGGTCCGGCCGCCCGCCTGGCGCGCGGGCTGTGGCCCGACCACAATCCGCTCCGGCGGTCCTCGGATCGGGCCGAAGCAGGGATGGTGGCCATCCTGATCGTGGCCTTCCTGGTCGGTGCCCCGCTGATTGTGCTGATCGTGTGGCGACTGACCCTCAGCGCCACCTTCACCACCGCGACAGCCCGGCATGTCGGCTGGCGCGAGGTCCCGGCCGTGCTGCTGAAGAACGCACCCGAGTCCGGTTACTACGACTCTGCGGTGCCGGCCACCTGGACCGCACCCGATGGCACGGCGCATACCGGGACGGTGTACGCAAAGCCGGGCTCGCCCGCCGGGACGACGACCACCATCTGGGTCAACGCTTCCGGGCGCCAGGAGAAGTGGCCACTGACCCCGGTCCAGGCGACCACCCAGGCAGGTCTCACCGCGGCCTGCGCGGTGCCAGTCTGGGCGCTGATCTGCCTCGGTGCCGGCCTATCTGGCCATCGCCTGATCGACACCCGCCGCATGGCGGCCTGGGACACGGACTTGCGGACGGCCAACCTCGGCGGCCCGGCCAGCACCAGTTCCTGACATGGGGCACGTCGGCGTCCAGCCATTCGGTTGCTGATTCAGGGCTCCATCAGCTCCTCCGGCGGACGGCGGGCGGTGGCCTGTGTTGTCCGGGCCATACCGAGCTGAAGCAGCATTTGCGGAGTTCCGGGCAGCTTCAGGCGGTGCTGGATCTCCGACCGGATCGCGGCCGCCTCGAGCGGCTGAGAATGCAGGCTGGCGAACACCCACCGGGTCGCGGCGTGCGCGAGCAGCCGGTGTAGCGCCTGGCCCGCGCGCAGCCAGTCGGCCCGGCCGTCGGCCGGGGTGACCAGCACGGCGGTGGCGGCGGCGGGCGGCCCGCCGGCCGTCAGCGCACCGAGGCTGCGGCCGAGGTCGAAATCGCGCTGCCGCAGCCGCCCGCGCGGCCGGCCGGCCACGGCTGGGAATCCCTGGGCCTCGAACGCCTGGGCCGGGACGCCGTCGCGGGCCGCGGTGCCGACCGCCCGGGTCCAGCGCCGCACTTCAGCCTGCGCCACTGGGTCGAGGTCCTGCCTGCGGCCGACGGCGTTCACGATATCTTCGAGCTGCTGGTAGCTGAGGGCCTGGGCAACGTGCACCAGCGTCGCGCCTTCGGCCAGCGCATCATGCTGCAGCCCGGGAAGCAGCCCCTCAGGCAGCAGCCCGGCCATGAATGGGCCACGGTGGGTGTGCCGGTGCGGTAGGGCGGTCAGCATCTGGCGTTCGGCCTCGCTGGCGGGCACAGACCGGCGCAGCCGCACCCGGGCCAGCAGCCGGCCCCGGGACGGATCCGGCAGTAGCTCGGTCACCGGCTTGTACCCAAGCGACCGGATCGCCAGCCGCAGCCCGAACAGGGCCGCGCCGCAACTGATCAGCATCTCCCGGCCGGCCGGGTCCACCCGGAGCTTGCGGCGCGGGTCGGCGTACAGCTCGATCACATCCTGGGTGACCTTGAACCGCCACGGCTGGGTGTTGTGCACTGATGGTGCCCGCGCCGCGGTCGCGATCAGGTAGTCGGCCTGGCCGGCCGGAATCGGCGTGTCCTGGTGCGCGCTGTCCTCGGTCATGGTTCTCACCTGCCCTGGTTCGTGCCAGGGTGACTCACCTGGCGCAGGCCGGCCAGGGCCGTTGGCTGCCTTCCTGGCCGCCGAAAGCCCCGCATTACCGGTGGACCTTGGTCCCCAGGTGGCTGCGTCCGGGGGTGGGTCAGGCCGCTGCGGGCTGGTGGGCAGCGCGGTGCAGGACGACGCGGAACTCCGCGAGGCCGTGGTCGGCGAGCGACCCGAACGGCCCAAATCCAGCCGGGTCCTTGATGCCCCAGCCGGCGAACGCGACCGGGAATGACCCGGCGATCTGCAGCCCAGGTCCATCCCGGCGGCATGAGATCGTGACCGTGACACGGTGCGCGTTCCCGCGCATCGAAAGCTGGCCCGTCGCCGTGATCCTGATGGCCGCGCCCGAGGCGAAGCCCGGGGCCAGGGTTACCGGGTGGGTAAGGGTGAAGCTCGCCACTGGATGAGCCCGCGTGTCCAGGCTGGCGGCGAACTGCGGCTGGGTTTTGCCGTCGACCGTGACCGTGGCCAGGCCGATGCGGAACAGGGCGCGAGTGACCTGCTCGCCGGAGATGACCATGGTTCCGGTGACGGCACGAGTCCGGCCAACCACGTCATTGCTGAACCCGAGAGCGGTTTCCCGGACACGGAAACCGGCCACCGATCCTGGCCCGGCATCCCAGCTGCCATCGAGCGGCCCGGATGGCGCGCTGGCGTGGGCCGTGGGCAGCGCCAGCGGGGGTGGGACCGGCTGGAGCTTGATGAAGAGCGCCACGGCCGCGACAGCGACGGCCACCAGAGCCGCGACGCTGACCAGCGCCCATCGCCACCAGTGATGCGTGCGGGGCGAACTGCGGCGCCCGATACGAGCCGGCGTCCCCGGCTCTGCCTGGCTGGTCATCTGTCACTCTCCCTCTTTCGATGTGGCAGCCGGGGCGGGTGACGCTGGTCCCGGGCCACCGCGTGAGTAGGCTGTAACCAGGATGTGAGATTTAGAACTTGAGATATAGAGTCTCAAGTCCCGAGTAGAGGTGAACTTTGACAGCCGACTCCCGGGCACCTACCGGCCTGGCCCGGAGGGGCCGTCGGCTACCGGACGCGGAGACTGAGCGGCGGATGCTGGGTACGGCCGTGCGTATGGTGCACAGCACCGGCCTCACGGTGAGCCTGGAGCACATCAGCTTTGAGGACGTGATCCGCGACGCGGACGTCTCGCGCAGCTCCGCCTACCGGCGCTGGCCGCACAAAGACCTGTTCTTCAGCGACCTGGTAAAACAGCTGGCCACGGACGCCGCACCAGCCACGATCGCCCACGATGAGTTTGACAAGCTCAGGCACGTCGCGGCCACGCACCTGGATTGGCTGGAAACCCCCGACCTGCGCCGCGGTCTTCTTGTTGAGCTGATCCGTGAGTTGTCAGTGCTGGACTTCCAGGCCCTGTACGGATCGGCGCAATGGCGCACTTACATCGCCTTGCACGCGACGTTCATGAGCCTGCCCGAAGGCGAACTGCGCGACCAGGTCCAGTCGGCACTCGCGCAGTCCGAACACGACCGCATAGCCCGCATCGTGAAGGCCTGGGAACGCCTGGCGACCCTGTTCGGCTACCGGCTGCGGCCCGAGGCGGCGGGCACGTTCGAGACGCCGGTCATCCTGGCCGATGCCACCATGCGCGGACTGATCATCATGGCTCTGTCCACGCCCGAACTAGCCGCCCGCCGGATAGCGGCGAGCCCATTCGGAGCGGCCAGCACGAACGAGTGGTCCATCCCGGCCCTGGGCCTGGCCAGCATCGCGGCGGCATTCCTGGAGCCTGACCCCGCGGTCGAGTGGGACGCCGAGCGCGTCATCAGCGTCCGCCGGGCACTGACTAGCTTGTCAGCGCTGAACGGATGAACACTGCGCTCAGCGGAGCCTTTCGCTGGCTGGTGGGGTGCCACCGCGAGCCGCCGCGATAGCGTGGGCCAGGTGAGCAGGGTGCACGATATGGGCGGGCAGACCGGGTTCGGGCCGGTTCCGGCCGAGGATGACGGGCGGTATTTCCACGCGGACTGGGAAGCGCGGGTGTATGCGATCGTCCGGGTACTGCAGCGGCGGGGTGTGATCAACGCGGCGTTCGATGATCTGCGCGACGCTATCGAGCGCATCCCGCCCGCCGAGTACCTGACCTTGTCCTACTACGAGCGCTGGCTGCGAGCGGCGGAGATGCTGCTCGCCGAGCGGGGACTGCTGGCTGGTGACTAGGTTCGCCGCGGGTTCCCGGGTCCGGGCCCGGGCAGCGGATCCGGACGGTCACACCAGGCTGCCGCGGTATGTCCGCGGCCACGTCGGCGAGGTCATCGGGGTCCGGGCGACCTGGCCGCTGCCGGACAAGGCGGTGCGCGGGATCGTGCACGCTGAGCCGGTCTACGCAGTGCGCTTTCCCGCGGCCGGGCTGTGGGGTTCGGGGTCGCACTGGGTGATCATCGACATGTGGGAGTCCTACCTGGAGGAGGCGCCGTGAGCGACGGACACAGCGAGCTTCCGGTGGCGGCCAGGGTCCGCAGGCTCGAAGAGCGCCTGATCGCCGCGGGGCTGGCCACAGACGCCGAACTCGACGAGATCCTCGAGCAGGTGTTTACCTCGGCCTCGCCGGTCAATGGCGCCCGGATGGTCGCCCGTGCCTGGAAGGACCCGGCCTACCGTGACCGGCTGCTGGCTGATGGCAACGCGGCGGCGGCCGAGCTCGGCTTCGGCGCCGGCGCCCGGGGGTATCTGCTGAAGGCGGTCCAGAACACGCCGGCCGTACACAACATGATCGTGTGCACGCTGTGCTCGTGCTACCCGACGGCCCTGCTCGGGCCGTCGCCGAGCTGGTACAAGAGCTTCGCCTACCGGTCCCGGGCGGTGCGCGAGCCGCGCGCCGTGCTGGCCGAGTTCGGGGTCGAACTGCCCGACAGCACCGAGATCCAGGTGTGGGACGCCAACTCCGAGACCCGCTACCTGGTCCTGCCGCTGCCAGCGGAAGGCGCCGACGACCTGGACGAAGGTGAGCTGGCCTCCCTGGTCACCAGGAACGGGCTCATCGGCACCGCCGTCCGGTAGCGCTGCGAAGGTGCCGACGGCGGGTAGCTGTAACGTGCCGTTCGTGGCGGTGAATGCGGAGCAGGCCGAGGACTGGAACGGGGCCAGCGGGCGGGAGTTCATCGAGCAGCATGCGCGGCATCAGCGAATGCTGGGCCGGCTGACGGCGCGGTTGCTCGCTGCCGCGCGGATCCGGCACGGGGAGAACGTTCTGGACGTCGGGTGCGGATGCGGTGACACGACGATCCTCGCCGCGCGTGCCACCGGCAGCGGGCAGGTTCTGGGCGCCGACTTCTCCCGGATCCAGGTGGCCGAAGCGCGCCGGCTCGCCGCCCGTGCTGGCGTCGCTAATGCCAGGTTCGAGGTCGCCGACGCGCAGGTGCACCCGTTCGGGGCCGGGGTCTTCGACGTGGTGCTGAGCAGCTTCGGGGTGATGTTCTTCGACGACCCGGCGGCGGCGTTCGGCAACCTGAGGAAGGCGCTTCGGCGCGGCGGCAGGCTGGCCTTCGTGTGCTGGCGCACCCGTGCGGAGAACCCCGTCTTTACCACTGGGTTCGCTGGGGCCGCGGCAGCGGCCGGCTTGCGCGAGCTACCCGGGCCGTCGGCTGCTTTCTCCCTGGCCGCCGCCGGCCGGGTGAGCGCGCTGCTGAGCGGCGCGGGGTTCGGCGGCATCGAGTTCGCGAGGGCGGACGAGCCGATGCTCATTGGCCGCGACGTGGACGACGTGCTCGAATACGAGCGTGCTTCCCCGTCAGCGACCGACATCCTGGCCGGGCTCAGCCCAGCACAAGCCGCCGAGCTGACCAGGCAGGTCCGGGACCACCTGGCGGCCTACGCGTCCCCCGGCGGCGTGACCATGCCTGGTGCGGCCTGGCTGGTCACGGCGCAAGCTGCCTGAGCCGGCCACACCGCCGGTACTTTCCCTGACGAGGAATGCCGCCCGGGCGGCTCACGTTGACGCGCTGGTGAAGAAGATTGGCTTCCTGTCGTTCGGGCACTGGTCGTCGTCGCCGGGCTCGCATACGCGGTCGGCATCGGACGCGTTGCTGCAGTCGATCGACCTCGCGGTGGCCGCCGAAGAGCTGGGCGCGGACGGCGCGTACTTCCGGGTGCACCACTTCGCGAGGCAGCTGGGTTCTCCGTTCCCGCTGCTGGCGGCGGTTGGCGCGCGGACCAGCCGGATCGAGATCGGCACGGCGGTCATCGACATGCGGTATGAGAACCCGCTGTACATGGCAGAGGACGCCGGCGCGGCCGACCTCATCGCCGGCGGCCGCCTCCAGCTGGGGATCAGCCGCGGCTCACCGGAGCAGGTGATCGACGGCTGGCGATACTTCGGCTACCAGCCGCAGCAGGGTCAGACGGACGCCGACATGGCCCGTGGGCACGCCCAGGTGCTGCTCGAGGTGCTGCGCGGCGAAGGCTTCGCGCAGCCCAATCCCCGCCCGATGTTTGCGAACCCACCCGGCCTGCTGCGCCCCGAGCCGCACTCACCAGGGCTGCGGGAGCGCATCTGGTGGGGTGCCGCCTCCCAGCAGACCGCCACCTGGACGGCCGGGCTGGGCCTGAATCTGCAGAGTTCGACGCTGATCACCAACGAGTCGGACAAGCCTTTTCACCTGCAGCAGGCTGAGCAGATCCAGGCATTCCGCGACGCATGGCAGAAGGCCGGCCACGAGCGGGAGCCGCGAGTGTCGGTCAGCAGGAGCATCTTCGCCCTCGTCGATGACCGGGACCGGGAGTACTTCGGCCGGCGGAACCAAGACAGCGACCAGATCGGCTTCATCGACGCGCAAACCCAGGCGATCTTCGGCCGGACATACGCTGCCGAACCGGATGTGCTGATCCAGCAGCTCAAGGAAGACGAGGCGCTCGCAGCCGCCGACACGTTGCTGCTCACCGTGCCCAATCAGCTCGGCGTCGACTACAACGCCCACGTCATCGACAGCATCCTCACCCACGTGGCACCTGCGCTCGGCTGGCGATAGGCCGGCTGGCAAGCGGGACGATCAGCCCCGGCTGCGGAGCCGGGCAGATCAAGCCCCCGGAATCCGCTGGCCGCGGGTGGCCACGGCTTGCCCGGCGAGGATGTCACGCATCTCGTGCGTGATGCCGTCTGGGTAGCCGTCGAGCAGCGCTTCGAAATCGGCCCGCTGGGCCGGGGTCGAGTACGCGGCCAGTTCGCGCTCCAGCTCCAAACGCTGCCTGCGGTCCGCCTCAGGGCTGGCCGGGATGAGCGGCGCGCCCAGCAGCAGCAAGAGCCCAGGGAGGAGTATCACCCCGGCAGGGTCGGCGCGGTACACGACACCGGCCGCGGTGAGCACCACCCCGGCCAGCACCCAGCGGGCCCGCCCGCCACGCGCCAGAAGCACCAGTGTGAGCAGCACGCCGATGCGGATCAGCCGGCGGGCCCGCCAGGCCCATGTGGGCCTGCTGATCTGCGCGCTGCGATAGCGGCCGGGTCGACGGGCGGACTGGCGCAAGATCACCAGGTTCCGCCGATGTGGTCGCAGTCTCATTGCAGCCTCCCAGTTACCCAAGGCTCCAGCTCTGCGTGTCCTCAATCGTACTCTTCCGCGCCCCGAGCAGGCATGCTCCGAGGTGCTCCTCAGGCGGCGGCCTTGGCTCGTGCCAGCCCGTCGGCCATGCCCCTGGCGTCCCCGGTGGCGCCGACCTCCAGCTTGACCGGCGTACCCCGGACGGTGACCGTCATGACCCTGCCGACCAGCAGGCGCTG
>Ga0335072_10011210_pt1 | contig 12848 bp, 9 predicted proteins | sample Lox_Sample_21_FD_206725 | JGI IMG/M metagenome (GOLD analysis project Ga0335072, IMG submission 206725) | Soil microbial communities from Loxahatchee National Wildlife Refuge, Florida, United States - Lox_Sample_2.1 | ecosystem: Environmental > Terrestrial > Soil > Wetlands | place: USA: Florida...
AAGCGCGGCAGGTCTTCGGGGCGGTGCTGGCCGTCGCCATCCAGCGTGGCGATGTCGTCCGCCCCGGCAGCGAGGGCGGCGCGCATGCCGTCACGCAGGCTTGCCCCCTTTCCCTGGTTGGTGTGATTGCGCAGCACCTGCGCGCCTGCCTCGGCGGCCAGGCGTGCCGTCGCGTCGGAGGAGCAATCATCCACTACGAAAACCTGCGATACCTGCGGAAGCAGGCGGCAGCGATGGACCAAGGCAGCGATGGTGGCCGCCTCCTGATAGGCTGGGATGACGACGGCAACGCGCGGCGCCGCGATCCGGCCGCCATCATCGATTGGTTGCGTTGCCGTGCCTGCCATGCTTCCGGTCATGGCACCGGGGGCGTATCGTCTTCAAGCTCATGCCGCGGAAGGTCTTGTGATGACGGGTCGGGCCACTGGCGCCGGCGAGGCCTGCGACGTGCTCGTGATCGGCGGCGGTCCGGCCGGATCGACCGCGGCTGCCTTGCTCGCCGGGCAGGGACGCGACGTGGTTCTGCTGGAGAAGGACGCGCATCCGCGCTTCCATATCGGCGAGTCGCTGCTGCCGCGCAATCTCGCGATTTTCGACCGGCTGGGCCTGCGGGATGCGGTGCATGCGCTGGGGGAGTTGAAACCGGGCGCCGAAATGATCTCAGACGCCACGGGATGCCGCGTTGATTTCAACTTCGTAACCGGCATCGATCGCAGCTTCACCTACAGCTACCAGGTTCGGCGCTCGGAATTCGACGCGCTTTTGTTCTCGCACGCGGCACGGCAGGGTGCGCGCGCGATGCAACGCATCCGCGTGGTGCAGGTTGACGGCATTGGGGCAGAAAGTCGGGGGGCAGAAAGTCGGGGGGCAGAAAGTCGGGGGGCAGAAAGTCGGGGGGCAGAAAGCCGGGGGACAGAAGGCCGGGGGACAGAAGGCCGGGGGACAGAAGGCCGGGGGACAGAAAGCCGGGGACAGGTGCTGGCGCAGCAGACAGACGGCACGATGCTGAGGTTTGCGCCACGCTTCCTGCTGGATGCTTCGGGACGCGACACGTTCCTGGCGGGACGCATGCGGCTGAAGCAGGCCGACAAGTCCAACAACACCGCGGCGGTTTACGCGCATTTCCATGATGTCCCGCGCCGCGACGACGCCATGGCGGGCTGCATCAGCATCCACCTGGCCGAGGATGGCTGGTTCTGGGTCATCCCGCTGCGAGACGGCATTACCAGCGTCGGCTTTGTCGGCACGCAGGCGGCATTCCGCCGGCGAGCCGGAACTCCGGCCGCGCTGCTGCAGCAACGCATCCTCGCCAGCCGCACGCTGCGGCCCCGGATGGCGCTTGCCCGGCTGGCGTCCGAAGTCATGACGGCAGGCAACTATTCGTATCGGGCATGTTCCGCCTGGGGCGAAGGATTTATGTTGATCGGCGACGCGTTCGGCTTCGTCGATCCGGTATTCTCCAGCGGCGTGCTGCTGGCGATGACCGGAGGCACACTGGGGGCGGATGTAGCGCATGCCTGGCTGGACAATGCGGCCGAGGGCCGGCGGCTGGCGCGCCAGGCCGAGCACCAGTTAAGCCGCGGCATGGACCGGTTGGGTTGGCTGATCTACCGCATCAACGATCCCGTGATCCGCCGCATGCTGATGTCGCCGAACAATATGTTCCGTATGCGCGATGGGGTCGTTTCGTTGCTCGCCGGCAATTTCGACGACCGGATCTCGTTACGGCTGCCGCTGCTGGCATTCAAGGGCGGTTATCATTTGCTGTCGCTGGTTGCCCGGCTTGGCCCGCGCGTGGCCGGATTCGCCAACTGATGCGCGCTGCCATGCGGTGGTTGCGGGTGAGCCTGGCGAAGCTGCGGCCGGTGATGTACCAGTGGATCAGCAGCGCCTCAAATGTCACCAGCGGCATATGGCGCAGCGGCGGCCACCGGGATTGCTCTGCCGCGCAGGGCACATGGCGAATCTCAAGTCCGGACGCCAGGAGAGAGCTGCGGGCGAGATGAAAGCGGCTGGTCACCAGGGCGGTTGGGCCGGCATCTGTGGCGAAACGCGCCCGGTAAAGCATGAGGTTTTCCAGCGTGTGGCGGGACCGGTCTTCCAGCAGGATGGCGGCGGTGGGGACGTTGCTGGCTTGCAGGAAAAGAGCGCCGGCAGCGGCCTCGGACGGCTGGCCTGCCGCCGTCCTGCCGCCCAGAATGACGATTTGTGCCTTGTCGTAACTTGCCTGGAGAGCGGCGGCTCTCGCGAGTCTGGCGCGATAATCGGGGCTGGGCTTGCCAAGCGCGTTGAGCCGCATCCCCAGTACCAGAATTCGCCGGGCGCTTGGCGTGTCGCACCGTGTGCGGCAGGCGATCCAGAACACGTAACACAGACAGAGCAACAATGTCGCGCCACAAGACAACACCATGAGCATGGTGGACAGGGCCAGCATGGCCAAGCCATCGGCGCCAATGACGATCGGTTCGAGTGGCGGTTGGGGGTTGGGGGTTTCCATGCCGGCGGATACTGACACTGCCGGTGGCGCTTATGCGACCCCTGCTGCGGAGAACAGCGCGCCGGAGGGGCGGCGGTGTTTCTGCCCGGACGATTGCGAATTGGTCTTCGCCGGCACGGCGGAACGTTATCGCGGCTGCGGCCGTCTTGTGCATGGCTATGTGTGTTCCAAGCTGCGGCGTGATCCGGTGCATCGCGATGTGCTGAGTCTGGCTGCGGCCGAGTGCTTTGGCGATATGGTGGATATCGGCTGCGGCCGAGGGCAGCTTGGCGTTGCGCTGCTGCTGGCTGGCCTGGCCAAATCGGTCCTGGGTGTCGATTGTCTGGCGGGGTGTCTCGCACAGGCCGATCAGGCGGCGGCGGGTCTGGCGTATCGGTCCATGTTAGTGGATCTGGCGGATGGTTTCGAACCGCCGGCCGCCGATACCATCCTGGCCGTGGATGTGCTGTATCAACTTGACGATGCTTCGCAGCAACGGCTGCTGCGGTCTGTGGCACAGGCGGCACGGCGTCGCGCGATCTTGCGGTTGTTGGATCCCCGGCTCGGGATGCGAAGTGCAGCGACGGTGGGGTTGGAGCGGCTATGGCGGGGCATTTCGCCGCATGCCGGCCGATGGGTAAATCCGTGGCCGGTCGGGCGGATCGAGAATGTCCTCCAGTCTGCGGGCTACGATACGACCGTCACGCCATGCTGGCGCGGTACTCCGTTTTCCAATGTCTTGCTCATTGCCCGCCGGCGTTTGCCGCGTTAGAGCAGTTGTCACAGGCTTGCTGGCGCAGAGCCTGAAGCAGGGCATCGATGCTGTCGTCATGATGGTTCAGGAACGATGCATAATCTGCGCGGATGGTGATGCGCAGGCTGGTTCCCTCGGCGATGACGTCGACGATCCGTGGGTTGGCAGCATCGGTGTTGACAACCCAGGTCACGTTGAAGGCGGGCATGTTGGGGCGCTGGATAACGGTCGGGACGTAGACGCCGTCCTTGCGCATCTCCGGCCGTCCGACGCTGACCTGGATACCGGCATCCTTCTGTTGCCCGGTGTCGATCTGTTGCTCGGTGTCGATTCGGCCAAGGACCGCCCGCAACAGCACGGCGTGGAACAACGCGACGTAGGTCTGCTGCTGCTGTGCCGTGGCCTGGCGCCAGAAACGGCCAAGGCAGAAGCGAGCCGCGGCAGGGATATCGACCACATCGTTGATCAGCTTTGTCAGGCGATGCTTGCGCATCTCCGAGGGCTCGGGGGAGGCGACGGTGGCGGCGATCTCGTTTCCCACGCGCCGGATGAAGGCCTTGGCCCAGGAGGCTGGATCTTCGGCCTTCGCGCGTGCCACCGGCAGCACGGCGCAGAGGCCCAGGCCAAGGAGCCTGCGCCTGGGCAGGGTTGACGCCGTATAGCAACGTGAGCGCCGTTCGCTGTGGTTACGCAGCACGATTCGATAATCCGGACAGAGGAGACATGAGCTACCGCAGGGCGTGATAAGATTGGAATATTCCCACCTCCGTCGTGCAGATTGGTTCAGCGAAGCCGCTTTCGGCCAACTGGGCGAGGATGATGCACGAAGGGACGCAATGCTCTATCGTATCCCAATAGTAATCCATCAGTACTGCCAACTGGGTGCGTGGTGATATCAGGCGGCTCACTGCCGGGAGCAGGCGCTTGAAGTAGAATTTGGCGCTGGCGAAGCAGATCGCGTTTCGTGGACGGCCGATCTCCAGCATGAGCAGGCGCCCGCCGGGCCGTAATACGCGGTGGAATTCACGGAACACGACGCCGAGGTCGCTGACATGACGCAAGGCGTAGCCCATGACGATAAAGTCGATGCAGGTATCCGATAGCGGCAAAGCCTCGGCCGATGCCTGGATCAGTGCGATATCCAATCGCCGGCGCGCCGCGCAGAGCATGCCGCCGCTGATGTCCAGCCCGACGATGCCGGCGCCTGTACCCAGGATGTGTTGTGCGGCCTCGGCCACCCAGCCTGTTCCGATCGCGACGTCCAGCAGGCGCATGCCCGGTTGCAGACCGGCAGCGGTCAATGCATGGCGGCGATACCAAGCGCCGGTGCCGAGGAAAAACACCTCGTTCGCCCAGTCGTACTGGGCCGAGGTTGCGTCGAACAAGGATTGCACGAAGGCCGCTCGATCCTGCTGCGATGCATAGTGGTTACGCAGGACAGGGTGCGGGGGCACGGGCTTTGTCACGATTTCGGCTATCGCATGTGGTGGTCGGGCAGGGCAAGCGGCAGGGACACGGCCCGCAGCCCGGCGGTTGTTAGAATCTCCAGCAGTCGCGGCAGCACGTCGAGCACGACCGGCGTGCCGCAGGTGGTGCGCCACGCACCGGTGTCGTGCAGCAGCACGATGTCGCCCGCTGCAAGGCCGCGCGTGAGCCGGTGCAATACTTTTTCCGGGCTGCGGCTGACGCGGTCGTAACCGCGCCTGGTCCAGGACACGTAGCAAAGCGGCTCTGCCGCGACCACCGGGTCGAGCAACGGGCTGCGCAGTCCAAGCGGGGCGCGGAAGAACCGAGGACGGGTGCCCGAGATCTCGCTGAGCGTGGCCTGGCATCGCTGCACGTTGCGGCGTAGCGCAGCGACGGAATAGAGGGCGAAACCGAGCGCATGGTTGTCGCTGTGGTTTTCCACACTGTGGCCGCGACGGATAATTTCCTTGACGAGGTGCGGATATGCGGCCGCATGCGTGCCGATGCAGAAGAAGCTTGCCTTTGCATGGTGTTGCTCGAGCAGATCCAGGACTCTTGGGGTGATTTCCGGGTCTGGACCGTCGTCGAACGTGAGGGCGACGACGGCCTGGCGACGGCAGGATTCTGGCAGGCGTGACAGATTGGGGCCAAGCAATGTGCTGCGCGGCCACATCCCGAAAACGCCGAGCAATACGTGGTTGAAGACGAGGGCGCCAAGCAGCCACGGCCATTGGGTTGGTGCCATGGCGAGTGCCGTCAGCAGGACGGCATGGAGCCAAACGGACAAACGCACAGCCGGGGCTGGGACCCAGGCGCGGTTGTCTGGAGGACAGGGGCCGGACATCACGATTGGGCTTTGGTCCCTTAACCCCACAGTCTTGGCATATTCTGCACTGGATCGCATCTACGCAAGAATCCCGTCAAGCCTGTGCGGAACGATGGTGGCCCCGGTTGCAGTTCCTGGCCGGTCGTCCCGCGTATCAATCAGGTCCTGGGGGTATCAGGGTGGCGGCGCCCCAAGAGCCGGCCCATGCCCGCCGCTTCCACCAGTTCTCGCATGTCCTATAGTCGCGCGTTAGGGGCTCGTGGGTCCGTCGCCGGGAGTGCAACATCCGCAATGAAAGTTACAGCGATTATTGTCGTTCTGCTGCTTGCAGCGGTGAACGTGGCGGCGCTGTTGCCCGCTGCTGACATCGTCCAGCCTTACCTGCCCGAAGTGTCACTGGCGTTGGCGGTTCTCGCGCTGGCCGTACTGTTGTTACAATTGCGCGACCGGGCGGCTGCTCCGAGTCCTGCCGTCGAGCCAGCCCGACCAAGCCTCCAGCCCACCAGAGCGACCCAGGCTGACGCCGAGATCGTCGCCTTTCTGGCAATGCTCCAGGAAAAGGGCCGGCTGGTGGATTTCCTGATGGATGACATCAACGCTTACAACGACAGCCAGGTTGGCGCCGCCGCGCGCGTGGTTCACGCCGGATGCAGCGGCGTGTTGAAGGAGCATTTCAGGATTCAATCGGTACGAACGGAGCAGGAGGGAACGACGATCACGGTTCCAACCGGGTATTCGGCAAGTGAGTACCGGCTGGTCGGCAGGATCGCGGGGCAGGCACCTTTCTCGGGCGTGCTGGTGCATCGGGGTTGGCGGACAAACGTGGTGCAACTGCCGAAGCTTCTGGCTGCCGCTGACGGCGAACTGCCTACCATTGCTCCGGCCGAGGTGGAGCTGAAATGAGGCCGTGCCATTGACGGGCAGGGCCATTCGCCGGTCCCGCCCTGGGCTTGCACGCCGACGCGAGGAAGACGACTTCTAGGCCAAGGCCCGATCCGCCCGATCACCGACATCGCATCATCAGGAGCCCATGTCCTCGAACCCGCGCTTCAGTCTTGGCATCGACCTTGGCACCAGCAATTGCGCCATGGCGCTGGCCGACCTCGACACGGATGAAACCGCAATTCTGCCGATTCCGCAGGTCGTGGCGGCCAACCAGGTGGGAGAGCATGCGACGCTGGCCTCGGCGCTGTATCTGCCCCATCCGGAGGAATTTCCGGCCGGCTCGCTGACGTTGCCCTGGGATGGCGCGGAGGAAACGGGGATTGTTGGCCAATTCGCGCGCGACCATGGCGCCCTGGTACCCGACCGTTTGGTGACGTCTGCCAAGTCCTGGCTCTCCAATCCACACATCGATCCGAAGCAGCGCACCCTTCCCTGGCGGTCCGACAGTGCGGAGGAGAAACTATCGGCGTTCGATTGCTCGCGGCGTTACCTCCAGCACCTGAAGGACGCGCTTCTGCATACGCTGCATGTCCAGGGCAAGGATTGGAGCGTTGCGGATGGGCAGATCGTGGTGACGGTTCCTGCCTCGTTCGACGAGGTGGCACGCAGCCTGACCGCGGAGGCAGCGGAGGCAGCCGGTCTCGGCATGGTTACGCTGCTGGAGGAACCACAAGCCGCATTCTACGCATGGACGGCGCAGTCCGGACGGCAGTGGCGGGACCTGGTATCGCCTGGCGAGATCGTCCTGGTGTCCGACATCGGCGGCGGCACCGCGGATTTCAGCCTCATTGCCGTGACCGACGTCGCCGGCAACCTGGAGCTGGAGCGCATCAGCGTCGGCGAGCACATCTTGCTCGGCGGCGACAATATGGATCTTGCGCTGGCCTATACGCTGCAGGCGCGGTTGGAGGCGGAAGGCAAATCACTCGACGCGTGGCAGATGTTGGCGTTGGTGCACCTGGCTTCCAGGGCCAAGATCACCTTGTTCGAAGACCAGAACCTGGCGGAAGCGCCAATCGCGGTTCCATCGCGCGGATCCAGCCTGTTTGCCAGGACGGTCAGCACGGCGCTTGACCGCGCCACGCTGTTGCAGGTCGTGCTGGACGGTTTCTTTGCCCGGACCGGCATCGACGATCTGCCACGTGAGGGCCGCAGAACCGGCCTGCAGGAGTTCGGTCTCCCCTACGCATCCGATCCGGTGATCAGCAAGCATCTGGCGCAGTTCCTGAGCCGCAGCTTGCAGAACGTGAAAGCGAGCGAAAAGCTCGCTGCACTGGTTGGACAATCCGCCCAGGGCCAGGCGCTGATACCAACCGCCGTATTGTTCAATGGCGGCGTCTTCAAAGCCGCAGCGATCCGCGCGCGCATGCTGGAGTTGCTGACTGCGTGGAATAACGGACAGGCGGTGCGTGAACTCGAAGGGTTCGCGCCGGATCTCGCCGTCGCGCGGGGCGCCGCCAATTACGGACGGTACCGTGCCACCGGCAAGGGGATACGTATCAAGGCTGGCGCCGCGCGTTCCTATTATATCGGTTTGGAAAGCTCGATGCCGGCGATCCCCGGATTCCGGCCGCCCGTCAAGGCGCTGTGCGTCGTGCCACAGGGCATGCAGGAAGGGTCCGACCTGCTGATCGAAGATCGTACATTCGGGCTGGTGACAGGCCAGGCAGCGGAATTCCGGTTTTTCTCCTCCGCCGTTCGAAGCGGCGACACGCCTGGCCAGGTGCTGGCCGATGCCGAGCGGACGCTGGAAGAGACCAGCCTGTTAGAGGTCGAGCTGCCGGCTCTGCCCGATGTTCCTCCTGGGCAGGTCGTGCCGGTACGGATCGAATCGGTCGTCACCGAACTGGGCACGCTTGAGCTCTGGATGAGGCACACGAACTCCGACCGGAGATGGAAAATTGAGTTCCAGGTCCGCACGGAATAGCGCGCTCGCATCGTCGCGCTGCGTGGTGGTGACTGGACCAGAGGAGCGCAGCATCGCTCGCAGCATGTCATTGGGAGGAGCGCAGCGACGAAGCGATCGCCGCCGCGTGGGCGCGCGGACGGTTCGGAAGCTCACCCCGATGAATTTGCTGCGTCGCTACGCTCCTGACAAGCGGCAAGGTTTCCCCCTTGCGCCTTGCGCAGTTTCGTCCAGGGGCGGGCCGGCCGCGCCGGCCGGTGGTCAGCTCGCAATGACATTGGGCACGTGACTTGCGCTCCTCTGACAGCAGGTACTAGCTCACCCGATGGCCACAACCCGCTTCTCGATCGGGATCGATCTCGGAACGACCAATTCCGCACTCGCGTACGTTCCGCTGGCCGGCGACGCACAGCCTGAGGTCCTTCTTGTTTCGCAATGGGAAACCCCGAACACGCTGATCGAAGCATCGACATTGCCTTCGTTCCTTTATCTGCCGGACGAGGCGCTTGCCGGGCAATTACGTGGCAAGGTTCCGGGAACGGCGGCGTGGATCGTGGGGCGCCTCGCACGTCGCGGCGCGGGCGAATCGCCAGGCCGTGTCGTGCGATCAGCAAAATCGTGGTTGTGCCACCATGCCGCTGACCGTTTCGCGCCGATCCTGCCCTGGGGATCGGAGGATCTTGCCAGCGCACAGAAGATTTCGCCGATTTTCGCTTCTGCTCTCATCCTGCGTTACCTGCGAGGCACCTGGAACAGTACCTTTCCTGATGATCCGTTTGACGCCCAGGAAATCACCATTACGGTGCCGGCTTCGTTCGACGCAGCGGCGCAGCGGCTGACCCTGGACGCGGCTGCGGAGGCTGGCTTTCCGAATAATGTTCGATTGCTCGAGGAGCCGCAGGCCGCTTTCTATTGCTGGCTGGCACAGCATGATATGGCCCACTTGTGGGAGGGCTCAACCGGGCAGAACCGCGATTCACGCGATATTCTGATCATCGATATTGGCGGCGGGACGACCGACTTCAGCCTGTTCAATCTGCGTTCCCGTGCGGCAGGTACGATTCCGGACATCACCCGGGTCGCCGTCAGCGACCACATCCTGCTGGGTGGCGACAACATTGATCTGGCCCTCGCTGCCATGCTCGAACCGCGGCTCGTGGCGGAGCGGGGGAGGATCTCGGGCCCGCAATGGGAGTACCTCGTTGCGGCGTGTCGCGATCTGAAGGAGAAGGCGCTCGCGGGCAGTGAAGCTGGGAATGACCGGTTCACTGTCGCGCTGCCTGGTCGCGGCTCGCGTCTGGTCGCCGGCGCGCAGACGGCAATCCTCGGAGGCGAGGAAGTTGCGCGGCTTGTCCTGGAAGGATTCTTCCCAACCTGTGATGCACGCGCGCGGCCGTATCGCACACAATCGGCTTTGCGTGATTGGGGTCTGCCCTACGCGGCCGACAGCGCGGTGACGCATCATCTGGCTGAATTCCTCGCGGACCGCCCGCAAGTTGATGCCGTCTTGTTCAACGGCGGTTCGCTGCGCTCCGCGGCCATGCGGCAACGGCTGCTGAATCAGATCGCGGCGTGGCAGGGCGTGGTCCAGCCTGTCGAATTGGAGAACGCGGAACCTGACCTCGCTGTCGCGCGTGGCGCGGCCCGGTATGGCAGATTGCTCCATGGCGAGTTGGGCCGCATCGCCGCCGGAGCTGCTTCCGCAGTGTTCCTGGAGGTGCAGCGGACCGAGAATGCGACGATTCCACCGGACCTGATTTGCGTTCTGCCTCGCAACGCATCGGCGGAGCAAACGTTCGAAATCAATTTGCCTGGTCTCGAAGTGCGTACCGATCAGTTGGTGAGTTTCCAGGCCTGCTCTTCGACCCGTCACGACCGGTGCCGGGCAGGCGATATCGTGCAGGGCGAGTCCGGTGCATTCCATGCTTTGCCGCCACTGCAAACGATCATCAGAACAACCGAAGGTGCGGAACCGGGCACGGACAGGACGGTGCCGGTGCGTCTGGCGGTGAAACTGAACGCACTGGGACTGGTGCAGCTCGCCTGTATCAGCGCCGATCCGCGGGAGCATAGGTCGTGGCCGCTTGAATTCAATCTTCGCCCGCAGGAACGATCCAGCGATGGCCCGGGTGGCCATCCGGCCGCGGCACCAGTTGCACCGAATGCGACAGCAGAGGCCCAGCAGGCGGCACAGCAACATATCACCAGCTTGTTCACCAGGCCGGCACGAGCATCGGGCAAGCTGACCGCGAACGGAGTCGTGAAACATCTGGAAGGCGTGCTGGGTCTGTCCCGGCACGAGTGGAATGCCGCGCTGCTGCGGACGATCTGGCCTGTTCTGCATCAACAGATGCCTGGCCGGAAGCTCTCGGTGGAGCATGAAGAGACGTGGCTGACATTGGCAGGGTTCCTGCTTCGCCCCGGGTTCGGCTTTGCACATGATGCGCTTCGCATGCAGGAGCTGTGGCAGTTGCGTAAGGCTGGCCTGTGTTATCCGGGCCGCCGCAGCAAGGTTCAGGAATACATCTTGTGGCGGCGCGTGGCTGGCGGGCTCACGGGCGAGCAACAGGAAATGCTGTTAAGCGCGGAAATCGAGTCGATTCGCCGTGCCAGGGCATCGCCTGAACTTCTGCGCCTCGTGGGCTCACTCGAGCGTCTGCCACGCGGAACGAAATCCGAGCTGGTCGAAACGTTCATTGCGCAGACGCTGGCTTGTGTGGAAACCAAGCAGCACTGTGCACCATATCTTGCTGCCCTCGGCCTTCTGTTGAACAGATCGCCGGCCTATGCCGGACCCGAGACAGTTGTCATGCCGGATTTGGTTGAGCGCGCGTATGCGGCGTTCCAGGATCTGGATTGGACCGAGCCCGAATTGCTGGAGCTACAAACTCTGTTCTTAAGGGCCGCGCGCGTCGTGGGCGACCGCAACTTCGACGTCGCGAAATCGGTGCGAGACCGGATCGCCACCAAACTGGAGCATGCCGGCGTCGTCGCCAGACGCACCGCAGTGGTCCGGGCATTCGCACCTGTTGGCCGCATGGAGCGTGCCCCTCTGTATGGTGAGGCGCTCCCTCCGGGGCTGGTGCTCAGCGAGTTTGGCCAGTACTCGTAAGCAAACGTGCGGCACGGCCAGTCCGCGCACCCACGCGGCGGGGATTGTTCGTCCATTCGGTCGTTACAAGAAACAAGGACCAGCCGCACGGTCAATGGCAACTATGGCACGCAAGTGCCGTATGGGGACGAACGCCACTTCACCACAGATTGCGCGGATCGTCATCGGGCAACGATTCGCCGCGGCGCGACCGGTGCGGTACGGATGCTGGCCACGTCAATCGCCGGCATGGGAAGATCGATCAGCTGAAGCACGGCGTTCGCGAGACTGTTGTAGTCCTTGAAGCTGCGGCGCAACCATGCACGCCAGCCAGGCAAACCGCCACTGGCATGCAACTCAAACGCCGATTCGCGCCCATCGAGCGATGACGCGACATGATCCCACACGAGTTGCAACAGCGCCGCACGCTGCCGTGCCGAGAACCCGCCACCGCCGAACGTTTCCTCAAGGCCCGTCGCCAGTTCCGGCATGTCCAGATCGCTGTCAAACGGTGCCATCACCAGCGAGGATCCGGGGATGATACGCAAGAGCTCGGACATGCGCTGTCGCGCCTTGAACAGGGAAATGCCGCCGGCCGCGAGATGCGCGTGGTTGGGGACGCAGTAGCCGGTCGGGGTGAAGTCGGGATCATGCTCACTGGCGATGATGCAGCAGCGCACGACCTGCACCTCGGCCATGAGATCGACGAGGTATCCAACGGTCGCCTCGTTCTGTTTGAGTCCCATCGCGTCTGTCAATGCCAGCGCCAGACCGAGCGTAAACTCGGCCCGGGCCAGCCAGCCGCGCAGGTGGTGCCACCGCAACCAGCGCGGGATTGCCTCCGGTTCCGGATCGACGGCGAACACGCGCTCCCACGGGATGAACACGTCGTCGAGCCACATCTGGCCGTCGAGTTCGTCGTAGCGCGCGGATAACGGAGCGGCGAATCCGTCACGGTCGCGGGCTGCCACCTTGCGGCACAGAACAGTGACGCCGGGGGCGTTGACCGGAACGATAAACCCAACTGGATGCTTACCGATTTCGAGCCCGGTCAGCGTACCGACGTAGACATCCTCGGCAAAGGCAGGGCTTGTGTGCATGCCAAGCCGGCCGCTTACCACCATGCCCTTGTCATTATCGCTCACGCGCTTAACCGAGACCCGATCCGTTGGATCGGCCTGCATCCGCTGGCCGATCACCGGTGCGCCGCCGCAAAAGGTGAGGAACCGGCCGGTGCTGGCGATCATATCGCGGTAGGCCATCGCGTTGGCGGTGTAATGCGCGCCGGCATTGCGGGTCTCGGCCGCGGTCAACACGCCGAGCGCTATCAGGTGGCCGTAGTGAGGGGTGTGGGTGATGTTGCCGGCATTGAGGAAGATCGTC
>Ga0335072_10011212_pt1 | contig 12847 bp, 11 predicted proteins | sample Lox_Sample_21_FD_206725 | JGI IMG/M metagenome (GOLD analysis project Ga0335072, IMG submission 206725) | Soil microbial communities from Loxahatchee National Wildlife Refuge, Florida, United States - Lox_Sample_2.1 | ecosystem: Environmental > Terrestrial > Soil > Wetlands | place: USA...
TCTGGTTCAACTTTGCACCGCTACTGCCGATGGTGGCGGCCAGATATGGCGTAACAGAACTCACAGCCAGCTATACGATCCTCATCTTTTCGCTTTCGAATATTCTACTTTCCGGTTTTGCCGGCACGGTCATAGACAAGCACGGTTTCCGTTTCTCGGTTCTCCTTGGCCTCGCCATCATGAGCGCGTTTACCTGTCTGCGCATTTGGGATAGCAGCTTCTGGGTGTTGCTGGCAGCACAGGCGGGCATCTCTACCGGAGTTCCGTTCGTCATGGTCGCCATCCCCCAGGCAGTGGCATTCCTCTTTCCGATCAAGGATTCCCCACGCGTCAGTGGCTACTGTTCCATCGGAATCTGCGTCGGGTCCTCTTCGTCGCTTTGGCTGTCGCCGCGGATCATTCTCGGCATGGGCTTCCATCGGTCTATGATCTTTTTCGCCTCAATCGTCGTATGCTGGACGATCGCGTTCGGGCTTCTGGTTCCAAGAGCCAAGGGATCGAATGCCATGACGCAGGCGCACACGCGGCAGCTCACCTTCGGTTCCATCGGTGAAATCTTCCGTATCCGCGCGCTCACGGTGCTCTGTGCCGTCGGTTTTATCGGTTACGGCGTATTCACATGCGTCACTACCTGGATGGGCGCACTCTGGCATGAGCATGGTTTCAGCAGCCAGTCAGCGGGCATGGGAAGCAGCATGCTCATCATCGGAGGCATCTTCGGCTGCCTTGTTGTGCCCGCTTTGCTCGCCCGCTTCAACAGTTACCGGCTCCTGCTGTGGGCTGCGTTCGTTCCATGCATCTTTCTTGTCACGCCGTACCTGTGGGCGCCCGCTCCGGGCATTGGGTTGATTTGGGGAGGACTCATGGGCTTCTTTTATCTTTCCATGATGCCCACCGTGTACAGCATGTTTGGCCGCTATGCTCCTCCCGATCGGCTGGGCGTAGCGAGCGGTCTCTATCTCACCATCAGCGGCATAGGCGGCATCGCCGTGACCATTTGCTTCCGGCTGTTGAAGGATGCCGCCGGATGGCATATTGCGACGGCAGTGCTGGTTGCAGCTCTCGTCGTTATGAGCCTGCTGGTCACGCTGATTCCGGACGCTGCTCCGCTGCTGTCACGCGAAGGCGAACTGGAGGTCGCGCTCTGATGCGGCTCATCCAATTGGTTTGTGTCTGTACTCTTCATTTATTCCTTGCCGCGGCGTTTCCGGCACTCCTTCTGCCGGCACAGGCAGTCCGCAAGGTAATCATCGATCAGGATGCAATGGGGCCGGCAACAACCGACCAGCAGGCAATTCTCGTGGTGCTGCAAGCGCCGAATGTGCAGACGCTGGGCATCACGGTAGTTACGGGCGACCAGTGGCGGGACGAAGAGGTCGCCCACACTCTTCGCATGCTCGAACTTACTGGCCACACGAACGTCCCGGTGGTTCCCGGCGCGATTCTTCCCCTCTTGAATACCAAGGAAGAGACTGCCCGCAGAGAAAAACTCTACGGCCGCGTGGCTTACCAGGGAGCGTGGAACTGGGGACCTCAACACGATCCGGATGTCGTGCCTCCTCTCAAGGAGGGCGCGCCCACGATCAAGCCAGTGAACGAAGACGCCGCACATTTCATCGTGCGCATGGTTCACTTGTATCCGCATCAGATCAGTATTCTCACCGCCGGACCGCTCACCAATGTTGCGCTCGCTATCGCTCTTGATCCATCCGTGCCCGGGCTAGCCAAGGAACTGGTCTTCAACGGGGCCAGTATCGCTCCGCAGGGTATACCGTATGCGATGCAGGAGGAAGCAACCCGTGAATTCAACCTGTGGTTTGATCCCGAGGCTGCGCACATTGTATTGCGCGCTCACTGGGCCAAGATCACCTGCACTCCCCAAGACATCACCATCAAGACGCAGATGGACCAGGCATTAATCGCCCGCATCGCCAAAGGGACTACACCGGCGGCGCGATACATCGCAAAGTACGGCGTGGATATGCCGATGTGGGACGAGCTGACGTTTGCCGCATGGGTAGACCCATCCATCATCACAGAGCACCGCACGTACTTCCTCGATGCCGACATCGATCACGGCGCCAGCTACGGCAATACGCTGATGTGGACACCTGGAAGCAATCCCGGAATGGGCGAGCAGCCGATCGACGTCAATCTTGACCTAGACAAGCAAAAGTTCTATGACATGTTTGTGAATCTTATGACTTCCACATCGCCCTGAAACGATGCGCTCCATTCGCCCGAAGAGAGCCAGATCACAGCTTCCATCTTTGTATGTCTGTGCCGTTGAGCTAGACCTACGAAATGTAGTTCGCTTGCCGCTGAGGGGAACGGGTTTTCTGCACCAAGCTTAGAGTTAGTCTTCAGCAGGTTTAGGTTGCAGTAAGTGCACGGCTAGCCGCGTACTCACTTAGAATTAGGCCATTGCCATCCAGCGCTCACGAGTTTTTCAACGGCTACCCAGCATCATGGACACAACCAATTCACTCAACTGCACACTTAGGCGCCAAAGCAAAGACGGCCAGAAAACCACGCTTACGTTCAAGGCTAGAGGCGGTGATCTTCTGATCGGTGAATTTGCCGTTGCCAAAACTGACAGCGGTGTTGGGGCTATGGCTGGGTCCGAAGTTCAATGAGCGCATCGGCCTGTCGCCGAGTGAGGACCATGTGTGGAATCATGCCGGACGGATACACATCCCTCCTCATCCGCTGAGCTGCGAGTTTCTGCCAGCATGACCGCTTCGATGGCGCCCGCGCAGTGCCCCATGACCGCGAGGTGCCTCTTAGCTGATCCTAATCAGAGTGATTGATGTTCCTTGCATTGATCGCATTGAGCTGAGTCCGCGCCAGGCGCGCGTAGAGGGCCAGGCCTATCGATTCTGCGAGTTGGGCGGAATCGTGAAGCAGGTTGTTTGCTTTGACAACGTCCGCTGGGCGGCCGCGCTCGATGAGCATACGGGCGTACCAGAAGCGGGCAATTGGCCGAGCTGTTATATAGTTGCCTTCATCCATTCGAGCTACAGAGGCTTGGTGATGGCGCTCGGCACGAGTCCAGTCTCCGCCGCATGCTGCGGCTACCCCCGCCATCGACCAGGCGGGCGTGGAGAAGATGCTGCAATCCCACTCGGCGGCAATTCTCTCGGCATCGAGAACAAGCGCAGCCGCCAGGTCTCTTCTGGACGCGAATGCGTATGCCTCGATCAAAGTGAGAACAGCATGCCAGACCCCGATACTCCGGCTGTGTCCCGGGCGGGGAAGAAACTGGGCGGCCTGAGTGCAGAATCGCTCGGTATCGTCGTTGCCGGCGACCGATTTGACCAGTGCTAACAGGCCTTCGCCAAATCCGGAGAGGTGCGTGACAGGGCCGCCGAGAGCCTGCAGCGCACCTGTTTCGGCTTCCTGCAGATTATCGCGAAAAAATTGTACGCCGGCCAAGGACGATTGAGCCGCGGAGATGAAACCAACCTTGTGAGATCCACCGAATTCCAAAGCATTGCGCAATTCGCTTTCGGCTGCTTCGATCTTTCCACTCGCGAGATGCGTAGAGGCGAGAAAGTAGAGGCCCTGGAATCGCATGTTGTCATGGCCGACGCGTGTCGAGCGGTCAATGAGATCGTGGATATGGGATTCGTAATCCTGCGGCCGCCCCCTATAGATCAATGAGGCAAGAACTCCGAAATCCAGGCTGCATCGCATCCAGGAATCGCCGGTGCGGTCGGCGATGACAATGCCCTGACGCGCCGCGGCTTCACACAGGTCGAGGCGCGCGACCAGATGCCATGCGTGCATGGCCATATGCAATCCCGATGCCAGCAGGCCGGGATTCTCGCTTTCAGCGGGCAACCGGGGCAATTGGTTGAGGCAGGCGAGCGCCGCATCGCTTTTGCCGGTGAGGCCGAGAACGCCCCCCTGCATGGCCAATGCCGCGTAACGCAACTCGGGCCTGCTCGCTTCCGTACGCTGCACCGCGTGCTCGGCTACCTCATTCATCCGCGTGAAGTCCCCGGTCCATCCGTAGACGAACCAGAGAGCTTCAGAGGCCAGAATCATGCCCTCTTCGTTGCCCAGTTCCTCATTGAGCGCGACAGCAGCACGATAATCCTCGATTGCCTCGTTTGCTTTCTGCAGACTCAACTGAATTCCGGCGCGTTGAGCCAGCAGTTTTGCGATGCGTGCGGTTTTCTTGGGACCAATGAGCGCGAGCGCGTGGTGCAGATGCTCGAGGGCCTCTTCGTAAGCCGATCCCGAAATATCTGCAGCCCGGCAAAGAAAGTCGATGGTGATTTCGCGGTCTGCCGATGGGCCTGCTTGCCAGAGGTGATGCGCAATGGCCGTCACATGGCTGTCGATCGATTGCTGGTAGTGCTCTTGCATCGCCTGCGCTGCCTGCGCATGCAGGCGCTGACGCCGGGGCACAGAGAGCATTTCAGCCAGGGTCTGCCGCACCAGCTCATGCACGAAGCGGTAGCGCGTTTCGCGCTCGCCCGGGTGGGCCTCGACGAGGCGCGCGCGCTCGGCTTCCTCGAGCGCTTCCAACACGGAGCCGGGCCGCCCAGCCTCCAGCTTTTCCAGCAAATCGAGGGCAAACGCCCGGCCTAGCACCGCAGCCGTTGACAGGATGCGTCTGGTATTGTCGCTCAATCGTCCCAGACGCCGGCTCAAAACCATATGAACGCCGTCAGGCACTTTCAATTGGCTGGCGGCAAATCCTTTGGGGAAGCTGCCATCGGCATTGAATAAAGCGCCTTCCTCAACAAGGTGGCGAAAAACTTCTTCGACGAAGAAAGGATTGCCGTCGGTTTTCTCGAATACTACGCGTGACAACGCCGCGGGAGGATTTTGGGCGCTCAGCACAGCAAGCATCTCGGCAACTTCCGGAGGCTGCAGCCGCCGCAGGCTGATGCGCATTGCCAGGCGATTTCGAATCAGAAATTCGATCGCGTTTGCCGCGGGTTTCCCGGTGGGAATATCGGTATCCCGATAAGTGACAACGAGACACACTGGTAAATTTAGAACAGCCTGCGCGAGGTATTGCAAAAGCTGCAACGTGGGCTCGTCGGCGCTATGCAGATCTTCTAGCAGGATGAGGAGCGTTCTGCGGTGCGCTGAGCGCTCCACGAAGGCCCGGTAGGCCTTAAAGAAAAATCGTCTCTGATGTTCCGGGGGCAGTTCCAGAGGAGACGGGATGGGAGCCAGAGTACGGCGCAACTCCGGCATCAGGCGCGCAAGCTCGGGAGCATCTTCACCAAGCGCATCGCGAAACTGGGCCCTGGTGGTTTGGCGCGCGAAAGACTCCATGACCTCAATGAACGGCACATAGGGAGGAGCGCCTTCTGCCTCGTAACAACTGCCGCGCAGTACCACGGCCTCCTGGCTGTGCGCAATCGATATGAACTCCGCCGCCAGCCTGGTCTTGCCGATGCCGGGTTCCCCGCCAAGAAGCAGAATCGATCCATGTCCGGCAAGCGCCTGACCCAGGTTGCGGGTCAGTTCAGCAAGTTCCTTCTCGCGGGCCACCAGGCAAGTGCCGGCGGTTGAGCGCTGATCGGCCGTTTGAGTTTGAGCTTCTTGCTTCGTTTCATTTCCAATTAGATGTTTCGTATCGATCCACTCCACCGGAACCAGCAGGCGGTAACCGCGTCGCGGAATCGTTTCAATGTATTTCGGATTATCTACCGCATCGCCCAGTGCACGCCTTAACACTTTCATTGCAGTATTGATGCCGTGCTCGAAATCAACGACCGTGCCTTCGGGCCAGATTCGCCGTTCGAGGATTTCGCGGGTCACCAGTTCGCCGCCTCGCTCCAGAAAGGCGCGCAGCACTCGCAACGAATTTTCGCCAAGTTGGGTAGACGAATTCGAGCCGAAAAGCTCCCCGGTGTGGAGATCCAGCACGAAATCGCCGAAACGTACACGGGTTGGCATGGGGATAACTGCCGTTTAAGGTCTAATTGAGCCGAGTGTACTCCTGATTTGGCCAGTCTCAAAGCGATTAATCACATCGCGCTCACCAACAACTCACCTTGCGTGCATCGACTTTCAGCGGTGCCGCAGGTACGCTGTGTGCAAATTGCGCGCCGCAGTCGATGGGCGCTCCCTAAAAAGCATCGGTTTTTGTTGGACATTCGTTCTTTGGTATGGGCGGCAACCTTTCCGTTTTCAGCTTTTAGGTTTTAACGGTGCCTACTTCCTCGTTCGAAGGACCCCGATATGAATTCATCGCGTGCTGGATATCGCTTCTCGTTAAAACGCTGGCGCCGCAGGTTTCCTGTTCCTGCGTTGGTCGCCTTTTCCATCGGCTTGATTGTGACAACCCGGATCGCGCCATCTTCGCTGCTGATCGGGCAGCGAGGAGTGTTCCTGGCGAGCCTGGCGCTCTGCGCCAGCTTCGCCGCGCTGTCCCTCAACTCGCTGTTGGTACGGGGACGGCTCGGGATGATGATCGTCAAATGCCTGTCTTTCATCGGGATGACCGTGTCGCTGGGAGTGTTGCTGGCTTCTTGCGGTTACAGACAATTTACGGTGACAGGCACCGTGCTTGGCCTTCCGGCGGGCGACACCCTGAAGGTCACTATGCTGAATGATTCCGAAGGAACAACAACCAATGAAACAGTTACCGGAACGTCGGGTAGTACGGCAGTGCCCTTCAGTTTTCCGAATGTCAATGGTGGTGACCTCATCTCCGTCAAATTTACGGCGCCGACGGGTGTGAACTGCAGTTTCACCGGCGGAGTGACATCCGGTCCGTTGAATCAGAACGACGTCATCACGATCCAATGCGCATCGATGACTACGACCACTTATTCAATCGGAGGCACGGTAACTGGCTTGCAGTCGGGAACAACGCTGACCATCACAGATACGGTGAGCGGTACGGACACTACCGTGACCGGACCGGGAAGCTTCACACTCGAGTCGCTTCCGGCCAATACCAACTACTCCATCTCGCTCAGCCCGCCGAGTGGGCAGATCTGCACGATAAACCCATCGAGCGCTGCCTCCGGTACCATCACCGCGGCCGTCAACCTTTCTATCAGTTGCTTTGCGACCAGCGCTCCTACTTACTCGATCACAGGGGCTATCAACGGCCTTTCCTCCGGCGGAATCATCACGATTACCGATCAGGTCTCGGGCGCGTCGGTGCAGGTTGTCGGGCCGAGTACGCCTTCAACGATGCCGTTCACGCTTGAATCCGACTTGCCCTCGGGGACGGCCTACAATGTAACTCTCACGCCGCCTAACGGGGAGACGTGCATAGTCACATCAGGTACAGCCTCGAACACGACCACGGGCATCACCTCCAATGTCGTACTTGGCATCACTTGCACGGAGAATGTAACCGCTACGGGTTTGAATAATCCCAACGGGCTGGTTCTTGACTCCCAAAACAACCTCTACGTGGCGAACAATGGCGCCAACCAGGTGCTGGTCTACACCGAGCAACTCAACTCCAGCAATGCCGTAACAGGCCTGGTGCAGACCCATACCATCACTGCCGGAATCAGCGGCCCCACGCGGCTGACCTTCGACTCCGCCGGCAATCTGTACGTCACCAACGCGGGCTCCAATGAAGTGACCGTCTACGATACCAATCTCAACCAGATCATTTCAGGCACAATATCGACGGGAATCTCCCAACCTCTTGGCATCGCCTTTGACCAGCTTGGCAATCTGTATGTTGCCAACAACAATGCGAATACCATCACCGTTTACACAGGCACTCCGGCAACTGGCTTCACTCTGCAGGCGACACTCACACAGGACGGGAATGGCACACAGTTTTCCGCTCCCGGTGTCATTACATTCGCTCCTATGGGTGGATACAACGGCCTGTTCGTTGGACTCGGACCCAGTGGAGACACGAACAGTGTGCTGCTGTACAGCGCTCCGCTGACTTCTTCCTCGATGCCCAACGGCGTGCAAAACAACAACAGCTGTACTACGGGGCCCACCGGACCAACGGGAATCGCCACGTCCGGCAACCAAAGCTCAGAGACGGTCTACGAAAGCAACCTTTACAACAGCAGCGTCAACGGATACTTGCTGGCCAGTTTCCTGGGGAACGAGTGCACCACACCCAACGAAACCTCGACAAGCAACAGCGGAATTTCCGGCCCTGAAGGTCTTGTCATCGATAGTAGTGGCAACATCTTCGTTTCGAATTCCGCCAGCAATACCATCACCGTGTATACGTCGATCAGTTCAGCGCCGATTTATACACATCACTAATCGCATCGCGCGCCGCAGCATGTTCATCCAAGCGCTGCGGAGCAAATGACAAGGTCCAATCACGGCACACTGTAGAGATTCATGTATCCCTCCATACAAATCGGACCTCTGACCGTCTGGACCTACGGCCTTATGATCGGTGTTGCCCTGTGCCTGGCCTATATTCTTGGCGAAGCCGACTTCAAACGCCGCGGCGTCGCCATCCCGATCGGCGTGTTTCTTCCTTCCATGGCGGTCGCCGGTCTAATCGGGGCGAAGATCGACTATGTCATTTTCATCCAATGGCGTGTCTTTCATCGCGCCCCATGGAGCGGGGGCTGGGTTGCTTTCTTCCATTACGGCTACACGTGGTTTGGCGCAGTGCTCGCGGGCATTTCCGCAGCCGTGGCCCTGGCTCGCCTCTATAAGGCGCCCGTTCTCAAAGTGCTCGACGTAATTCCCGTCGCGCTTCTTGGCCCTGCGTGCGGCCGCCTGGGCTGCTTCCTCGCAGGAGACGGCGATTACGGGATTCCAACCAGCCTGCCCTGGGGCGTGAGTTTTCCGCATGGCATCGTCCCGACCACCGCGCGCGTTCACCCCACGCCACTGTACGAAATGACGTACGCGCTGATCCTCCTCGCGATTCTGTGGCGGAGAGGAAGAACCGAAAGTTACGCGCATGCGTGGCATGGATCGCAGCTGGCGTACTACCTTTTGGGCGCCGGAATCTGCCGCTTCTTCGACGAGTTTCTCTCGCGAAACGTAAAGGTCCTGGCAGGGCTGACCGAGGCTCAATGTGTAAGTGTCGCCTTTGTACTGGTAGCAGTTGCACTCATCTTCCTTCATCGGCGGCCCAGCACATTGCTCCAAATAAGATGCGCTTAGTTCTCGTCTGCTTTTTATCGGGCGCTCGAGCCTGGAGCTTGCAGCGGGAATTCGTCGCGTCAAATGCGTAAAGTGGCCGGTGCCCGTATTGGAAATTGGTCGACGTAAGATTAAACTCGACTTCAATGGGAAAAAGCCGACGGAGACAATCTGCGCAGTGTACGCGACCTCGCAATGATTTCGCTGCTCGTAGGCTACGGATTGCGTGGGGCCGAGCTCTCTGCTCTTGCTATTAAGAATATGCAGATTAGGCAACGACATTGGGCCATCGTGGACCTGGTTGGCAAAGGTGGTCATGTCCGTACCCTTCCCGTGCCTACTTGGGTCAAGCAAGCGGGGCGATCGATCGAGAGAACCAGCGAAAGTGACCGCCGGCCGAATCTTCCGCGCCGTGAGCCGACACGGGACGCCATTGGGATAAGAAACTGCGAAAATGTCATATGATACGTCGTTCGATGGTGCGCCCAGCGAATGCAATGGGGATTCGTTCTACCCTAATCGACCGCAGATCCGTGAACTGTTGACAGGCCTTGGCCCAGATTCCGATCTCGGCAGCATAATCCCCAAGGTGTTGGAGATTCTGGATATTGTGGAGAAAAGATAGAGAATACCACGAAGAGTTTTCTTACCATTTTGATGGTGACAACTGGCGTGCGTCACAGGTGCGCTCCATGGGCGCCCGGCTCAGATCGATGCCTGCAAAACGCCGCAGCACCAGCGATTCGCACAGCGCATCTTCCACCCCAGGATCGGACAACGCGAACCACTGCTGCAGAAAATAGACCCGCAGCACGATGTCGAGCCCTGCCGGCTTGCGGCCCATCTCGCCCTTGGGATCGTGCAGTTCCAACAGCGCAAGCAACTCTGCCCAAGGCATCAGCCTATCCATTTCTTCCAGAAAGTGTTCCCGCCGTGTCTTCTTTGAGTAGCGTTGGAATTCTGCCTGATGGGCCAACGTCATCTGTCGCATGCCGTCATCTTCTCCCCAACTTCACTTTACCTGCAACAGGAATCGATTGGGGAGTTCCTCCGAGGTTCCCTAGAGAAGCCCGAGGCGCACGTATTCTTCGTGGATAATCTGGTAACACTCGCACGCGGTTTGTTTAAGCCGTTCGCGATCTTGGATCGTGACGTTTCCGCGTGAATACGCGATGAGTCCAGCCTTGTGCAACATTCCGGCTGCCACCGTGACAGAGGTGCGGCGCGTGCCGAGCATCATGCCCAGAAATTCCTGCGTGATCGGTATTTGATCGCTTTGCACTCTATCCTGGCACATCAACAGCCACCGGGCGAGACGCTCTTCGAGTTCATGCAGCCGGTTGCAAGCAGCCGTCTGAGCGGTTTGTGTAAGCATTCCTTGCGCGACTCGCTGTAAGACCTTTCGCAGCTCACTTGACGTCTCGATCTGCTCGCGCAGAAACTTAGCCTTCACGCTGTAGCCGTGTCCCGGAATTTGGATAAAGTTCCGGTTCGGAGCGTGTTCCGTGCCCAGCAGGACGGGCAACCCCACAAATCCGTCCCGCCCGATCAGGCCCACCTCGACGGTGTTTCCGCTTTCCATGGCGACAACAACGGAACAGATACCCTCTTCAAGAAAATACACGGTATCAACAGTCTGGCCCGCGTCATGCAGGGTTCGATTGATTTTCAGGGTAACCGGCGAAAGATGAGGTGCAAGACGCTTGATCTCAATGGCTGGAAGTGATGCCAGCACGCGATTCTTGTATGGCGATGAAGCAGAAGCCGACTGCATCGGGCCTCCTTTGCGCTGTGAAGCCGAAAGGCTTGCACCTGAACGCGCATGGAAACCGACCCGATGCCCTGTTTTGCCAGGAGGCTGGGTTGCGTGCGTATAAAGATGTGAAGCGATCATACGCTTTTTGCGCACAAGCTAGTGTTCGATACAGGACAGACGTGCCCGTGAAAGGGGGACTACGCTCAGGCTGTCGCTGTCGGCACAGGGACTCGCATCCACAACTGCCGGCTCCGCCACCCTCACTGATAGTTGTGGGTGGGACTCATTGTCGGCAGTGCGGCCAAAGTCAGCTGGTTCACGCGGGCTTGGCACGATCAATTCTTGGCTGAATTTGCACTCTTGGATGCTATTGCTAGCCCCTCCCCGAAAGAACGTCCAGTGGCGCAGGGCTGGCTGCAAGCTGCAACAAAAACCTTGTAACAGTGCAATCACAAAATCGGTTGGTTAGAACGCAAGAGCCGTGACTTTGCCTGAATCAGAGATGTACCATGGCGCTAACTGTCGTTCTCTCCGTCGGCCTCGATCCGCAGTTGTTGGAGACTCGAAATCTGGTCTTGCAATCTGCAGGCTATATCTTTGTCTCAGCATACTCAATCAAAGAGGCAGTCGAGCGCTTCCAACAGGGCGATTTTGATCTGGTCCTCTTGTGTCATTCCGTTCCTGCGAAAGAAAAGGATCACTTATTCTGCTGGATTCGGGCGTCCGGGTCGCGCATTCCCGTGGTCTGCGTTTCGGGAAATCCCTGTCCGGGCGATGTCGTCGTGGGTGTAACCGTCAGCAATGAACCCGGTGCACTCCTCCGGGGCATACGGGAGGCGCTCATCAAGCCAGAGAAGCGTGCAGCCGAGACTGCGGCGTTCCGGGATAAACAGGAAGTGACCGCGGCGCAAGGGAAGGAGCCGCCTGCGGCGAGCGGCCATGAACAACCCCAAAAGTTGCCCCGCGCCGTATCGTCTCTTTTGGCCGCGCGAGTTGACCAATTTTGGAAACCGTAGTTCATCAAGTTTGGAGAAAAAGAAATCATCATGTCCCAGGCACATCGGAAACCGTACGTATTTGTTGTGGATGATGAGGAACTCATCGCATCGACCTTGCGAATGATTCTCCGGCATGCCGGCTTTCGTGCCCGATCCTTCATTGAGCCTCTCGAGGCTTTGAAGGCTGTCCGTCTTGAAGCTCCCGACCTTCTCATTTCCGATGTTGCGATGCCGTTGCTCTCCGGGATCGATCTGGCCATACAAGTGCGAGAGCTTTGCCCAGATTGCAAAGTGCTGCTGTTCTCAGGGCAAGCCTCAACCTCTCATTTGCTCGAGGCCGCCCGCGCAAACGGACACGATTTCGAAGTTCTCTTAAAGCCTGTACATCCGACAGACCTGCTGACCAGAATTCAGAGTTTAACGGAACCCACATCGTCGCCACCGTCGGTTGAAATGCAATCATGGCGTTAAGCGTGCATTCAATCTGCGACGTTTGATTCATTCATGAGAGATCGAATGCCCTCCATGTGCGATTCCGTCCTCGCGTCCAACGACGAGATGAGCATGGACGAGATCTCTGCTCAGGAAAGAAAAGCAGAAAAATGCGCGCTATGATTTCGTACACCGATGCAGCAGAAGAATGGGGTCACGCCATCAAAGGCATGCTTTTGCTACTCCGTCTGTCTTCCTCTGGAGCTTTGCAACTCGATCGAACAGAGGCGCATCGAACTCTACGTTCCTGACCAACGGAAAGGACGTCGGCCGGGGCTCTCGACAGTGACGCAGCCCTGACGAAGCCACTTAGATGCGATGAGATGTCCACATCATCCCTGCCTCTCGCCATAGCGCAATCGTGGAACATTCCACTCTGGCCCACGTTCGGCGCGCTGATTGCCGGCTTCGTTTATCTTCGAGGCTGGAGCGTGGCACGCGCCACACGGTCTCGCGAACTCCCGCCGTGGCGCGCGCTCTGCTTTTGCAGTGGACTGTTCTCACTGTGGCTCGCGCTCGCTTCCCCTCT
>Ga0335072_10011214_pt1 | contig 12845 bp, 12 predicted proteins | sample Lox_Sample_21_FD_206725 | JGI IMG/M metagenome (GOLD analysis project Ga0335072, IMG submission 206725) | Soil microbial communities from Loxahatchee National Wildlife Refuge, Florida, United States - Lox_Sample_2.1 | ecosystem: Environmental > Terrestrial > Soil > Wetlands | place: USA...
TGCACTGCACCCAGTTTCACCATGGAGCACATTCCTTTTGCCCGTCATGTGACGGTCGGCTTTCCTGATGGGACGAAGGTGCGGGCCTTCGAAACAGCACCTCCGACAGCGCGTCCCGCCAAAGTCCCTAAAAGCGACTTTCCGAAGGTGCCGCCCGCTAACGCAGTCGAGGTGGGCGCGGTGTCGATGCTGGCATCTTGCGACGCAGTAGCTGCGAGTTTCACCGCCGGAGCAGCAGTCGCCCAGCTGGGGGGTATCGACATGCCGCCGATCGATGACGCCTGCCCGACGCCCGCCGATACCGGAGGGCCTTCGAGTAGCGATGCCAAACCGCCCGGACCAAGTCCGCCTCTCGCGATCGATCCCATCCCGCCTTTGCCCAGCACGAGTGGCAGTCTGCTTAATCCCTCCAAAACCTCGCCCATGTGCCTGCCGCCGACGACGCTGGCGAAATACGGCAATGGGCTCGTCCCCATCTGCGTAAGCATGGGTGGCAGATTCATTATCGACAGCGTATTAGCCAGCGATGCCAGCCCAGACGTCGAAGACGTCGGCGACGCGAGGCCTTGTAGCACCGCAGGCACCTCAGAGATCAGCTGCTGTAACACCGAAAACGGTTGCAGCCCATTGTTAGTGGCGGCCGTCGCGGCAGCGTGTCCCACTGCACTGAGTTGACCGGTCAAGCCCGCGGCGTTGCTGGTCGGCGGTGGTGAGCTGAATGGTGTCAGTGTCGAAGCCGCTGCCGCCGAGGTGCCGGCGTAGACATACATTGCGGCAACATCCTGGGCCCACATTTCCGCATAGTGAGCTTCGGTGGCTGCGATCGCAGGAGTGTTTTGGCCCAGAAAGTTCGTGGCGATCAGCGCCATCAACAAGGTTCGGTTAGCCGCGATCACCGGTGGCGGCACCGTCATCGCAAACGCCGCCTGGTAGGCAGCGGCGGCGGCCTTGGCTTGGGCGCCTGCCTCTTCGGCCTGTGCTGCGGTGGCGCTCATCCATGCCACATAGGGTGCGGCCGCAGCGGCCATGGATACCGATGAAGGTCCCAGCCACGGGCCGCTGACAAGCCCGGAGACCGCCGACTGGTAAGAGGCCGCCGTGGAGTACAACTCAGCGGCAAGCGAATCCCAGGCTCCGGCAGCGGCCATCATCGGCCCCGAGCCCGGTCCGACATACATGCGTCCGGAGTTGACCTCCGGCGGTAAGATCGCGAAATCCATTCCCGCACAACTCCTCAGCCGATCACTGCCGCGTTAGCGGCCTCGGCGGCCGCATAGGAGCCTGCGCTGGCCTGAAGGGTGGTCACGAACACGTCGTGGATCCTCGCCGCTTGCGAGCTGACCACCTGGTAGATGACGGCGTGAGCAGCGAACTGGATCGCGGTCAGCGCCGAAACATCGTCCGCGGCAGCCGGAATCACCTCAGTGGTCGGCTCAGCAGCGGCCGCGTTCTGAGCATTCATCGCGGAGCCAATGCCCTGCAAGTCACCAGCGGCCGACGTCAGCAGTTGCGGTTGGGCGGTTACGAACGACATGTTCTTTCCTTCCTCACAGAATCAATCAGGAGCTTTGATTTGATGTTGTTCGGGGCGCGCTCTGCGTCCCTTCATATTTCGGGTTTCCGGTTCACCCGGTCTCCGTCTACCTCTGTGTGATGGCTGCCGCGATGACTCCTGGCGTCAGGCAGCGGCCAACCGGCCGGAAAACAGCAGGTGCTGACCGGCATCGGACCCGCGATGTGATCGCGGCGTCCGTCAGGTCGGTGCGAGGTTGCTGGCGCTAGACCATTCGGGAAGGCTGGATCCGCGCGGCACCAGGAGGGGGTCGGGCCAGCGTGGTGGAGTGTGGCTGAAGGTTACCGGTGGAGCCAGCATGTGGACGTGGCCCATCGGGGTTTCGGCTTCGTAGGCCTCGGGCTCGCCGATGGTGTGCTCGTCGTCGCGGCCGGCATCAGCAGGGTTGACTAGGCCAAGCGTCTGATACCACATTGCGTTGCGGGTGAGGTTGACAGTGACGTGCCAACTACCGCCTTCGGTTTGTTGTTTGATCAGCCCGGCGGCGGCGCCGAGGGCGCCCATGTAGCCGGTGATGAAGTCGTTGATCAGCCCGGTGGGTGGCAGCTGTGGGTTTTCGGGACCGCCTTCGATCACCATCAACCCGGAGGCCGCCGAGCCGTTCATGTCGAATCCGCCACGGTTCGCCCAGGGTCCGGCTGATCCGTAGCAGGTGACCGAGACGTGCACCAGACCGGGGTGGGTGTGCGCCAGCTCGTAAGGATCGATGCCCAGTTTCTCGAGCTTGAGACCGCGGTGATTGTTGACCACAATGTGTGCATCGCGCAGCAGCCGATCGACGTTGGCCTTGCCGTTCTCTTTAGTCAAATCGAGCCAGGCGCTACGAGACCCGATATTCGCCTCGAAGTAAACCCAGTCGTGTTCGAAATCGTTGGGGCGGGTAGCGCCCAGCACTTCGGCGCCCTGTTCGGCCAGGACGCGTCCCACCGTCGGCCCGGCTACGGCGTGCGTGAACGAGAGCACCCGCGCCCCACCGAACGGTCGATCGGACGGATCCAGTTGACGCGGCGGGGCGTCACCGATGCGGGTCAGCCCGATGACGGGCTGGCTGGCCAATAAGGCTCCGTGTGGATGGGCTAGCCACTCTTGGGGGCTGCGGGCCACACAAGCCGGCAAACCGGCACCATTGGCGGCCTCTTCCAACTCGAAAGCATCCCAATGTTCAAACGCCTCAGCAACTTTGGCGAAGTCGGGTGGCACATCCAGGAAGCGACACCACTTAGTCGCCTGATGTGGGTATACCGCCGAGGCCATTACCGTGCGCCCGTCGCGTGTGCGGTACGGAATCAGCGCGAACGGGTTGTCCAGCACCAGCGCAATCGAGGGAAACTCCCCGGCCAAGGTGGGTTTCCAGGCGAAGCTCGGGTTGATATGGTGAACCGCCTGCCGCAAGTCCAACTGCAAATCCTGGCCGGGACCACCACGATGGCGATGCATCGCGGCCGCGGCAACGGCATTGCCCATCATAGGGATACCGATCGCCGCGCCCAACCGGTGACGGGCCTCGATGATCGGATCCTGCCCGACAAATGTCACCCGTCCCCCCGCATCAGCAACCGATAACCCCACCTCGGCAAGCAGGTCATTGAGAGCAGCGGTCGGATCGAAGGCAGTATCGGTCATCGACGTCGCTTCGGCTGTATCAGTCATGGGTGACCTTCCTTCCAGGCAGTGGATCGGTATGCACGTGTGGCGCAGCCGCGGCGCTTATCGGCAACCACGAGGTGCCCAGAGCTCACTTGCTCTATGGTCGCCAGCTTGAGAGTCAACAGACGCCACACATCGAAAATGACGGAAAGTTGTTCGAATCCCGACCCGGATGATGGAAATAGTCAACTCTGCGGCCGAGTCGGCCGGTACAGGGGTTGGTCGGTGCGCCCACGGGGCGATTTGTCACAAGGTCAGCGCCAGACACCCATTACGTGCGGCGCCGCGAACTAATGATTCGGAGCTGCTGCGTCATGGTTGGGGCAGGGCCTGCAAGCGCTTCGCCTCGCGGGTAGACCACTCGTCCGTCACCGCCGTTTCCGCCTCTTTCAGACCGACCCGACTCAGCGAGCATGCGTCGCGCGTCAAGTGTGAGCCTGCTGAACTTCCACGAGAGCATCCCACGATGTCGCCGACATCGTCAGCAACCAGATGCTGAAAACTGTCGGCAGCCAATCGTCCGTAACCGTCCGGATCTTGGACACAAGCGAATACAATCCGGCGTGTGATGACCCCGTCGAACCCTTGGGGGGACGACCGTGGGCAACTCTCGCAGCGGTTTCAGTTGCGAAATCAGGTCCTTAGCCGCAGGCAGGCGCGACGACTGAGTCGGCGCTTCGCGCGCGTCGGCGTCGATACCCCGCCGCACCGGTTGCGTCAGATGCTGGCAGGGGTGCCCTTCGCAGCTGATGAGGTGGCCGACGTCAACTTCGCGTTCATCGCGAGCCGGCTCAGGCGTGAACAGCTGTCTGCGAAATTCAAGCGCCTGAAACGCCGCGGCGCGCGGTCGCTGCTCTTTGTGGGCTTGGTCCTTGTCACGCTGAACTTTCTGTTCTGTATGGCCTACGCCTTGTTCAGCTTGACCCTCGAGGCCGCGCCGCTGTAAATCGCGGCGCGGCCGCGCGATCATCCAGCAGGCGTAGCGACGTTGGCATGCGGGAACGTGGCGGCGGCCAACTGCAGGATTTCCTCGCGATCCGCGGCCAAGATGAACCCCGCGTCAATCGCCGAGTCCAGCGCGACAGTGAAGCGTTCCAGATAGTCCGCCGCGCCGCCGGGGTACAACCGGCGCACAGTGGCGGCATCGAATGGTTCGCCGGAGCCGAAGATCGACGACATGGTGCTCTCCTCGCCGCCGATACCGGATGTCCGGGCGATCGGCACGTCCGTCCACGGCGTCCTGACACCGCCGCGCGCGAGCCCATTTGCATCGAGGACGGGCTGGGGCGGGTCGGCATCGGTGACCTCAATGGGGGGTGCACTGTGCGCCGGCTGTCCGGTTCGCACCCACTGCCGCAACTGCGATAGCGCCGCCTGCAACACGTAGTGATGCTGCGGCCCGAAATTGATGCAGTGATCCAGTTGCTGACCCATCAACATGTTTGTCGGCGCGTAGGCCGCGACGATATCGGTCAGTGCCGCAGAGCCGGAGTCGATCGGTGCCACCTGAATCGTGTAGTTGTCGGCGTGCGCGGTTCCAGCAATCTCCCAGACCCGAAGTTGTTGGCTTTCAGGCTGTCTCGCGCTGTAATAGCCCTGGCGCGGACCACCGAAGAGATCTGTTTCGGTGATGATGGTGACCAGCGGAACGCGGAGGTCCGGGCGAAATGCCACCGCGAGTGATGCGTTGCTGTCCAGCACGTCGAATATCGAGCCGCCGTCCAGTGGGGCAGCGGGCCCGAATCGTGAATGCACCAAGAAGCCGTCGTAGACCCGGGCGAGCGGGTCGACGCCGTTGATATACGTCGTCAGGAACAGAGCCGATTGGGACTCCCCCAGCGCGACGACGTGTTCGGGCCGCAGCTCACGCAGCACGCCAGTGCGCTGTGCGTCTCTGACGATTCGGCCGGCCTGGGAAAAGATATCGTAGGCAAACGCATCACCAGGATGACATAGGGCCGCATACCGTTGTGGATCTTGGCTTTTCAGCGACATGTCGATGCCCATCAAGTTCGTGCCACCCTCGACACCGACGCGCTGGGCCGACACCGCGACATAGGCGTAGCCAGCGCGAACCATTTCGCGATGCGCCATCATCCAGACCGCCGGAGCATCGATACCGCCGCTTACATTGAGCCACTCAACGAGTACTGTCCCGTTGAACCGGGCCGGATCCGCCGGCGTCAACGCCACCATCCGGGTGGTGAAGTCCGCGGTTCCCGACGGCGTCACGCTCCATCGGCCGTCCGCTCCAAGTTCGGCGGCGGGACCGTAGGACGACGCCGTCCCAGAGAGGAAGAATTCCTCGGCGACATAGCCGACGCTCGCTATGTCGAAGGCGCCCAACAAGAGTGCGGGTTTTCCGGGCGCCGGTGTGGACACGGCCGGAACTCCGCTGATCGACACGGGCGCATCATAACAAGATGATTGTCATCGTCGGAGCTGGAATTTGCGGGCTCGCTACGGCCTACGAGCTGTCGCGACACGACGCACAGGTGGTCGTGATCGAGCGCGGTGAGCCGTTCGCCGAGCAGTCCGCGGGACTGGCGCGCATCTTCCGTATCGCGCATCGGCGCCCACAGTTATGCACGCTCGCGCTGCGGGCCCGCGCCGGCTGGCAGCGCTGGGAGGCGGAATTTGGCGCGGGGCGGCTGCTCGGGTCGGAGGGCTTCATCACCGTCGACGGCTGCGAGGACGTCGCGGCGGCGCTGACCGACGCCGGTGCCGACTTCTCCTGGCTTGATCGGCCTGAGATCACCGCAAGGATCCCCTTTGTGGCCGCGCCCTGGCAGAGCGGCATTTTCGATCCGCTCGGCGGGAGCCTGCGCATTCGCCGCGCGCTGACCGCCTTGGCGCGGCGGGTCACGATCCGCCGCGGCGAAGTCGAGTCGGTCGACGACGACGGCGCGACGACGCTGACCGACGGCACCGTCCTGCATGCCGATCGTGTGCTGGTGTGCGCGGGTGTCCAGACCCCGGCGCTGTTCGGTCCGCTCGACGTGGATTTCGCACCGCATACCCGATTCAGCTATCAGGGCGTCGACGCGGTCGGTGCCGCCTGCCTTTCGGCTTCCGAGGGCTACGGGTTGCCGCTCGGCAGCACCGGATTGTGGGCGTTCGGGCAGGAGGTGCCGGACCCGGCGAGCGTGCGCGCCTTGTTCCCGTCGCTATCGCCGGTGGCTCGCGTGGATTGCGTCACAGTGCGCGCCCCGTGGCTCGACGCCGGCGGTGACGGCTGGACGGTGGCGCGCCGCGGCCACGTCGTCGCGTTCGTCGGCGCCAACCTGATGAAATTCGGTCCGTTGCTCGGCGACCTGCTCGCTCAAGCGGTGCTGAAGGACGAACTGCCTGCCGACGTGACTCTGTAGTGGGCACTCGAAAAATGAGTGGCCGACGGCCCCGCGGGGGAATAACTTGTCCGGCGGCGTCGTCGTGTTAGTTCGCGCACCTAACCCCGGGAGGAGATCAGGATCGTGTCGGGTGAGTCCACCAGCCTGATGGGCCCGCCGCCGACACGGGTCGTGGCGAAGGGGCCCAATGAGTCCGGTGTGAACACCCGGTTCAGCGCTGTGTTGGCTGTGCTGTTCGCAACCGGATGGGTGGCCAACCACTTCGTCGCGCTAATGCCCGTGATCAGCATGCGCCAACACCTCAGCGCCGCCACCATCGACGGGACTTTCGGAATCTATGCGCTGGGCTTGCTGCCCGGCTTGCTGATCGGCGGCCGCGCCTCCGACGTGCTTGGGCGCCAGGCAGTGGCGTTGGCGGGTTCGGCGACCACTGTGGTCGGGACGGTCGCGATGCTGGTTTCGCAGCACGCCGACGTACTGCTGGTGGGACGCTTGATCGTCGGAGTTGGTGTGGGTCTCGCGATGACCTCCGGCACGGCGTGGGCTTCCGACCTGAAGGGTTCCGCCGGTGCGGCCACCGCTGGTGCGGTGATGATCGCCGGTTTCGCCATCGGACCGTTCGCCGCGGGCCTGATCGCCGCGGCGGGAGAGCCCGGCATTCGGGTCTCGTTCGCAGTGGCTAGCGCCATCGTCGTGGCCGCGATGGTCGTCACGATCGTGGCAGTGCAACGCACAGATGTGGCGGCACCCGCCGACCCGCGTAGCCCCGAACAGTCGAGGCCATCTCTGCAGGGCAGCACGCGTGCACTGAGTTGGGCCTTGCCGCTGGCACCGTGGGTGTTCGCCTCGGCGACACTGGGATTCGTCGCCATTCCCGCTCGGGTCCATACCGGACTAGCGGCACCCCTGGCCGCAGGGATAGCCACGCTGATAGTCAACGGCTCCAGCGGGGTAATTCAAGTCATCGCCCGTGCGGGCAAGTGGGGTCCGCGGACAGGCACTGCCGGCGCAGTGCTGGCCGCGGTCGGATACGCATTCACCGCGTTGGCACCGCCGACCATGACGGCGGCACTGAGCCTGCCGCTGTTGCTCGTGCTCGGGTGCGCGTCCGGTCTCTCGCTGCGGGAGGGCCTGATCGACCTGGAAGCCGCGGCGCCGCAGCATGTCCGCGGCGCGCTCACCGGAATGTTTTACGCGTTTACTTACATCGGCTTTGGCTTACCGCTGTTGCTGACCACGGTCGGGTCTGACGTAACGCAAGTGATTCTTGCGGTTATGGCGGCGCTGGCATCGACGTCAGCGATCAGCCGGGCAATCCGGCTCCGGCGAGATGCTCACCGGCAGAACTGATTATGCTGCTACCACTTTGCGGGGCTTGACGCCGGTAACCGGTATCGGGTCGTTGCTCACCACGCTTAACCCGCCGAGGCGCCGCCACGACCGGATGGCGTTGCGGGTGACCTCCAGTATCCGGGCGGCTCCAGCTTCCCCGTTCGCCAGTCGGTGTGCGCGCAGAGCGTTCCCGGTGACGGCATCCAAGGTGTCCCAGTCGTCGGTCTCAAGCAGTGCGCTCGACTGGTATGCGGCGCGGATGGCATACAGTTCAGCGCCCTGTGACGTCTCGCTGACCGCGCGAGCGGCGCGGGCAGCACGGTCCCACTCGGTGACCGATGGCGTGTCGCCCGGGGCGAACCTGCGATGCAGCTCGGCGAGGCCCGTGATCGCCTCGGCCGCTGCGTCGGCGGCGTACCTCACGACGCCCCACGGCGGACTGATCAGTAGTTTGGTCACCCAGATGTGCATGACGTCGTCGGCAACGTCCGCGGTTCCTATCGTCAGCCAACCGAGGTCGAGAACGGTGAGGCTGTCTTCTGGCGACAGGTAGCCGTCGGGCCCGGCCAGCAGGTCGTTGCACAACTGGACGAACGAGGCCAGCGGGCGTGCGGAAGTCGCCGGAAAGTCGGTGATCTGCTCGTCACCGTTGATATAAGAGATGACGTTCATGGCACACCCTTTGCCAGATCCAGGCTGGTGCGATCCCCTGGCCAGCCGTAGCGGGTGGGTAATACGGTCGAGGTCCATTCGAATTGCCCCCTAAGGGTTTTCGAGCTTAAGGGCTATAAGTCGGAGATGGACATCTTATGTCAACTGAGGTCGCGGGCAGCAGCGACACGGCGGGCGCGAAGCTTAGAGGTCCCCGGAGAAATCAGCGGTGAGCCAACGGTCAGGGCGGATGGTGAACAGGACGCCGGGCGAGTCCTTCATGGCGCTGACGAATCCGCGGCCACCTTCTTCACCGAGATAACGGATGGCGATGGCTTCACGCACATCCAACGGTGCCGGCGTAACCGTGTCGACGACGGTGCCCTCGACCACCACGTATTGGTACGGCGGCTCCTCACGCTGGACGACCAGCGTCACCACACCGGCCTGCTCGATCAGCTTCGCCTTGCGTGAACCCGCCCCGGTGTTGACTCGGATGTTCCCGCCGGGGGTGTAGTCATACCAGATCGGGACACTGGCCGGCGGACGGCCGTTTGTCGCGGCCACGGACAATACGGCGACATGCAAGGCTGCGAGAAACTGTTGACGTTCGGTCTCCGTGAAAGATTTCATACGCGGCTCAACGTGACGGCCCCGCGAGGCTATTCCACGGCGAGGATCAGCTTGCCGGTGTTTTCTCCGCGGAATAGCTTGAGCAGAGTTTCCGGAAAGTCGCCGATGTCGCCGTGCTCGATCTGCTCGTGCGATCGCAGTTCCCCGGTGTCGAGCCACTTTGCGAGCTGCGCAATGCCTTCCGGATAGCGATTGGCGTAGTCGAAGATGACAAAGCCGGTCATGGAGGCGCGAGCGACCAGCAGCTGCATGTAGTTGGCCGGTCCCCGCGGGGTGTCGTTGTACTGCGACACCGCACCGCAGAGCACGATTCGCGCACCGCGCGCGAGCCGGTTCAGCGCGGCCTCCAGCGTCGCACCGCCGACATTGTCGAAAAAGACGTCAACACCGTCGGGTGCGTACGCTTTGAGCTCTGCGCGCAGGTCGGCGGTCTTGTAGTCGATCGCCGCGTCGAAGCCGACATCCTCGACAAGCCAACGGCATTTGTCCTCGCCACCGGCAATTCCGACGGCTCGGCATCCTTTGACCCGCGCGACTTGCCCCACGACGCTGCCCACCGATCCGGCCGCACCGGACACCAGCACGGTTTGACCCGGCTCGGGCCTGCCGATGTCGAGCAAGCCGAAATACGCGGTCAGACCACTGATGCCGAGAACCCCCAAATGCACGGTTGCCGGCGCTAAGCCGGTGTCGATCTTGTTGACCTCGGCGCCGTTGGACAGCGCATAGCGCTGAACACCGAATAACCCGGACACCTCGTCCCCCACCGCGAATCCGGGGTGGTGTGATTCGACGACGTGCCCGACGCCGAGCGCCCGCATCACCTCGCCGATCTGCACCGGCGGCACGTAGCTACGGCCGGCGTTCATCCATGTGCGCATCGCCGGGTCGATCGACAGGTAGTCGACCTTGACCACGAATTCACCGTCGGCGGCAACCGGTTTGGGCTCCTCGACGATCGTCCAGTCGCTGGCTTTGGGCAATTCCACTGGACGCGCCGCCAGCCGGCATTGGGTGTTCAGAGCGTTCATTGGGCGGCTCCCCGAGCTGGTGAGGTGATTCGACAACTATCCGCGGCACACTGAAGTGCGGTCCGACCCGCAGGGTCTTCGGCGGTTACCGGTATCACCGCGACGGTGTCGGCGCCGGCTTGCAGGTAGGCCCGCAGTTGGCCGGCGACTTGCTCCGGAGTACCTAACGCGGCCAGCTGCTCGGCCAGCTCGAGAGGTATCGCCGCCGCCAACTCCGACCGGCGCGCGCCGTTGCGGGCGCGCTCGACGAATTCGGCGAATCCGAGCTCGCAGAACATCTCGCCGTAGCCGGGTGGGGCCAGGTAGACCGCCAGCTGACCGGCGAGCTGGCGCAACGCGGCCTCGCCGGGTCGCACGGCGACCGGTACCCACGCCGTGAGGTGCGGCGGCGTGCGTCCTGCCGCGACGGCACCCTGATCTATCCGTTGGCGCACTTGCGAGACACGTTGCGGCGAGGCAAGATTGAGCACCACCTCATCGGCAAACCGCGCAGCGACTTGCACCATCGTCGGGCCGAACGGGCCGACGCCGACGCGGGTGCGCGGCAGCGGGTGACGAAGCCGGAATCCATGGCTGTGGACATAGCGGCCGTCGTAATCGGCGCGTTCGCCACGCAGGATCGGCCGCAGGCATTCGATGGTTTCGCGCATGCGCGCGGCGCTGTGCGACCACTCGCGGTCATGCCAACCCGCCACGATGAACGGGCTGGAAGCACCCAGTGCGACATCGATATGACAGCCGGTGAGGGAGGCAACCGAACTGGCGCCCAACGCGATTGACACCGGGGTCCGCACACTGACCGGCAACGGCCCGACTCTCAGCCCCAATCCCGGTGCGCGCAGGCCGACCGCGGTGGCCAAGGCGAACGCGTCGAAGGTCGCCATCTCGCCGATCCAGAGGGCGCTCAGCCCTACCGCGCTGGCCGCGTCGGCGATTTCCAACGCCTCCTCGTCGGGCGCGTCCAGCCAGAACGGCAGCACCACTTCGATCGGCGCCCTCACAGCATTGCCGCCTCGGTGGCCTGGCCCAACAGAATTCGGCCCGGCAGCTCGCGAGATGCCTCGTTGACCTGGAAGTGCGCGGTCGCGGTGAACGCGTCGCGGAAGCGGCGCTGCAACGGTGCGCCGTCGTAGATGGCGCTGCCCCCGGCGAGGTCGTACATCGACCGCACCACGTCGGCCGAGACACGCACACCGTGGGTTGCGGCCAGCCGCAACCGAGTACGCGCCTCCAACGGGACCGGCGGCGCGTCCAGGCTGGCCTGCCACGCGACGTCAATCGCCTGGTAGTAACCCGCCCGCGCAGCCTCCAGTGACGACTCGGCCGCGGCGACCGCCGACTGGATGGTGGAGCGCTCGGCAAGCGTACGGCTTGCTGCGACACCTTTTTTGGTGCCGGCGAGGTCAACGAAGTTGTCGATCGCTGCGCGCGCGTTGCCCATCGCGGCCGCGGTGATGCAGGCCGCGAAAAAGCCGAACGGCGGGAATCGGTACAGCGGCCGGTCGATCACTGGTCCGTCGAAGATCGACAGCACGCGCTCGGTCGGGACGAACACCTCGTCGACCACGGCGTCGTGACTGCCGGTGCCGCGCAGGCCGAGGGTGTGCCAGGTGTCCAGGATCTGCAGCTGCTCGGTGGGCAGCGCCACCACGGCCGGGCGATCTTCGAGCACGCAGCCGGCGAACAGCACGTCGGCGTGGGTGATGCCGCTGCAGAATGCCCAGCGGCCCGACACCACGACGCCGCCGGGCACGCGACGGGCCTTACCTTGCGGTGCCCATACGCCGGCAGCCACACCGCGTCCGTCACCAAACAGCTCGTCGCGGCTGAGCGGCGGCAGGTAGGCAACCAACAGACTGGCGGTGATCGCGATCGAGACGCACCAGCCGGCCGAGGCGTCGCCGCGCGCCACCTCCTCCGCGCAGCGCAGAGCCGTGCCCGCAGGCAGTTCCAGTGCGTCGACCTCTACCGGGGCACCGGCCCGCAGCAAGCCCGAGTCGCGCAGCGCGCCAACCAATTCGGCCGGAAGTCTGCGTTCAGAATCGATTTGATCCGCCATCCCGCGTGCTAAGTCGGCGATCTCGCGGGCCCGTGCCAGCACGGGCACGGTGGCGACTTCGGTGTCTTGCATACGTCCTCACTTTGCACGACGGGCTGGTGGTTCAATTACGTTACCACTATCGGTTTAGTTTTTGAACCGGTACATTGGTTGAACCATGGACTACCCGGATCTGTCCCACCGCTTCCAGGGCGAGTCCGTTGCCCGGGCCCTGGAGGTTGTCGGCGAGCGCTGGACCCTGCTGATCCTGCGTGAAGCGTTCTTCGGGGTGCGTCGCTTTGGCCAGTTGGCCCGCAACTTGCAGATTCCTCGGCCGACGCTGTCGTCACGGCTGCGCACCCTTGTCGACACGGGGCTGCTGGAAAAGGTCCCGTACGCGCGCGACCCGGACCGTCACGAGTACCGGCTGACCGACTCCGGACGGGACTTGTTCGCGGCGATCGTGGTGCTCATGCAATGGGGTGATCAACACCTCCCGCAGCCGAAGGGTCCGCCAATCGTGTTGCGCCACCAGCCCTGCGGTCATATCGCCGACGCGGTTCTCGCCTGCGCCCACTGCCGAGAGGAGA
>Ga0335072_10011217_pt1 | contig 12844 bp, 7 predicted proteins | sample Lox_Sample_21_FD_206725 | JGI IMG/M metagenome (GOLD analysis project Ga0335072, IMG submission 206725) | Soil microbial communities from Loxahatchee National Wildlife Refuge, Florida, United States - Lox_Sample_2.1 | ecosystem: Environmental > Terrestrial > Soil > Wetlands | place: USA: Florida...
GCCATTGGTATTCCGAGACCGTTTCAAAGGGAGGTAACCAATCGCCTTTGGCAACGTAATCTCTTCCCGGGTGCGGCATTGAAGAAGCCGCGGTGCGGTCGACGGAGAATAGGATATTTCAGGCGCCAAGATTATCGATCGTTCGTCTCTGCCCGCCCTGACGAGGGGGCGCCGGTGGATCAATCCGCCAGGGATGATACCATTGCTGCCTGCGAAACGGCCTTGCTACCGCGACGTGGCATTCGTGCCACGGATGGTGTAATCGTTGGCTGAATGAGGCCACGGCCTATGCTGCAACTTTTCCGCTGCCAAGCCGTGGTGGCGCCGATAGCCGGCCGCGCAGGAAGCCTGGAATGACACAATGAGCCGAGCGGGTCGCGGACAGAAAGGATTCGCACTCCTGATCGTGCTGTGGAGCCTGGCATTGCTCGGCGCGATCGCCATCGGATTGGCCGCGGCCGGTCGCCGGGAAATGCAACTGACGCAGAACTTGCGAAGAGCGGCGACGGCCGAGGCGGCGGCAGACGGTGCGACCTATCAGGCGATTTTCAGGTTGGTGGCTGGCGAATTGTCGCCGGGCCCGATGCCGCACGTGATCGATGTCGGCGGCATCATGGTCACCGTGCTGATCGAAGATACCGCGCATCTGGTCAACCCCAATAATGCATCGGTGCCATTGCTGGCGGCACTGATGGGCGAGGTCGGTGCCAATCCGCAGTCAGCGCAGACCATCGCCGCTGCCATCGCGGCGTATCGCGATCAGTCCGGAGCGGATCCGACGCCCGACTATGCCGCGGCCGACTTGCCCTATGGTCCGGCCCGTCATGATTTCCACACCGTGGCCGAGTTGCGGCTGGTGGTCGGGATGACCCCGGAGCTTTACGAGCGGCTGGCGCCACACTTGTCTGTCTGGAAGCTGCCTGTGGTCGTGCCGGATGCTGCCGATCCTATTGTGGCGGCAGCTTACCACGACGCCGGACCGAACGGCGGCTACGCCGCGCGATTTCTGGCTGCACGCCAGATGCGAGGGCAGGCCAGCCAGTTGGACGCGCGGATTACGGCAACGGCCTCGCTCGGCAGTTCGCAGTTTAGTCGGATGGCCGAAGTGCAGCTTCGCAGCGCTCAAGGCGGCCCTCCAGTGTCCCCCTATCAGATCGTGGCATGGGGACAACCCGGCGATTGATCGACATCCACGATGCTGGCGAGATTGCGAAGTCGGTTGGTCGCGGTTGGCGCGAGGCGAGCCTAATCTGTGCGTGCAGTGCGGCGTGCTGATCGATCAGCCTGGTGGTCAGAAGCTCGGTCAGCGCGGAAAAGAAGACGCTATCGGCCCCACCGGTCCTCGGAGGGAATTGTACGAACTGCCGCCTACGCCGTGACCTGCCTGGCCGCCGCCGGGCGATTTCGGATACGCCGGCAATCGTTGGGTGGCATCAGAGATAGATTACACAACCTCTGATAGCATTATATGCAAATGGCTGCCGCATAAATTTAGTCGCGTCGGAACCTTCCGCCCTTGTCGTCTTGAAAATTAGAGAAGTTCGCGTCATTAACTTGTTGCGCCCGTCGATGGTGTTGATATACAAATACGTGAACAAAGAAAATGAGTCTCGCAGTCGTCTGTCCGGTCCTGGTGGCGCCGGGATAGTAGTAGCGAGGCAGCGTCAGCGGCGGCCGATTGCATTCCGGCAGGAAAGCGGTCAGGTCGCTCCTATAGAATTGCGCAAACTCTTTCCTTTACGAGGCGAGGGTCACTGCGGAAGCTTGGCTCAGTCCAACAAGCATCTGCGTAAGCGGTTTTAGGTGACGATTACAACGTCTATTAGCGTCGGCGAAGCGGGCGGTAATGGGCGAGTCGAACATTGCTACGACCTGCTGCGTTCTGCCTTTAGACAATGCCTTGTGGCACAACGGCCCCACGTGAAAGCAACATGATGGATCTCAAGCAGAGCACGCTGCGTGGCGGTCTGGCGCGGATTTGCGCTTTGTCCACAAATCTCCTGGTGCGAGCAATTTCGCTTCTGGTTCTTTCTCGCATACTAACTCCCAGCGACTTCGGGTTGGTGGGCATGGTTATGGCCCTCACTGGGATCCTGGTTCTTTTTCGTGATTTTGGACTTTCATCGGCCGCGATCCAGCGCGCCAACGTGACCGAAGCACAGCTTTCGACGTTGTTCTGGATCAATATAGCCATCGGCGCGTTGTTGGGCCTGGTGGGCTTGGCGCTGGCCCCGGTAATTGCAGGGTTCTATGGCCGCCCTGAACTTCTCCACGTGACCATGTTCCTGGCCTTGGCATTTTTCATCAACTCGGCGGGCGTCCAGCACTCGGCGACACTACAGCGGCAGATGCGGTTTACCGCGCTATCGATGATCGACGTCAGTTCATTGGCATTTGGCAATGCCATTGCCATTGTCGCGGCCGAAGCGGGTTACGGATATTGGGCTCTTGTTGCCATGTCTGTGGCGACTCCGCTTGCTGCTACTGTGGGCTTCTGGTTGGTCAGCGGATGGATTCCGGGGCTGCCGAGCCGGCGCGCCGGGGTTCTGCCGATGATGCATTTTGGCGGTATCCTGACTCTGAACGGTCTCGTCACATACGTCGGTTATAATGCCGAAAAGGTGATGCTCGGCAGGGCCTGGGGCGCCGATGCGATCGGACTGTACAGCCGAGCGCAGCAACTACTATTCCTGCCGATAGATAGTTTGAATTCCGCAGTCGGGGAGGTCGCCTTTTCGGCTCTGTCCAAGTTGCAGGGCGATCCGCTCCGCTTGAGGAATTACTTTCTGAAGGGCTTTTCCCTTGTTTTGGGCTTGACCTTACCTATCGCCATTATGTGTGCGCTTTTTGCGGATGACGTGGTTAATGTACTGTTGGGCCCTCGGTGGACGGCCGCAGTCGTGATTGTTCGGCTTTTGGCCCCGACGGTCGCGATCCGGGCAATAATTCACCCGCTGGGGTGGCTGCTCTTCTCAATGGGTCTGGTGGGAAGGTCCCTTAGGATTGCCCTTGTCTTCACGCCGATCATGATCGCGGGATGCTTGGTAGGAGTGCCTTACGGCGCGGTAGGCATCGCCATCGCTTACTCCACCGTGATGACCTTATGGGCCGTCCCACATGTCCTGTGGAGCGTGCATGGAACGGCGATCTCTGCCCGAGAGATCTTCGGCACAGTGATCAGGTTGATGACCCCGGGCGTCTTGGCCGGAGGCCTAGCCTATGGGCTGCGCCTATCGTTCGGGGAGAGCCTTACTCCCGTCATCCGGCTGATACTTGAGAATATGACATTGTTCCTGGCGTACTTCGGCATGCTTTGGTTAGACGTCACACAACGGTCGCTATACATCGACCTCTTCAGGGGACTGCGGCCAGCGCAGGTTCGAACTGCGCCGTAAGCCGCGGCGCCTGATCGCCAGATCAGATCCAAAAGTTGCAACGATCGGATATGAATTCTTCGCTTTGACTGACTGCGCGGCCGCGGCCAGACGGTTTCCTGAATTCTCCAAAGGCATTGCACGACCGCTCATTCCACAAATTCTATGACGCGCGTTTGCTCGCGAGTGATGGGTTTTTCTCGCGGCTCGACCCCGAGATGCGGTCACATTGGTACGGATCCCACCGCAGCAGAGGGCATCATATGTCGCGGCTTCCTCCAGTGAGTGTACCCCCTATGAGCCTTTCACGACGACGCTATCTGCTTATTTCCCCTTGCCGGGACGAGGCGCGGTATCTTCGCCGCACGCTTGACAGCGTAGCGGCGCAGACGGTGCAGCCCGAGGCCTGGGTGATTATTGACGACGGATCGACGGACGGAACGTCGGCAATTCTTGAAGAGTACGCGCGCCGACTACCCTACCTGCGCGTGGTGCGACGTTCAGACCGCGGCGGCCGGGCGGTGGGGCCGGGCGTCGTTGAGGCTTTCTACGACGGTCTGCAAACCGTCCGCATTGAAGACTTTGACTATATTTGTAAGCTAGACATGGATCTGGACCTGCCGCCCCGGTATTTTGAAGCGCTGATTCTGCGAATGGAGAGCAATCCGCGCATTGGCACCACCTCAGGCAAGCCGTGGTTTGTTCATCCCAAGACCGGCGCGCTCGTGCCCGAGATCTGCGGAGACGAGATGTCGGTGGGCATGAGTAAATTCTATCGCGTCGCCTGCTTCAAGGAGATCGGTGGCTTCGTGCGCCAGGTCATGTGGGATGGCATCGATTGCCATCGGGCGCGAATGCTCGGCTGGATAGCCGAAAGCATCGATCAGGAGTCCGTTCGCTTCATCCACCTGCGCCCGATGGGGTCCAGCCACAAGGGCATTTGGACGGGCAGGCTCCGAATGGGGTTCGGGCAGTACTTCATGGGCACTTCGCCGCTTTATTATTTGGCAGTGATCATCTTTCGCCTGCCGACTTACCCAATTCTTATAGGCAGCATGGGTATGCTGTGGGGCTACTTCAGGAGCTGGCTTAAGGGCCTGCCGCGCTATGACGACCTTGAATTCCGACGCTTCCTACGCTCCTACCAGCACTTGTGTCTGCGCCTGGGAAAGCATGCGGCGACGGCGCGCGTCAGCGCGGAGCAGGCGGGGATTTGGTACTCCAGGCACCCGACGCCTGAGCCACATGTCATGCCGGCCCTCTTCCAATACCCTGGGGAGAAGGAGCCCGCTCTGGTGTTGGAAGCGAAGATCCGTTCATGAATCGTGGCCAGTGAGCGTGGACATGGGAAGTGACGCCGAGGAGGTCGGGAACGCCGTCGTCTCGCAACCCTTAGTTGGAGCGGAGGCTCCTGCGGCTGCGGCCTATATGCGCTCGGGGGAAATGCGAGTCTGCAAGATAGCCGTCCGGCAGACTCAAGGGTGACCGCCCCGGCTTTGAAATCGCACGGCGGGCGCCCGCTATTGGGGGCTCCGACCCTGCCATAGTCTGTTGGGTTCTCGCGAGAAAGTGCATGATGTCATTTTGGTCGTTATTCGACATCAGGCAGCATGAATGTGGATTGTACACTGTGGATGTCTCATCGATGGTAAACGCCGTTCGTTTCCTTGGATGCCGTTTTGATAGCGGGTCCATAGAAGATGCGGTTTCCGACGTATTGGCCGTGGCCGATGGACGCTTCAGGTATCTGGTTACGCCCAACGTCCACCATATGGTAAAAATGCTCGACGACCCCGCCACATTGAAGCCACTCTATGAGCGGGCATGGCGGGTGTTTTGCGACAGCCGCGTGTTGAGTCGTCTGGCGCGATTTGGCGGCGTGCATTTGCCGGTTATCACAGGCAGCGATCTGACAGCCCACATGATTGATCGTGCAGCGAAGCTCGGTCTCACGGTTGCGCTTGTCGGTCCAACTCCTGTTGCGGGCGCGATGCTGGAAAAGCGATATGACGGGCTGAAGGTCGCGCTCCACACACCGCCGATGGGGTTCATCGCGTCGGATCATGAGATCCAGAAGTGTGTCGACTTCGTGGTCAGGACGCGAGCTCCGCTGACCTTTCTGGGGGTGGGAATGCCACAGCAAGAAATTCTTGCCAGTCGCATCGCCGACCACCCGGAAGCTCGGGGCGTCGGGCTATGCATAGGCGCCTCGATCGACTTTCTCACCGGAAAACAACATCGGGCGCCGGTCTGGGTTCAGAGGGCTGGCTTGGAATGGCTGCATCGTCTTCTGTCGGACCCACGACGGCTTGCGTCGCGTTACCTTATCGAATGTCCCAGAATCTTTTATCTGGTTTGGTGGAGGTACCGAAAAGGTCAGCCCGAGAGCGTCAGCTAGCTTCGTTTCGGGCTTTCTTCTTGAACCCATTCGCGAGCTTATCCTGGTGCCCAATGCCGACTTGCGTGCAGCAAGGTATCTATTTGGGGACAGTGCGCAATCCAATCCGAATGCCATTGTGACATGTGCGTAAGGTACAATTCGAGTAGGTCGGGCTCCCCGACGATAGGCGGCGAAGGCGCCGCGAAACAAGCCGCTCGACAGCCAATGAGCATGGGCGATCGGGGCTTTCGACCAGGCGACCTTGGTTCCTCAACAACCGTCCACCCGATTTCCGGATGCGAGCTTTCTGGTTCAAGCCATCCGGAAGCAGAAGGGTTTGCCATCATGAACTGGCTACATGCATGAGTGATACGCGCGCCCCGAATGCCAAGGCCATACCATCCTTGGATGGTATTCGGGCGATCTCGGTGCTGATCGTTGCCGTGTCTCACGCCGGTCTTGGTACATTTGTGCCAGGCGGCCTTGGCGTCACCATTTTCTTCTTTCTGAGCGGATACCTGATCACCACTCTCCTGCTCAGTGAGCAGTACCGAACCGGCAAAATCGATATTCCGAAGTTCTATGCCCGCCGAGTATTCCGGTTGATGCCGCCGTTACTCATCACGCTCGCGATAGCGTACAGTCTCACATCCGTGGGATTGCTGGCCGGCGGAATAACCGTCAAGGGTGTCGCGTCCCAGCTTTTGTACTTCGCCAATTATTACGGGCTGTTCTTTGACCCCGGCCACACGATCCCCGACGGAACCGGGATCCTCTGGTCGCTGGCGGTCGAAGAACACTTCTATATATTTTATCCGATAATTTTGGCCGTTCTGCTAAAGATCGCTTTCCGCCCTCGTTCAATAGCCACGGTGCTCGGAATCGCCTGTATTGCTATCCTGGCTTGGCGCATACTGCTTGTGCAGGCTCCGAATTTTGATCCGACTCGTACGTATTATGCATCGGATACGCGTATCGACTCGATTATTTACGGCTGCATCTTGGCAATAGGCATGCGGCCGCTTGGGACCTCGCGTCGCGTCGGCGCCATGTCCCTGAGTCAATGGTCATTGTTCGCGACGGCGCTCGGCGCCTTGCTGCTGTCGTTGCTTATCCGGGAGACTGCATTTCGCGAGACCATTCGATATAGCCTCCAAGGCATCGCTTTGATGCCACTATTCTATTTCGCAGTGCGATTTCCTGAAAACCGACTGTTCCGGTTTCTGAATATGTCGTGGATAATGAAGGTTGGCACTTATTCCTACGTAATTTACCTGATGCATCTGATAGTGATCAATGTCATTACCCAAAACGGCCCCGCTATCTCGACGAAATTCTATGTGCTCTTTCCTTGCGCGATCCTGATATCCTTGGTCTATGCCGCGGCTATCGATCGCTTCGTCGATCGATACTTCAGGCAGCTCAGGCTCAAATACCGGCCGGGCTCCGCGAGGGCATCGTCTCGGCCCATATTGCAGCCGGGCGAGGTAAGCGCCCTGAGCAGCGCGGTGATCAAGTAGTGGAGGGCGTCGCCGTCCAACGTCCAATGGAGGGAATGCATCGCTCGGCACGAAATTTGGCAACGACACGACGCGCGACTGACGAACGAGTCGGAGCTCGCCGCCCATATGGTACGACGCAAGGGAGCGACGCTTATTCGTGCGACCGTAATGGAGCAATAACGAACTTCGTAAGGCGTCGGTCGGTGCGCCCTGTATCTTCGGTGCGCTAACTACCGGCGCTTGGCCCACGATTGGTACAGTGACCAGGCGGCACGTGATCCTTTCCAACAGACAACGCCTGTAAAAACGTTTGGTTTCGCCGACGTCTAACAGCGGAAGGACAGAAGCTGCATTCCATCGGTGATACGGCTGTTTTGCACCAGTGTCATCAGGCGCGCCTGTCGCAGGCGGAGACAGCAGATTTTAAATGGCTGGGGTGGCCCGCTTGACGGGCCCCGCACGCTGTAAAAATGCCACCTCACCACGAACTTTGTGTTCATCCGGCCGCGGGTCGGGAGGTGATGGCATGCCGCCCGGGCGGACTGCCGGCGACGCCGGCTCCGCCCTCCTGGCGGTGGGAGGGGGCCGTCCATCGGGCAATCCCGCTCAAGATGTCCCCAGTTTGACACCAAGAGAAACACACGAGGACAATCATGACTACGTATTCTCTCGACAACGGGTTGATCAACTTTATAACGATGGGCAATGGAGCTGGCACGCTGGATGTTTCCAACGGCACCTTCAACAACAGCCTCAACTTCATAACCATGGGAAATGGATCGGACTTCCTGAATATCTCCGACGGCGGCTTCAACAACACCATCAACGTCATAGCGATGGGCAATGGATCCGACACGCTGGATATTTCCAATGGCGGCTTCAACAATAGCTGCAACGTTGTGGCGATGGGCAGCGGCGGCACGCTGGATATTACCAATGGTGCTTCCCACAGCAGCTTTGCCATCGTGACAACGGGGAATGGCGACACCATAAATGTTACCGGGGGCGCCACGGACAGCAGCTTCAACATCACACCGGTAGGCAATGGACCGGACACGCTGAATATTTCTAACGGCGGCGGAACAGATACTGTTGCATTCAATGGATCAGGCACGCTGTATATGAATATCTCCAACAGTGCCGGCTCCAATACCGTGTCGATGGGGAGCGGGCCCGACACCTTGAATATTACGGACAACGGCTCGTTCAACAGCGGCTACAACACCATAACGATGGGCGACGGCGCGGACGCGCTGAACTTTCTTGCCGGTTATGAGGACACCGTAAAGCTGGGCAATGGAAATGATACGGTAAACATTCTCGATGGCTTCAACGACTCCATAGCGCTGGGTAATGGAAACGACACGGTAAGTGTTACCAGCGGCGGCAATCACGTCCTGACGCTGGGGAATGGATCCGACACCGTGGGAATTTCCTCCACCGGATTCAATACGATAACGATGGGTAGCGGCAACGATACGATCAACGTGGGTTCAGGCGCCAACTACGACACGTTCACGCTCAACGAGACCAATGCCAATCTGGTTCTCAACGGCACGGGCAATCAGGTCTACGTCAATGGCGGCAACGACCACGTGACCGATACGGCGGGCGGCGGCGATCAGTTGTACCTCGCGATCGGGGCCAGCGGAGGCAATGTTTCGATCTCCAATTTCAACGTGGCGTCCGGACTGGTGGACCTAGTGCCAAGCCTTGGCTTTTCCAGTTCGAGCCAGGTGCTCGCGGCACTCGGGTCCGACGGGTCCGGCGGCACACAGTTGTCCTACTCGCATGGGTCGATAGACTTCCTTGGGGTCAGCCAGGGACAGTTCACTGTCGGCAACTTCCTCATCGGGTAACGCGCAGCAAAAATGGCGCAAGTTCGGCGCCATCAGACCAACCACGACACGTAAGATCGCGCTTCTGTCGTGATTTTATAACTTCTGGCGGGTCAATATTGGAATACCGGGCGGCCGCCGCGGAACCGGCGGCCGTCCCCGCCAGGTCGGAAGCGTACGCTCGGACGACGGGGCAATCGAACCATGGCAAGTATGTGGACTTTTCTGGGGACCTGATCAATGTGTGGCATCGCCGGGATCGTCGGGCGACTGGACGACCGCAATCATACCGCGCTGAAACGAATGAGCGACGCTCTGGTCCACCGCGGCCCGGACGCGGGCGGTATGTGGGTGTCCACGCCGGACTCTCGCGGCTGGGGCGCGTTGTTCGCTCATCGCCGGCTCTCCATCCTCGATTTGTCACCGGCGGGCGCGCAACCCATGATCGATACGGTCACGGGACACGTGCTGATTTCAAACAACGAAGTCTACAATTACGTCGAACTGCGCCAACGGCTCGCGGCCGAGGGACATGAATTGCATTCCACCGGCGACACCGCCGTCATGCTCCGGGCGCTCGCTCAGTACGGAGCGGAGGCGGTTAGCTGGTTCCGCGGCATGTTTGCCCTCGCCTGCTGGGATCCCAAGCAGCGTAGGCTCCTGCTGGCCAGGGATGCTTTGGGGATTAAGCCACTCTACATCGCGCGGCCATCGGAGCCTGATGCGGGCTGGTCCATCGCTTTTGCCTCCGAGCTTCGCGCCCTGCTGGCCTCCGGACTTTTGGGTACGCCTCGTCTCGATCCGCAGTCGGTGGCGAGTTGCGTGTGGAACGGCTTCGTCGTCGGACCCGGCACCGCCGCCAAGGGCGTGGAGTTGCTCTCCCCTGGCCGCTTGCTCGAAATCGACGGCGCCGCCGGCAAGGAGCTTCGCCAGTACGACTTCTGGCACATTCCCGGCCGCTCACCTGAACCGACCATGGAGGAGCACCGGCTGTCAGCTACTCTGGAGGAAACGCTCCGGCTGCATCTCGCCAGCGACGTGCCCCTGGCAATCTTGCTCTCCGGCGGCGTGGACTCTTCGGCCGTGGCCAATCTGGCACAACGGGCTGCCCAGAGCCCCGTCCACACCTTCACCCTGGCTTTCGAGGACCAGGAACTCAACGAGGGGCCCATCGCGAGGCAGGTCGCGGCGGCGATCGGGACCCAGCACCACGAGGTGGTGCTGACGGAGGAGCGCTTCGTCGAGAACCTGGAGACGGCGCTGGACAGTCTGGACCAGCCGACGTTCGACGGGCTTAACGCCTACTACGTATCGCGCGCCATTCGAGACGCCGGGTTCACCGTGGCCTTGTCGGGCACCGGCGGCGACGAACTCTTCGGCGGCTACACCTCCTATCGCGATTTGCCGGTGCTGCACGGCTGGTCGCGGCGCGCCGCGTGCGTGCCACGAAGCCTGCAGACGGCCGCGGCAACGTTGGCGACCTGGCCACTACGGCGCTCCGCCGGTGCGGTGCCACCTCAGACCCGTTGGGCCAAACTGCCTGAGATGGTCCGTCACGGCGACGATCTGCTGACGCTCTACCAGCTCGCGCATGCGCTGTTTCTCCCCGAATTCCAGCATGAACTGCTGGCGTCCGACTTTGCTGCCCCCTTGGCCGATGGCCTGCCGGGGGAAATGCGGCGGCAAGTCACCGCCGAGAGCCGGGAGCGTACGCCGCTCTCGGCTATCAGTGTCATGGAACAACGACTTTTTCTCGGCGAGCGGCTACTGCGCGATAACGACGTGGCGAGCATGGCGTCTTCGCTGGAGCAACGGGTGCCACTCGTGGACCAGGTGCTGTTTGCGAGTGTGGACCGTCTACCGGATCAGGCGCGCTATCAGCCGCTGGGCCGGAAGGACATGCTGCGGCGCATCGGTTTGCGCGGCCTTGATCCCGCATTGTTCGAACGACCCAAGAGCGGGTTTGTCTTGCCGTTCGATCGTTGGATTCGACGCGGCCTGAAGGACGCCATGGACCAGACGCTGCGCGATCCGCAGGCGATCATTCCGGTCGGGCTCAATCCGGCGGCTGTGGAGCGGCTATGGCGCGCCTTCCTCGAAGGTGCGCCCGGAACCTATTGGTCGAGAGTTTGGTCGGTATATGTCTTGATCCGCTGGTGCCACCGCAACGGCGTCTTCCGCTGACGCGATAGCGTCCCGGATTCGCGTCAAAAGTTGATTTGTCTGGAATCTATGTGCAGTTGCCACCCGGCTAGCACAGCGGGCGGTCATACATGCGTGATCAGGCCGTGTCGCGCCCGATAAGCCGCCGATGTAATGGAATAGATGCCCAGAGGAAATGACTAACGGCTGTGGCCGCCGCGCGAGCGTTGGCTAACGGTCGGGCGTCGCAGGCAACCTGCGCCATATAGGCGGGTCCGGCGGCCGACTTATTGCCAGCCATGAGCCTTTACGGGCTTGCTCGATCATTGTCGGAGTTGGGTTGAAATACTTTCTATGAATTAGCGGTTCGGACCTGACATCTCCCGATCAATGAACCGCGCTGTAAATAGAATGCGAGGCCCTCAAGCGCAAGACAAATTTCGACATGCCTGCATCGCTTTGTGGACCAGGCCCCGCGAGGCTGCCTCGTGATCGTGGATCGCGATACTTTCGCCCGCCGACGCGACTAATTGGATGCAACGAGATTCACATCGCGATTTGATGCAGCGTATTTCTTCTGGGATACGGAGCGGCCGCATGTACGTGCGCGCCGCAGCTTGGCGTCGAAGATTCCAATACTGATGTCGCCACAATGGCTCCAGGCATTTCGGCGCCCGGCTGGTCTTTGCTCACCTCTCGCGGATAAACGGATACACAAGTGCGTGCAACTGCATGCACGGCGGTGCGAACTCGGGGAGCCAACGCGCAGCGTAAAGGGCAGAACAATCCGGCCATCGCGCCCGCGGCAGGGCAGTGAGTGAGGCGTTAACGTCGGCACGCCGGAGTTTAAGCAATCACAACCGCGGCCGCGGCAGTACGGCCGCGAACATGCCCATGCCGCGGCGCAAAACGAGATGTCATGCCTCCGCGCTCACCCAAGACCGAGGGTGAACGCGGCAGTCACTATTAATCTTGTATTTATCGTACTGGTTTATTGGCTATGCCTGCCGGCGATGATTCGTATTGGGCGGAAAATCTCACGAAAGTGCGGTTGACCGAATCGGATGCGGCCTCGTATGTGTGCGCCATCGTCCAGGAGCATGCGTAGGATTCGGCAGTGAGGCTGAGAGTTCGTGTCGTGTTTAGGCGCTGAGAAGCTCCTCTCGACAGAACATCACCGAAAACCGATGAGGCTGCTCGCCTCTGTGAATGTTGGAACATCCTCCAGCCGATCGAGCGAATCATGACAACAATCAGCGCAAGTTCCACAGCAGGAGTCTATCTCACCGGGGGGAGTTTTACCAATCCTGTCGTAATCAATAAAGGCGTTTCGATTTCGGGTCCCGCGAATGCTGTCTTTGGCTCCGGGCAGCCCTGGACGCTCGTAAACCATGGCAGCGTCGTCGGCGCCAGTACTGCCAGCGGCGTTGACCTGAGTGACGGTGGCGTGGTCACCAACGTTGCCTCGGCTGTGATCAGCGGCGGCAACGGCATCAGTATCATTGGTGCTATCGGGACGGTCGTCAACAGTGGCAGTATCGCGGGTTCCTATGCCTATGGCGTCTTTCTGGGTGACGGGGGTTTGGTCACCAACTCCATTTCCAGTTA
>Ga0335072_10011218_pt1 | contig 12844 bp, 9 predicted proteins | sample Lox_Sample_21_FD_206725 | JGI IMG/M metagenome (GOLD analysis project Ga0335072, IMG submission 206725) | Soil microbial communities from Loxahatchee National Wildlife Refuge, Florida, United States - Lox_Sample_2.1 | ecosystem: Environmental > Terrestrial > Soil > Wetlands | place: USA: Florida...
GGACCTCGTGGTACGAGCCGTCGCGCATCCAGATCTGGAACACGCCCTTGATGTTCATCTTCACGATGTCGGCCCGGTGCAGGCCGTACCGGGCTTCGAACAGCTCGGGGAAGATGGCGTCGTCGAACGTCTTGGAGCACAGCAGCCCGATCGAGAGCACGAAGCGGCGGGCGATCTTGCCCGCCTTGCGCGCCGCCATGATCGGGGGCGCCGAGGCCTGGCAGCCCATCCCCACCAGGGCGATGCGCTCGGCCCCGGACTCGATGGCGGCCGGGTAGGCCAGGGGATTGGCCGAGTACGTGTACCGGGACCCTGCCGTCGCCAGCACGTCCTCCTTCGAGCGCGCCACCTGCGGCACGGCCTTCCAGGTCGTGCCGTCACCCTCGAGGCCCGAGACGAGGGCGGCGTCGATCACGTCGTGCTCGAAGGCCCAGATCAAAAGGGCCGAGACCAGCCCGCCGTCCTGACCCTTGCCGGCGACGTCGGGATCGGTCGCCCGGGCCAGCAGCACACGGCGCGCCACGCCGGCGACCTCGTCGTCGGTCCGGGGCCGGCCGAAGAGGTGGGTGTCGACCTCGGGCTCCCACTCCCGAAAGCGCGGGCAGGCGCGCGTGCACAGGGTGCAGCCGCGTTCGCCGTGGGTGCAGGTGTCGACGCCACCGTCCTTCTCGATGTGGAAGGGCTTGTAGCGGCCGTCGCCGTCGTCGTACTCGAGCACGTCGTAGGGGCACGCGATCACGCACGCGGAGCAGCCGGTGCACAGGCCCGACGTCACCACTTCCTTGAACAGCTCGGCCCATTGGGGCTTCTCGGGAGGCACGCACTCACCCTAGAGGAGCCCAGCGGCCGGGTACCGTCCCATCCGTGCCCGAGATCCTCGAGGTGGAGCGTTACCGCCAGGTGGCGGAGCTGGCTCTGGGCCGTCCCGTCCAGGGGGCCTGGCTGGTCGATGCCCGCTACGGGCGTGGCGGGACCACGGCGCGGCGGCTCGGCGACGCCCTCGGCGGCCGGCCCTTCGTGGCGGCGCGTCGCCGGGGCAAGCTGCTGCTGCTCGACAGCGAGGACGGACCCACGGTGGGGTTGCGCTTCGGGATGACCGGCGCGCTGGCGCTCGACGGCGAGCTCGCCATCGAGCGGCTCCGCTACAGCCCGGCCCGGATCGCCCGGCAGTGGGTGCGGGCCGTCTTCACCTTCGCCGATGGCGGCGCGCTCGAGGTGCACGACCCCCGGCGTCTCGGATCGGTGGAGCTGGCCCCCGACGAGTCCCGCCTCGGACCCGACGCTCTCTCCATCACGCGCCGGCAGCTCACCACGGCGCTGGCGGTGCGCGACGCCCGGGCGGCACCGCTCAAGGCGCGGCTGATGGACCAGGCCCGGGTGGCCGGCATCGGCAACCTGCTGGCCGACGAGATCCTCTGGCGTGGCGCACTCGACCCCACGCGGCGCTCGGCGCTCACGGCCGAGGAGGTGCGCCGGGCGCACTCGTCGCTGCGGGCGACGCTGCGGCTCCTGCAACGGCGCGGCGGCTCGCACACGGGCGACCTCATGGAGCAGCGCCACCAGGGGGGCCGCTGCCCGACCGACGGCCGCGAGCTCAGGCACGAATCGGTCGGCGGCCGGACCACCTACTGGTGCCCCGGCCACCAGCGCTGAGCTATGCCCCTTCGATCTCCTCGAGGACCTTGGCGGCGTGCCCGTCGGCGCGCACGTTGTACCAGGCCCGCTGGACCTTGCCGGTAGGCCCGATGAGGAAGGTCGAGCGGATGGTGCCGACCGTCTTCTTGCCGTACATCGTCTTCTCGCCCCAGGCGCCGTACTTCTCCATGACCACCTTGTCGCTGTCGGTGAGGAGCGGGAACTTGAGCTTGTACTTGGTCCGGAACCTGACGTGCTTGTCGGCCTTGTCGGGTGAGATGCCGAGCACCGCCACGCCGGCTTTTTCGAAAGCCTTGAGGTTGTCGTTGAACTGGCAGGCTTCCTTCGTGCAACCCGGCGTGTCGTCGGCCGGATAGAAGTAGACGACCACCGGCCGACCCTTGAAATCTGAGAGCTTCACCGGGCTGCCGTCCTGGTCGGGCAGGGTGAATGCGGGTGCCGTGGCACCGGCCTCGAGCTTGGCCATCGTCTTTCCTCCTGGCGCCGGGGCGGTCGTCGGGGACGAGAACCGCCGGAGTACCTGTGTGCGCTGGTACAATAGAGGTGCGACCGCCGGCAGGGGGCTGGTGAGTCGGGGCCGTTTCTCCTCTTGGTTGGCGCAGGGCCCCGCCGGGACACGAGAGCGAGAGCATGACCATTCACGCAGTAGCCGGCGCGCAAGCCGGCTCGTACGACGGGGCCGTCGCGGGTGAGGACACCTACGACACGGCCCGCACCTTCGAGTCCCTCGGGGTCTCGGCCGAGCTGACCAGGGCCCTGGCGGACCAGGGGATCGTCACCGCCTTCCCCATCCAGGCCCTCACCGTGGCCGACGCACTGGCCGGCCGCGACGTCTGCGGCAAGGCCAAGACCGGCTCGGGCAAGACGCTGGCCTTCGGGGTGCCGCTGTTGCAGCGGACCAAGGCGGCCCGCCAGGCCGAGAAGACGCCGCAGCCGCAGGGCGCACCGGCTCGGCCGCTCGCTCTGGTCCTGCTGCCGACGCGGGAGCTGGCCGTGCAGGTGCACGACGTCCTGGCTCCCCTGGCCCAGGCCGTGGGGCTGCGGGCCATCGCCGTCTACGGCGGGGCCGACATCGACCGCCAGGTGGCCAAGCTGCGGCGGGGAGTCGACGTCGTGATCGCCACGCCGGGGCGGCTCATCGACCTCGGAGACCGGGGCGAGGTCTCCGTCGGCTCGCTCGAGACGCTCGTGCTCGACGAGGCCGACCGCATGGCGGACATGGGTTTCATGCCCCAGGTCGAGTGGGTGCTGCGGCGCCTCGAGACACCGCACCAGACGCTGCTCTTCTCGGCCACCCTCGACGGCGTGATCGATCGTCTGGTCAAGCGCCATTTGACCGATCCCGTGTTCCACGAGGTGGCGTCGTCGACCCAGACCGTCACGGCCATGGAGCACCGCTTCCTCCAGGTCCACCAGATGGACAAGGTCAAGGTCGCCGCCGCCATTGCGCGGGCCCAGGAGAAGTCGCTCGTGTTCGTGCGCACCAAGCGAGGTGCTGACCGGCTGGTGGAGCACCTGCAGAAGGAGGGCGTGCGGGCCTCGGCCATCCACGGCGACCTCCGCCAGGTGCACCGGGAGCGGGCGCTCGCAGACTTCTCCAACGGCAAGCTGCCGGTGCTGGTGGCGACCGACGTGGCCGCCCGGGGCCTGCACATCGAGGGAGTCGACGGCGTCATCCACTTCGACCCGCCCGAGGACCACAAGACATACCTGCACCGATCGGGTCGTACGGCCCGGGCCGGCCGGGCCGGAGTCGTCGTCAGCCTGGCCCTGTGGAACCAGCTGGTCGAGATGGAGGTCATCCAGCGCCGCATCGGCCTGCGCATCCCCATCGTCGAAATGTTCTCCAACGACCCCCGGTTGGCGAACCTGGCCGAGTGGGTGCCCTCGCCCGAGGAGAGCGTCCTCTGAGAACTGCCGGCATGCCCGTGTGGTCACCCGAGGACGGTGTCCGCCGCGTGCTGGTCGTGACCGCCCATCCCGACGACGTCGACTTCGGCGCCGCCGGCACCGTCGCCGCCTTCACCAAGGCCGGGGTGGATGTCACGTACTGCATCGTGACCGACGGCGACGCCGGCGGGTCCGACCGGTCGGTGTCGCGCCAGGACATGGCGCAGCTCCGCCAGGGGGAACAGCGCGCCGCCGCCGCCGAGGTCGGGGTGAGCGACGTCCGTTTCCTCGGGCATCCCGACGGTCGCGTCCAACCGTCGATCGAGCTGCGCCGCGACATCAGCCGGGTGATCCGCCAGGTGCGGCCCGAACGCGTGCTCACGCAGTCGCCCGAGCGGCGCTGGGACTTCATCTACGCCAGCCATCCCGACCACCTGGCGGCGGGCGAAGCCGCGGTGTGCGCCGTCTACCCCGATGCGCGCAACCCCTTCGCCCATCCCGAGCTTCTCGAAGAGGAAGGTCTCGAGCCCTGGAGCGTGGGCGAGGTGTGGCTGATGGCCGGGCCCGAGACCAACATGGCGGTCGAGACGAGCGAGACCTTCGAGCGCAAGCTGGCGGCGCTGCTCCGGCACGAGAGCCAGATCGCCGACCCCGAGGCGCTGCGCACCCGCCTGACCAATGGCGCCATCGAACAGGGCAGAGCAGCGGGCTTGGCGGAGGCCGCCATGGCCGAGCTCTTCCGGGTCATCCGCATCCCGTGAGACCGCGCGCCAGGTCCTGATGGCGAGCGCGGCCCAGGTCCGCCGGCTGGCGCTCGCCCTTCCCGAAGCGAGCGAAGAGCCGCACTTCGAACTGACGTCGTTCCGGGTGCGGGGGAAGATCTTCGCCACCATGCCGCCCGAGGGCGGGCGGGTCCACGTGTTCGTGGCGCCCTCCGACGTCGAGGGCTACTGCGCCGAGTATCCCGCGATCGTCGAGGAGCTGCTGTGGGGGGCCAAGGTGCGGGGCGTGCGCGTCGAGCTCAGGTCGGCCCCGGCGGCGCTGCTGCGCGAACTGCTGACCGAGGCATGGATGGGCAAGGCGCCGGCGCGCCTGCGGGCGCAGCTGGCCGTCCCGTAGGGGTCCCTAGCGAATGAGGGCCTGTGGGGCCGCCGCCGAGCCACCCATGGAGGATCGGGGTCACTGCCCGAAGACGGGGGTGACGATCTCACCGCCGTCGGGGGCAGCGTGGGCGGGCAGCTCGATGGTGAAGTTGGAGACGGTCACCGAGAACGCACTCAAGGCTGGTCGCTCGGTCGGGGTGTCCTGTGCCAGGAGCTCGACCCGGATGGCGTCACCCTTCTCGAAGGTGTGACCGCCGCCCCACATCTGCCAGGTGAGGGTGCCCTGCTCGTCGTTGGTGAGCGCGTAGGTCCCCCGGGCGACGAAGGTCTCGACGCCGTCGGGAGCCACGTCCCACAACCGGGCATCGAGTTGGCCAAAGACTCCGATGGTGGCCACGTGCAGCTGCATGGTCGGCTGTCCCAGCATGGTGAAGGTCTGCGTGACCGGAGAGGTGTAGACGGCGGTACCCGGCCAGTTCACCGTCTTGAAGGCTTCACAGGGTCCCCGGCCCACGAGCCAGTCGGTGTCCACTTCGATTTGCGGGTCGCCACCGCTGAACACCAGCTGTGGCGGCGCAGACGAGAACCGCACCGCACCGGGGTCGAGCGCGCCGACCCCGGTGGCCGTGTAGGGACCACCGGAGGGGATAGCAGTCGGGCAGGTGGCAGTGTCGGCCGTGATGCTGCCGGGCGCCGGGCCACCAGGTTCTCCCTTGAGGTAATGGTTGAAGAAGGCTGTCGCTTGGCTGGTGCTGGCGAGGAAGTCCGCCGGCTTGTTGGCCGACAGGGGGTGGCCCCAATCCATGAGTTGCAGCGACACCTTTGCCTTCGGCGCCGCCTGACCGAGGTAGTCGACCATTCGCAGCGCCTGCGAGGCTCCGTTGGCGACGACGTCCTCCCAGCCGTCCTCCATGAGGATGGGGGCGGTGCCGGTCCCGATCGGCAGGCCGATGGCCTGGTGATAGGTGGCGAGCTGCTGGACGAAGGCTTCCACGAGCGGATTGTCGGGTTCGGACGCTTCGGCAAGGGCCACGCCGCCGGGGAGGTCGAAATCTCCCGGCCGCGGGGGCACGTCCCAGATGTTCGAGACGACGGGCGTCGAGTCGGCGGCGGCCCCCGCCGGGAAGCTCAGCTTGATCACCCCGACAGGGCTGTGGTCGTTGCTGGCCGTCGAAGGTTGGAACGACAGGAACCGGCCGTTGGGGGCGGCGAGGTCGACCACGTCGCCGATCGACGCGTTGGTGTACACGGCGCTGATGTGCAGCGGGACGCCGTTCGGGCTCGTCCACGGCGCAAAGGCACCGTTGACCAGGCGGACGCGGTTGTAGAGGAGGGCCAGCTCCAGGGACACGATCGATCCCAGCGAATCCCCGGTGACGCCGAGGGCGTTCGGATCGGCGATCCGTTCGTCCACCAGCCTTCCGAGCAGCCACTGCACGTCGCGTGCGTCGAAGCGCTGGTCGGCCAGCTCGAACTCAACGTCGTTGCAGGCGGGATATCCGGCTCGTGATTTCGGGGTTCCACACGAGTTGGCGGTGCCGCGCATGCTGTAGGTGACCACCGCATATCCCTGGTCCGCGAACCACACGTTGCTGTAGTCGTCGCCGAAGCCGGCCGCGCCAGACGCGTCGGTCGTCTCGTATTCGGTCTTGTCGCCGCCGTACGGCGAAGCCATGACGATTGTCGGCCACGGCCCGGCGCCGGTCGCGGGCAGTGTGACGTCGACGTCGAGCGGAGCTCCGTCGAAGCTGGGCACACGTTCGCTCAGCAGTGCCGTGGGGCAGAAGCGGACGCCGTAGGGCTCGAGCGTGCAGGCGTGACCGAAGGGCTGCGGCGCCGGGGGAGCTTCCGCAGAAACAGAGGGAGGACAGAGGGCGATCGCGAGGCAGGTGGCAACCCAGGCGCAGACCGCCGCAGCCCGCCATGGCGCGAGAGCTCGGCCCCGGTTGCCGCCGGCCCGGCCGCCCCCGCGCCACATCCCATCCTTCCGTTTCCTCACGGCCGCTGCTACCCGGCGCCGGTGGTGCCCGTGGCGGGCCTTGTCGCGCCCAGGAAGATGCTGCTCGGAGCGTTCCCGCCGAAGTAGAAGGTGTCGACGCCGACCGAATGGACGGTAGTGGAGACCGTCTGGAGCTCGTGCGGGATGTCGCTCGTGGTGATCGTCACCCGCATGGCGTGCCCCGGCTCGAAGGTCTGGCTCGTCGGGAAGATCTCGATCCGCAATTCGTAGATCTTCCCCGGTTGCAGAGCCGCCTGCGAAGCCTGGGTGTAGGGATGCCAAGGCTCGATCGACTGGAAGTCGAGGTAGACGCTGCAGTTGAGCACGACCCGACCACAAGGCGTGGGAGTCACCGCCCTCAGTGAGGCCACCAGGGTGCCCGCGGTGACGTCTTTGGCGGTCGTGATGCCGCCGGCGGCCGAAGACGAGACGTCGGACACCGTGGCGACGACGCTCGAGTCCGTGGCCGTCGAGCTCATGTAGATGTCGGCCTCAATGGGACCGCTGACCGTGTAGGGCTTGGTGAACGGGGCCGTGGTGAAGGTCAGCCCCTGGCCTTGGGAGACTGTGCTGTTGCTCTGGCAGACCGGTGACGGGTAATCCACCACGGGCGTCCATCCGAATGCCCACTGCCACGTCGACCCCGAGCAGGTGCCGGTGGCGGTCACCGCCGAAAGTTCGGCGCGACCCGGCGTCGGGGACGGCGAAGTCGACAAGGTCTTGCCGCTTCCGAGGTACCAGCGCTGCCCGGTGGTGCCCGGGGCCGGGTATGCGGTGACGGGGACCCACGTGTCGGCGCCCAGCTGATAGGTCTCGACGGTCGGGAAGGTCTCGACCCCGTTGTCGGTCCCCTTGAGCCAGTGGTCGAACCACGCGAGCTCCAGTTCGCCGGCGCCGGGGATGGTGTTGCCGGCGTTGTCGGTTGTCGGGAGGCCGCTGCCCACGGTGCCGTGGTACCAGGGCCCGATCATGAGCTTCTTCTCGCTGGGCGGCAGGTCGAGGGCGTTGTAGAGGATGGGCTCGCCCCGCTGGAAGATGTCGTAGGTCCCCCCGAAGAGGAAGGTGGGCACGTCGACGCCGCCGATGTCGGTGATCGGCGAGCGCTGCGTGTAGAAGGGACTGTCGTAGGCCTGCTGCGGGTAGGTCTGGAGCGCCTCGGGCAACAGCGACTCGTAGGCGCCAGGGGCCGAGTCGGCCACCGCCGGAACGGCGAAGCGCGTGAGGTCCGCAATGTGCTGGGACTCGGCGTTGAGTGCGATGGCGGGTTCGGACAGGGTCTGGTCGGGGGGCTCGGCATTGCCCACGTTCACCGCGCCCAGCCAGGCGGGCACGAACCCCAGGTCGGCGTCGCCGCCGGCGAAGACGATGTCGCGGTAGGTATCGGCCATCGGGGCCACGGGAACGATGGCCTTGACCGGATTGCTCGTGATGTGGGTGGGGTTGGCGCACTCGAACGTGGCCGAGGTCGTGCAGCCCGATCCCGGATCGGTGAGCGGCCCGTCGCCGGCAATGTCCGCGCTGATGGCCTCCACTGTGAGCAGCTGGTTGATGGCGGCGTAGCTCCCGCCGGCCAGCCCGACGTCACCGTTGGTGGGCAGGTGGGCCGGGTTCGCGACCCACTGGGCCAGCTCCGCTCCGTCCTGCTGCTCCCGCGGTCCGAGCGAGTCCCAGTAGCCCTCGCTCGAGCCCGTGCCGCGCACGTCCACCTCGACTTCGATGTAGCCGTGCTCGTAGAGGTACGGAATCGCCTCGGAAGAGATCAGCGACGGCAGGTCGTCGATCGAAACGGAGCCGTCGCCTTTGCGGTACGGGGTCTGGATCAGAATGACCGGGCACGGGGTCTTGGCCGTGCAGGTGACAGGGACGTACTCGTCAGCCTCGAGGATCGTGCCGTCGGACATTGTGATGGGGACGTTGACGGTCTCGGTGTACGCGGTCGTCTGGTCGCAGTTGTCGGTGACGTCACTGCAACGAACCGGATTCGCCGCCGCGGCCGTCCCCTCGCCGAGCACGAGATCTCCGGCGGATCCGCACAGCGCCGCCAGCACGGCCACTCCCGCGCCCAGTGTTGCGATAGTCGACCAACGCACGGTGCTCCCCCTCCCGCCAGGGCTGCAGTCACCTCGAACCTACCTCGGCCCGGCTCCCTCGACCGTTTAACCCGAGTCGGTCCGGCGGGATCCACGACCCCCTGGGCGGCCTGGTGCCCAGGGACCTCCGAAACAGGTCCTCAGGAGTCCAGGCCCACCGGTCGTCTCTGCCAGGTGTCGAGGCACCCGGGCGAGCAGAAGAGGACCGGCCGTCCCTTGGCGTCGTGCGCGCGCTCCTCGGCGGTGGCCTCACACAGAGGGATGCCGCAGATGGGATCGCGCCCACCGGCCACGTCGACCGCCGCCAACGCGATGCTCGAGGTCGGCACCGGGCGCTCCACGCCGCGCAGCGCGATGTGCTTCTCGTCGGCGACGACGCCCCACCGGGGGAGGTCGGCAATGACCGACGGGTCGGTGAGCGCCTCTCCCGCCTCGGCCTGGTCGCACAGGCGGGCCGCGACGTTGACGCAGTGGCCGATGTAGTCGTCGCCCTCCAGAAGGATCACGTCACCCGACGCGAGCCCGGAGCGGATGGAGACGCTCTGCACCGGGGTCGACACCTCGCACACGACATGGTGCAGTTCGAGAATGGCGGCCAGGAGCGGCGGTGTGTCGACGCACACGAGCATCACGCCGTCCCCGAGCCATTTGGCGATCCGGACACCGCGGCGGCTGCAGATGTCGCGCAGGAGGGCCCGGAAGGCCGTGAGCACTTCCACCGCGTGCTCGTCGCCCTCCCGCTCGGTGAGTGCGGTGAAGCCCGACACGTCCACGAAGGCGAAGCTGCGATGGACTCGCATGCCCGAATGGTCTCACGCTCGGGTCGCGCGCACCTAATCGGTGTACGCGCTCATCCTGCCATCTGGCGCAGGACGTAGTGGAGGATCCCACCGTGGCGGTAATACTCGGCCTCCATGGGCGTGTCGATGCGCACGATCACCCTGAACTCGGTCGTTCCCCCGTCGTCGTCGGTGGCCACGACGGTCAGCTCCTTGGGGAGCTCGCCGCGGTTGAAGGCATCGAGTCCCGCAATGTCGAAGCGCTCGGTGCCGCGCAGCCCGAGGTCTTCGGCCGAGTCCCCCTTGTAGAATTGCAGCGGCAGCACGCCCATGCCGATGAGGTTGGAGCGGTGGATGCGCTCGAAGCTCTGTGCGATCACGGCACGCACGCCGAGGAGCGCGGTGCCCTTGGCGGCCCAGTCGCGGCTCGAGCCCGTTCCGTACTCGCGGCCGGCCAGCACCAACAGGGGGACGCCCTCGGCGGCGTACTGCACGGCGGCCTCGTAAATGGAGGTCTGGGTGCCCTCGGGCAGGTGGACGGTGATGCCGCCCTCGGTGCCCGGCGCCAAGCGGTTCCGCAGCCGCACGTTGGCGAACGTGCCCCGGATCATGACCTCGTGATTGCCGCGGCGGGCGCCGTAGGAGTTGAAGTCGCTCCGGACGACCCCGTGCTCGGTGAGATAGCGGCCGGCGGGAGAGTCAGGCCCGATCGAACCGGCCGGAGAGATGTGGTCGGTCGTGACGCTGTCGCCCACCATCGCCAGCACGCGCGCCCCCGCGACGTCGGCGATCGGCTCGGGTGTGGGCGCCATGTGCTCGAAGTACGGCGGGTTGTTGATGTAGGTGGACTCCTCGGGCCAGGCGAACGTGTCGCCCCCGGCGACGGGCACGCGCTGCCAGTACTCGTCGCCCGCGAACACCGCGTCGTAGCGGCTGCGGAACATGTCCGACGTGAGCGAGGCGCGGATGGTCCGGCTCACCTCTTCCATGCTCGGCCACAGGTCGGAGAGGAAGACGTCGGTGCCGGCGGCATCGCTGCCGATGGGTTCGGTGGTCAGGTCGATGTCCATGGTGCCCGCGATGGCGTAGGCCACGACCAGGGGCGGCGACGCCAGATAATTGAGCCGGACGTCGGGGTGGATGCGACCCTCGAAGTTGCGGTTTCCCGACAGCACGGCCGCCACGGCCAGCTCGTCGTTCTTGACCACGTCGCTCACCCCGTCCAGCAGCGGTCCCGAGTTGCCGATGCACGTGGTGCACCCGTAGCCGACCAGGTAGAAGCCGAGCTGCTCCAACGGGTCGGTCAATCCGGCCCGCTCGAGGTAGTCCATGACGACCCGTGACCCGGGGGCGAGGGACGTCTTGACCCAGGGCTTGGCCCGCAGGCCGCGCTCGACCGCCTTCTGGGCCAGGAGGCCGGCTCCCACCATCACCTGGGGGTTCGACGTGTTGGTGCAGCTGGTGATGGCGGCAATCACGACGTCGCCGTCACGGACCTGGTGATGTGGCGCGGCGGGGGCAGCAGTGCCGGCGCGCGGGGCGCGGTCGAGCGCGGCCTTGAAGGCGTCGCCGGCGGTGGCCAGGGGCACGCGGTCCTGGGGCCGTGACGGGCCCGCCAGCGAGGGTTCGACGTCGCCGAGATCCAGCGACACGTACTCGGAGTACACGGGCTCCACACCGTCGGCGGTGTGCCACATCCCCTGGCGCCTGGCGTAAGCCTCGACCAGGGCCAGGTGCTCCTCGTCGCGCCCGGTGAAGCGGAGGTAGTCGATCGTCACCTCGTCGATCGGGAACATGGTGCACGTCGCCCCGTACTCGGGGGTCATGTTGCCGATGGTGGCGCGCGTCTCCAGTGGCAGCGCCCCCACCCCCGGCCCGAAGCACTCCACGAAGGCACCGACCACACCGTGCCGGCGCAGGAGCTCGGTGACGGTGAGCACCACGTCGGTGGCGGTGATGCCGGGCTCGGGCTCACCCGAGATCCGCAGCCCGACCACGGGCGGCAGGAGCATGGACAGAGGTTGACCCAGCATGGCCGCCTCGGCCTCGATGCCGCCGACGCCCCAACCGAGGACCCCGAGCCCGTTCACCATCGTCGTGTGCGAGTCCGCCCCGACCAGCGTGTCGCAGAACGCCCGGCCGTCGGGGCCGGCGAAGACGACCCGGGACAGGTACTCGAGGTTCACCTGGTGGCAGATGCCCATGCCGGGCGGCACGGCCCGGAACCCGTCGAACGCGCCCTGGGCCCACCGGATGAGCTGATAGCGCTCCATGTTGCGGCCGTACTCGATGGACACGTTCTCGTCGTAGGAGGCGGCCGCGCCCGAGTTCTCGACGATGACCGAGTGATCGATCACGAGCTCCACCGGCACCAGCGGGTTCACCTGGCTCGTCTTGCCGCCGAGGCGGACGACCGCGTCGCGCATGGCGGCGAGGTCCACCACCCCGGGGACGCCGGTGAAGTCCTGGAGCAGGACGCGCTCGGGGGTGAGCGCGATCTCGTGGGCCGAGTCGCCCGCCCCCTGGCCGTGCCCTTCGGGATTGTCGCCCCATGACGCGATGGCCGTGATGTCGTCGGCCGAGACGTGGGGACTGTCCTCGTGGCGCAGGAGGTTCTCCAACAGGACCTTGATGGAGTACGGCAGGCGGGCGATGTCGTGCCGTGCGCCGAGGGACGGCGCCCCGACGTCGAAGATCTCGTAGTCGCGGCCACCGACCGTGAGGGTGGAGCGGGCTCCGAAGCTGTCAGGGTGCGCGGACGTGGGGGGCATCGACCCATTCTGCCGTGCGCCGTTGCGAGACGCCCACCCCGAAGTGGGGTTGCGGCGAGGTGCCACCACCGGGGGTGCTCCAGACGTCACAATCGCGGCCGTGAGGTTCGCCCCGATCGGTCCGCGCCGGCGGCGCGGGCCATGGTGGGCGGGGGTGATGGGGGCCTGCGCCGGGTTGGCCGTCGCCTCGGTGACCGTGGGGGTCCGGGCTCCCGTGGCCCAGGGCGCGCCGCTGGTGCCCCACGGGTACCCCGGCGGAGGGATGATCGGATTCGGTGCGGTCGACGTGAGCGCCCCTGAGATCCCCCAGCCGGTCAACTCGCCGATCCTGGCCGCCGCGGCCACCCCCGACGGAGGCGGCTATTGGCTGGCCAGCGCCGACGGCGGCGTGTTCACCTTCGGCGACGCCACCTACGAGGGCTCGCTCGGGGCCCTGCCGCTGCAGGGGCCGATCATCGGCATGGCCGCCACCCCCGACGGCAAGGGCTACTGGCTGGCCGCGCTCGACGGAGGGATCTTCACCTTCGGTGACGCCCCGTACTTGGGCAGCATGGGT
>Ga0335072_10011220_pt1 | contig 12842 bp, 8 predicted proteins | sample Lox_Sample_21_FD_206725 | JGI IMG/M metagenome (GOLD analysis project Ga0335072, IMG submission 206725) | Soil microbial communities from Loxahatchee National Wildlife Refuge, Florida, United States - Lox_Sample_2.1 | ecosystem: Environmental > Terrestrial > Soil > Wetlands | place: USA: Florida...
CCTCCAAAGGTGCGCAACGGCGGCGAGCTTCGGCGACACTCGACGGCGACAACCCTGGTCCCGGGTCGATGCCGATCAGGGCGCCGCTGTCGAAGCCGAAGCTACGCGCCGATGGTGCAAATCAGCAAGACGGGGTCACCGGACGATTTGTAAAAAACTGCACGCTAAGCTAAGCGGCCCCGGGGGAGGCCAGTCCGTACTTTGATTTAAGCAGGGATCTGGCATTGGAAGGGCCAACACCTGTACTGCCGCAAGCCGGGCGCTTAGCGCGAGCCCCAGAAACCGCTCGTGATTACCCATCAACAGGCTGAATGCCGTTCTCTTCGCACCAAGCGAGGAGGGCCTCTTCCATCGAATGGTTTTCGAATGCGTACCATTGCTCCAGCATGCCGCGGGCATGGAGCAATGCCTTGAAATGTCCGTACGCCCCTTTCCGCCCAAAAAAACCTGCAACGGTATCGTATTCGTCGGACAATTCTTGAGCGACAAAGGCTAGCGCGAGACGCCGGCCGACGTCCAGGTCGTTCTTGTGTGGCACGACAATGTAGCGTAGGAGGTCTCGAGCCGCCCGGCGTGAGAACCGATATCGACTTACTATGTCGCCGTTAGCCGTCGCCGGCTGCGCCGTGCGTAAGTTGGCGTTTCAGTCAATGCCCGCTTGCGACCGAGCTCGAGCTGTTTGGCCGCGCCGAACCCTCCGATGAATAGTAGGATGGTGCCGTCAGCGGGTGATCCACTCCCAATTTCCAGCGCAAGCGATAAGCGGCTCGGGTCGAACCAAATTCAGCTCTTTCTCTTCGTCCATTCTTCAGTCCCCGCATCATTGGTGACTGGCGGGCACGTTCGTGATTGGCGCGTGGAAAAGTCAAGGCGTGTCAGCCCTCCCTTTGCTTGACGGTTTTGGTGGTAGTATTTGGCTGGTGTCGGTCCCCGCATCAACAAGCCGAAGCCAGGGAGGTTAAACCAATGCCCAGCTCACCGTTCGCGCACCTCGTCCGAGTCATGACGTTCACGCTTGCTGTCATTGCCACGACGCCGGTCACGGCCCAAGGACTGGTCGCCACCCATCGCATCTCGGCCGCCGTCGCCAGCGAACTGGTGGCCGCCGCGGTCACAGCCTGCAAGCAGAAGAACTACAATGTCACCGCGGTCGTGCTCGACATCGACGGCGTACGGCAGGCGCTGCTGCGCGGTGACGGAGCCGGCATCGCCACGCTCGAAGTCGCCTATGATAAGGCTTTCACCAGCATCTCGACACGCAGTGATACCGGTGCCCTGGTCGATCGCTTTAAGACCGCGACGCCATCGCAGTTCTTCCTCAAGACACCGCACATGCTCCTATTGCAGGGTGCGATTGTCATCAAGGTCGGTGAGGAGCCGATTGGCGCGCTTGGGGTCAGCGGCGCGCCCGGCGGGGACAAGGACGAGGCCTGCGCCCGCGCCGCCCTTGATGGCGTGGCCGATCGGCTGAAATAGAGAGTAGACGCCCGAGGTGAGCAGCTGCATCAGCGGGTTCTCACCGATATATTGATCACCTCTGTTTCATGAGAACAAAATCGGGACACATACCTAATTTCGTCTGGATCGCCATCGGCAGGCGATAACCCTTCTCTCGTGATACCGGAGATCGATATCTGGCGCGCCGCCACCCTGATGCTCAAGCGCTATGGAGACAAAGCGTTGCAGGAGAGCGCCGCGCGCGCCGATGAACTATTCACCGAGCAGGACCACGACGGCGCTACCGTGTGGCGCCGGATCACCGACGCGGTCGGCCAGCTCGCTAACGAAATACCGCCTGGCCGGCTGCACTGACTACCCGAAAATCTCGTTCCGCAGCCGGATCAACCTCGGCCGCTGGCCTCCAGCCCTCGCATTCCGGTTTATTATTGAAAACCGATTTTATCGTGTTTGGATAGGGGCCTTGTCGGCAGACCGTTCATACGATATCCATATGTCACATCTCTAACATGGACAAAACCGTGGCAACTCATGTCATAGTCCTGAATGAAATCGCGCATCCGGAGCACCGGCAAAATGGCTGGCGTTTGTGCCTGCAATGGGCGCGCTACCAATATGACGACAGCAGCGAGCCCGAGACCGGTTATCGATTCATCTGGCGGCGGCCGGACGGTTCATTACAGCCCGCGCGCGGGCAAGCGCGAATTCCGTCCCTGGCCGACGCAGAGCTGCTAATGCGGCTTGCGCGCGATTCAGGATGGGGTGACAGGCGTGCCGACGACGCGCTGGGCCTGGTCGAATAATCGGTCAAGGGCCACTGCCCTGCCAGAATTGTCGCAGCGATACAGATGGGGTGATTGCGGTCTTTAGTCCGCTGATACAAGTATCGACGTAGAGCATTTGTGACCAGCAAATCACTAGGGGGTGATCGTGGCGTATTTCGTCGGGTTGGACGTGTCGCTGGAAGAAACGGCCATCTGCGTTGTCGATGAAAGTGGGACGATCTTGCGCGAGGGCAAGGCAGAGAGTGAGCCGGAAGCAATCGTAACTTGGCTGAAGTCGATCAACGTTTCGATGGAGCGCCTCGGGCTGGAAGCTGGCCCATTGTCGCCATGGCTCTGTGGCGAACTGCAAGCGGCTGGGTTACCAGCGGTGTGCATCGAAACACGGCGGATGAAAGGTGCGACCGCAGCAATGGCGGTGAAGACCGACCGCAACGATGCCCGGGCGATCGCCCAGGCAATGCGTGTTGGCTGGTTCACGGCGGTGCACATTAAGACGACCGAGAGCCAAGAGCTACGGCTTCTGCTTGCCAACCGCAAGATGCTGCTCAGGAGCCGCATCGCGCTCGAGAACGAAATTCGCGGCACACTCAAAGCCTTCGGCCTCAAGATCGGTCGCGTGTCAACGCTGACATTCGAAGCGCGGGCGATCGAGCTTACCGCCAATCGATCGCCGCTGCAGGCAATGGTGCGGCCAATGCTGACGGCTCGCCAGGCATTGCAGCTTCAATATCAAGCGCTGCACGCATTGGTGCTGAAGGCGGTGCGATCAAATCAGGTGTGCCGCCGGCTTCTCACTGTGCCGGGGGTCGGCGCCGTAACTGCGCTGGTCTTTGCGACAGCGATCGACGATCCGGCGCGCTTTATCCGATCCCGCGATGTTGGTGCGCATCTTGGACTGACACCACGCAAGTATGCCTCTGGGGAGATCGACCGCAATGGCACGATCAGCAAGAGCGGTGACCGGCTCGCCCGAGAGGCGTTATTTGTCGCGGCCCATAGTCTGCTGACCCGCGTTACCCGGTGGTCGGCGCTGAAAGCTTGGGGCATGGCAGTCGCGCGACAGTCGCCGTCGCGCGCAAGCTCGCGGTGATCCTGCACCGCATGTGGAGCGATAGCAGCGAGTTCCTCTGGCGTCGCGAGCAGGCCGCCGCGCCGTAACCGCGAGCAACGTCGTCAACCGGTTCGCCTCCCGGCGAGTGATGTCCCGCGGGGACGAGGTTCGAACGACTGCGAATAACGTCCAGCACGCGGCCTGCGGGCCGGATGAGTGCGCGATACAGATTGCAGCGTTCGGCCTTCGCACCCCATCGTGAGGCGACCTGGCGTCGACCTCGAAGAGAAGCACGAGCTCCGCGGTTCATGCCAAAGCCGACGGCCTTCCAAATAACGACGCAGAACGGTTGACGGGAAAACCGCAATCAGAGAAGGACGTCATCACTAGCAAGATGGGCGCGCAGGGGCCTTGAAAGTCCGTCGCAGCTGGCGTAGATTAATCAATTGATTGATGGCATGAGAGGCCCCATGGACCGCCGGATCGACGCCCATATCGCCCGCACCCAGTTTGGTCAGATCATCGATCTGACCATCAAGAATAACGAGCGCTTCATCGTCGACCGCCGCGGCGAGCCGGCGGTGGTCATCATGAGCGTGCAGGACTTCATCCGGACTGCAGCCCCACCTCCCGACTGGCTCGAGAAAGCCTGGACCGGCGCCAAACAGCGCGGGCTCGACAAGCTGACATCGGCCGATGTCGATGACGAGATCGCCACCTACCGGCGCAGGAACGACCCCGCCCCGGGCGGGACATCGTGATCCGGGCGGTTATCGACACCAACGTCGTGGTCTCGGGCCTTCTGTCTCCCGCCGGCAATGAGGCGTTGATCCTGCTTGCCATCCATCAAGGCCTGCTGCATCCCTGCTTCTCGGAGGAAATCCTCGAGGAATACGCGAGCGTGCTGGCGAGGCCGAAATTTGCGTTTCCGCCGGACGAGATCGCGGCGGTGTTGGATATGTTCCGCAGCCGCGGCGAATTCTTCCCGACGAAGACCTCGGCGATCGCCGCCTCCGATCCCGGCGACACGAAATTTTTGCAATGTGCTGAGGCCGCGCTGGCGGATTACCTGGTCACCGGGAACAAGCGGCATTTTCCGACCGGCTCCCATGGCGTGACGCAGATCGTCAGCGCCGGTGAGCTGCTAGACCGGATCACACAAGAAATATGACAATAGCGCGCGTGCGTTATCACACCTTATGTCCGCGCCGCCGCCTTGCGGTAGGAACGGCAAGGAATGACTGCAACTGTCCCCTGAAGCCGACCTTGCCCGACGCTCGGGAAATCGGCTGAGTTGGGTGTGAGCCGACCTTCGAACAGGCCAGGATGGACGGAAAAGGTCGCGCCGATAGCCGACCCTCGCTTTCTATCCACCCAGCGCCGGCCGCCGAAACCAGTAATTAAGGCCGTGGGATTACCACAGTGCGCCGGGGTTAAGGCTCCGGCCGCGAGCGGCCCACACCCCGATCTCCAGCTTTTGTTGCCGCGTCGTGAACGGAGGGAGATCTATGAGCACGGTAACCGCGCAGGGTCCCGCCATCCATCGCGGCAGCGTTACGCCGGATTAGGCTAATCGTCGATGTCCCGAATACGAGGCCGCTCTACGAGCCACTGTTCGTGGCGCGGCGCGAGACCTATCCAAACGTGGCCGTGGCGCGCTACGATAGCGATCCACTCAGCACCTTCGACATCTTTGCGCCGCACCCGCGTTCCGAGCGGCCGCTGTCGGCGCCATAATTTTCACCGTCGGAGGCCTGCTCGGGCAGAGTAGATAAGCGCAGTCGTGGGCGACATGAATGAGGGAGGAACGTTTCATGCTGTCACGCTTTTGCGTCGCTGCAACGCTTGTCTTGGCGGTCGCCGTCGACCTGATCTCGACGGGCGCCCTCGCTGCTTCCGTAGCTCTCGGGCCGATCTCGCCGCTCACCGATCCCGCCACGATCCAGAAGCTGGCCGAGGATGCCTACATCTGGGGCGTCGCGCCCGAGTTCATCTACCGCTTCGCGAATTACAACGAACTGGTGACGGCACCGGTCAACACATTAGGTGGAGCGGGAGCGGTGGCGGCATGGAACAACCAGGCCACGAACGCCGGCAACGCGTCGGCGCTGTACCTGACCGCGATGCTCGATCTCAGCGGGCAGGGGGGCCCTGGAGCCACCAAGGAGCTCGTGCTGACGGTCCCGCCGTCGGAGACCAACTACTACGTAGTCGCTCTGCTTGATGCCTTCATCAACGATGTGGGCAGCATCGGCACCCGGACGACGTCGGCGGCGGACCCGCAAACCTACCTGCTCGTAGGCCCGACCTCGCAATACGCTCACCAGCGCATCGCGCGGATCCACGGCTTCACCTATCGGGTGATGCCATTCGACACGAACCGTGGCTGGATGATCACCCGGATCCGCGCCGACTCGCTCGTGCCGGCGAGCGACCCCGCCTCCGTCACCTCGATCCTCACGGGCGTCGTCGAGCGCTTTGGCCTGAGCACCCTCGCCGAGTTCGAGGCCCGTGGACATCAACCGAATTACTTCGCGCCCGGTCAGTACACCCCAACGCCGGAGCAGATAGAGGAAGCAAAAGAATGGCAAACCGCCCCGACGGACGCGGTCGCCTTCTTCCAACAAGTGGGCGAGGCGCTAAAGCTCAACCCGCTCCCCGACGCGACCACCGGGCTCAACTTCACCCCGCTCGCGACCCTGCCCAGCTGGATCGTTCCACAGTCCGGTGCCGTCCTGCTCTACCGTAACCCAGCCTATGGTCAAAGGCCGGCGCTGGCCCTGTTCAGGCCTATCGGCCTCACCGCGAACGGCTACGCGGTGCCGCGCAATTGGGGCCAGGAGCAGATCGATGCCCTTCAGGCCGGCTTAAATGCCGGGCACGACTTTATCTACGCCAAAACCATCTCGGGTCACGCCAGCGCAGAGACGAATTACTGGAGCTACATAAACAGCGGGATTGGGACGTACCCGAACACGCCCGACGGGTACATCACCCGGGCCGTGCTCACCTTCTACGGCGGGGCCACCATGCCGCAAGACAATGTCTACGCCGCGATCAACAACCTCAACGGCATGTCGGACACCCAGCTCGACGGCAATAACACCTACAAGCTGACATTCAAGCCGCCGGTCAACAACCCGCCGATGTTGCCGGTCATCGGTACTTTGCCGCCGACCAAGAACGAGATGAACGACATCCAGGGTAATCCGCTGGGGTTCTGGTCGATCACCCTCTACCTGCCCGATCCCTCGGAGTCCGCCGCCCCGTTCATCTCCCAGGCGAGCGTTCTGAACACCGCCTACTCGACCGCGAACATTCCTGTGACCGCCGTCGACCCGTCGACCGAGACAATCACGGTCGAACCGTCCGACTGGGGCCCACTGGTCGCGAATACGCCGATCCTCTTCGGCCCGACCGCCGCGCGATACGGTCTCACCCCGGGCCTCCCGTACTACGTCGCGACCGCTCCGACGAGCAACATCGACCCGAAGACCCAGAGCACGACGTACTCGTTCAAGATCTCAACGCAGTGGCTGCAGGACCTGTCCCCGGGAACAGACTCGACACTCCCGGTGCCGATCCAGTTCAGCGGCAACCCAGGTCCGTTCTCCAACCTGACCAACCCGGGCGGACCGGTTAACCTGCAATGGGGCCCGATCCAGCCGGTCTCGCAGCTGGGATCGCAGCAGCTGACCTCCAAAAAGCTCGTCAAGGACCCCGATGGGTCGGTAACGATTTGGATCGCACCGACCCGGCCCCCAGAGGCACCGCCGACCAACTGGATCCCGTCACCATCGACGGCGTACTACAAGACTCTCTACACTAACCCGGTGTCGACCCAGATCCAGCTAATAACGCGCATTTACTACCCAGCACCGGGCAGCAACACCGAGGCATCGATCCTGCCTCCGCCGGATGGGTCGATGATGTCCACCTACGTGTACCCGCCCCTCCTCCAGCAGCAGTGAGCTAGCGTCGGCTCCGACTGGATCTAGGCCCTCGGCACCGACTGACCGGGGCGGGCGCAAGGCGACTGGTAGGACGTGTGGCGCCCCCTGACGGAAATCGATCTGCCCTCGCAGTATTACTCTCGGTCAAAGCAAGATCGACCATGACGTCATTGCCGATGCGCTCCAGTTCGTCCGCAGCTAATTAGTGGTCAACCAACTCCTACTGTAATTGGCTAATCTCGACTTCGATCCCGTAAAGCTTACACGGTTTTGGTCACGTTCAACACCGTCCGGATGGAGCTCCCGTAGTGGCCAAATCCGGTATGCCTACGTTGTAGCCCAGACGGTTGTTGTAAAATCGCGAGCAATTCGGCGAGGCGCCGTCGGATACGCTGCGCCGCTCAGAGTCCGCTCCGGGGCATGGGCCGGCATTGTTACCAGCGGAAGCGAACGTCAGCTTCGGGTCGACCCCGGAAATTGTGCGCTCTGTCCACCACGGTCTGCTATCGGCGGATTTAGACGGCGAAGTCGGGTCAACACATCGCGCGGCAGGTGTCCCGTGCCCTATTATCGAAAAAATCGGTTATCAATATTAAAATTGAGGAGGAGGCCGAGCCCCCGACCCTGTCATTTGAAAATTATCTGGCGGCGGTTTTGAGCGGTAAGTGGCGCAGCCCGTCTACGCCATCTGACCGCTTGCTTCACCTGTCCCCTCAAGCCAGTTGCACGCGCGACAAGCTGAAGCGGCTCAAGCGCTGAAAACGTGAGGGTGTCCTCGACGCGATGCAAGCCAGGCTCAACCGGATGCCCGACGCCATGGGCATCCGACGGCAAACTGTCGAGCACACCTTCCGGAACCTTCAAATCGTCGATGGGAAGCACGCACTTCCTGACCAAGACGCTGCAGCGGGTCCGCACCGAGTGAGCCTTCACATCCTAGCCTATAACATGAAGCGGGTGATCGCGATCATCGGTATCGGATCACTACTACAGGCGATCCGGGCAACCTCAGTGCCCAGAGCAGCTCGCGGACCGCTGCAACCTGACCTTGGCGGGGCTGCCGTCTTCTGCCAACGCATTTTGCCACAGCCTCGGTCGAACCAGGCTGTCCGATGGTGGTCGTTGCGAGGTCCGGAAACCTTCGGTAGGGTGGCGGTTCTGCTCTCATTTGCAAATACTCATTTGCTTTAAGGTTGGGGGCGGTCCGGAGGAGCCATGAGTTCGACGTTTCAGCCAATCGACGAACTATGCATAAACACCATCCGGACGCTGTCGATCGACGCAGTCCAGAGAGCGAATTCGGGACATCCGGGGATGCCATTGGGTGCGGCGCCGATGTCGTACGTCTTGTGGTCGCGCCATCTACGGCACAATCCCACCAACCCCAAATGGCCTGATCGCGATCGTTTCGTGCTGTCCGCCGGCCATGCCAGCATGCTGCTCTATAGCTTGCTGTTTCTCACGGGTTACGACCTCACGATGGCTGATATACAGCAATTTCGCCGATGGGGCAGCCGTACCCCGGGGCATCCCGAGTATGGCGTGGTGCCGGGTGCGGAAGTCACAACAGGTCCGTTGGGTCAAGGTGTTAGTAACGCGGTGGGATTCGCAATCGCGGAGCGTTGGCTGGCCGCCACCTTCAATCGCTCGGGCCATGAAGTGGTGAATCACCACACGTATGTGATGGCTAGTGACGGCGACATGATGGAAGGTGTCGCGTCGGAGGCCGCCTCGATAGCGGGTCAGTTTCGGCTCGGACGATTAATCGTGCTCTACGACGCCAACCAGACAACGCTCTCGGCCAGCACCGATGTAACTTTCAGCGAAGATGTCGGCGCGCGATTTCAGGCCTATGGATGGTACGTGGAGCACATCGACGGGATGGATACAGCCGCGGTCGATGCTGCCCTAACCAAGGCAAAGGCGATCGATGACCGGCCGTCGCTGATCGTGGCGCGCACCCATATCGGCTATGGCAGTCCGCATAAGCATGACACTTTTGAGGCGCACGGCGAGCCCTTGGGCGTCGATGAGGTGCGGTTAACTAAACGTGCGCTGGGGTGGCCTGAAGATCAGGTTTTCTACATCCCCGACGAAGCTTTGGCCCAGTTTCGCAAGGCGGTCGAGCAAGGGCGCGAGTTGGAAAGTCAATGGAATCGACGAGTGGACGCGTTGGGTGCCGTCCATCCAAAGGCAGCCGGGACGTTTCGGCAGGTACTCGCCGGTGAACTGCCGAAAGGATGGGAAGCGGGACTTCCCCGCTTTACGCCGGCGGATGGCGCAATGGCGACCCGCGACGCCGGACAGAAAGCTATCACCGCGCTGGCCGATGTCGTACCTAACCTGATTGGCGGCTCGGGCGATCTCGATCCGTCCACGCGCACCGCGCTCAAGGGACACGGCGACTTCGAGAGTCCTCTATTTAAGCCTTCCGAGGTCGCGACGCCGACCCAGGGGCTGGTAGGCGGTCCGATCGGATATGCCGGGCGGAATATCCATTTCGGTATTCGGGAGCACGCGATGGCCGCGATTGCCACGGGCATGGCCCTGCATGGCGGCGTTCTGCCCTTTGCCGCCACCTTCTTTACGTTTTCCGACTACATGCGGCCGAGCATCAGACTGGCAGCCTTGAGCAAGGCGCACGTCATCTATGTATGGACCCACGACAGCATCGGATTGGGCGAGGACGGACCTACCCATCAGCCGGTGGAACAACTGGCAAGTCTTCGCGCGCTTCCTGATCTGACGCTGCTGCGCCCGGCGGACGCCAACGAGACCGTGGAGGCGTGGAAGATCGCGGTTACGCACATCTCGGGGCCGGTAGGACTTGTGCTTACGCGCCAGAGATTACCTATTCTCGACCGCTCAACGATGGCGCCGGCTTCGGGAGTGGCGAAAGGAGCCTATGTCCTCAGCGACTGCGCTACGGGTTTGCCGACCGTTATCCTGATCGCTACCGGTTCCGAAGTGTCGGTTGCGCTAGAAGCGCACAACCAACTGACACGCGAAGGAATTGCAAGCAGGGTAGTCTCGATGCCGTCGTGGGATTTGTTTCAGTCGCAACCGCAATCCTACAGGGACACCGTTCTTCCTCCCGGTGTCAAGGCGCGAGTCAGCATCGAGGCAGGCTCCACGCTCGGATGGGAGCGCTACGTGGGTCTCGACGGCGCAATCATCGGGCTCAATCGCTTTGGTGGGTCGGCGCCCGGTGAGATCGTGATGCGTGAGCTGGGCTTCACCCCGGAACACGTTGTCACAGCTGCCAAATCCCTGATCCAGGGCCACAAAGCCGGATAGAGCCGGCGGACCAAAATTAATCTCCAGCGATGCTTTACATCCAATCCGGATCAGGCTGCAATTAAATACGCGGCGGGTGCCACAACTCGACACAATATCACCGTTTCTAGTTAGGAACATTGTTTTAGAAAATTTGTGAACACGGGTAGTGGAATTTTGCAACAGGCGACTCGCTTGATGTTTCCGATGCCAAGCCGAAATGGCCTGATTTTTTGGGCATTTAATAATCATATTTTGAAAGGGGGCATCAAATGAGAGACGGGACGCGTCACCAAGATTGATCGCGAAAAACGGCGCGGCTAATACGCGGATGTCTTCTACAGCGAGCTTGGTAGTGCAGACACTCGGCCGCCATTGGCACAGCGGGGATCTCATCCACCTGCTGTTTTTCGAAGCGGTGCTGGCATCGGCAACTTTAGCCGGATACTGTTGGCCCGATTGTGTGGGAGACTTTTACCACAGGGACAAACGCTGGCCCTCGGCACTGGATATGGGTTGACCGCGGCGCTGATCGTGGTCGTTTGGTTTGAGGCCTTGACGACCGTGGGCACCAAGCTCAGCGCGACCTTGATATCGATCGCCGGCAGCCTGTAATCCTGTAATTAACCGCCGACACAGAAAAAGCAATCACTGACAGGCCGGCCGCAGCGGCACATCTTCTCTGCGGCCGATTTCGTCTCGGGCTCAGGCTTCAGCGGCGATGGCTGCTCCGACCTCAGCCGGAATAGCTCGCGATAGCGCCGGCCTATGGCTTCCGTGTCATCGGCGATCCGCATCTGGCCTCCGTGGCGCATCCGGCCATGAGCTGTTCGAGCGTGCGTCTCGGTTCGCGCGACTGCTGAGCTTCGATCGGCTTGCTACATGGTCCTTGGCGACTGGGCCCTGGAGCAGGCGTCCCATTTCGTTAGCATGATGTCGGCGCCGGCGCAAATTCTCGTTGCCGTCGATCAGCTAGCCGGCGATGGAGCGCCATCTCCGACGATGGAGGGGTGACCGCGCGAGGGAGATCTTCACGCGTCCGCGGCTCGGTTGGTCAGGGCTTATCGGCTTCAACTGAACCGGCCGGGTCGCTGAAGCACAAGGTGTTGGTAGTAGAACTGCATCACCGTGAAAATGAACGCAGTGCTGATACCGAACAGTAGCATGCCGTCGGCTGCCTCCAGCGCGCCCATCATCTGCCAGTGCGGCTGCAGCATGAGCTCTGAGGCGCCTCGCGTGGCCATCGAGTCGACGGAGTAGAGGATCGCAGCTGCAGGCGAATGGAGCGCGCCAAGCCACAAATACGCCGCCGCCCAGACCGCCGCCTCTATTCCATGTAGTACAGCCAGCAGCAGTCCCATCGCGGTGAACGCGGCAATCACGGTTGCGATCAGATGCGGTAGACCACAGTTCTGGCTCTCTAGCCAAACCCTGAAACTATGGAGCACGGACACCATGAAGGTTACGCCTGTCACGTGGACAGCTATGGTCAGCGCGATAAGCGACACGCCCCAAGTCCAGTTATCCAATAAAGCTGCCTTTGTAACCCCCACCGATGCGAGGTTTAAGGTGGGTGGGCCAGGGCGGAGTGGATTGGATCACACTCATTCCCAGGCAATCTGAGCGCCCTTCTAAGTAAAGGGGGTGCTCCATCAGTGGCCCGCACTTTGCCCGCCGTCGACGTGGAGGATTTCGCCGGTCACAAAGCTCGCCGCTTCTAGGTAGAGGATCGCGTCGACGACATCGGAGACCTCGCCCAGCCGGCCGACGGGGTGTAGGGCGGCGAGCTGCGCATACTCCTCGACGGAATGCATTGGCGTCTTAATGGTCCCCGGCGCCACCGCGTTCACTCGGATACCGCGTTGCGCGTACTCGATTGCGAGAGATTTGGTCGCGGCATTCAGGCCACCCTTTGTCAACGCCGCCAGCACGGCGGGTACGCCGGCGATCGCGTGGTCAGCGAGGCTCGTGGTGATCTGTACGATATGGCCGCTGCCATGCTTCTCCATTTCGGCAATTGCGAGTTGTGCGATGTGAAAAAACCCGGTGAGGTTGACGGCCACGATGGCCGCATAGTCTGCCTCGGTGTACTGAGTGAACGGTTTGCTGATAAAGATGCCGGCATTGTTGACGAGCGTGTCGATGCGCCCGAACCGCGCGATGCCTTCCGAGACTGCACGCTCGGCCGTCTTTCGATCGGCGATGTCGCCGGAGACGACCAGAACGTCGTCATCGCTCGACGGCTGCATCGCGAGCGCCGTCGCCACCACCCGGTAGTTGCGATCACGGTACGCTCTGACAAGGGCCGCGCCGATGCCC
>Ga0335072_10011222_pt1 | contig 12839 bp, 3 predicted proteins | sample Lox_Sample_21_FD_206725 | JGI IMG/M metagenome (GOLD analysis project Ga0335072, IMG submission 206725) | Soil microbial communities from Loxahatchee National Wildlife Refuge, Florida, United States - Lox_Sample_2.1 | ecosystem: Environmental > Terrestrial > Soil > Wetlands | place: USA: Florida...
ACTTCAGGTTGTCGTAGCGGACGTGCCGCACCGGGATCCCGCCCAGCACCGCGAACGCCTCAACGTGGCCCTGCATGAACGCCTCCTGGCTCTGGGAGGCATAGACCCGGTGCACCGACTTGCCCGAAAACGACAGCCGCAGCGTGAACATGTGGCACCGGGCCGGCTCGCCCGCCAGCCGGACCCACACGTCGGCGAAGTCGACCTCCGCCTCCGCGCCCGGCTCGTGCACCTGCGGCACCGTCCCGCCCAGGTGCGCCCGCCCCTCGCGGGCCTCGGCCTCGATCTCCGGCCGCCGCCGGCCCACGTAGTTGCAGACCGTCGAGTAGCAGGCCTGGTCGAAGCCGTACTCAACGACGAGGCGGTCATAGATCCGCCGCATCGTATGCCGCTGCTTGCGCGGGGACGCCAGGTCCTCCCGCAGCATCGCATCGATCCGGTCCATGACCGGCTCCAGGACCAGCCGCCGGCTCCTGGCCGGCTTCTTCCGCTCCGGCGGCACCGCCGACACCAGCGCCTCCCGCACCGTCCGCCGGTGCACCCCGTGACGGCGCGCCAGCTCCCTCACCGACACACCCGGATCCACCCGGCGATCCCGGCGGATCCGCGCATACAAATCCACGCGCGACAACAACTCCGGCCTCCCGACACGACCAGTGATGCCGCGCAGCCTCTCACCACCGCCACAGCCGGCGCCCCGGATATCACCCACCGCAAATGTCACGAATCGGCCACTATGCGGCAGGCGGGGCCAAAACAAATTGCCCTGCTAGCCCCGGCGCATCACCCAGGCGGGGCCAAAAGAAGTTGCCCCACCCACCCTCCCGCCAGCCACCCTGGAGCCAAACCACGCTGCCCCTGTGGAGCCAGAACTACCTGCTGAAATCACCTGATGGCCCTACGTCGGCGCGCATGACTCCGGTTCACGGCTGTCGCGGCTTCGTCGTGACCGCGGTCCACGCTTGCCGGGGACCAGGCGATTCTGAGTAGCGATGCATGTGCAACCTTGAGTGCCTCATGCACGTGCAATTACGATCGGTTTATGAGTGATCTGTTCGTCGGCCGCACGAACGAGTTGGGGGCGCTCGGCGAGGTGGTCACTGGCCTGTCGGCTGGAGTCGGCGGTGTGGTGCTTGTGGCGGGGGAGCAGGGGATCGGGAAGTCGTCGCTGTTGCGGGCGGGCCTTGCCCGAGCGGCGGACGCGGGCTGCAGCGTGTTCTGGGGGGCGGCCGACGAGCTGGGGCAGCAGTTTCCGCTGCGGCTGATGGCTGAGTGCCTGGACCTGGTGGGCGGCCTGGAGGCGGTGGTCGCGCCGGTGAACACGGCGGCAGGGGTGCTTGCCGGGGATTCTGTTATGGCCGGGGTGGAGCGGGTTCTGGCCGAGGTGGACCGGCGATGCGCGCAGTCACCGGTGGTGCTGGTGGCCGAGGACCTGCACTGGGCCGATGAGGCGAGCCTGCTGGTGTGGTCCCGGCTGAGCCAGGCGGCAGGCCAGCTTCCGTTGTTGCTCGCCGGGTCTTACCGGCCCGGACCGGAAAGCGCGGAGCTCGCGCGATTGCGGCGCGCGGTGCTGGCCCAGCGGGGAACGGTAATTGATCTTGAGCCACTGCCCGCCGACGAGGTCTCCCAGCTGGTGAGCGGGCTGGTCGGCGGGCGGCCCGGCCAGCGGCTGGCCGAGGTGATCGGCCAGGCCGGCGGGAATCCGCTGTACACCCGCGAGCTGGCGGACGGGCTGGTCCGGGAGGGCAGGATCGCGCTCACCCGGGGCGTGGCCGAGCTGGCCGACCGGACCGTGCTGGCGGGAGTGCCTCGGTCGCTGACCGCCGCGGTCGCGGAACGGCTGGCGGCGCTGCCGTCGGACGCGGTGGAAGTGCTTCGGTGGGCCGCGGTCCTGGGCGCGGAGTTCGCCGTGCCCGACCTGGAAGTAGTGTCGGCCCGGTCGGCCGGCGCGCTGATGAGGATCGTTGACCTGGCCACTCGGGCCGGGGTCCTCGCTGACGCCGGGCCGCGCCTGATGTTCCGGCACGGGATCATCCGTCAGGTGCTGTACGAGAGCGTGCCCGCCGCCTTGCGGGCTGCCTTGCATGCCGAGGCCGCCCACGCGCTAGCCGATGCTGGTGCGGCTCCGGAGCGAGTCGCTACCCAGCTCGCGGCGGCGGCCAGCGGGCCTGGCCGGATCGCGGAGCCTGCCACCGTGCCGGATAAGCAGGATAAAGAACCTCCTGGCGCTGGCTGGTCCCGAGCCTGGCTCGTGCAGGCCGCACCCGTGCTGACCGCACAGGCGCCGCAGGTGGCGGCGGACCTGCTCCGACGGGAACTGGCCGAGACACCCAGTGACGATGGCGCCCGGGACGCGCTGATGGCTAGCCTGGCCCAGGCTCTGCTCGCCTCCGGTGCCTATCCCGAGGCCATCGGACAGGCCAGCCAGGCGCTGGCCGCGCTGACCGATCCGGCGCGTAAGGCCGAGGCCTGCTGGGTGCTGGTGCGCGCTCAGGTCTGCGTGGGGCGCAGCGACGACGGGGCCGTCACGCTCCGGCAGGCGCTGACGTGGCCTGACCTGCCCCCCGCGTGGCGGGCGCGGATGCTGGCCCTGCTGGCCATGCTTGAACGATCGACCATCGGTGACCTCGACGTGGCCGACGCTACCGCGCGGCAGGCCTTGGCCGTCGGCCGCGAGGCCGGGGACGCGTTCGCCATGGCCCACGTCCTGGCCGACCGGTGGCTGAGCCATGCGATCCGCCGCGACCATGCGGCCGCGCTGGACGACATCGACCAGGCGCTGCAGGTACTCGGTGACGGTCCCAGCCACGAGGACCTGCACTCCTTCGCCCTGGACGCCCGCATCTTCACGCTGCAGAACCTGGACCAGTGGCGGGAGGCCGAGCTGACCCTGCAGAAGGCACGCGAGTACACCGCGCGCAGCGGGAGCCCGGACCGGTCGACCTGGGCGGTTGCGGCGGTGCTGAGGTACTGGCTCGGCCAGTGGGACGACGCGCTAGCTGAGTTGGGGCCCGACGAGTCCGATGCGCTTGGGCTGACGCATTCCTATCTGCGTGAGCGCTGGTCCTCGCTGCTGACCTACGGCGTGGCTGCGCTCGTCGCCGGGCGCCAGGACCGGCGGGCGCTCGCCGCCCGGCACTTGCGCAAGGGCCAGGCGCTGCCGATCGAGACCCTTTCCGACCGGGAGAACCACGACTTTCTTAACGCCGCCTACGCGCTGTCGCTGGAACAAGCCGGTGATACCGGGCGGGCGGTCGAGGTGCTTGCCGGAATCCTGCCCCGGCGCGAGGGTGAGATGACCCTAATCCACCAGTGGCTGCCCAGCCTGGTCCGGCTAGCGGTCGCCATCGGCGATGACCGGACCGCCCGCTCGGCCGAGCGGGCCTGCGCGGCCGAGGCTGCCGCCGAAACCCGCCCGGCCCGTGCGACCGCGGCCAGCCTGTGGTGCCAGGGGCTGCTCGCCTCCGACCCCGACCCGCTGCGGGAGGCGGTCACGCACTACCGGACCGCTGGTCCTCCCATTGAGCTGCCGGCCGCACTGGAGGACCTGGCGGCCGTGCTGGCCGAGCACGGCCACGACGACGAGGCCAGGGGCGCGCTGAAGGAAGCCGTCGGCCTGTACGAGGGTTTCGGCGCGTACTGGGACATCCGGCGGGCAAGCGCACGGCTTCGGCTGTACGGGATCCGGCGAGCGCCAGGCGACTACCGGCGGCATCCGGCCAGCGGCTGGGCGGCACTGACGCCGACCGAGCTCCGGGTTGCCTACCTGGTGGCGGATGGGCGCTCCAATCCCGACATCGCGGGCGAGCTGTTCCTTTCGCGTAACACCGTGCAGACCCATGTATCGCACATCCTGGCCAAGCTGGGGGCGCGTTCCCGCACGGAGATCGTGCGCCAGGCATTGCTGCATCCCGCGGCGGGCCAGTCCGCGAGCATCCCGGAGTCACCCAGCGGTTGAACCGCACGGCGTCCCTGCGTCGTAGCCGTACTTGAGCGGCACTAGACACAGCCTGGATGTCGCTCTTGAGCGACAACCATCAGCGGAGATGGAGATCCAGGATGACTCAGCCCTGCGTCCCCCAGCTATGGCGCGTTCTGCCCGACCAGGCCGCGCTCGGCGAGCCTCGGGCCTGCGCGCCCGGCGAGGATCAGGCCGCGTCCGGCGAGTCCCCGGCTTGCCCACCCGCCGAGCTGGCCGCAGACGCGGAGGCGATCGTCATCCAGCTGTACCGCGAGAACGGCTCTTTCGTGCTGAGCTACGTCACCGGCCTGCTTCGGGACCGCTACCTGGCCGAGGACGTCGTGCAGGAGACGATGCTGCGCGCGTGGCGGCACTGCGCCCAGTTCAGCGAGCAGAAGGGGTCCGTCCGCGGCTGGCTGATCAGGGTCGCGCACAACGTCGCCATGGACAAGATCCGGATGCGAGGGTCGCGGCCGGCCGAGGTGGCTGAGGATGCCGCGCCGGAGCCTCTGGTGGCCGACCATGCCGACACGGTCATAACGTCGCTGCAGGTGCATGAGGCGCTGGCCCGGCTCAGCCCCTCGCACCGTGCGGTGATTGAGGAGATCTACCTCAACGGCCGCACCGCCCGTGAGGCGGCGGCCCGGCTCGGCATCCCCGAGGGGACCGTGTTCTCCCGTTCGTACTACGCCCTGCGAGTCTTGCGGCGGGAGCTGGGCGTCGCGGTCGGCGCCGGAGCCGGGGTCGGCGGGGCGGCGGCCTGAGCCGGACGTAGGGCTAGTCATGAGCTACGGCAACGTCCAGTTCACCCCGGAAGAGGCGCATTTTTTCTACGTCCTCACGGGAGAGCAGCCGCCGCTGTTCAACACCGATGGCGGACACGCCGCCGCGCAGGTCCTGGCGAACTATGCGGACATGATCGATAACCAGCTCACGCCGCTGGTGCAGGACCGGATCAACTCGGCGCAGATCGGCATGTCCGGCGAAATGAGCAAGGCGTTCGTGGCGAACCTGGAGCAGTACACGGTATCGCCGCCCTACATCCTGCCCTCGACGTCAGACCTGGCCCGGCAGCTCGCCAGCTACACCGATACCGCCAGCGACCAGGCCCAGATGGCGAAGATCCAGGCGATCGTGGCGCTGACGGTACTGATCGTGTCCCTCGCCGTGGCGGTGATCCTGTGGATCTTCTCGCCCCAGGCGGCGGCGGAGACGGTCGCGGCAGCGGAGACATTCGCGAGGATGATCCTGAATGCGCTGCTTAGGATGCTGGAGGAGACGGTCCTGTACGCGATCCCTATCGGCATCGCGATCCAGGTCGGACAGGACACGCTCGCGCAGATCATCGCGCTGGCCGAGCACGTCGAGCGGACCTGGAACTGGGACGAGACCCTGGAGCAGATCGGGATCGGGGCGCTCGGCGGGCTGATGGGCGGCATACTCAAGCCGGTCGAGAAGATGCTCGTCGGCAGCCTGAGCAAGGCGATCATGCACGCCCTGGAGTCCGGGGACCATGGCCTGGACGAGGAGGCGGCGAAACTAGCCAGCGGCCTCGGCGGCGGCCCGGGCGGGGCGGCCACCGGCGCGGGGCTGTCCTGGAAGCCGCCGACGCCCCCGGTTGGCTCGGCCGCGTGGTGGCTGCACAACCTGGTCCACGCCGCGGTGGAGGTCCCCGTCGGCATCGGGATCGGCGGGATCCACAACGCCGGCCACGCGACGCTGTGGAACCTGATGACCGGGCAGGGACTGTCGTGGAACTGGGGCACGTTCATGGGCGGCGCGGCCTATGGCGTCATCCACCCAATCGCGCAACTGACCGGCACCAGCATCCGGATGGGGCTGGGCGTCAGCGCCCCGCTCGAGAACGTGGTCGCGGCCGCGTTCGGATCTGTCACCCCGCAGCACCTGTCCGCCATCGCCGCCGCGGGCGACGACGACCCCGACGGCGGCGCGGCCGGTGGCGCACAGGGCGGCGGAGCCGGTGGCGCGGGCAGTGGCGCGGCCGATGGCGCTCGGGGCAGCGACGAGGGCCGGGCGCCCAACGACGACGACTACGAGTACGAGGACGGTGAGTCGGCCCCGCTGCTCGTCGCGCGCGGGCAGTCCCAGGGCAGTGGCAGCGGCGTGCAGGGCGGCGGGCAGGGCAGTGCCCGGGGCAGCGGGCAGGGCGGTGCCCGGGGCGGCGGCGCGGACGAGTCGCCGGTCGTGGGGGTACTGCGGGCCGTGGGCGCCCCGGTCGGTCCGGACGCCGCCTACCACATCGCGCTCCGCACCGGCATGGTCCCCACGGTCGGCCGGGCCATTGCTCACCCGCTCTACGGCGACCCCTTCGGTCCGGACGCCGCCTACCACATCGCGCTTCGCACCGGCATGGTCCCCGTGGCCGGCCCGGTCACCGCTCACGCGCTCTACGGAGAGTCCTTCAAGGTCACGATGCCCTTCTACATGCCCCGGGCCAGCATGCCACCGGAGGTCATGCAGGAGATCTCGGCCAACCCAGGGGTGCCCCTGAGCCAGATCCAGGTCACCCAGACCGGGGCTGATGCGGGGCCGCTGCCGTCGGCGGGCGGCGCGGTGCCGCCAGCGACTCACGACGGCGGGGTTCAGGGGCCGCTGTCGTCCGGGCCGTCAGTATCGGCCGGGGCACAAGCGGACTCGGCGTCGCCCGGCGGGTCGTCGTTGCCTTCGGATGAGGAGGGTTGGGAGCGGGCGCCGCTGCTGCTCGGCCCGCCACCGCTGACGGGGCCGCGTGGGGGGCTGACCGTGCCGCCGAATGGCCCGCTGTCGTCCCCGGGCGGAACGCTGCCACCGGTGACTTCACCGGGTGGGTCTGCCGCTGGTAACCGAGAGCGGCGGAGCGCATGAGCCGCTCTTGCCGGAGCTGACGGAGTCGGCTGGGCCTGCTGGGTCGAATGAGCCGTTGCCGACCTGGCTTGATGATTCGTCGTTGCCGGGGGCCGGGCAATTGCAGCCGCCGCTGGCTCCCGATGTGTCGTTGACCAGGCCCCATGGGGGCCAGCCGGGCGGGCGGCCCCATGATGGGCAGCCGAACGACGGACAGGGCAGGCAGCCTCACGATGGCCAGCCGCACGAAGGACAGCCGGGCGGGCAGGCGCACGACAGGCAGCCGCACGATGGGCCGGAGCAGCATGGTCAGGCGAGGCCGGACCACCCAGGCGTCGAGCTCGGCCCCGACGGCGGTGGCCGGGATGACCGGTGGGAGACAGGCAGCGGCGACGACCACGGCTGGTACGTGGCGCGCGACGATGTCGAGATCGGCCGCGGGCCAGGCCCGGATGGGCTGACCCAGCCGCCGATCAGGGTGCCGGCCGGGTCGAGGGCACTGCTCGACCTCGATAACCAGGTGTGCCACGTGGTGCTCCCGGACGGGAGCAGCTACGTACGTGACCCGCGTGACCGGTGGTCATCGAAGCATGAGGCGGCCGACTCGATCGTGGCCGAGGACGGCAAGCCGGTCAACCTGATCACGACAAGGACCTCGGAGCCGGTCGAGGTGAGACGGGCGAACGGGGACGTCGAACCGCTGCCCGCCGGCAACGAGATGGTGTGGGAGCGGGCCACCGGGACGAACGTGGCCCTCCGGGAGCTGGGAGGCGAGCAGCGGCTCTTCCTGCCCGATGGCGAGGACGGCTGGGTCGAGCACTCCCTGGCCAACGACGCGACCTATCAGGGCTGGCTGGCCGCGGCGAACCAGGCGCATGAGGTGGCGCGGAGGATGTTCGACGTCGCCAACCGCTCCGACCCGAGGATCCCCAAGGACCAGCAGCTGTTCAACCTGCCCAAGGAAGCGCTGCGGAACATGGTACGGAGCGACTCGCCTGATGAGCAGTTCGCGGCCTTGTACGCGCAGGTGCGAAGCAGCCTGAAGATGACGCCGCGGTGGACCCAGGTCGAGGCCGTGCTCAGGCTCGGGGCCGGGCGGGTCGTCAACATGGACGCGGGCGAGGGCAAGTCGCTGGTGTTCCTCCTGGACGCCGCGTGGAAGGCCCTCAATCCGGAGACGGCAGCGGCGCACTACATAACCACCCGGGGATACCTGGCCGACGAGGCGTACAGGGACTTCGAGCGGGTGCTGGGCCCACTGGGCTACACGATCCACCGGGCCACGTCCAGCAGGCGGATGGCGGCACCAGAGCCGGGCGTGCCCACTGTCTACGTCGGCACCGCCAAGGACTTCGCGTTCCACGTCCTGAAGTTTCATGAGCTGCCTGGCGGCACGGGGAGGTTCTCGCTCACCGCCGACGAGATCGACGAGCTCCTTAAGTACGCCAACACCCTCTACATCATCGCCGCGGGTGCGGCGGGCCTGGCATCCGCACGGGCGGCCCGCGAGGTGCAGGAGGCCTGGAAGAACTTCAGGGATCTGCTGGACAACGAGAAGCTGACCCCAGCCGACTTCGGCCGCACCCGGCGCGAGTGGGGTCCGCCGCGGCAGGACGAGGTCGGCCCGGCCAGACTGACCAAGGCCGGGCTGGCCCGGCTGACCAAGGAGCTCGGCCGGAAGCCCTCCCGGGCGTACCTGAAGAAGCTCAACCTGGCCGCGACCGCGCACTGGGACTACGCCAACCACACCCATTACGAGGTGGGCGACGACCGCCAGATCTACATCGTCGACCAGAACAGCCATGAGCTGGGGTTCGACCGGGACGCCCGCACCGAGAACGAGGCCGCCACTTCGGTCAGCCGATGGACCGGCGACGGCAAGGGCCCCAGCCTGGCCCAGATGGTCGAGGCCAAGGAAGGCCTGGACATCCACGGCGACTCGGGCACCAGCAAGAGCATCACCGCCGTGCAACTGCTCACCCGGCCCGAGTACACGTCGGTCGTAGGCGCCTCCGGCACCGCTATGGGCCATGACTTTTCCGAGATCGGCGCCACCGGCGTGGCTAAGATCCCCCGCTACTACGAGTCCAAGCTCGAGGTCCTCGACGACCACATCAGCAAGGACGAGGACACCCAGCTGGCCGCGATGGCCGCCACGGCCGCGGCCAGGCGAGCGGAAAATGGCCGCCCGCAGCTGCTCCTGACCACCCGCAACGACCAGGTCGCCAAGATCGCGAGGAAGTTCTCCGCGATGGGCTGGGTGGAGGGCCGGGACTACACGGCGATAGACGCCAAGTGGATCCTGGAGAACAAGCACAGGCTAAAGCGGGCGTTCGATGACGAGGTGAAGCAGGCGGGCGAGGTCGGCCGCGTACTGGTGGGCAACATGCAGCTCGCTCGCGGCGTGGACTTCCCCGTCAGCAAGGCGGCTAAGGCCCTGGGCGGGATAGACCTGCTGATCGCGGGACGATCCGCCACCGACATCACCATCCAGGCCATGAACCGCGTCGCCCGCAGCGGCTTCGCGGGCCGGGTCCAGATCTTCACCTCCCTTGAGGACGAGGTCCTCGCGCTGGCGCGCACCCCCGCGGTCCAGGTCGCCATCATCCAGTTTTCCGATGCCCATGAGGCCTGGACTAATGCCAGTGAGGTCGCCGAGGTCGCCCCATCGCTTGAGGCCACCGAGGCACTGCATCAGGCCGGGCAGAGCCTGCAGGACGCCGCGCTACGCCTGCGGGCGGTAACCCCGCTGGCGGTGATGGAGGCCGATCAGCGGGCGGGCAAGCTCGTCCTTGTCCCGCCCACTGCCGCCACCCCGGCCGCCCCCTCAGCCCCGGCATCCTCCCCGGCGGCAGCCCCGGCCGGTTCCCCGTCAGGGGCAGCCCCGGCCGGCAACGGCACGGCCAGCGACGCCGCCGGCACGCCGAGCGCGAATGGGCAGTCCTCCGGCAGCGCTGGGACAGCGGCACCGCCCACGGCGCACTCGAACGGCCACCCCGCCCCGGCCGCCACCCCGGACCGCCGACGGCTAGAGCCGCGACTACGAAAGCTGCGGGCGGAGCAAGGGAAGCTGAGGACAAAGCTCAGTGCCGCCAATGTCACCTCATCGGCGGCCAGGTCGCTGCAGGCGCGGCTGGCGCGGGTGAACGCGGCGATCGAGCACACCAGCGCAGCGACTGCCGCCTCGGCGTCCTCGGTCACCACCGCTGCGTCGGGCCACCTGGCCCGGCAGGTTGCCGCCTCGGCGTCTTCAATGACCGGCCGGGCGTCGGGCCTTCTGGCCGGGCAGGGTGCCGCGGAGTCTTCGGAGACCAGCGCAGTTTCGGGCCACTCGGCCGGGCAGGATACCGCTGTAGCGTCCTCGGTCAATGGTGCGGCGTCAACCCACCCGGCCAAGCAGGTTGCCGCTGTGGGGTCCTCGGCCGATGGCGCGCCGTCGGGCCATCCGGCCGACCAGGGGGCTGCGGGGACCCGGGTGACCGGCCCGGCGTCGGGTCCGTCGGCCAAGCAGGCTGCGGCCGCCGCGCCGGTTGCCGCGAGCGGGCAAGGCGAACAGCAGGCGGCTCCGTTCGGCGGGGAGAAAACGAGCTCGGGCTTCTACTTCCCTGACGCCTTGTCCACGTCAGAGGCAGACCAGGCCGCCGAGTTGCTCGCGGCGCGATCCTTCCCGCCGGTCAATGGGGCGAAGGTGCTGCACGTCCACTTCAGGAATGGCCTGTTCAGGGTGAACGGCGGGTCGCTCACGGTGGAGCAGTTCAAGGATCAGGTGGTTGACCATCTGGACCTGGCGTTGGGGGAGGCGCTGATCCTGGTGGCGTGTCAGACCGCCGCGCTGGCGCAGGACTCCCCGGCGGGCAGTGCGATATCGCGCCTGTCCCAGCTGGCCCGCCGGGCGGTGATGGGCGCCACCTCGGACGCGTTCTCCACCGCTGGGCCTGGGGTGGTCACGGCGGCGCAGGTCGGCTTCGACGCTGAGGGGCGGCCCGTCCTTGACCAGCCTGGTGACTGGGTGGCGTACTGGCCGAACGGCCGGGCCGTCAACGGGCTTGGCCCGGACCTGCTGAAGATCTTGCGGGACCGGGCGCTCGTCGCGGACCTGCGGGGCACGACGCTGGGTGAGGATGAGCCGCTGGTGGCATCCGCAGGCACCGTTATGTGGGGTGGTTCCCAGTCGCGAGGCCAGACCAATCCCGACTCCGCCGCTAGCGCCGTGGAACAGGCGGACGCGCTGGAAGATCGGCCGGCCGATGACGGCGCCGGCAGCGCGGGCCCGTCCCGGGTCGGCGAGCCGACCCCCCCGGCGGTGCCATCGGAAGCCGTTGCCCCACAGGAGGCCGACTCGAGTGAGGACGAACGTGAGCTACCGTCCGGCTTCGGCGCGGAGGTCAATAACGTGCGCCGCTACCCGCTCGGTCACCAGGGCCGGATGGTCTCGCTGGGTGGTGTGCCGCTGACCGATGGCGCGCAGGTCGCGCGGCGGATCGCCCAGGTCCTGCGAGACGAGGCCGAGCGGCCGACGGAGCAGCCTGCCGCTCCGGCCGAGCAGGACATCGAGCCGGCGGCGCTGAACAACTTGGCTGACAGGCTTGAAGCCGGCCTCCTGAAGTTCATGCGGGGCAACGGGCGTCACCTGTTCACGCAGGGCAATGGGCGTCACCTGTTCACCGAGCGGCTGCTGGAGCAGCAGATCGTGGTGGACGGCCAGATGATGGTGGAGGGAGGGCTGAGGATCGACCTAGGGGAGGGCCAGGAAGCGCTGGTCAGGCTCATCCCGGACATGGAGAACGTTCGCCATGTGGGGAGGCTGGACACGGAGCTCACCCCGATCGGCCAGAAGCGGCACCACCCGGTCGAAGCCGATCACGAGATGCAGGCCGGGTGGCGGCAGGTGGTGGAGAACGACCGCGACTTCAGCGTGGTGGCCAACGCCGCGGTCGCGTCGGGGCTGCCCCTCGGGCACCCGCACATTCCGCTCAGCTTCGTCGCTGGCGGCTCGCTGACCCTGTCCAGCTTGGTCAGATATATCCAGGGCTATGACATCGTGTCGGGAACCAAGCGCGCCCCACGTTTCAAGGGGGACACGGCCTATTTCGATCTTCGGGGCACGACGAAGATCGAGGTCACGATCCGCCGGAAAGGCCAGCCGGGCCAGCCGGGCCAGCCGGTCCGGAAGAGAAGCGCGCCACTGACCGCCCGGATGGGCTTTCCCATAGAGGTCGCACCGAAGAAGGATGAGAAGCTTCAGGAACAAAAGAAATACGCCGTATCGTCGACTTCGGATGCGCGTTCTCCCATCAATTACGTGCTGTACACGCCGGAGTGGGTCGGCGGCGGCCTGTCTGAGCTCCGCGCGAAGACGCGGGCCCTCTTCGACAGGAAGGCTCCGTGGGACGCGAAGGTGTCCGAGGGCTTCGGGTCCTTCAGGCGCCGCACGAAGAAGTACTTCCGCTTCTGGAGGGACGCTCAGCCGGAGGCGAGGGATCCGCGGGACGCGAAGGTGACCGCGGCCGTGGATACCTTCCTGTCCGAGACATCGGTTATGCGGATGATCTCGGACATCCTCGGCGGCTCGGGCGCGATCTCGCCCGAGATCCGGGACTCCCGGGGCAACTCCCACGGTCACATCATCCTCACCGGCCGACTGCGAAGCGCTCAGGCATCGACCAAGAGCGAGCTGGGGGTGAAGGAGGAAGCCCAGCGCTTCATCAACGTGGAGGACAGCAAGGCCCAGGGCGGGGCCGCGTCGCTGGGCCTGGGCGGCAACGCCACCAAGACCTTCGGCAACCCAGCGGCGGAACTGGGGGGCTACTCCAACATCGGCGGGCAGATCGGGGTGGCCGGCACGGTGTCCAGCGAGCGATCTCACCAGGCCACCACGGGGTCCGGCGATATCCGCGGCATGGTCATCTGGGGCAAACGAACCCTGTACCTGTCCGACGTTGAATTCACCGTCCAGGTGGTGGGACCGGGCGCCCAGGCCGATTCTGGTGCCCTCCCCGGTGAGTCGTTCCGAGACCGCCCCAAAAAGCCGGTG
>Ga0335072_10011223_pt1 | contig 12838 bp, 13 predicted proteins | sample Lox_Sample_21_FD_206725 | JGI IMG/M metagenome (GOLD analysis project Ga0335072, IMG submission 206725) | Soil microbial communities from Loxahatchee National Wildlife Refuge, Florida, United States - Lox_Sample_2.1 | ecosystem: Environmental > Terrestrial > Soil > Wetlands | place: USA...
CGTCGACGCCGGCCCAGTTGCCGCCGGGCGATCCGGGCGGTAGCCACTGTCCCTCGGCGGCGACCGGCTGCCAGTCCGGCGGCTGCAATTGCGGTTCGGGTTGCGGCGGAGGCGGTGGTGGGGGCGGCGGCGGTGGCTGGCGAGGCTCGAATCTCGGCTCGGGCACCGGCGGCATGGCCTCGTACTGCAGCCTGACGCGATCCCGCGGCGGCGGTGCCGGCCGGGGCGGCGCCATTGGTGCGCCGTCGGCGGGCGGTACCCCTACCTCGGGTACGTCGATGATCGACGCTTCGTCGGGGCGGCCGGCCATGTTGCTCGGGTGGTCGTCGCGGACCACCGACGTCACCCGGTCGCTGGCCACCCAGTCGGTGGGTGGGCTCTCGCCGTTGCGGGTCCAGTCGCCATAACCGCGGGTGGTTTCGGTCTCGAATGTCTGCGGCTTCTCCAGTGCCCGGCGATGCTCGAGGTCGGTGTCGAAGAGGATCTCCAGGCTGGTTCGCAACGAGGCCAGTTCGGCCCGCAGCGCTGCGACGTCGTCGGCGGCCTGGGCACGCAACTCGCTGGCCAGCTCACGGCGCAGCTGGGACTCCACGGTCAACTCGTATTCGCGGCGCGCCGAGATCTCCCGGTCCAGCTGCAGGTCATAGACCAGCTTCAGGTCGCGCACGCGGGATTGGTCCGCGTCGCTTTGACGGCGGTAGAGCACCGACACAAAGGCACCGGCGACTGCGGCCCACAGCGCCAGGATCACAGCGAGCTTGAGGAGTTCCACCCGATTGGTGAAAACCAGAGCGGAACTGGCCCCCATCGCGAGGACCAGCAACGCCGTCAGGAGCACCCACCCCGGCCTGCGGCCGCCGCGCCGGGCCCGGGCGCCGCGGGACAGAACGGTCATGGCCTCTGACTGTACCTGTACGAGGTCAAACCGCGTGTCGCGCTCGTCCGGCGATTCTCACCCGAGCGTGTCGAGCAGTCGGCCTCAGCTCTCCGCGCCCTCGCCGTGCTCGGTGGGATCCTGCGGCGATTTGCAGCAATGCTGCAACCACAGGGCGGCGATCACCAGGGCCAGCGCGCTGACGGCGGCCAGCACCGTGCCGGGAGTGTCGTCGGCGGCGACCCGCAGCACCGACCGACGTGGCAGCAAATACACCAGCACCGCGACCCACCAGCCCAGTACCAGCGCGCCCATCCACGCCGACGCCTTGGCGACCGTCACGCTGCGTGCCACCGAAAGCGGATGCACCCAGCCAGGACCGTCGCCGATCTCGCCGCTGGTGATCTTGGCCCGCACGTAGCGCGCCCAGAGCGCCTCGGCTACGGCCACCACCAGCAGCGAGGACCCCGTCAACAGCGTGATCGGCGGAAACCACCGGTACAGCAGCATCACCAACAGGTAGCCCACCACGGCAGCGCCGACCACCGCGGCGGTCAGGTCACGCCTGCGGGTCGGTCCCATCAGCGCAGCGCCAGTCCGGTCGGCCGAACGCCCTCCCGGTCCGCTGTGCTCAGCTCGCCCAGCAACCGGGCGATGGGCCGCGGTCCCTCGGCGGTCGTCAGTTGCGCGTCCGGGTCGATGTCCAGCCACGGGATCATGACGAAAGCTCGCAGGTGGGCCAGCGGGTGCGGCAGCGTCAGATTGTTGTCGCGTGAGGTCACTTCCACCGGACCGGCCTGGTAACAGGCGATCAGGTCGACGTCGAGGCTGCGCGGACCCCAGCGCTGACCGCGGACCCGCCCCGCCGCCCGCTCGAACTCCTGGGCCCGGCGCAGCCAGGCCTGCCCGTCGCACGCCGGGTCGTCGGCGATCAGCACCGCATTGAGGAACGGCCCCTGATCGACGCCACCCCAGGGGTCCGTCTCGTAGACCGGAGACACCGCCAGTACCGCCGCCTGCGCCTCCCGGAGCCCGTCCACGACCGACTGCAACCGGGTCAGCCGGTCGCCCAGGTTGGAACCGATGGACAGCACCACGGAAGTCATACGGCCCCGCCCGCCGGGATCACCGAACCGCGTCCGCCGCGCCGCGACCGGCGCACCACCACGGCGACGTCGGCGAACTGCTGCGCAATGGGGGCCTGCGGCTTGTGCACCACCACCTCGACGGCATGCACGCGCTGGTCGTCCATGACCTGGTCGGCGATCTCGCCCCCGACCGTTTCGATCAGGTTGCGCGGGGGCCCGGCCACGACGTCGGCGACGAGTTGCGCGAGCGCGCCGTAGTCGTAGGTGTGGGCCAGGTTGTCGCTCGCGGCGGCGTCGGCCAGGTCGATCCACACGGTTACGTCGACGACAAAGTCCTGCCCGCTCGCGCGTTCGTGCTCGAACACTCCGTGCTGGCCATGAACTGTCAAGCCGCGCAATTCGATTCGGTCAGCCATCGCTTCTCTGCTCCCAGGCACCGACGACCTTGAGGGCGTCGACCGTGGCCTGTACATCGTGCACCCGCACACCCCAGGCCCCGTGCAGGGCGGCCAGTGCCGAAATCACTGCGGTCGCCGTCTCACGCCCGTCAGCCGGGCGCGCGGACCCATCGGGCCCGGCCAACAAGGTACCAAGGAACCGTTTGCGCGAGGCACCCAACAGCACCGGGATACCGGTGGCCACCAATTCTGGCAATGCATGCAGCAGCGCCCAATTGTGTTGTCCCGTCTTGGCGAATCCCAGCCCGGGGTCGACGATCAGCTGTGCCGGATCCACACCCGCGGCGACGGCGTCGTCGACACTGGCGAGCAGCTCGTCACGCACCTCGCCCACCACGTCGCGGTAGTCGGGAACCTCATGCGGACGGTCGGCCGACACCCGCCGCCAGTGCATCAACACCCATCGCACGCCGGCTTCGGCCACCAGCGGCGCCATCGCGGGATCGGCCCGTCCACCGGACACGTCGTTGACCATCAGTGCGCCGCTCTGTAGCGCGGCTCGCGCCACGTCCGCGTGCATGGTGTCGATGCTGACGGTAATACCTTGTGCTGCAAGCTCTTTGACTACAGGCACCACACGGCTCGCCTCAACCCGCGGGTCGATCCGGGTAGCACCGGGCCGGGTGGACTCGCCTCCGACGTCGACGATCCCCGCGCCTTGCGCGGCCAATGCCATGCCGTGCGCAACGGCGTCGCCGGCATCCAGATAACGCCCGCCGTCTGAGAACGAGTCGTCAGTGACGTTCAGAACACCCATAACCTGCACAGGCGCGCCGACTCACTTCCGCAGGATGAGGTCGAGCGCTTCGGCTCGAGACGCGGCGCTGGTTTTGAACTGACCGCGCACGGCCGACGTCGTGGTGACGGCGCCGGGCTTGCGCACGCCGCGCATCGCCATGCACAGGTGCTCGGCCTCGATCACGACGATCACCCCGCGCGGATCGAGCTTCTTCACCAGCGCATCGGCGATCTGGCTGGTGAGTCGCTCCTGCACCTGCGGCCGCTTGGCGTACAGGTCCACCAGCCGGGCGATCTTCGACAGTCCCGTCACCCTGCCGTCATTGCCCGGGATGTAGCCGACATGGGCCACCCCGTGGAACGACACCAGGTGGTGTTCGCAGGTGGAGTACAGCGGGATTTCCTTGACGATCACCATCTCGTCGTGGTCCTCGTCGAACATCGTGTTCAAGACGCTGTCGGGATCGGTGTAGAGCCCGGCGAACATCTCGCGGTAGGCACGCGCGACGCGGGCCGGGGTGTCCTGCAAGCCGTTTCGATCCGGGTCTTCGCCGATCGCGAACAATAACTCGCGGATCGCGGCCTCGGCACGTGACTGGTCGAACACCCGTATGCGGCCAGGCGCGGGACGGGAATCCGGCAGGGCCATCGAATCTCCTCTGTGGTCAGCCGTGGGCCGGCGGGTTGGACCGGCTCACGTCCTCGTCTTGGCCAGAGGACTTTTCGGCATCCTTCGACTCCGGCGCGGGCTGATCCGGGGGCGGATAGGGCGAGTACGACGGTTGGGCCTGGCCCGGGTAGCTGGGCGCCGGCTGCCATTGCGGTGGGGGCGGCGCGGGCGGATACCAGCCCCGCGGCGGCTGCTGCGGCGGCCATCCTGGCGCATGCCATCCCGCCGGGGCGCCGTAGTCGGGCTGGGTCGGGCCGGTGGGCGGCACCCCTTGGCCGCCCTGGCCGTAGCCGCCGGGTGAACCGTTGGCGCCGCGGCCGCTGGCTCCTCCATCCGAGGCGCCCGACTGCGCGACCTGCGCCTCAGCAGCTTCGCTGGCGCGCGCGATGGCCGCCTTGAAGGCCGGCTCGGGGACCGGCGGTGGCCACGGCTCGCCGCGCTCGATGGCCAGCTCGCCGGGCGTCTTGATCGGCGGCTTGTCCGACGGGATACGGCCGCCGAAGTCGTCGAACATCGTGAGCCGGGGCCGCTTTTCGACGTCGCCGAAGATCGCCTCCAGCTCGGGGCGGTGCAGGGTTTCCTTTTCCAGCAGCTCGCCGGCCAGCGTGTCGAGCACGTCGCGGTATTCGGTGAGGATCTCCCACGCCTCGGTATGCGCCGCCTCGATGAGCTTGCGGACCTCGTCGTCGATGTCGCGGGCGACCTCGTGCGAGTAGTCGGCCTGATTGCCCATGGTCCGGCCCAGGAACGGGTCGCCGTGTTCGGTGCCGTATTTGACGGCGCCGAGCTTGGAGCTCATGCCGTACTCGGTCACCATCGCGCGGGCGACCTTGGTCGCCTGCTCGATGTCGGAGACCGCGCCGGTCGTCGGCTCGCGGAACACCAGCTCCTCGGCGGCGCGCCCACCCATCGCGAAGACCAGCTGGGCGATCATCTCCGAACGGGTGCGCAGGCCCTTGTCTTCCTCGGGTACCGCGACGGCGTGCCCGCCGGTACGTCCCCGGGCCAGGATCGTCACCTTGTATACCGGGTCGATGTCGGGCATCGCCCAGGCCGCCAGGGTGTGGCCGCCTTCGTGGTAGGCGGTGATCTTCTTCTCCTGCTCGCTGATGATCCGGCCCTTGCGCCGTGGGCCGCCGATCACCCGGTCCACCGCCTCTTCCAGGGCGGGCCCGGTGATGACGGTGCCGTTCTCGCGGGCGGTCAGCAGCGCGGCCTCGTTGATGACGTTGGCCAGGTCGGCGCCGGTCATGCCGACGGTGCGCTTGGCCAGCCCGTCCAGGTCGGCGTCGTTGGCGATGGGCTTGCCCTTGGAATGCACCCGTAGGACGGCCCGGCGACCGGCCAGGTCGGGGTTGGACACCGGGATCTGCCGGTCGAAGCGGCCGGGCCGCAACAGTGCGGGGTCCAGGATGTCGGGGCGGTTGGTTGCTGCGATGAGGATCACACCGGCGCGGTCGCCGAAGCCGTCCATCTCGACCAGCAACTGGTTCAGCGTTTGCTCGCGCTCGTCGTGGCCGCCGCCGAGCCCGGCGCCTCGTTGGCGACCGACGGCGTCGATCTCGTCGACGAAGATGATGCACGGGCTGTTCTGCTTGGCCTGCTCGAACAGGTCCCTGACGCGGGAGGCGCCGACGCCGACGAACATCTCGACGAAATCCGAGCCGGAGATGGTGAAGAACGGGACCCCGGCCTCACCGGCTACGGCGCGGGCCAGCAGCGTCTTGCCGGTCCCCGGCGGGCCGTAGAGCAGCACGCCCTTGGGGATCTTGGCGCCCAGGGCCTGGTAGCGGCTGGGGTTCTGCAGGAAGTCCTTGATCTCGTAGAGCTCCTCGACCGCCTCGTCGACGCCGGCGACGTCGGCGAACGTGGTCTTGGGCATGTCCTTGTTCAGCATCTTGGCGCGGGACTTCCCGAAGCCGAAGCCCATCCGGGCGCCGCCCTGCATGCGGGAGAACATCACGAACAGGCCCACCAGCAGCAGCAGCGGCAGCACATAGACCAGCAGCTCGCCCAGGATGCTGCCTTCGTTGACGACGGTGCTGACCTTGGCGTTCTTGGCATTGAGCGCTTTGAACAGGTCGACGGCGTAGCCGGTCGGGTATTTGGTGATGATCTTGGCGGACCCGTCGGTGTCGCCGTTGGCTTTGTTCAGGGTCAGGCGCAGTTGCTGCTCACGGTCGTCGATCTGTGCGCTCTTGACGTTGCCGCTGTTGATCTGGTCCATCGCCACCGAGGTGTCGACGGGCTTGTAGTCGCGGGTGTCGTTACTGAAATAAAAAAACGACCAGCCGAGCACCACGACAACAGCAATCGCCGTGATGGTGCGAATCACGTTTTTCCGGTTCATTAATCATCGGCCTTGTCGGCCAGGTCCTTCCCCGATACTCGCAGCTGCAAAAGTCCAGGTTACCGCTCGTGGGTATGGCCAGCTCCCGCCGCTATCTCTGTCGGTTAACGACCGGGAGTTCCCGCAGCGCGGCCGAGTGTGCGCCCAGCATCACGTTCGGCGCCCAGCGTGCGGCCAGCCGCACGCTCGGCGGGCGAAATTACCCGTAGTAGCGGGCCTCCACCACATTGCCGTCCGGATCGGCGAAGTAATAAGCGTGGTGTCCCCAGCCTCGGGCCCCGAAGCTACTGCTCAGCCGCGCACCGGTGTCGACGCCGGCGGCCTGCAGACGTTGATCCAGCGCTTCGTACTCGTCCTTCGACATGGCAAGGCAGACGTGATTGACCGGATGGCCCGCGCTGCCCCCTACCTTGGTCGTCGACTCAGTACTGGCTGCGTTTTCCACGGGTATCAGGTCGATGATCGAGTCCTCGCAGACGCGGACGCTGGGAAACGGGGCCTCTCCGGACTCGAACTCGCTGAACCGCACGGGCGCAAGCCCGATCACCCGCGAGTAGAAATCCATCGCCGCCCGCGGATCCTTCGTCCACAGAACGATGTGATCCAAGCGCATACACCAATTATGCTGCGCGGCTTGCCCACCCTTCTCAGCCCGATGCGGTTGTGATTTGGTGAGACGGTGCCCCTTGCGACCGAACGGTTAGTCGACACCAACGGTGTGCGGCTGCGGGTGATCGAGGCCGGCGACCGCGGTGCCCCCACGGTGGTGCTGGCCCACGGCTTTCCCGAACTGGCCTATTCATGGCGACGTCAGATTCCCGCCCTTGTCGACGCCGGCTACCACGTGCTGGCACCCGATCAACGCGGTTACGGCGGCTCTTCATGTCCGAACGCTGTCGAGGGCTATGACATCCACCACTTGAACGGCGACATCGTCGGGTTGCTCGACGACGTCGGCGCCGAGAAAGCCGTGTGGGTCGGCCATGACTGGGGTGCCATCGTGGTGTGGAATGCGCCCCTGCTGCACCCCGACCGAGTCGCGGCCGTGGCCGCGCTCAGCGTCCCCCCGGTGCCGCGGCCGAAAACACCGACGACGCAGGCACTTCGACGGATATTCGGCGAGAACTTCTTCTACATCCTGTATTTCCAGGAGCCGGGTGTCGCCGACGCCGAGCTCAACGGTGACCCCGCCCGAACGATGCGCCGGCTGTTGGGCAGCCTGCGCACGTCCGGCGATCCGAGCGCGGGCATTCAGATGCCGCCCCCCGACGCCGAGGGCTTCATCGATCGGATTCCGGAGCCCGACGGTCTGCCCGACTGGCTCAGCCAGGACGAACTCGACCACTACATCAGCGAATTCACCCGAACGGGGTTCACCGGCGGGCTGAACTGGTACCGCAATATGGACCGCAACTGGGAGACCACCCCGGAACTGGCCGGCGCCAAAACCTCGGTGCCGTGCTTGTTCATCGGCGGGGCGGCCGATCCGGTGTTGATGTTCACCCGACGAGACCGGGCCGCGGAGGTGGTCTCCGGCCCGTATCGGGAGGTGATGCTCGACGGCGCGGGACACTGGCTGCAGCAGGAGCGACCGGACGAGGTGAATGCGACGCTGCTGGAATTCCTGAAAGGACTGCAATGGTGATGACTGGCCCACTACGGTTCGGCGTCTTTATCACGCCGTTTCATCCGACCGGCCAATCCCCCACGGTCGCACTGGAATACGACATGGAGCGGGTCGTCGCGCTGGACCGGCTGGGGTACGACGAAGCGTGGTTCGGCGAACACCACTCGGGAGGTTACGAGCTGATCGCCTGCCCGGAGGTGTTCATCGCGGTCGCGGCGGAGCGGACCAAGCACATCCGGTTGGGTACCGGAGTGGTGTCGCTGCCCTACCACCATCCACTGATGGTGGCCGACCGCTGGGTGCTGCTGGACCACCTGACCCGCGGGCGGGTCATGTTCGGCACCGGTCCCGGCGCGCTGCCGTCGGACGCCCACATGATGGGCATCGATCCCGTCGACCAGCGGCACATGATGCAGGAGTCCCTCGAGGCGATCCTGGCGCTGTTTCGCGCCGGACCCACCGAGCGAATCGACCGTCACACCGACTGGTTCACCCTGCGCGACGCGCAACTGCACATCCGCCCTTACACCTGGCCCTACCCGGAAATATCTACGGCGGCAATGATTTCCCCGTCCGGGCCGCGGCTGGCCGGGGCGCTGGGCACGTCGCTGCTGTCCCTGTCGATGTCGGTGCCGGGCGGCTACGCCGCGCTGGAGAACACCTGGGAGGTGGTGCGCGAGCAGGCCGCCAAGGTCGGCCGCGACGAGCCCGACCGCGCCGATTGGCGGGTGCTGTCCATCATGCACATCGCCGACAGCCGCGACCAGGCGATCGACGACTGCACCTACGGGCTACAGGATTTCGCGCAATATTTCGGCGCCGCGGGGTTCGTCCCGCTGTCCAACGAGGTCGAAGGCGCGCAGTCACCCCGCGAGTTCGTCGCAGACTATGCGGCCAAGGGAAATTGCTGCATCGGCACACCCGACGACGCGATCGCCCACATCGAAGACCTGCTGGAACGGTCCGGAGGTTTCGGGACACTGCTGCTGCTCGGCCATGACTGGGCCTCCCCGCGAGCCACCTACCACTGTTATGACCTGTTCGCGCGCAAGGTGATTCCCCACTTCAAGGGCCAGCTTGAGGCCCCGCGGTCGTCACACGAGTGGGCCAAGGGCAAGCGCGACCAGCTGATCGGCCGTGCCGGTCAGGCGGTGGTGAACGCGATCACCGAACACGTCGCCGAACACGAAAAGGCGCAGAACTGATGCGCGCCTCGGTATTGCGCGACGGGCGCATGGTCTATCGCGACGACGTGCCCGACCCGGTACCCGGGCCGGGCCAGGTGCTGGTCGCCGTGCGGGCGTGCGGAATCTGCGGATCCGACCTGCATTTCGCCGCCCATGGCGCCCGGGTGCTGGAGATGAGCAATCAGGTGGCAGGTGATGCGGGCGGCATGGACGTCGACCTGAACCGCGACATCTTCATGGGTCATGAATTCAGTGCCGAAGTGCTGGAAGCCGGACCCGACACCGAAACCCATGCACCCGGAACGCTGGTCACATCGCTGCCAGTGTTGTTGTCCGCCAAGGGTGCCGAGCCGATCGTCTACAGCAACAGGACGATCGGCGGTTACTCCGAACGGATGCTGCTCTCGGCACTGTTGCTGACGCCCATCCCCAACGGCCTGGACCTCAAACACGCCGCCCTGACCGAACCGATGGCGGTCGGGTTGCATGCCGTCAACAAGTCGAACATCCAACCCGGCGAGACGGCCCTGGTACTCGGTTGCGGACCGATCGGCATCGCCATCATCGCGACCCTGCGGGCGCGTGGTGTGGAAAGTATTGTGGCAGCTGATTTTTCGCCGAAACGGCGGGAACTGGCGACGACCATGGGCGCACACCAGACGGTGGATCCGGCTCAGGGTTCGCCGTTCGACACGGTCAAGGCGGCGGTGGTGTTCGAGGCGGTCGGGGTACCCGGAATCATCGACGACGTACTGCGACGGGCGCGGCGGGGTACCCGACTGGTGGTCGCCGGGGTGTGCATGGAGCCCGACACCGTGCATCCATTCTTCGCGATCGCCAAAGAGATCAACGTGCAATTCTCGCTCGCATACGGGCCCGAGGAGTTCGCGGATTCGTTGCGCGCATTGGCCGAAGGCGACATCGACGTCGCCCCGCTGATCACCGGCGAGGTCGGCCTGGACGGTGTCGGCGCGGCGTTCGACGACCTGGCCGACCCCGAACGGCACTGCAAGATCCTCGTCACGCCCTAGTCGCCCGCCCGCGCCGCCGCACAGATCAAACCGTAGCGAATCCGCAAGCGGCGCAAGTAGTACCAGTCCCATGCCCAGCCGCCGGCCAGTGTCAGTCCCAACCCGGCCCAGACCACGCCCTGGGTGAAGTTCCCGGTGACGATCGGGATCACTGCGGCAACGGCGAACAACGCCAGCGACACCAGCCGCAACACCCAGATGCTCCGGCCGGGCCGGCGGCCGGCGGCGGCGACGTCGGCAAGTTCCATGGCTGCGGCCAGAACCTCTGGGTCGGCGGGGATCTCACCGCCAGAGACGGCTCGAATGGCTTGGGAGCGCTCTGAGCTGCTGAGCCCGGAGACTGCGGCAACATACGCGCGGTGCTTCGGTTGCTGCTGCGCGGCCATCAGCCCGCCGAGGGCCAGGCTGATGACCACGGACCATCCGGCGACGGCCGGGTTGTCGAGAACTGGGTAGATCAACCCCCACACCACCACCACACCCAGTGCGAGCAGCGAGGTAAAGACCGCCCAGCGAACCCACCACGGGGCCCCCAGCAACCTGAACGACATGGCTGAAGCCTATGGCAGCTGCACGTATGCCCCGCCTAGCGCGCCCGGATCGAACCGCGGATCGCTGGGCGCGAGGTAGTGCGCGAAAAGGTTCATCACCTGTTCGTGCACACTCTCGCGGGTGCGCTGCAGCACGTCGGTGATGATCTGCTCGAGTTCGACGTTGGTGTAGTTGGTCAGCGCCGACGGGTCGATGTCGAGGGCGATCAGCGTGCCGTTGCTGTCGAAACGCGCCGCCACCGCGTCGTGGAACCGCTCGACCTCGATGCTGTCGACGGCGGCATTCCACGCCGCGTGACGGGCGCGCCAGTGCGCGATCGTCGCCTCCACCTGGGCTACGTACTCGTCGTCGGTCAACTCCACCACCAACCAGCCTCACTCCCGTGGCCGGTCGTCGCGCGACCGGCGTGTCTCTCGGCGACCCTTGACCGGCTCGGAGTTCGGCGGCGTCTCGATCCGCAGCCGCCGCTCGGCATAGAGCTGGCGTTCGGCTTCGCCGCCGCCGCCACCGCTGCCCTGCCCGCCCATGGGGCCACCCATCATCGGCGACATCATGCCCCCGCCCATCGGCGCGCCGGCTATGCCCCCCGCACTTGCCGGTGGCGGCGCCGCCGCGCTGACAGTGGCCGGCGCCGCGGTCGCGGGCACGCCGGCGGCAGCCGCCGGCGCCACCAGCGGCCCGGCCGGAGCCGATGCCGGCTCGGTGCCGCCGGCGTGCCCACCGCCACCGCCACCGGGACCCTTGCCGCTGTCCTTGCCACCCCCGGGTGATCCGCCGGGATGTTCGCCGGACCCGCCGGGATGCTGTCCGGCGCCGCCGGGCGGATGCGCGCCGCCCGCCGCCGAACTGGCGGTCTGCGCCAGGCCGCTGGCCAGCTGACCCGTCATCCCGCCCAGCTGGCTGGTGGCGCCGGTGGCCGCCCCCAGCAGACCCCCGACGCCGCCGGTCACCCCCGTGACGACGGCCGGCACGATCGTCTCCATGATCTTGCCCATTCCGCCGGCCGCACCGCCCACCAGCGGGTTGGACATTGGATCGGCGGGATTCGCGACGGGCGGGTCCAGTCGTGACGCAGCGCCCGGTTGCAGGGCACCCGCGCCTCCCGGGCCCGTTATGCCCCCACGGCCCACTTCGGTATCGGCCGGCAGCCCCGACACCAGATGGGCCGTCCCCGCCCCTTGATAGTCCGTGAAATTCGTCCGGCTATCCCGTTCGTAGGCCGCCAGCTTCATATTCAGTTGTCTGATCGTCGGACCCTGCGTCCCGAAGCTTGCCGGACTCGCATTGACAGCCAGGGCGGCCTGCAGGCGTGCGATCGTCTGGTTCCACTCGTACAGGTCGGGCATCCGGGGCTCAGTCGTACGGAAAGCTCCGGCCAGCGCGCGGGCCGTCCCGGCCAGGTGCCGCGCGTCGGTGGCGAGCCGGGCATATCGCGACGCCAGTCCGGTCAGCTGGGCCCGTGCCGCTTCGGCCGCGGGCGACTGCCAGCTGTGCTCGAGTTGCTCCCGCGCGGCGAGCACCAAAGCCGAGGCCTGATCCAGCCGCCCGGCGCGGGTATCGAGCGCGAGGGCGGTCGCGTCCAGCCCCTGCGGTGCTTGCGGTCCCGGGCCGCCACGAATCAACTCGGCGGCCTGTCGCCCGCTGGCCGGCTGTATTCCGCCGCCGCTGACCGGCGCCGCCAGCGGGATCGGCAGCGACGCGGGCAGCACCGCCGGGGTGCTCACCGGTCCCCCGGCCCCCGCGCCGCCACCCAAATTGGCGGCCGAAATCGATTCCTGCTGCTGGTAGGCGCCGGCGCTGGCGTGCAAGCGCGCCGCGGCGGCCTCGGCTTCCTGGTCCGCCGTCGCAATGGCGTGATCGAGCGCCCCGACCTGGGATGCCAGCCAGTTCGCCGCGTCCACCGACACGCAATCACCGGCGCACGGCGTCACCGCGCCACCGGACGGAGCAGGGCCCGGCACGGCGCGCACCATCGCCGCGGCGCCATGGACCCCGGCGGGGTCGATACCCAAATCGCGGCTGGCCATGGTGGTCCTAGGAGCTCAGCGTCTGCTGGTTCACTCGCTCGGCGTCGGCATAGCTTTGCAGGTCACGGCGAATATGGGCCGCCACCGACTCGGCATAGGCACCGAGGCGATCCCCGGCCGCCCGGCGTTCCCGCAGCGCCGCCGCATAGGCGGTACCCACCGTCGAGGCACCGATCCGGCCGAACGCCCCGGCGGCCTCGTCGATGGTCGCGTCGTCCAGACTCATCTGCTCGCGT